>Ga0214542_1000527_pt1 | contig 69939 bp, 39 predicted proteins | sample CNSS1metaG_FD_160096 | JGI IMG/M metagenome (GOLD analysis project Ga0214542, IMG submission 160096) | Root nodule microbial communities from cowpea collected in UCLA plant growth center, Los Angeles, California, USA - CNSS1 | ecosystem: Host-associated > Plants > Roots > Nodule | place: USA...
TAGTAATTTAAGCGGGGACGGGTATTTGGGCGGGTATATATATATATCCCCATCCCCATCCCCATCCCCAGTTGAAAATTTCGGGTATTACCCATACCCATACCCATACCCAGTCAAAGCGGGGATTTCCCGTCAAAACGGGGACGGGTTCGGGTGATACCCACGGGCACGGGTTTATTTGCCATCTCTACGCGCTACATTTATTGTTTAAAATTTGACATTATTATAGAGACAAGGAAAAAATAAACATCAAGTTTGAAGAACTTATATATAAAGATAAATCTCCTTGTTTGTTAAAGGGTTCGTATACACCCTTTTATAACATTGTATGCTTTGATCATGGATAATGATTTACTTACTCCTAAAATTTGACTACAATTTTACTCCCTAAGTTGGTATGTGACATGATAATAATATTTGGTTTTGAAATTTATTTTTCTAAAATCCACGTTGGCAGCATTAAAGGGAGAAGGGAGAAAGTATGTTTTGTTTGAAATTGGGTTAGGTCATTCACATTTCTCCTTTTTCGTTCATATTCTCATGTCTTATGGACACCACTGTGTCGCCCCAAAACCCTCTTGTCTCCCCACTTCAAATCTCCAAATGGCGGAAACCACCAAAATTCGCTTTGGTTTCATCGGCTGCACCGAAATTGTGCGTTAAGTCTCCCACGCCATCGCACTCTCTCCCAATGTCGTCCTTCACACCATAGGGAGCCGCTCCTTCGACAAGGTGTACGACTACTACAAGGTTGTCCTCGACGACCCCGACGTCATCTACGTGTTGCTCCCCACCAGCCTGCACTTGTGTTGGGCCGTGCTCATCGCCAGTAGAAGAAACACATGTGATGCTTAAGAAGCATGGTGGTTGTGCGACATTATAACAACAAAGTACCAAATATTAAAAAATCCAACTTGCTTGCAAAAAATACACCACAAATCATCACTTATGTGCACACAACTCATCACATAAAATCACACAGTACTAATGATCTTATTCAGCAAACTAACAATTCAAGCACTTATCAAAAATACTTGCTTCATCTAATAATGCAGTCTAAATATTTCCAATTCCTAAAACAACGGAGCAAGTGTATCAAAATGCATGAAACACATATCCTTAAACGATCACACATGATTGTAACTTGTACAGAAGCACCTCTCACCAGATTAACAACTTCTTACTGCTATAATATGAAAGTTTCAAAAATTGAGTGATTTCACATGCATACAAAAAATACAACACAAGTCATCACTTATGCGCACACAACTCATGACATAAAATCACACAGTACTAATAACCTTATTCAGCAAAACCCAATAACAGAATATCTACATAACACATACCACATTTAATTTCATGAACGATCAACCATCATAGGAACCCAAAAACTGAAACCCTACAATCAACATATGAAATGGAAAAAAAAAATCAAAACTTTGGGTTTTTTAAACACTAAAAACAAACCGTAAGGCTACAAAACGTAAAACAATGCTTCATACCTCCAATGTTGCACAACCAACTTGCTTCTCAAGCATCACATGGGTTTCTCCTTGTTGGAGGTGAACCCAACACAAGTGCAGGCTGGTGGGGAGTGGCACGTAGACGACGACGGGGTCGTCGAGGACAAACTCGTTGTAGTTGTACACCTTGGCGACGACAGGAAGCCGTTGGTGGCGGCGAAGGTGCGAACCTTGTCAAAGGAGTGGCTCCCTACGTTTGAAGGACGACATTGGGAGAGAGCGCGATGGTGCGGGAGACTTTACGCACAATTACGGTGCACCCAATGAAACCGAAGTGGATTTTGGTGGTTTCCGCCATTTGGAGATTTGAAGTGGAGGAGATGAGAGGGTTTTGGAGCAACAGAGTGGTGTCCATGAGACATGAGAATATGAACAAGAAAGGAGAAATTTGAATGACCTAACCCAATTTCAAACAAAACATACTTTCTCCCCTCTCCCTTTAGTGCTGCCAACAATCAAATATTACTACCACATCAAATGCCAGCTCAAGGAGTAAAATTGTAGTCAAATTCTAAGAGTCAGCAAATCATTATCCTTTGATCATTGTTGTAAAATCCGACGAAATACGAACAAAATAGATTTTTTTAGACATGTATATTCATTGTTTTTAAGGATTTATATGCAATGTGTTATGCAAGTTCTTCATGATATAATAGGAACTCCTCGAATATTAACATTAGACACTATACAGTTTCACTAGATGATTCACAGCTCAATGAACACTAAGAGACTAGATGGTGTTGACATGAAACCCAACTTAAAAGAAATATGTCCTTCTTTCAAATTTGAATGTATGCAAGTGTGACATTTATTTTAATTTTTTTACCCACATGTTTTTTAATGTATAGAAAACAAACAAAATGAAACTACAAGCACCTTATTAATATGTCATCTATATGCATTACACTCCTCAACATAAAACTTGGAAGAACTAAGTAGAACAAAATTTAAAGTATTGAAGATATCATTAACATCAACAATACGAATAGTAAGCATAATAAGTAAGAAAAACAATAACAAATAGAAAACAAATCCTTAAGTAGTAACATCACTAAGTGTCTCTTTTACTTTGTTTTGTTCTCTATATATGTGATGACTCTCTTTTTTGTCTCTACATGATCAATGAAATTATCAAATTTAAATTATTTTAACATAATGTTAATCATAACGGTTTGCATTTGTGACATAAAAAATGGGAACATTATCACAAAAAATCTCAACACAATGATAATCCTCATACCTATGAAATTCGAACATGTTTTATAAGTGGCGTGTCTCGTGTTCGATACGTATCGGATACAAACACGTGTACAAAAGGATACTAAAGTGTTCAATTTGAAAGATATTAATTTTGTCTCACTTTTTGGATATTAAGTAAATAGATTAGACTTATTTTTTTGGTTAGGTGACAATGTGTTTAGATTATTATACTTGACTAATCTTGTTTATGGATGATTTTGAGGATGTAAATACATCATGATCTAATATATAGATTTGTGTCCCCATGTCCTACATTTGGAAGACTACAAATGTCAAAGTGTCTATGTTCGTGTCGTGTCCTATGTTCGTGTCAGTGTCACATAGCCTCAAACACCTCAGCTTCCTCTTACTGGTTATTACCATCTAACAATTTTGTGACCTTAGCAATTGCAAAGCTTTGATCCTTCTTGTGAATGCCCATACACAATGCCTATAACAAGAAAAACAAAGAAAGAAATAGAATAAGAAAAGAAAGGATCAAAGTAGGGGCGACTCAAGAATTTGAGAGACCTAAACCAAACTTGAAAAATGAAGTTTTTATTTAAAATTTATTTTTCAAGTTTTTTTGAATGCAAAATTATTTATTAAATTGTCATAATTAATTTCATTTAACATTTTCTTCAAATCTTTCTTTAAAAAATTATTGACGCATTTGTATTTTCTAATCCAATTTTTCTTATCTATTTTTATAAATTTATTCATAGCTCCTTTTTGTTATGCAATTAAAATATCAATTCTTCTCTTTTTTTGAATTTTTGAATAGCATCGTTCAAATCTTCTAGTTGACATATCTATATGTTTTTACATGAAATAAAAAATAATAATATATAAAATACTATTAAAGATAAGTATATAAAATGAATGAGTGAACTTGATAGTAGATTTGTAATATCGTAAAGTCTCAAGTCTCTTTCTCCTTCTCAAGTCTCAGCTTTTTCACAAACCTGCATAATTTATTTTAAGATTAATCATTAATAAAAATAATTAAAAAAATTATTGTTCTTTTTAACTTGATAGTAAGTCTTTTTTTCTCCTAAACTTAAATTATCTTTTTACAAAAAACCCACCTTTGAATTATGCTCATATTAATCTATTATCCAGCAAAAGACTAAACTATAATCTAATTAATAGTGTTGTAGAAGAATTACAGTTCCTCGTTAAGATATATACTAAAAAAACTCTCAAAACTCGTAAATCGAAAAGTACTGAAGAACAAAATTGGTCAAAAGAAACACATTTCCAATTTTAATATAAATCTAATATAAAATAAAAACAATAACACTAATAAAAAGAAAAAACATACTAACCAGAAATAAGGATGAAAGAATTATTATACACGACTAATATAAGATTCAAGGAATGTAATATGTCAAAACCCTATAAAAATAACTCTTAAAAGAGAAAAAAGTAAAGAAATACAAGAGAAGTCACATAGAGATCAAAAGATAAAAGAAAAAAATAGGATCAGATTGATTACAAGAAAATAAAAATAACTAAGCATTCTCTTTCTCATAAACAAAATTATAATTTACTAAATAAATATTTTAACTCTTTAATTATCATTTTTAATATCAATAAAAATTAACAAACGCCAGTAATAATTTAATTAAATTGTATTTTCAACCATAAACTTATAATTAATTTAATAGAATTATATTAGTAATAAAAAGAATTGAGATATTTTTTTCTTACATAATTTTATAATTAGTTTAACAAAGATGTATTAGTAAAAAAAAGTTTTTAAAATTTTTTTTCTTAAACATAATTTTATAATTAATTTAATAAAAACATATCAATAACCGACTTTTTCTTTTTCAAAGGTCTCATCCATATGTTTTATTTACTTTATCCTTAAACCATTCCAGAATCAGAGTGGCACAATGTTCAAGAGGGAACTGTATCAAACATTCTTAACTAATGTTAGTTTAAACTTTAAATCCAAATATAACACATTAAAAGATTACATAGAAAAAGAATGTTGGGGACACTTGCTTAATGGACAACCGTTATCTTCCAAGTTTTAAATTTTAGTTCGTTTCAGCCTCGGAAAATTCTCCTACATTTTCTTTTTCAGTTCCTTTCACAACCCTTTGTTGAGTTCATCTGAAAATCAATTTCTAGTCTCAACAGAAGAAGCATTCTTGGGGAGCTTTAGGGTTTTCTCTGTCTCTAGAGATCAATACAAGAAGTGCAAAACCGTATGTTCTTTCAAAGCTAGGAATGAAGCTGTTCAAGCATTCAATGAATGATAAACTTGGTGGCAGTGATCACTCAGGTTCAGGTATGTTTGCACTTTTTCTTCAGTAACTATTTGTGATGTTTTAGGATACTTTGAATAACTGTAGAGCAACTTTTAATGGAGAACGACTGAATTTTGTGCTTTTAGCCGAGCCTGAAATGATGAAGCAAAGATTTGCAAGATTTACAAAGCTTCTACTAGATTTGCAGTGCAGTTACAATCTCAAATGCCATTACCAATCTCTTTGGTAAATTTTTAACTTTTTTATTACTCAATAGCATTCCCTGACAACACACTTTTAAACGTACAATCTGTTTTTGTTTAAAATTTATCAGAATTTAATTATATTTTTAGTTCCTTAACTTTAACTTATGGTCTTCAAATTTTAAGAATAGATGAATATAATCCTTTTAATTAGATTTTTTTTATGTGTCAAACATATTCTCCCAGTTAACATTAAAGTAAATGTGAAACTGTATAAACAACTCAAATAAATATAAACTAAACATATATTTAATCCAAATAAATTTCAATACACATAAGAGAACTCTAAAAAAAGGCATTAGAAAGTGTGTGTGTCTGTGTGTTTCTAGTACTCACATATTTGTATGCAATTCTTTTTGTCCTTGAATGTGTTTGATTTGTGAATTCTGCAGCAACTGTATTTGGCCAAAGCTTAAAGTTGGAACCACTAAAGCCAGAGAAGAAGGCTATGTGGAAAAGGGAAATGAAGGTCTTTTATCAGTGTGTGACTACATACAAGAATTTGCTCCAATTAAAAGATGGCACAATTGTGGGGGTGAGATTTGCTAAATGATAATCAAATCTTCAATAGAACTTCTTTGGTATATGTAAATGTAGTATATAACATGATCTGAGGCTCTCTTTCAGATGATGAAAAACAGGCCAAGGTTAGACATCAATATCAGCCTCCTTGCACTATAGAAGCTTGAAACAATGCTCATAGTAAGACAAACCTCAATTGTTTCTTCCATCTTGCATCAGTTTTCATGAAGACTTCTTGTAACTTAGATCATGAACATAACATTGTTTGCAGCAAATATTAGATAGTTTTGAGGACACTGAATTTTGGTATGCAGAGAACATACCAGGAAATTTCAGAACAACTGTTCCAAGGAAAGATGAGAAGTGGTGGTTGCAAGTTCGTTGTGTGACTGGTAGAACTTGGACAAAAATTTTAGGAGACCAAATTTTCTTTTTCATACATAAATTATTTTTTAATTAAAAAAAAGTTTTCATTTTCTCACATCATTTCTTCTATTCAAAACAAACACACATGATAATATAATTCAAAAATATGATAATATATATATATATATATATATATATATATATGAAAGTGTAACATAAATTTTATCATCAATAAAAATATATTAAAATCCTCCACACTCTTTCAATAATTTAAAATCTTCAATAATTGAATCAGAACTAAGTTTGTTGCAATATCCCTTTTAATATAGATAATCACAGTGCTTGCTAAAAATTCAGTCTCCATCCTATTTAGGAAAAGATAAAATTATGAATATAAATTAAATCTCAAAATCAAGACTCAATATTTTAAGAAAATTAACAACTTCTGAATAATTAGCTTCATTTACCTTAAAGTATATTCTTAATATTGTTTTTCCCTTACCCAACTTCAAAGCCTAAAATAGCTCTATTTACACAAAAAAGAGTTTGATATTATAAATTAAAGCTAATAATAAAGGAGAAAAGAAAAAAGAATAGAAGGAAGAATAAACAATGAAAGAATAGGAAGCAACTTTTTTGTGTATCATTATTGATAGGAAGAGTCATATTTATAAATACAACATGTAATCCATAAAAGAAACAAATCAATCAATTAATACAAATATTTACATAAAAAGTAATGAATCATATGAGTATCAATCATATGAGTAGATTTATCAAATCAATGGACAATCATTAATTCGTAACACTCTCCCTTGAATGTCCATTGATAAGAGAATGTGCCTCGTTAAAACCTTACTAGGAAAAAGCCTTTGGGATAAAAAACCTAGTGAAGAAAAAAGAATACAACATTATGTATTCTTTAATACAATATTGTTCATCACATATTCTATTTCTCCCCCTTATGTAAACTTACATCATAAAGGTGACGGAGTTCGAACTTGTGAATCATTTGCTCAAAAGTTATTCTTGGCAAAAACTTTATAAATAGACTTGTCATATTTTCACATGAATGAAATTTTGGGTGTTTATATCATCCTTTCAATTGAACAATACACTATTGTCTTCGTATATGGTTGTTGATTCCATCTTTGTCGAGGATAGTCTCTAGTTTCTTGCACATGTTGAATTATAGACCTTAACCAAAGATATTCAAAACTTTCCTCGTAATTCTGTATGATTAGCCGATGTTACTACTATGGTTTGTTTCATATACCATCATGAAACTATTGTGCTATCACATGTGAACAAACATCTTGTTTGTGATCAACCATTGTGACATTGTGAGAATATTTAAAATAACATATATATACATAACCCATTGGTCTGAATCTGAATCATTTGGATGGAATAAGCTCATATTCATATTACCCTTAAAGTAACGAAGTATATGTTTTACTCCAAACCATTTTCTTCTTGTAGTTGAAGAACTATATCTTGCTTAACAAATTTACAGCAAATTCAATATTAGGTCGAGTATAATTAGCAAGATACATTAGTGTTTCTATGACACTAAGATATGGTGCTTCTGAACCAAGAAGATCTTCATCATTTTCTTAAGTTCTAAGAAGAGCATTTATCAACATCTAACAACCTCACAACTATTAGAGTGCATAATGGATGTGTCTTGTCCATTTAGAACATTTTATGCACCTTAATTATATAACCCTCTTGATGTATAAAAAACACCTTTGTTTAAATACTCAATTTATAATCTCAAACAAAAATTTTTCCTTTTCAAGATTCTTCATCTCAAATTATGTCTTTAAGCAATCAATTTCCTTTGTGAGCTCATTAGGAATTCCAACTATGTTTATTCCATTTACATAAACAATAATTATGGCAAATTCATTTTTGGATCTTTTCATATAAATACAAGAACACATAGGATCATTTCTATATCATTCTTTTAATAGGTACTTAATAAGACGGTTATGTCACACACGTCCTAATTGCTTTAATCAATAAAAGGGTTTGTTCCATTTTATTGAATTACCCTCTTTAAAATTTGCCTTATTGGAAAAATAAAATCCTTTAGGGATTTTTCATATAAATATGATTCTCAAGAGAACCGTTCAAATAAGTTGTAACGTCATCCATTAGAGGTAAATACAAACTTTGTTGTGCAACTAGGATAATCAAATATTGTAATGTTGTTGCATCCAATACCAGAGAATATGTCTTTTCACAAATCAATATCAGGTTTTGTGAAAAATCTTGAGCAACCAATTGTGCTTTGTATCTAACAATTTTATCATTCTTTATTTGATTTTTTGTGCAAAAATCCATATGTACCCATGGTTTCACACCTTCAGGTGTGCGAACTATAGGTCTAAAAGCATTTCGTTTAGCAAACAAATCTAATTATGTTTCTTTGCATATTTTCATTTTTGGTCAATCATTTCTTTGTCGACAATATTCAATGATCACTGATTATTGATCCTCGTTGTCATTCATAGCATTCATCGTTATATTATATGTAAAAGTTTTGTCAATGTTGATTTCATTTTGGTTCCATATTATATGATTCATGACATAATTTATTAAGATATCATCATTTTGAACAATTTCAGGTACTTGAGGTTCTTCTAGAACTGAATCATTAATTATGTCAAATGAATCTTTTGGGATTTCCACCTTTCGTTTAGGTCATCTTGCATTTTAGCTTCCTTTCTCATTCAAGAGTTTTTACCTTTGGAACGTGACAAACGTTGATGAAATGTGACAAACATGTCTTTAGAACTAACAAACGTGACAAACGTGTCTTTCCCAATAAGCCTATCATGCTTCAAACGTGTCTTTGGAACTAACATGCCTACCACGCTTTACGCGTGTTATGAAATAATATCAAATATACTCGGAGCATTAGCAGTTGGTATATATGATTTGATTACCCTTTCTGTCAATAAAAATATTTGTTGGTAATTGATTATCTAATTTTGTAAATGAATTATCCTTTGAACTTCTAGTTCACATTCTTTTGTACGAGGATCAAGATAGGATAATGGTAATTCATCCCAACCAATATTCTTTTCCAATTGTTTTCTTTCTCCCCCTAATGTTGAAAAAACTTATTCATCAAAGTGATAGTTAAAAAGTCAAACTATAAATAAGTCTCTTGTTGGTAGTTCAAGATATTTTATTATTGAGGGAGGATCATATCCAACATATATTCTCATTTGTCTCTAAGGACCAATCAAAGTCCTTTTTAGTGGGGAAATTGAAACATATACACCACACTCAAAAATTCTTACATGAGAATATTAGGTCATTGACTAAAAACCAACTGCATAATAGAGTATTTGTGATAACTTATTGGCTTGATGCGAATTAATAATGCAACATACAAAATTGCATATCTCAAAGTAGCCATTGGAAGATTAGCTCTCGTAAGTAGTGGTCTTCCAACCAATTTTAGACGTTTTAGTAATGATTTTACAAGTCTATTTTGAGTATCAACATGTGCTACTGGATGTTCAACTTCAATTTCAATTGATATACAATATTCATGAAAAACATGAGATGTAATTTCACCAGTATTATCAAAACAGATTTTCTAAATCGAATAATCTGGGAAGTGAGCTCTTAATTGTACTAATAACTTTGCAATTACTTGATTATGAGTTGATAATAAACAAATATGTGACCATCTAGTTAATGCATCAATCAAAACCGTGAAAGATATAAATGTTCCACATGGTGGGTGTATTGGACCACAAATATCACCCTGTATTTGTTTTGAAAATGAGATTAACTCATTTCTAATTTTTCTGGTGATGGTCTAATTATCAACATTTGTGAATGTATAGTACATGAGAACTCATTGGTCTGAAGAAGTTTCTTGACTTTTAAGTGGGTGTCAATATGAGTTTTTCAACTCTTTTTTTTTTCTCATCATAATAGATCCAGATGACCAAACTGATCATACAAAACAAGGAATTCATTTTGATTTGTAAACTTCTGGTTTACCATGACATGCATTTTAATTGTACTAATATATGCGTAGTGCAAATCATCTAACTGATCATGTCAAACAAGGCATTCATTTTGCTTCGTAAACTTCTTGTTACCATGACATGCATTTCAATTGTACTAATAAACTTGTAGTACAAACTATAAGACAATGTTGATAATTTCTCCAATACACTTTTTTTTTTCAACTCAATCATAGAGATATAAAGATATTTCATATCTTTTTCATTGTTTGTCTCAATATGATATCCATTTAGACAAATATCCTTGAAACTTAATAAGTTTCTATTCAACTTCTTGGTAGAAGTATAATAGCTCTTCTAGAGCCTTCAAATATATTTGTAGTACTATAAATAATACTAACATTGATATCTCGCATTATCAAACAAGAGAAAAATTTATTACTCTTGAGAATTGTATAAGTTATTACACTATCAATAAGACATATAACCTTTGGTACTAGTGCAAACATTTGTTCTTCATATAAACGTAAATATTAATATGAGATTTTTTTTAACACTCTCATAACCAATGAGGTGATCAATGCTTCCATTTACTTTAGCAAAAAAAATAATAATAATATCACGATGAGTAGCATCCATATGGCCATAATCAGAATCACCATCTTCATAAGTAAAATGTGTTTCTATGTTCTTCTCATTATTTGTAAGATGCTTTGGTGTACAATAAGTACAACTCAAATGGCCTTTACCACCGTAATGATAATATATACTTTCATCTTTTTGTCAATATTTTCACATTTTCCTTTTTCCTTTTTCACATTATTGTGCCACTTTCTGTGACAAAATGTGTTTTTAAAATTTTTGTTATCATCATGTCCATAATCAATATCACGATCACGATCATCAAAATATAAATCAAATGTTGTTGCATTCACTTCTGGGAATGGAACAGAACCAATTGGACATGTTTCATGATTTTCTATCAAAAGGTCATTGCTTTGTTCAGCCATACAAAGGCATGAAATAAATTCATAATATTTATTACTGCATTCACTTCTGGGAATGGAGCAGATTAGGCAGATCTCATCATTTTTCATCAAAAGCTTTATTGCTTCGTCCAACCATACTTAGGTATGAAATAAATTCATAATATTTGTGAAATCTCTTTTCACAATATTTTTGTCACATGAGTAAATTAGTTGCTTAGGTGCTTTATTTCTTTCTTTAATGGTATCTCAATATCCATTGCATCTAAATGTATTTCAAAATTTAAAATCCAATATAAGGAATTCTTCCTTGTAATATCAAGATGAAAAATTCAAAATTTGTAAGATTTGACATGTTTAAAATTAGTAATAATCACCATAAAAACAATAATAATAATCATCGTCATAATAAATAAAAATAATAAGACGAAGATGAGAATTGATAAAGTCAAAGAATTCTTATCATAAGAGAAAGAATATAAGGTAAAATTGAAAATAGAGAAAGGATTAGGAAAAGTCTAGATTGAGACACGCAAAGCACTATCGTTAGAGAGAAAAAGCTTCCACTAGTCCTTAGAGTCCTCAGTTGGTTGGAGCATCGTGCTGATAACATGTTATAAAATAAAGCTAATAATAAAGGAGAGAAGAAAAGAGAATAGAAGGAAGAATAAATAATGAGAGAATAGGGAGCAACTTTTCTGTGTATTATTAGTAATAGGAAGAGTCCTTTTTATAGATACATGTAATCCATAAAGGAAACAAATTAACTAATTAATACAAATATTTTCATAAAAAGCAATGAATCATATGAGTATCGGTCATATCAATCATACGAGTAGATTTATCAAATCAATGGACAATCATTAATTCATAACATTTGATAAATAATTAGAGAATGATTTTATAATATCTAACAAATATAGATATACCTAGAGCATAAAAAAGCCACATATAAGAGAAAAACATATTGTTTCAGAAAAAGAAAGAGTAAATATGAACTTACTGAAAAGAAAAAATTATTTAGTCCAAAATATTTCTTAACTCCTCAATTTTGTCATTGTAGTGCAATTTATTTTTAAAAATAATAAGAGATTGATGATGAAAATTGAGATAAAAAGAAGAGAAGAGTAGGATATGGAGGCACAGAAGAAAGAGAAATCAAATAAAAAAGTAAAAATAGTACAAAAGAGAAGAAAAATATGATTTTTAAATTTAAAAAAAAAGATTAAACTAAATTACTATAAATAATATAATAATATAAAAACATATTTTTTAAAACATATATAAAAAATAAAAAATAAATAAATAAACGTTGGGAGAACCGTGAAAAAACAAAGGTGGTGGTGTCTTTGATGTGTCAAGAAAACACCTGATAGAGAAAAGGGACTATGCTAAACAAATTCTTAAGGCAGCCATGGCAATAAACAACAATGTTCTTGCAGAAATAGATATCCCAGAAAACATATATAGATAATATTCCCAAGGTTGGTCCTCATTGGTAATTATGAGACCCATTTTCTTTTTACACCTTGTTCTGTAAGGGGGTTGGGCCTAGCCTTTTCGAGGGCCCAAGGATCAGCCCACTTTGGACCCCCAAGACCCCTCTCACAGCCACTTACTCTTCATTCTGTCACCTTTACAGAAAAATAGTTCCCTCTTCTCCCTCCAACTCTTGAGTAGCAGCTCTGCTAGGGCTTGCACAAGTTCCTCGATTCTAACAGTTGAAGCCTCCTACTACCACGTAAGTTGATCCCTCCTTTTCTTTCCTTTCTTTTTCAGCTCCTAAACTTTGGTCCTACCATAATCTCTATCAAAGTCTTAGTTCTTTTTTGCGCTCATACGTTTGTTTTCAACTCATTAAGATGTTCCTGGTCCTGGTTCTCCTCCACCAAGAGTCCCTTAAATACATTTAGCTCCATTCGAGGTAAGGGAAGCCAGGGTTTAAAGTTTTTTTATGATTATTGCATGTTTTCCTAGTTTTAAATCATGTTTATGATGTTTGCTCGTTGTTGGGGTTATCTAGAAAGGGTTGAAATGTTGTTTGGTACTCCTATTTTGGTTTGCATGCGTGAGCAGGGGAGAGCTTTGTTGTTTTCGCCCAAGCGAGCAACCCTCGCCTAAGTGAAATTAACAAGAAGTTTACCCCTAGGTTCTGCTCGAGTCGCTCAGGCGACGAGCTCTAGTTTTGAGCGAGACTAATCTCGCTCAAGCGAGAACTCGCGAACCTTCATAATGCCTTTGATTTCAATCTCGCCTAAGCGAGAGGCTCCTATCGCCTGAGCGAGAGCTCTTTAGCTTGAACAAGATTGACAACAAAGTTGTTTGAATGCTTGTATGCTCCCATGATTGATTTGGTTATCCTTTTAAAGCATGAAGTATGATGTCAATGTTTTATACAATGTGTTTGTGCTTTCTTTAGTTTTTGTTGTTTGGGATTTTGTGTTTTTGCACGTTGAAACCAGTGAAAATCTATCAGTTTAGCTTAAGCGAGAAATTTTAGCTTAAGCGAGAATAGCAGAATTTTCACTTTGCTTTCTATTCGAATTTTAGCTTAAGCGAGACCAGTCTAGCTTAAGCAAGAATTTCTAGCTTAAGCGAGATCAGTCTAGCTTAAGCGAGATTTGCTGCAAAATTTTAATTCCTTACTTTTACTTGAACTTGTGGATTGATTCAATTACTCTTAAAAGCATGAATTTGTGATTATGTATGTTTCATGTAATATTGACTTGCTTGGTATGAAATGAAATAAGAATGGGGTGGTTGGTTGTGGTGCATTGGCATGAGATTATGATGCTTGAGATAACATGTGGAATGTTGTTGGTAAAGGAGTTTCATGGGAAACTTTTGGTGATGGTGTGGTCAGTATATACCTTGATATAGGAGATGTCTAGATAAAGGAAGGTATCATGAACTCTAATAATTATTCACACTCACATAGAGTAGAATAATTTATGTGGTGAGAGTGGTAGGAGGTCCTAGTCTTGGGACATATTGGGCCCAAGACATTAGAGGATTAACCATGTGTGTGGTTGGGTGATAAACCCTTGCGTCTAGACTCTGCAGAGTTTGGAAGCCAGCACAGGCGCATACTTCCTTTAGAATTCTATATCAAGAGTATGATCTGGATATTGAGTCATAGAGTCTTGAAATTGTTTACTTTCACATGATTTGAGTGCCTACTACTTTGACTGTGCATAATATGATCTGAATATTGATTTGCTTTATAACATGATTAAAACAATTTTTGCTCTAGCTTACCCTTTTGCTTGTGCCTGTCTATTTTGTGTGGTTTTCCTTTTTGCAATGATCACCAATGCTATTGGTGTGAGCAAATGTGGAAACCTCTGGAGGTTCTCAGGGTGGTGACAATGCTGCGATGTAGGGTGGTTTCCTTGGTTTGGGTTGTGGCTCACTGTTGAGCTCCTTTTGAAGAACTCTTAGTTTATTATAAACTCATTGCTCTATGAGCAATCTTTTGGAAAATAATAGTACTCTTGTGCTATGTTTTTATGGCATCGTGGTGTGCCTAAACTTTTAATTAAAGTATACTATGGATAATTGTAATAGTTATTACATGTATGCTTTATATCATTCGCTCTTTTATATTATAATTATGTGATGCAAAATTTTAGTAGGTTACTCTATTAGAAATGGGATGTCACAATAATTCCCATTGTTTTAAGATTAAAAACTTGTTTATATGAAGATCTGAAAGTTGAAATCTTAAAAATGATCTTGTTGTGAAACATGATTGAGAAGAAATAGGTAAAAGAAAAATAGAATTTACTGTTTGATTGAATGAGTAAATTTACATATTGAAACTTCTAGACTAGTTTTCAATAAAATATTAAAACTTCCATTTGAGAGTCTGCATATTAATTTTAATCTTATAAATATTTTCTAAACTTTTAATTATTAGTTAATATTTTTAATTAAATAAAATAAAATAATTATTACTTTTACATATTAAATTATTTATTATAATTAATAATCAAAATTAATTTGTAAGTATTAATAATTTAAATTATAATATAATTATATAGTTGCATTATAATATAATATAAAAATAGTTAACCTTTTAAATTATTTTATTTTAATCTTTAATTTAAAAAAGTATATATATAACAAATTTATCTTGACTTTGCTAGTTTGATGAACTAAACAGGACAAGTTAAAATTTTTAACCTAATCGCAAGTCAATAGAGTGCTGTAACTCATTTTACTATCCTTACTCCTATTCTAACTTTGTCCCCTAATAAATATTATTTTCTTGAAATAGTTAATTATGTATTTAAAGAAACTAAAATGGTGAACAATAATATTATACTAAAATTAGTTTTTATTAAATATAATTGTCTTAGATTAATTACTATGAATGAGAAAACCTTCAAGATAATCAATTCGAAATAAAGGATTAAGGTAACTAGTCTCCAATCATAGCAGCTGACTCTTGTAGAAAACGGGATGATCTAGTTTCAGTTAAGGTACCAATAGCAATCAAATCCAATTAGAAACCACAACTTGGTTTCATGCTAAGCTCTATCATTTAATAGAATATAGACATTGATGATTGTGTATTCAATTGTATATATATGAGTCATAGTTGCTAAATGTACTACAGACAGAAGGCAGTTTTCGCATTCTTTAAGCGTAATTTTTAGCAGTTCAACCGAACAAAATCCTAAAACTGAGGCTATAGTGAATAACATCAATGACCATATAAATTACTTTTCACAACACATTTATCACACCTTATCACATCACTTAAGGATGGTGCATTACCAAACTACTACACCAAATTGTTGATCAAAACTAAATTTAATTTTTATTAAGATAAAAGCATTTTCATAAGTGAGAAATTAAAAGGAAACAAGTTATCTTTTAGACTAAAAAAAACTGATATTTGCATGGACTAAACGAATTTATCCCCCTATTGGTAAAATTTGGTGGACTTGCAAGTAAATAGAATGCTGCATTTTCCAGATGAAAGCACATATATTTTCATATTCTGAAATATTTAAAAAGAAAAAATGAACACGTGCACTGGTGTGTGCCTATGTCCCCGGAAGATACAGGCAGTTTACACATTGAGACATGAATTAGAACAGAACAACTACAGACCACCTGAGATATATTATCAAATAAATTGGGAAAGTTGAAACAATGATCCTATATTTACAATAAACCACTGAACTGTGTGTCTGAAAGTGCACTAGTCCAGGGTGGGGTGATGAACAGGTTAGTAGTCAACCAGGCCAGAACCAACACGATGATGAGCTTCACTTTTCTTTAACGAAGAACACGTCCCTTCACCTGTTTCTCAAATTCATGTCCCCTCAACCTCCCTTCCACACGGGAACGGCGAGCACAGACAGGCATCTTCATGCCTGACTGCCATCAAAAATAGACGATGAAATAACTAATACACCTGCTGAGGGGTTTGCATACATGAAGCCAAAAAAATAATCTTGTTAATCAACTATCCTCATCCACAGCGCCAACATATGTAAGGTCTGTTCGCCGCACTCTCACTGCCCCTTTAAGCCAGCTGGCAGCGCGAATATTGACCCGATCACCACTACCGATATTAGTATTATTTGCCGACGGGCAAGATCCAGCCCCATCTTCTAAAAGCATCCAAGGGTCAATGTCCAAATCATTGTCCTGCTGCTTTGACTTCCCTGATGCTGTAGACCTTGATGATGGAACAGGGTTCCTCTGAGGGACAGTTGAAGTGCTGGGGTTAAACCCAGAATTTGTAGTGTTGGGTTGAAGAGATGCAAGAGCAGAAGTTGGAACCGTCGGCAGCTGGCATGAGAAAGTGCAGCGTGTAGTGGGAGGAAGTACAGGCATTGCAGCTTGGATACGCCACCGGATAGTGTCTGGCAGTTGCATGTTATCAAGGTGATTCTGTTTTTAGATAATAGACCATAAGAAAAGTGAGAAGCCTGCATGCTTTCATTCTAATCACCATCACCCAGATGACAATATCAAGAATAAAACGCATTCCTAAAAATAATAACAGGATCAGTCACAGAAACTAAGTTTTGCACATTAATAGGCTGAAAGATCATACCTGCAATGCCTCCAAGGGCTCGCGATCAAACCCAGAAAATTCCCTTGCAGGTTCATTAGCTGTCTTTGCAACAGGTTTCGACCTAAGCCAACATGGAAGGGAACTACTCAACAATCCATGCAAGATCAACAACAGACGATCAAACAGGCATTCAACAGAAGAATCCACAAAAGCAGCCTCAGCAGGTGATTCCGCCTCCTTTCTCAATGGAGAATATTGCATGGCATTCACCATTGCATCCTCGTGCACAACCCGGCTGCCAAGGAGACGAAGAAGTACTGATGCAAGTGTGTATCTCATACTCCGTACAGAAGACTCCCTGCAAAATCGAACATCTTAACTAAACTACCTCTGAACAGCCTACATTTGATACTCTAATAAGGCATACATTAAAACAAGCATATGCCTTCATATTATCACCAAAATCCATATTTCACTTCTGGAAAGATCAGAAGGAAATTGACTTACAACAACCACAAACATCAATGCAAGTATTATCAATGCAAATTGATAAAACAACGGACAGTAACTGTATTGGTGAAAATGTTCATATTGCAATTATCTATCTCCACTTTGATGAATTTCAACAAAACCATAAATGGTAGACTTCCCCCCCCCCCCCCACAATATATAAACATGTTTCCAGAAAACATCATACCACTTAATCCCATGAAAAGAGACACTGCAGCAACAATCCAGAAGGAGAAAGCGTTTCAGGAAAGCACAGAAAACAATTTAAATATTAGAAGAAATACAGTCTTAATTACCCGTCTGTGCAGATAATAGGAAGAAATCTCATAAGCAGCTGCACACGTAAAGATATTGATGCTCGCAAAGCAGCAGGAGAAAGTGGAGAAGAATCCGGAGTAGGTGTTGGTCTTCTGGCTAAACCAGGGCTGCCACTTCTTATATTTTTGCGGCTATTTACTTTGTTTGTCTGACCTTCAGTTGCAGGAGTACTTACTGGCTTAGTTGGTCCTCGGGTAACTACAGCTATCTGTTGCTCAATATAATTTAATTGTTTGATCAAATCACTTGCAAAGGAATTTCTAGATTCGTCAGAACTTTGATCTATGCATGGAAGAATTAACTCAAGAAGAGCCCTCTCAGTCCCATGCTGCTGCTTACTGGTAGATCTTTCAGGGTCAAACACTAGAGAGAACCCTTTTGTGGACCTTTTCACATCCATTCCCTCTTCAACAACTTCTCCTTCTTCAAGAGGAATAGAATCAACTTTCTTTTTATCCCCCTTGAGAGTAACTGGATCTTTACGTGGGGTGCACCAACCCCAGGGTTCAGAAAACTGTGTCTTAATGGAAAATCTTTTAGACTCTGCAATGTTAATCAGTCGTTGCCTAATAGTCTTCCGACCAAAGAGGACATCTTGTCCCGCAAGGAACCATTTAGCCTGTAACAACATTGAATCCTCTAGAGACTTCCCAAAAAGATGAACCACCTCCGAGAAAAGGGGTGCAGCATCAGGTCTAACCAGCAACCTTGTCAGAATTATTTCAATGAAATTGTTCTCATTCTCAGAAGCACCACTCTTCTCTAAACTAGGTGAGGACAACTGTATAGCGTCAGCTAGAGATATATCATGCATCTTCATTTTCTCAATGAGGGCCTGTTCATTTAAAAGCAGCCTGAGTTCAACCCATTGCCAATGAAACTTGGCAGGCTGCAAAGCATCTAACACATCCACAAGCTTATCCTGTAGTGTAGATTCACTATCAGTAAAATCAACTTTAGATTCACCATGTCCAGAATTCCTGCTTCCTTCATCCTTTGTATAAATAGATTGAGGCATCTTACAATCAATCATGGCATTTAGAAAATGTCTAGCACGGAGGGGAATAAATGCCACAGATTTTGAATGAATATCAGAGCCATTCAACTCTAGCAGGGTTGCAAACTCTGCATCAGTCATGTTTGCAGCCATAAGATCATAAAGACCCTGACAATCTCTTAAGCACACATCTCGGAACGGCAAATGTTTTATTGCATCGCTTATGGCCATTGTTAAAGACTGATAAAGTTGATTCATATCTTCACGGAATGCTACATTGGCATTCATAACAAAAGGCCGCCACATAACAAACGAAAATATTGAATAGGCAGGTGGAAAGACCAATGATAGAGAAAGCATCCGCTGCATCCTTGAAAGAGCAACAATGGACGGTTCATCCAAGAGATCAACCACTAAGCCTTCACAGATGGTTCTACAGTTCCCAACAAGCAATCTAAACCAATGGACATGAACTTCAACTGAACTATCCACCTTAAAAGCCCCAACTGAACGTACACTCCCATTTGAATTGGATCTTGTGCTTCTTACAAATTGTACAACATCCAGGCCCTCCTTTAATCTGAGAATGGTTACTATTCTTTCCAGGCTCACCACACCAGATATGATTGCACCAACAACAAGTGAAGAAACAGCAGCACTAATTTTTGTTGTTCTTGCAACCACAATTTTGCTACTGTTGTTTGAAACATCACTTGGAATAGTACCAGTATCATGGGTTTCAGGTGACATTTGAAACTGGGCCCGAGAAGCTTTACTTGGAGCAAAAACTCCAGCAAGAGCAGTAGAAGCTTCCATTGCAAGAGCAATCTCAAATACACGGCTTTGGCGTTCTCCCAAGGCCTCCTTAAGCAAGCACAAACAGGTTATATGCATTCGCAAAATGCATTTAGCATAGTTCAAAGAGCTTGTAGCCAATGACATATTTGAATGGTTACTTCCAGCTGAAAAATCTGGCAATTTTGCCAAAGTTGGACCAACACTGCCAACAATGGCAGAAACAGCAGAAGTAACCAAAGATGGATCCCCTTCTTGAGCAGCACCACCAGTCTGCCGTATGCAATCTATCAGACCCACAACTATTTGTTGAGCAATTTGATACCCATTATCCCATTTTTCAAAAGCAGGACCTTTGGGTGTACCCGCAGCAAATAGCTTCCTGTCTTTTCCGAAAAGATATTGAAATGCTTCTTCCACATTACGCTGTACAACATCTCTCATTCCTGAACCTACTCTGGATGGCAACCGGCCACCACTTATCTTTTGACGGAAAAAGTCATCAGGGTCCTCAACTCCAGCAGGAACGCCAAATGGAAGCCCCAACTCTCCATCAACTGACCGTCCAGACTCAATTTCAAAAGCCAGTCTCTTATCACATGTACTCTTGAAATTTTTCTCCCACTCACTGACACTAACCACATTGCCATACTTTTTTAACAAGTGGCGAGCAAAAGCTAGAGCACCTGAACCTGAAACCCTTCCGTTAGATGCCATAATAGCGGCAGCACGCTGCATTATAGATGACAGAGTTTCAGGAATAAGATCAGCTGCAGCAAGAATGTTCTCATACCTACATCAAATACAATGGGACAGACAGACCAAACAAAATTAAATTGTATGTAAAATCCAATAAAAAAAGTTTAAACAAAAAATCCAAGTTAGCATAAAGATGAAAAGCCGACTTGCTCAGATTAAAAAATATTGAGGGAGATAGTTGGGAGATCATATGAAGTCCGAGTAAAATTACTTAATTAAACCTATAAGACAAACAAGAGAGCACAAGTAGCACCGACTTGGAAATGTTTAACAAGCATTTGTTAAAAAAAATCAAATAAACACATCTCATGGCACATTAAGAGCCACAGTTACTTAAAACACAGCGAACACCACAAGGATTAGAACTGATAAAAGAAACAAAATAACAAATTATGGCAGAATAGACCCACAAAAATACAAAATTAAGTTGAATACAACCTTCTTAACGATGATAACAGAAAAGCCTCACTAACATCACAAGCTTGGTTCTCCACATTCCTTGGTAGCATTAAAACATTCCTCCCACTATGAATAGTAGAATTAGGGCTACTATAAACCTTTGGCAGCAACCATAAGAGGAATTTGACAGCTGAGACTAAATCATCTGACACATCCATCAGGTAAAGTAAAGCAGAAAGATCATCCTCACCAAGTTTCCACCGGATTGAACTTTTATCATCCACAGTGGCAAAAGGCCTCCCAAACTGGCTAACTTTACCAACAACTTTTTCAGACTCTTCAATAAGCTGCCTAATTACAGTCATCAACCAAAGTGTTATTTCCTTTCTTTCAACAAAGCGCAGCTGTTTCACAGCCTTTCCAATTGAGACAATATCTTCACATTCACTTAATTGAATTCCATCAACAGATCTTGCAGTATCTCCATTCATAGTAGTTCTATGGTGAGGGCAGCTAACCTTATTGTCACACATATGACTGGTTGATGCCCCTTGGCTACCCTCAATTCTAGAAGCTGCCAGTTGAGCAAGACTCTGGGTTTTACGGACAGTCTTCTGCCGAGTCTTAGTAACCTGCTTGATAGGCTTAAGAGGTTGATCAACTTTGAGAGGCTCTGAGGATTTTAGACCCTTCTTTGCCCACCATGTATCTTCATCATCAGACAGTACAGGAGAAGGAACTTGAATAAACAAACTTCTTTCCTCACTCAATTTTTGTCTCTTTGCTTTTCTACATTCTTCACACCCAGGTGTGGTCTCCACTAGATCAATCTTGTTTTGAGACCCAATAGGTTTCCTGACACTGCCCTGAGATTCATCCAATCCAGTAGAGCCCAAATTAGAAAAACTTTTTGGTAGCTGTAACAGGGCTGAGATGAATGTCTTCAGATCTTCAACACCACTGTCATCCTTCCCACTTTTAGAGGATGTTTTATTCGAAGGAGCACTTTTCCATTGATCAATTGACACTGTAGAAACTTTGTCTTTTGTTGAAGATATACACTGTTTTTGCTTGAGAGATGATGTACTCACATTACTGCCATTACCATGGTTCTCCCACAAGGAACAACGTAGTATGAGACGGCGTTCATTCATGTAAATTTGTAATGCTTCAGTAAGCTGTGGCCCTTCACTAATCCCTGATTCTACCAAAGCATCACGCACAAACTTCTTAGGAAGTTGCTTCAAGATTCGGCAGTGTCTCTTCTGTCTCTCCAAGTCAACCACATTCATATCCATGATCCCACTCACTATCAGCTGGCGTACATATGCCAATGGATAAAAGATGCCTGCCTGTATGAGTTCCACTACAAGTAGATGTACACGTTTGAGTCCTTCCCCTTTATGCACCATATGTTGATCAATCCAACAAACAATAATATCATGGAGAGGACCTGGGCTTTCAAATATAGCTGAAGAGCAGATATTCTGATCCATACTTCTTGAACTAGATTTTGTTCTGGATGCATTCTTCACAAAATTCCGATTACTCTGGTGACCTGAACATTTTACTAAATAACTGACCCCATGACCACGAGTATTTCCACTCTTTTGTCTTGTAGAAATCTGCATATCCCTCAGCTTCATCTTTAAAAGTCTAATGGCAATATGCACTTGGGAAAAATCTTTCCTGCCAGTGAACTTTACATCACAGGGAGCAGTCCGAAAATCCCTAAAATCACATGTTGCCCACTCACACAGGAAAAACACTGAATAAATAAATGATGTATTTACAGTCCGAAACCACTTCAGAGATAACCTTAAGCAATGGCTAACTTTCGCAACCCAACCTTCAGATACAGTTTCATCACAAAGATCTTCAAAAAGATATTTGTATGCTCCATGTAGATCCCCAAGTACAAGGGATTTATCCAAGGCTAGTGCAGCTTTAGCTAGATATTGACCTGGATAGCCTGGCTTTACAGCCTTTGTGAGATCTTGTACTCGTTCTTGAATGCATGAAATAACGTGATCAAATGCCAATGATTGGTATTGTGTATCAAATCCTTTACTTTTAAATAAACACACATCTTCCGAACTATTTTTTATCTTTCCTGCAGCTTCAGTTGCTTTAAGTATAAAATTTCCCTCATTTATTGTATATGAAACAACAGAGGATGGCAAAGGAAAGCAATCCAAAGCAACAAAAGTTTCTGGAGCCGCAAGTATTAAAAACCGGAGCATCTCAATCAGAGCAGAAGTCGTATATGCTCTTCGGGAATTGTCTACTAGATCTGATCCACCAGGAGCAGGATCACGAATAACACGAAGAGCTACACCAGCAAGAGTGCGAACATACGTTTGAGATAGCACCACAATTTCTAAAAAACCATATACAATTGGCAATAGCAGCTGCCAAATCTCAAGCAATTGTTTTTCCTGAAAGGGGAAAAAGTGTGAAACATCAATACCACAAGTCTAAATATTGAAATCAGCAAGGCATATAAAAAGCTCAGTTTAATTTCCATGAATACACCAGACTTGTTACATGCAATCACCTGTAATTGCCGCAAAACCCAGTCAATGATAAGAGATGGAATAAGAAGCCCTTCAGCGTGATGCCATTGCAAAAGCCGAACAATATACCACCATTTAAAATGTAAAGATGGTTCTTCACCATCAGAAACAGATAACTGATCACTTCTGTGCTGAAGTGATGCAGTATAAGGTAATTGGGGTGATCGATCTCGATTATGAGTAAAATGAGAACTATTTTTTGAAAAAAATTCATCAAGAAGAGTTTGCAAGTATTCAATGACATCTTTGGTCCAAAGCTCAGAACAAGTCTGCTGAGTTTTGTCACCAATTCCAGAAGGAATACTAGCAGAACCTGGCCGAACCTGCAAAATTCAACCATAATTCATCTTAAATATTTAGAAAAAAGGGAGGGGAACTTCAGGGTATAATAAATAGGTAAATCACATTAGATTGATGCATCCATACCACATTAAGGTAAGTAACCTTAATAAACCAGGTAGCCCTCAGCAATGGAACATTATTCCTAATAAGAACCTCTAAAAGTGATTTCCTTCTAACATGAGGGACAAGATCCGCTAAAGACCGTAATCTCTTGTGCTGCTGAGATAACCCCTATAAAAAAATAATTGAATTAAAAAAAACAGTAGCAAAAAAATTCCAAGAAAGAAACTCAGTTTTAACAAAGTATTAAAGACCTAAGCAATATCATAAAGGAACGTATTTAACAATCACCCTCCTAAATTCATGAACAGGTATAATAGCATGTACAGAAGTAGCTAGTGTATAAACAACTTTTGTATCCATATTTTCACACTCCCTCCAGCTACTTATAACCATGATCAACCCAAACATACAAATGAGTGAAACCTCACGCTTCCTAAATATAGATTCAGCAAAAAAAAACTTACAAAAACTGTTAAAATACCAAGGTTATTAGTCTTCATGAACCTGGGCTTATACTAGCAGTACTACTACTTGAGTTATTAATATATATATATATATATATATATATATGAGAATTAGAGTATGTGTAACATCTAATATCAATCTCCATTGTAATAGCTGTCTTTCTCTCTTTTACATACTTTTTTACCTCAACCATACTATTTTAACATGCTATAACTATGTGGTTTGGGTGAAAGTGATAAAAATGACCAAAGTAAGCTGAATATTGATAAATGCGTAGCACAATATCTAATGCTCTAAATAATTTATACCATGCCTAACACCAGTACTAATACGAGGATATAAGCCCAACCAAGTTACTAACAACAAACCAATAACCCTAACATTCTAACAGAAACAGATCACCAGTAATAGTTATACAAGTTGTAAAGAGTAAAACTACAAGTGCAAGATTTTTATTAATACCTCAATCCATTTCTTCTTGAAGTCTTCGGGACATGGCCTTTGTTCAGGGAAAACACCAGGCTTAGCAAGTTGTGACCCTGAAAGAGCCACTCCGTATACCTGACCAGCCTGTCAAAATAAGCACTACAATGTAGATCAAATACCTTCATAATAAGTAGGGCCCACTATACCAAAGAAAATCCAAAACATAAATATGGAATACTTTAGAGGCATACACAATGTTCAGCAAGCGTAATGAAAAAACAGAATAAAGATAATTTGTTATCACCTTCCGCTTCTGAACACGAGATTCATTGATTGCCCTCAGACGTTTTCTGATGGCCTGGAGAGAAGACAAAAGATCAATGAATTAACCTACACGCACTTCCAGTGAATAGAAAAAAAAAACACGGAGAATGTCCAATATAGTCAAGGCATAGGCTATATTTCAGCCAAACTAACTAATAAGTTAGCTTAAAGCATATAAACCAGTTTAAGACTTATAAGTTAGTTTATTGAATTAAGAGTACAATTAAATCAGTTATTGAAGTAGCTGATGAATGAAAAATGACAAAACAGAACATATTTAATTAATTTTTATATAAATGATATTAACGTTTTTGTAGACAAAAAAACAATTTTTAAGTAATTATAGTTTTCTACTGTTAATTTCACATTCTTATTAATAATAGATTTTAAAAGATCAAATATTTCATTAAATTAAAATAAGGGAAGACATTTAAATAGTAAGGATATAAATGGAAGAAAAAAAAATCATCTACAAATCATCTAGGGAGTCACCTCTTTGCAGTTAAGTACAACTCCCTTGTTAAAATTTGGAACCTGAGTCAGGGAAATTTCTCTCGATTCCTGAAGACATAAAAGTAATACCAGTTATAATAACAACAATCAGTTTTAGAAAGCACAAGTTGATTTTCAGCAATTCATCGGGAAGCCCATCCTCTAGAATATAGAATCCCCTAAACCATAGTTTCAAACATCATGAAACAGTAGGGGATACATATATGAAATTTGAAAGAAGAAATCAAACTGTATTCAAATTGACTGAAACCAGCACAGATAGAAACACAAATTCAAATACAGCTATGACATAAGTTCATCCGGCTGCCGAGAATGAAGGAGCATCAAACCAGATCTCTATTCATCGGAAGTATTACATTGTAATCATTTTAAATAGCTAAATAGCTACTTTACATTATCCATTTGATATAAAGAAGTGTACCTCAAGACCTTCAACTGTGTCCCTGTATCCAGATTGCAAATATTCTCTGGTCAGAGTCTCTTCAGGGCAATTTGGTGTTTGAGGGTGAAAGTCAGGGGGACCAAGCCTGAGATTAAATAGAGACATTTACAATTTGCACAACTAAACAATAAGGAAATATAAGGAAAAAGGTAAACATTAATCCCCCCAGGATTAAAACATTGCAATCTTAATACCATTGATTGAATGAAACCTAGCCAAAAAAGACACTTATGATCAAGGTAATTGAGATAGTATATCAATAATATTTATGGATATTAACAGTGTACATGCAAATTTCCTCCACAAAAACTTATCATGTTTCTTATACATGAACTAACAAAAGTGAGCTACAATTTGAAAACATGTTCTGTTACAAGCAGGAACTACCTAGAGTTCAGAGGTTCTTTATCACACTTCAACTTGTATGGGGCTAATAGTGGTTGTCGCCTGCAAAACCATAAACATTGTGTTTAAAATTATTAACAGCATAAAATAACTGATTTATCATAATAAAATAAAAATATACCATTATATTTTGAAGTATCAAGAGAATATATGACTACAATTGCAAACGGCTCTATCATTTCATCTGTATATTTAAAGCTGTTGTAAATTATAGACAATAATAATATAGACTTAATAATCTTTTGAATAAAACTACTGATTCTTTTTGTACACCTAACTATGTAATTCCTGTGACATTCATTGGGGATAGGTAGATTCAATACAGATTAACATATATAACTATTGTTTGTTAAAAGTACATTTCTTTTAAATTATGACCATACTCCACTACTATAATCATTTATCAATGGGAAATTTCTAAATATTTGTTATGTACATAATAAAGTATTTTAAGAAAATAATTCATGGAATGTATCATGGAATGGCTGAAATTTATAAGAATTTTGCATATCCTCGTCTTCAAGTTACATCATACCTGTGCCATCCCAAGACTTCCAAAGGAAATGGGTTACAAAAACTTTAAAGAATTAGACTACATCTTCAATTGTTTAAAAAGTAATTTCAAAAATAGCTTCTCCACATAACACGTGTAACATATCTTGGTAGCAATGATGCCATGGTTTAGCAACATCGGCACCAAAATAATGTGATAAACGGTTTTTTATTATTTAAAAGGTAAAAGAACAGATAAATCTTGATACAAAACATGAGTAAAAGAAAACACAGAAAGATCATACCAACTTCTGCATATTTACTGTTATCATTCTCTAATTTTATATGAAATTATATGGTTATTACTCCTCCTGATTAAAAGGTTCAACAACTTTTGTGTATTTCAGTCTTAAAACTATAAAAAAAATTAAAAATAAAAAACATTACATAGTTCAGTTGTGTGCTTTAGCCGGTAGTGAGTGGCCATTTTGAGTTTTTTTTTATCCTGATAAAACAGTAAGCAGCCATCTAGCTTATGTGATGATAGTAACTTTACGTTCCCAACCTCGATGCTTTTTGGAAGCCAGGCTCAAAGATTTAGAGATGTCCCTATAATATAAAATAATCGCTTGAAGAAATATTTACCAAAATTTCAGTATAAACAACAAAGAAAACTAAATTTCATGGGTGGAAAAAATCCCTAAAACATTTACTTCACTTATTTGAACAGTTTCTACGAATTACAGTGTAACAATCTCTAGTGAATAGGTATGCCGTTTCGAAATATATTAGGATAGGAAATCAAAAGAGACTTCAAACATAAACCACACAATCAAGAAATAGAAATGTTTTTCAACCTTGCATATACCAATTTTCTTATAACAAATACTATGGCCCTCTTCAGTGGCTCATTCATACTGAGCATATGAAAACTAATAATTCTCGCTCATCTGACCACCCAACAGAAGTATCAGAAGTAGTTATATTATAGTAATAGAAAAGAACATAAATGGACAAAATATGTTTAGTTCCTTATAACAGATGAAACACCTTGCATTCCTCAAGCATTTAAATGCATAAGAACAGAAATGAAGACCAAAAACTATAATATTATGATTCCTCAAGCGTCAAAAAGATAAATGAACACTAAGTAGTTTGCCAAGTTTCAAATGACATAGAGTAAAATCAATGACTGTTGCAATAAAGAAATTTTTTACCTAGCTAACAGGGACTGAAGCAACAGAAGGTGTATTACAACCAAAATTATTTGGAATATATAGTAATATTTTGATCACAAGTGCTACAGTAACACCATAGAAGAAAAAATAGGTAAGAATATTTTGAGCAAAGAAATAAAGGCAGAAAGCAGGTTTACCTTGAACTCAAAGGAAAGTTAGCTGGCAAGGAAGATGAATCGGTCCTTCCAATGTCCCTAGTGGATTGCCCACCAACTGCAGTGTTATTAACTGCACTAGTGCAGCTGCCAGCATGATACCTTTGCATCTCCCCCAATTATAACCAGCATACTGCCCTCAGCATCAAACCACTACAAGTAGCTCTAATAGCTAAACTGCATCAGTCAAAACGAGAAAATGACCTCAAGCATCAAATCAAAGCTATGTGTTGCAGAACTGTCTTCAACCCAGGCCGTGGCGGAGCCGCCCCTAGCCTCGACGGGGCCTCCGTAGCAGCAAGGTTCAGCGTAAATGTGTCCCCTGTGCCCTCATTTGGTGCTTCTCTCTCTGACACATCTCTTCTGACCCTCTCCGGTGGTGTGTTTGTGAGGACGCGGCAGCTGGATGGTTGATGTGAGAAAGTGGCTAGGGTTTTTGCGTTTCTAAAGTCAGAGAGGGTGTTTTGGATTCACAATTCCGCGAAACTAGGGTTTTTTACTACAATTCCGCGAATCAGAACAAAAGGGGTTTCCTAAAATTAGAGGCAATAACAATAATAATAATGGGGAAATTGCGAGATAGTTGAGATTAATGGTAAGAGGAAGGTAGAGGCATACCTGAGAAGAAAAAATTGCAAACTTTGACGGAATGAGTGAGAAAGTGGGAGAAAGTAAGAGAGAGAAACGAAGAACAAGAAGACGGGTCTGAAGTGTGGTCGAGGGTTTGAATTTTTGTTTTTTATTTTTTTATTAATTTTTTTGGTAGTGACAATGATGATTGTGTTGTTGGTGCTGTTTTCTTTGAATCGCAATGAAGAATAGTGGAGATGAAGTAGCTGGTTATAATGATTTGGTAATGAAATAACGCCTCTTTTAAATTTTATTTATGCAAAAATTCATAATTATTAAATACTTTATTTCTCACACTTTTATACTTTATTGGTTTAAAAAATAGTAGAATTTAATTAGAAAGTGTGGGAAAAAATTAATAAATATTTAAATTGTCTGAATAAGTAAATAACAGTCCAAAAATATTAATTTCATTCAAATTTGAAATTTTGACCTCTTTATATTGGAAAGTAAGAATTTTACCATGTGTAAGGTCTAATAAATAAGTAATTTGTGTTAACATTTGTTAATAAATTTTATTTCAATATATTTATAAGAAATAAGTAATTATAACAGCCGAATATTATTTTATATCACAATATAAAATTGCTTATAAAAAAATTAAAACACAGTATATGATTAAATATTTATTTTTATAAATTTGTTCACTTTTTAATTTGTCTTTTGATTTTCTTGATTTTTTATTTTAGTTCTTTATTTAATTACGTGTAAGTTCTAAGTTATATATATTATTCAAATAAATTCTTAGACCAAAAATCAATCACTCTCTTCTTCTCTTCTATAAGCTCATTGAATCTACGAATTTCTTTTTTTTTTTCCGTGTAACTAGGATTAAGGGTGGAAAAATATCTAATTTTGAGATCCAATCTATAATAACTAAAATTCATTATGCTTTCAATCCATTTAAATGGATTTATTATATGTCCAAATCCATATTTTTGGATTCCAAATCCAATCCACTTAATTGGATTTGAATTGAATTTATATTGGATCATATTTTGGATTTTGAAAAACCAAAATCAAGATGCGTCTAGTTCAAGTCAAGGAAACTGAGGACTAAATTGAATCAAGTTGGCTTAGGTCCAATGTTGGTCTAGAGTGAATGTTGAGTTGAGTCGGCCTAAGGCGAAGGTTGTGCCAAATTGGCTTAGGTAGAGTCAAGTCTACCCAAGCAAAAGCTTCAACTGAGTTGGTTTGGGCTACATAATCAAACAAGGCTAGACTGGTTTGAAGGGTCAAGTTGAGTTGACTTAGGCCAAAGGTCAAGACATGTTTGACTAGGCCGACGATCGAGACAAATTAGTCCAAGTTAAAATTAAGATGAGTTGACCTAAGCTAAAGGTCGAGTCAAATCGACCTAGGTCAGATGACCAAATTGACCTAAGTCGAATGTTGACTAGAGTCGACCCAACCAACTAAAGGTCGTTTGAGTCCACCAAGCAAAGGTCGACTAAGTCGACAAGTTGAAGGCTGACCAAGTTGGCTAGCCAAAGGTTAACCAAGTCGACGCCGATCGAATGTCAACCGAGTCAACAGTGGTTGAATGTTAATCGAGTCATCGTTGGTCGAGTTGAAGTTGACCAAAGGTTGACCGAGTTGACGTTGGTTAATGAGCAGATAAAATATAGGTGTATTTATGCATTAGTTTAGGCCATTTTTATTCATTTATGCATTATTGGACTAATTTCATCATGCATTGTCTTGTTTCGGATCAAACATTTAGGTTTGTGCATTGTTTGTGTAAACAAGCTTAAAGGGAGGTAGTTAGATTCAAAACAGCATGTTCCACAAGTACTTGGTGGTTTTTTTACGACTTGTGGATTTAGCTTCAAAAGTGCAGGATTTAAAAGAACGTGTTCCACAAGTGCCTAGTGGATTTTTTCCACGACTTGTGGATTTTTGATTCAAAAAATCAAGTGCAAAACAACAAGTTCCAAGGATGGCCTATGGATTTCTCCATAACTTGTGGATTTTTCAGCGAGAAATCTAAATATGACGTGGATTGACAAGGATTTGAAGGAAAAAGAAAATAAAAGAAAGAGAAAGAGGGGGAACAATTAAAGGAGAGAGAATCACACCTCAACAAAGGGAGAGAATGTGGAAAAGATAAAAGGCGGCGGATTGTTCACGAAAGGCTTCTTCATCTTCATCATTCTTTTTTTTTTTCGTCAGTTTTAGTTTTTTTTTCATTATGCAGAACTAATTTTCTTTTTGTTGGAGGATTGATGTAAGATTCTGGATTTTAGTTTCTACTATTTACAATTGATGTATTGTTAATGTTATTTATTTCAGTGCTCTATTTATGGTTATATTGTTTATTCTATGAACAATTTCACAATTAGGAAATTGGAGATTTTTTTATTATAAATAAAACACGTTAGGTTATGTCACAATTGGGAAATTGGGCATATCTAATTAGTTTGCAATGGAGATTATTATTGATTTTTCATAATTCTATTAAATTTTTGTAAACTGACCTAAGGAATTGGGGGTTCGAATTCAATAAATAGATTTTACCTACTAAGAAATTAGGAGTAAAACAGCTTTGAGTAAACTCTAGTGGATGATTACATTGTTTGCATCAATTGAAAAGGAGTAGAATTCTATAAGAAAAGGTACGAAATCAATCTTCTAACATCTCTTATTTTGATTGAAGTTTTTATTATAATTGTATGCTTGCAAATCTATTGAATCTCATTTGCTCAAAATTACGTAAATTAGGAATTTAGTATTCAACGAGTCAATCCCAGAGGACGGTATTTTATTACTACGTTAACAATTGGTTCACTTGCCAAACATTTATCAAGTTTTTGGCGCCGTTGTCGGGGATTGATTTTTTGTTGTTGTTGATATTAGTGATGTAATTTGCTTATGATTTGAGTTTTAATTTTTTGTAGGTAATCAAAAATTGTTTGTGTTTTTAGTTTATTATTTTTTTTGTTTTCATGTTGTTAATTTGTTTTCATGTGATTTTTGTTATTAGAATCTTGTGTCTATAAGTTGTTTATGCGAGGTACAGTTGCAAAAAAAATCCTTCTTTTTGACCCAAAAATTGAATGTACTGCTAGACATAATAGGATTAACGTAAGGAAGAAGAAACAAGAAAGAACAATAGAGCCATTAATTAATAATAAAGAGCATATATCAACAGTAGTATATCAAGATCCACCTGTGAGGAGGACTCTTCGTGATTATTCGATGCTCAATACAAATAATTACCAAGGGAGCATTGTGAGACCTCCTATTCAAGCCAACAATTTTGAGATCAAGCATGCACTATTACAAGTTATCCAGCATAATCAATTTGGAGGTGCAGTTTCAGAGGATCACAATTCTCATATGGAGAATTTTCTGGTAATTTGTGACACTTTAAAGATTAATGGAGTTTCAGATGATGCAATCCGCTTTAGGCTTTTTCCTTTCTCATTACGTGATAAAGCTAAAAGCTGGCTTCAAACACAACCTCAAGGCAATAGTATTTCTACATGGGAAGATATGGCTACAAAATTTGTAACCAAATACTTTCCTCCTTCCAAGTCAGTGAGAATGAGAAATGAAATCACTACTTTTGTGCAACAAGAAACTGAGTTTCTATACGAGGCTTGGAAAATGTACATTGAGCTATTGAGGAAATGCCCACATCATGCTTTATCAGATTGGTTACCAGTCCATATATTCTATAATAGTCTTACACCCTCTTTTAAAGCAATTATGGATGCAACAAGTGGATGATCATTTAATTTGAAAATACTAAAGGAAACTTTTGAGACTCTTCAGCTAATGGCAAATAATATCGTGAATATGCAATTTGACCATCAAAATAGGAAAGGTGGAGTGTTAGAGGTTAATACTTTGGATGTTATCCTAGCCTAAAACAAGTTATTAACACAACAAACGACCGAATTGACTCAAAAGTTGGGTAACATGCAAGCAAAAACGGCTAACACAATGTCTCTACTATGTGATTTTTGTGGAGGAATGCGTCAAAATGGTGAATGTCAAGTCATTCATCGAGAGGCGCAGGTAAATGTAGTCTGTAGTGGCGGAACTTGGACAAAAAATTTGGGGGTGCCAAATTATATTATATTATATATATATATATATATATATATATATATATATATTATTTTAAAAAAAAAGCTCTTCATTTTATCTCTTCATTTATTCTACTTAAAACAAGCACACATAATAGTAGAATTCAGAAAAATATGACTATCATTCGTTATTATATCATGATACCAAACCATGATACCATTTTAGATAAGCCCTTCATACCTCATCAATTTGATTTGGTGAGTATTGTGAAATTCCTGGATCGCGTTCTAATGAATTTTTAAATTCATTATATGTGACTCTAGGAACTTTAGAGATTTGTTTTTCATTGTCTTTAATTCTTGGTTCTCATGAAATTTCTCAAGTTTAGTTAACGTAGATGCAATTTTTGTTCATCTTTATCACAAACTTTCCTCCTTCAAAAAAAAGAATTAATTCTTTTACTCTTTATCATTACATTATAAATCAATGTTTACATTACATTTTTTATTTTATTTTTTATTATTATTTTCCATAATATAAACTTAATAAATAATATATAATTATAATTTAAAAATATATATAAAAAAATCCAAAAAATTTTAGGGGAGCCATGGCTCCCTCCTGTCCCTTTGATGTTCGGCTGGTGGTAGTGGGCCAACAACAAAATTAGCTTGCTAACAATTGTAATACAAATTGGAGGAGTTCACCAAACACACCTTATAGTCATTTGCATCAATCTAATCAACCAAAGCCTCCTTATCAATATCAAGTACAACCTAGAAACCAAGGAAGCAAGATGTCTACTTGGGAGAGTGCTCTGGAGAAGCTAACGGTTCAAACCTCAACATTTGTGGAGCAGACTTCTAATTTCATGAATGAGACAAGGACTAATTTCAAGAACCAGGAAGCTTCAATCCGGAAGTTGGAGAATCAAATTGGTCAACTTTCACGATAAATCTCAGAGAGATCTTCTAGAACATTCCCCAGTGACACCATTCCCAACCCAAAGGAACAATGTAAGGCAATTCAATTGAGGAGTGGGAGGTTGGTAAAAATGAGAAAAGAAAGTGATATGGGTAGTGGGAAAAATAAATGAAAAGATGAGATTGTGAAAGACAGTGAAAAAAATGAGCAAAAAAATTGTGAGGGGAAGAATGAGGGAGATAAAAGTCAAGAGAGTGAAAAGGGTAAAATGAGAGAATATGTTCCTACTATTCCATTTCCTTAAAGGTTGAAGAAGAAAGATCGGGAGAAACAATTTACAAAATTTCTTAATGTCTTTAAGAAGCTACACATTAATATCCCATTTGTGGAAGCATTGGAGAAAATGCCAAGCTATGCTAGATTTATGAAGGACTTGTTGTTTAGGAAAAGGAAGCTTCAACAAGATGAAACCATAATGTTCACAATGGAGTGTAGTGCATTAATTAAGCAAAATTTACCTCCTAAGTTGAAGGATCTAGGAAGCTTTGTGATTCCATGTGAGATTGGAAATATAGTGGTAAGCAAGGCATTGTGTGATCTTGGAGCAAGCATCAATTTGATGCCTTTGTCCATTTTTAAAAGGTTGGTATTGGAGAAATGAAGCCTACTATGATAACTCTCCAATTAGTAGATCATTCAATGACTTATCCTTATGGAGTAGTGGAGGATGTCTTAGTAAATGTTGATAAATTTATCTTTCTAGTGGATTTTGTTGTCCTTGACATAGAAGAAGATGCTAAAGTACCAATTATATTGGGAAGACTATTTTTAGCCACGGGAAGAGCATTGATAGATGTACAACAACGTGAATTGATGTTAAGAGTAGTTGATGCCAAAGTCACCTTCTCCATAAATGAAGCAATAAAGCACAAGGTATGCATAAAGGATTGTTTTCGGGCTGAAATAATTGAGTCTTCTATGTTAGAGAAAATGGATAATCATGTGAGGAAAAGTCCAAAAGAGCGAACTTTGTTATCCATAATCCAAGCAAAGGAGTTGAGTGAAGAAGTGAGTGATGAAGAGGTGGTACAGTGTACACATCAACTAGAAGTTCTCAAGCCATTATTCAATTCTACAAGAATAATAAAAGACCTTAACAAGAGTGAAAGTGGAAGTGAAGAGACATCCAAGGATGTCAAGCCATGATTAATCCATTGGATTCTCTTAATGCAAGAGTTTAACATGGAAATCCGAGATAAACAAGGGAAGCAACATTTGATAACCGACCACCTTTCAAAATTGACGTTTAATGAGGATGACCATAATGTTCAACCTATTTTAGCGATTTTTCTAGATGTGAAATTGCTAGTCATTAATACTTTGTTATGGGTTTCAGACTTTGCCTTTTAAAGCAGCAACATTGTCACTTCACAAGCAAAGCTACTTTCAATGTCGACAACAATGCACCGATTCCACCACCGATAATTTTATGAGTTTTATCCCTTTTATTCTTAGTTATTTTGTTTATTTTGAGGACAACATAAACATTTAAGCCTAGGAGGGTCAATTGCTTGTCATTTTGTTTGCATGTCATTTTGTTGTTGCATTTGTATAGCATACACATCATCTTGACTCAAGTCTAAGTTTATTCAATTATATTTTGTGAAGCACATTGAATAATTGTTGGAAAACTCACACACTACACAAGAAGTCTTGACACTTGGCACTTAAGGAAGATAAATTTTGAGTGATATACTTAAAAGTTCTTTTTAGGTTTCTAAGGTGACACTCACTAATTTGGTTAGTGGAGAAATGTCTGTCAATTTCAGAAAAAAAAGGAGAATAATAGTAATAATAAGAATAAGTGAAAGGGACATCCCTTTGAGATTGTGTGTTACTGGGAAAAGATGCACTCCTTTGAAACCGGGTGTGGTAAGGGCAAAGCATTTGAGTGGAGGATCCATGCTTAGTTAACATGTAAGTGTTTTCTAGGCTAGAAATCTAAGAAGAAATCTTTTGTTAAGATAACTTAAAAAATCAAAGATTATCCTCCTTAATGTCTCGTGCCTTTGTACATTTAAGAAATTGCACTTAGGGACCCAACAAATGTGGAATGTGTGCGTCTAAAATATCATTAGGTGAATTTGGATTTAAGATTAGATTCTAACTCATTATTCTGGTTGCATTTCAATTCTTTTTCATTACATTTTCTTTGCTAGGGGACAAGCAAAACTCTAAGCTTCGGAGAAATTTATGAGCAAATAAAATATATATGTATTTATGCATTAGTTTAGGTCATTTTTATTCATTTGTGCATTATTAGACTAATTTCATCATGCATTATATTGTTTCAGATTATACATTTGGGGTTTGTGCATTGTTTGTGTAAACAGGCTTGAAAGGAGTTAGCTAGATTCAAAACAACATGTTCCACAAGTGCCTAGTGGATTTTTCCACGACCTATGGATTTGGCTTCAAAAGGGCAAGATTCAAAACAGCGTGTTCCACAAGTGTCTGGTGGATTTTTCCATGACTTTGTGGATTTTGCTTCAAAAGATCAAGTGCAAAACAACAAGTTCTACCGGTGGCCTATGAATTTTTCCACAACCTATGGATTTTTCAGCGAGAAATCTAAATATGACGTGGACTAACAAGAATTTAAAGGAAAAAGAAAATAACAGAAAGAGAAAAAGGGGGAAATAGTTAGAGGAGAGAGAAACCCACCTCAACCAAGGGAGAGAACACGAAAAAGATAAAAGGGGGAGGATCGTTCACGAAAGGCTTCTTCTTCATCTTCATCATTTGTTTTTTTCATCAATTTTTTTCATTATGCAAAACTAATTTTCTTTTTGTTTAAGGATTAATGTAAGACTCTGAATTTTAGTTTCTACTCTTTACAATTGATGTTTTGTTAATGTTATTTATCTCAGTGTTTTGTTTATGATTTTATTGTTTATTCTATGAACAATGTCACAATTAGGAAATTGTGGATTGTTTACGATTATAAACAAGACAGATTGGGTAATGTCACAATTGGGAAATTGGGCATATCTAATTAGTTTGCAATAGAGATTATAATTGATTTTTCATGATTGTATTGAATTTTCGTAAACTGACCTAAGGAATTAGGGGTTTGAATTCAATAAATAGATTTTACCTACTAAGGGATTAGGTGTAAAACAGCTATGAGTAAACTCAAGTGGATGATTACATTGCTTGCATCAATTGAAAATGAGTAGAATTCTATAAAAAAGGGTACGAAATCAATCCTCTAACAATTCTTATTTTGATCAAAGCTTTTACTATAATTCGATGCTTGCAAATCTATTGAATCTCATTTGCTCAAAATTACGTAAATTAGGAATCTAGTATTCAATGAGTCAAACCCGTAGGACAATATTTTATTACTACGTTAACAAATGGTTCACTTGCCAAACATTTATCATTGGTCGAAGGTCAGCTAAGTAAGTCTCGACTGAATGCTGGCTGTGTTGGCCTGATCGAATATTGATTTTATTGGCCCGACCAAATGTTGATCAAAGGTTGGCTGAGTCGATGTTGGTTGAAGGTCGACTTAGTTAGTGTCAATCGAATTAGTGTTGACCAAAGGTCGGCCCAAGTGTGTCTAAGCTCAAGGTCGACTTGAGTCAGCCTCAATTAATATACCTATTAGTCAATTATATTATATCGACCTCGTTGGATTTAATCTTATTCATAAAATGGATTTAAACTAAATTGAATCCAATTTAAATTTGCTAGAAAAAAAATCAAAATTTAGTTGATTTATTTAAAATGGATCTAGATTATAAATCCAATCCATTTCATTATATATAAATTGGATGTAGATTGGATTTTGAAAAATCCAATCCATGCCCACTATTATCTAGGATTTTTATTACCAAATCCAAATAATAAATATTATGGCGGAATCGAACAAGTCAACAAGTTTATCATAATTTTGAATACCTAATTTCAACATCCTCTTAATCTATGAGGTTATTGTCTTTAGAAACAAACTTGAAGTAGCACTACAACAAAATTGCTAATTTGCGAGGGAAATTAGCTAGGAAAAATATTTCTCACTAATTTCTCGCTATTTAGCGAGTGATCAATGATAGAAGCATTCCGTAGCTAATTTGCAAGGGATTAGCGACCAAAAAAGTTTCATAGCTAATTTGCAAGGGAAATTAGCTAGGACAATTATTTCTCACTAATGTCTCGCTATTTAGTGAATGATTAGCAACCAAAAAAGTTCTGCAGCTAATTTGCAAGAAAAATTAACTAGAAAAATGATTTCTCACTAATGTCTCGCTATTTAGCGAGAGATCATCGACAAAAAGTTTTGTAGCTAATTTGCAAGAAAAATAGGTAGGAAAAATATTTCTCTCTATTTAGCGTGTGATTAGCATCAAAACATAATCGTAGCTATTTTGAAACTAACTATCTATTCTTTGAGAGGGGTATGTCATTTTATCAGTATTCTTTCAAAAAATTCAAATTTATTTAATCATACAAATTTTTTTCACAAATCCGTAACTAATGAAAAAATTATTATTAGTAAGGAAATAATATCCAAACTATTCTCACTCTAATTTATTCATCACTGTTTAAATTAAAATAAATAAATTTATTATGCAAATTTTATAAACTATCAATATTTTAATAAATTATTAAAAAATATTTTATTATTATGTAAATTATAACTTTATTATATCTTTATATGTTAATTTATTTTAAATAAAAATATTAATTAATTTATATTACTATATATTATTACAAGAATATCAAATTTTAAAAAATTATCTATAAAAAATATTTGCAAATTTTATTATAAAATATTTTTCATAAAAAATATCTATATATATATATATATAATATACACAAAAAATATTATGTGTATTTGCTACCCGAGTTTTTTTCTTCAAAAGTAATGTAATTTGTTGTACAAGAATTGACAAACAAAGAGTGCACCAATTTGCAGCTACTGTTCTGACATGTAAGCCACCTGAAGTTTACAAAGACAAGGGCATAATGTATGTTGATGAAGTTATCATGAAAAAACAAGGAAAGAAGTGCAAATAGTCATATATCTTAGGTGATTTCATGAAGTCTACATTGGCTACACTCTACCTGCACAAATCATAATGATTAACTATGTAAGACCCGAGAAATTTAAATAATTAAATTAATAATTATTTAATAAATGTGGGTAGTAGAAGCCTTAATGACATTTAATGTTAATTATTCTAATATGGAAAAGTACTAGCTCAAGTGGTTGAGTGTATTTTGATTGTGTGAGAGGACTTGGGTTCGAGTCCTATATATGCCTTTGTGTGTTATTTAAATTTATGCATTATTTCGTTAATATATTTGAATGCTGGACGTGATAATATAACCCTAAAATTTTAGAAATTTTCACAAATGTGAATTGGTTGAATTGGTTGTGCATTTGACTTAATAATTGATGGGTTGTGGGTTCAAACCTTGATGAGAACAATTTAATCTCTTTATTTTTGCTATAATACTTGTGGTCTGAATGTGAAAGGGTGGGAAGAACTAGAGTGAGAAAGGATCACAAATTTTGAGTAGAAAAGTGAATTTGGGGTTTGAGAGCAAAGTTGTAATTGATTGGGAGGGCAAAGGATATCACAAAGTGGTTAGGGGAGCTCTTTTGCACACTTTTCATGAATTGTTAAAGATTCTTGTGTAATCTGTAATATGCAATGAATTATGTACCTTTACCGCAAGATTTTTGTGCCAACATGCTGTGAATTGGGGTGTGTGATTGTTTTGTTGTATATGACTAAACCCTTGTGTGAATATAAGAAAATACTAGAGTTCTTGGTACTGTATGGGATTAGGGGTAATTGCATTGTTTCGGAGTCAAATTTTGGGGTATAAAATAGGTTCGTAATATTGGAACAAGGAAAGGGATTGGTTATCATGTTTGTATAAGGTTTTGGTATGGTGTGCGTGTTTTGTGTGCGCGTAACAGTGAGACAATCTGATAGTCTTGTTCGGGCGAGCCAGGCTCGCCTAGGCGAGAGTTGTAGAGTCAGGATTGTGTTTTTGCACGAGCTACTCGCTTAGGCGGAATGCCAGGTTTTGGGAGACCTGTTGCTTCGCTCAGGCGAGAACATCTCGCCTAAGCGAGAAAACGAGGATATGAGACTGTGTTTTGGTGTGCCTCGCACAGGCGAGGGGATCAGGGTTTTGGGTGACAAGGCGTCTCGCCCAGGCGAGAGGTTCTCGCTTAAGCGAGACCACTTGTTAAATTTTGTGTTTTGCTTAACTCGCCGCCTAGGCGAGAGTTTGAGTGTTAGGCGAAGTGTGAGCTCGCCCAGGCGAGGAGGGACTCGCCTAAGCGAGATTTCGCAGGTCAATTAGTTCAGCACGCTCGCTCAGGCGAGGAAGCTTAGCCTAAGCGAGACAGGCCTGGTTGCGTAAGCTAAGGCTTCTAGCCCAAGCGAGTTTAGTGCAGTTTATGTGTATTGTTTGTACGTTTTGATGAAACGTGGATCAGGAGATGTTGTGCCATGAGCGGGTAGGTTCATGGATAGTGGATAACATGTGATGGTATGAGCGAGGAGGTTCATACTCGATTACTCTCCTGTGTGGATACGAGCGAGGTAGGTTTGTATGTTTCGTGCTCACAGTTGAGAGATGCTGCGTGCGGGGAGGTACGTAGCTTATGGATCACATGTGTTGGACTACGGGTGGGTAGGTCCGTAGAGTAAGACTACGAGCGGGGAGGTTCGTAGAGGCAGGACCACAAGCGGGCAGGTTCGTGTGAGGATCATGAATCCTGAGTCCATGGCTAACCTTGTTGTATATTAGAGGTTGAAAAGCCTTGGGGTGTGTTGAGAATGTAACCAAAGTCTATTTATGATAATAAGATTGGGTGTTTTATATTATTTAATTTATGTGATTTCTTATATTGTCGAGCTCACCCATTCTGTTTGTGCTTGGCGATGATCGTGTAATTTTACAGGGAGCAGTTAAAGATACATGTAATGCTGCTAACACTCGAGATGGAGAGAGGGACTAGCTGGGAATTAGAGTTAGGGATTTACTATGTTTTAAAGTTTTATTTGGGACTTGTAATAACCTTTGGAATTTTTTTTATTGAATGATTGTCGCATTGAACATCAAATTTTGTTTTATCCCCGCGGCGGGAATTAATAAAGTTGTGACGTTCAAGCTTCTTTTTATATCTTTAAATATTTAATTAAGTAATATCATTTAGGGATGTTACAAACTCTAATTTTCAAACACTTTTAGTATTGGAATCCTTAAACATAGCATTATGGTAATAATTTATTTGCTTTGAAATAACAAGAGGAAACATTGTAGTACTAGACTTTGGAATTATTTGATTGCTTCCTTATGTAATCTATTTTGTAGCAAGACATGTGAACATGTACATCTCTTCATTCACTTTGTCTAAATCAAATTAGCTTTGCAATACAAAATTTGGACATACAAATATAGTAGCATCAAATACTATAGTCAATGAGCAAAGCTAAAAGAAGATACTATTAATAAACTCGTGTTTTGCTTTCGGTAATGTTTAGTTGCTTTATGTCACTGATTCCATAGAGTTGTCCCTAATTTTTGTGTGTTGTTTCAATTTAAATTGTAAAATGTGTATCTAGTATCTCAATTTGTGTTTTGTGGTGTTCTTTAATTGTTATTAGATCATTGGCAATTGTTCTACAGTGTATGCTTCTAGCTGTTCCTGGTTTTACTCGTGCCCGATTTCTTTTTCATTGTTCCTGTGTTGTTTCTACCATTCATGTGCCTGCCAATGATTGTTCTGGCCAAACTGTAATGTTTCCACTACTTTCATGATATATCTGATTCTATTCAGATTGTTTCAGTGGAACTCAAGTTGGTTTTGGTCCACACATAGGTTGCGTCTTTGCTCCTTTAATTGTTTTGTTGTTGTTTGAACTCCATCCATCTATTCTGGTACAATATATTTTTCTGATTAGATCGCCAAGCTTGCTGATTGCATGAATGGATTCCCGTTTGAATTTGAACTCACTCAGCCTTGGTCGTGTCTTTTGGATTTGAACTGGTTTTGTATCCTTAGTTCTTCCAGTACTAGTGTCCAATCCTTAATCTCTGAATATGTTGATGGCCATGGTATCTGTGTTGTTTTTTCTACTTGGTCAGTTACGTTACAATTGGTGCAGTTTGGATAATATTTCATAGTGTTTGCATATTGCTATTTCACACTTTTGTTTCCTGTGGCTGGCCTATGGTTTGATGTTTTTAACTTGTTTCCTTTTGTTGTTTGCCTCATTCGTTCTGTCACCGCATCAATTTTCTGCTTTGGAAACATTTTCTTTTGTTGATGTCTGTCTGACCTAATTTGTTGCTGTTTAAGTTTGGTTTTTTTGAGAATTGTGCAGAGTCTTATTTTGTTACTTTTTATGCGCCAATTCATTTGTCCTACTGAAAGCATCAATGTGTAGTTCTCTGTTCTATGATATTCAACTCCCTTGAGTGCTGCTCGTCTATTATGTGTTACAGACTCTAAATTCTAAAGTGTATGCCAGTCAGCTTGTGTTTGATGCAGTAATCTTGGTCTTGATACTTCCAGTTCTGCTGTTGCTTGTTTGGGCTATGTTTATTGGCTAAACTGAACTGCACTTTGTTTCTTCCGTGTTGGTTTAGTTTCTCCTTATTTCTAACCATCTACATATGTTTACTTGGCCATGTGTACTTGCTTTTGCTGGAACTTGTATTGTCTAGATTGATATCTCATCATTGATGAATGGTTGCATATCAGTTTTACTTTTGCTATATACCACTGTAACTGTTTCATTATCAATTTGTGGCACGTTGTTGTGGTGCTCTGCACTGGCCAAGCAGTTTTGTGATTGAGCTTCCTTTGTTTCTTTGTTTGTCTTTCAAAAATTTTTAGTTGGATCACTTGTCTTTGTCATATGCGTTGATTACTGAATTGGAAGTAGCCTTTTCAAACTGTTGTGCGCTGTTGATTAAGATATTTGAGAATTAAAATCCAAAGAAAGAAGTCCAGTGAAATTGAAATATGACGAAAAATACATGAAAAGTACTTTTGGTCTGCAAAGTGCATGTTTGAACCTCTGATTTGAGTAAAACACGTGCACCAGAGTCCCATATTTGCTATTGTCCTCTTAAATTTAAATTTGCATATGTTCTTGATTTAACTTATTTTAAGTCTTTGATTGATTTTAGTTTTGTTCATCTTGTTCTAGACACTTTCTTTAGGTTCCTTTTTGTGTGCGATCCTTTCCTTCTTTGCCTTTTTCTTGATTGTCTTTGTTGGCCATCCTTTCAGTTTGTCATTTAATCTTTCACTTGATGTTGTCCATTTCTTCCATTTGAGCTTTTATTGCTTTTCTGCTTTGTTATTAGGCTGCCCACGGGTCCAGTGTATCACAAAGGCTGATAGGGTTTCTTCATCTTTCACGCGTGCCAACCTCAGCATCTTGTTAGAGATTTTCTTTGCGTCAACCCGCGTTGCACCATTTCTCTGCTAGCTTTCCAAAACACGCGTCTCACACCTTAGGCCAGGGTTCTATAACGCCGTCAATACCCGAATCTTAGCCTAGGGTTCTTCGTTCTTCTCTCTCGCCATTAGGAACTTGTTAGACGATGTTCCTTTCTTCTTTTCTGTTTTCTCCGGTTGCCTCTCCTCTATAAAGGGGCAAGTCATTGTTTATAAACAGGAAGCTGAGATGAATGATAAAATATGGTTGAGAACACTTCCCTTTCGTCTTTGCTCAAACCCTAAACCCTAGATTAGGTTTTAGCCTCATTAGGGTTACCAATCCAGTGAGAAGCCGAAAAGAACTGAGAGTAAAAACCATAACGAGAGTCTTCCGCTGCATTACAGTTGATTCCACCGAAGGAATCAACGTCAGGAGGTCGTATCGACGACTCACCGTCGATTGGAGCAGTTTTCCGCCGATTAACGACACCGATGGCCTCATCAAAAGGAATAACCCCTTTTAGGGTTTTTCTGATCTGAAAAAAGTGGGTGTTGATTTGGTGTTGAGCTCAGCCCATTTTTGCTTCGCGCACCCCCATTTTTTAATCTCTACACCTGCATTCATTTGTGTTGTTTCTGTTGTGTATTTTTCTACGCACCCTGGATATTTGCTAATCATGCATCCGTACACACACCTTACATTACTTAGTTTTGTTTGTTTGATTTGGGCCTCCTTTTGTTTTTCTTCTCGCTGCACCCTTCATATTCCCATGTACACCACATATCTTATTTGTGGGTTAAGTCATGTATGTATTTCCTGCACCACGTTTTTTATATGTTGCACCCTTATATTTTGATTTTCCATTTTTACCCCTACTTCTAATTGCATTCCCTTTTCACGCATTTACTTCTTTTTATAAAAAATAGGAAAAATCTAAAAAATAAAAAAATGTTCTCTTTTATTTTATTGTATCTGTCTGATCGCCCGTACCATGTGACACTCATTTTTAAAAATATCAAAGATAGTTTTCTTTATCTTTTAGTCTCTGTCCGACCGCTCACGTCGTGTGACACATATTTTCAAGTAATTTAAAAACACCAAAAAATACATTTTTTTTCAAAATATAAAAATATCAACATTTTTAAGCAAAAAATCTTTCTTAAGAACTACGTTATCCTTGATTCTCCGCTGCGAGATACGTAGGAGCAAGGCCAATCCTTGTTAGGCTCACTTCCAAAAAAATCAAATCATTTTCTCAATAGTTTTCCAAATATCTTTTTAAGAACTATGTAACCCTGATTTCTCATTTTGAATGAGAATACGTAGGACCAAGGTCAATCCTTGTTGGGCCCAAAAACAAAAAAAAAATTGTTTCTTTCATATATTTTTGTCTTATTATTTTTGGGGAAAATTAACATTTTAAAAACCACATCAACTTTACATGTTTAATTAAGGGTACCGCCTTTGGGCGAGCACTGTAGGGTGTTAACACCTTCCTTACGCGTAACTGACTCCCGAATCCAAAAATATGTTTTTTCGCAGACTTTCTTTATTTTATGGTTTTCCATAGTTTTCACGAAATAACTATGGTGGTGACTCCAAATCTCTTTTCAAACTCATTTTCTTTTTATGGTTTGTCGTCCCATCGCGATTTCAGCGTCGACATATTACAACAACTAATAAATATTGATTTAATTGTCCATTTATTTAACTATTTTGTAATATTGAATAAATAATGATTTAATAGTTTATTTGACTCACTATATTTTTGTATTACTTTAACAATGTTCGAAATAAATTGGTGATTTAATGCATTAATAATTTGTTTAGAAGTTATATATGTGGTCTAAAGTAACACACTAAAAAAATATATAAATATAGTTAGGATTTATTATTTGAGGTTATGATAACCCTGGTAGAAGATATACATAGAAGAGGTTTCATAAATCCCCATTAAATATAAGGGGTTCTTAAAGAAACCCTAGTAAAATTTTGTAATTTTTTAAAATTTTAATTTGGTTAGGCTTGTAAAACTCTTTCACGAAGAAGGTGTCTCTCACTCGGTCGCTTATGAAACTCTTTCACCTATAAAGAAGGTACCGTCAATAGGAAGAAGAAGCAAGCTTGTGCCTCTCGTTCGCTCAAGGTAAATTGTGTATCTTTCATTCCATCATTCTCGTCTCTTTCGATTTCATTTTCATTTTTGATTCGGTGGCTTTCGATTTCATTTTCATCTCCATGGCTTTCAATTTCATCTTCGTCTCTCTGATTTCATCTATTTCAATTTCAATTTCGTCTTCTTCCCTATTTTTCTATTTTTCTTCCATCAATTCCCTCTTATTCTTTTCTAAAGCCTCAAATTGTTTGTTCGAGTTGCGTTTACTGTAACACCCCAAATTTTTGGGTGTCACGAAAAGTTATAAAATTAACACTTTTAGCGGAAACAAATTATCGATAAAACGTACCTATGTAAAACCTAGAATTTAATTTATTAAATATCTTAATTCAAAACATCGATTGTCACAAGTTTTCAAAACTTCAAAACACAACCTCTGATACCATCCTATTAAATAGGAAGTTCACAACCAATTTATTTCTAAAAACCACTTGTCAAATTGTCCTTAGAATAAAACTTTATTATCCAAACTAAAACATCATTAAAATTCAAACTAGTTCGGTATAAGTCGTCAAGAAAACTTATTACAAATCTTTCCAAATGGAAATAACTCTCAAAATAAACAACTATTACACCATAGTCTTTCCCTGAGGTTCTCATAGCTACGCATCTCTATTAGTATCTGCATCAACATCTGCTCTCGTATAATACAGACATTATACGATCATCGCATAAACACAATAACACACAAAAAGCAAACAGATAGGGGTAAGCTAACCATAAATATATATAAATGAAATTTAGCAAAATAAGATATTGTAAATAAAGATTAACATCCTCTTTAAGTAAAATACTTAAGCATTATAATCACAATCACATCATGGAAAAAAAAAATTCATAAAGCAAATTCCTCCAAACGTATATACAACACTATTAATAAATATAGTGAGCTAATTGAACATGTCATTCCTAAACCATAATGAGAACCCCTTCCAATCGTGTAAAATTGAGTTCATACACCATTTAACACGTTAAACATGCATCCGTCGTAATAAATAGCCCACTCAAAAATTAAAAAGATATAACTGTGACTATGATTCAAATGTTAAAAGGCCCGTACACAACATAATAATTAAACAAACTAAAAAGAATGTATGCCAAAAGGGTTAGGATATGGGTCCCACCAAAGTTAAATAACTTTTAAAGGACCCATTTACATGAGTCATGCATTTACATAACATGCACTCCAAAAATATAAAGAACGTGGGCCCACATCCAAAAACAAAAGAGAGAAACCAATAATATATAACATCCATTGTTAAAGAGATAAACATATGGTAAATAATAGACAAAAGTGCCCAACTAATTCAAAGAGCCAAAAACCCTCTCACATAAAGTGAAAAAAAAAATATGTAACCCCACCACACCCATAAAAGTGTTCTATCAATAAAAAAAAGTGGACTAAAAACCCTTGCCCTTTACATAGTTTTCATTCTACCAAAAGAATAAAAGCAACATGTATGTGACCCCTTGGTCTTCCACTAACCAATTAAACATGTGAAAAGAAACTACAAAGAGGCAAAAGGAACACTGCATCAACGTGATTATTAAGAGAAGAAAGGAAGGTCCCACCTCAGTTCAATTAAAAGGCCTTATGCTTGCATTAAAGAGCAAAAGTGAAACAAAAACTAATAGTCGAAAACCATTCACAAAATTGGAGATAAAGTGGCTAGAGCACAAGTGTCCCATCAAGCTAAAAATTGTCTTAAAACACACAAAGAAAGGAAAAGTAACTGGTCCATGAAAACTTGTGACTTCACTACAGCAAACATAAACCAATTTACGCATGACCTTTTTTTTACATCTAGCAAACTTAATGCAAAGGCCCTACGTGACCTAAATACCACGCCCCAAAACCACAATGTGATCCTCATTAAAATACTATGCATAGTCAACTAACATGTTTTCAGGAAAGGTTGGGAAACTTTAAACCCCATGTAATGGTTACAACCCCACTATAACACAAAGAGATAACTAAACCAAAACATTCTTGTGGCTGCCCTTTAAACATCAATACCACGAACGCAATATCTCATTAATGGCCATAATCCTCCTAAAATATTCATGCATGCAATAGAACCAATGTTACAACAGTAAAAGAAGTGAAAGGAGTTAAACCCCATCAACCACAAGTTTCCTTTCGAAAACACATTAATGATTCATGTCCGAAACAAAATGCACGAGTCACACATTGTACCATAAAATACAAAGAGTAACTCTCTATGCATGCTATGAATTTTTAAATGCTCATGCAATAAAACTTCAAAGAAGAGTTGTAAAGATGACAAACCCCAAACGAACCCTGCTGCCTCCCAAAGTCATGAGAGAGGAAAACGAAGTCCCATGCACTACAACTAAACCACTTATGGCCCTATCATTCACCAACATCATGCTCACATAACATAAAACATGAGTTTGGGTTCATGCAAGGAGAACCCACCTCTACGTAATTTAGAGTGGATAGCCATCCACATTCTTGTTGCATATCGCAGCCCACCAATCACTAAGATGTGGAAAACGTAGGGAAGGAACCCACAATTTAAGAAACATGCATTTAAGTAACTATGATGAAAACTACAACCCGCTTGCACCTACATTGTCATGGTCACAAATTTATGCAGCGAATTCATGTAGAATATGGGAAATGAATACCACAGTGGTCCAACACCAATACCAGATTAAAACACAAATAAAGAGCAAAGGAACAGAACCCACAACAGGTACAATATTCATCACCAACTCGTTACCCATTTAGCATCCAGGAAACACTCAACAATACCACGCGTAGCAAAGAAACATGTAGCATTCTAGCATCTATGGCAAGCATAAAACACAAACAAAGATCAAGGTCAAGCTTCCCCCACCTGGTTATCTCCTCCCACAACGCGTCTACTTTGTAGCCCAACCTTCACTTATTAGTTCTCCTTGGTCTTTGCCTTGGACTCTTCACTCTCTTCTCTCTAGCATTTAGAAGCCACACATAACCTGGAATATTTTCTTTCGCACTCGTCACCACACTCTCCCATTAACCCTAACATTTAACTTATATATCGGCAACCGTTTCTACCCTCTCCCCTTAACACCCTTAACCTAATTTTTCTTTCTTTTTCTTTTAGTGGGTACCAATATTACTCATTATAAATATGGCAACTTAAAGTCATTTTTATTTACAATAATATGTGGCAGTAGAAAAAGAAAAAGGAGAAGTGTGATAAGAAAAATATGTTGCAACATGCAAGAGAGAGAAAATAAAAAAAATTACGTGGTCCCCACAATAAAGGAAGAGAGAGAAAATAAAGTACCAAACAAACAAATATACCAAATAGTTGACCATCCAAATTCGAACACAAGCCTATACACCCCATAACATATATTTCAACCATTCAACTACATGATTTCTCATGATTTTTATGCGCTCCACAAATTTATAACAATATAAATACCATATTAAATATAATATTACGAATTAAAATAAATAAAACAATAACTTAGATCACTCAAATAATTATTCCATATTTGATAATTTAATAAAATAATTAATTTAAATAAATCAACAATTTTAATCAAGACATTACTTTTTTTCCAAGTATTTTTCTTTATTCTATTTTTTTTCCGAGTCTTACATTCACTCCTTTCTTCGAGTGTCTCTGCCTCTGTTCCATTCATATTGTTTGCGCTTCACACTTTGATTCACACATGTATTCGTTAATCTTTGTCGTCGACCTCCATGTGTTTATCGCCGACTTCCATATCATTAATCTCTTTCGCTCTTTGTATTTAAATCTCCAGAACTGATTGCTTTCTTAAACAGGGTTTCAATAAGAACTGAATCGCCGAACTTCATGATGATCAAAGGTTAGTTTATTACATTATGTAATTTAGGGTTTTTGCTTTGTTTTGGTTAATTTGTTTGAAAATCTAATTATATCGTCTTATTCCATTATTCTTCCTTTTTTGATTTGTGTTTATAATCTAGGGTCTGTTTTCTATTTTTTTGCCTTAGTTTCCATCAATGCTAGCACTGAAACCAATGAGTGGTCAATTCTAGAAGCTTTTATTATTCTTCTTTAGTGAAAGTGGTTTAAAAGGTGGACGCCGATGTTTGATGGAACAAAGGATATTTAAATTTGTAATGTTGATGGAAATGAGTGAAAATTTTATCTGTTCTAGTAAGGTTCTAATGTATTTTATCTCTCCTTCAAAGGTGTTGTTGTACGATGAACACTCTGCCACCACGAGCTGTGTTCCGTGTAAAAGAGTTTTATTGTGCAATTCAACCTGCAAGTTTCATTATGCAACTCAAACTGCAAGTTTTATTATGCAGCTTAAACTGCAAGTAAGTATCCATTTCTTGCGTAATTTATATGTTTGTATGGTTTTTGGAATAAGACAATTTAGAATTCCACCAATTTTAGTGGACTTATTGTTTGTGGTGGTGAACAAGCTTATAAGATTCTAATCACATCATGATGAGATTGTAGTATATTCCTTTTTTTATTTGTTCTTAATAATCAATGTTTATTGACTCTGGCTTCCTCAAAGCTTATGGAAATTCACATATGGTTTGAGATTTTAGACTTCATTTTTTTTAAAAATGTGTTCATTTGTTGATTAATTGTTCTAATGAGTTCATGAGCTTTTACTTACAGTACCTTCCATATCTTATACATCTTTCAATTATCATATCTTCTAGGACCTCAACAACAAGATTTTTGTCAATGTAGTGAAAGGTAAGATATAATTTACATCTCTATTGTAATTGAATTTGGTAGGGATCCAATTTTTTCATGTAAGATATAATTTTTGGATCAAATGCTCTTGCTGTAAAATCTAACCTTAAGTATGACTACTTTGTTTTAAAGGTAGCAATTGATAACAAGGCCCATTTTTTTTTATTTCTTAAAGTTTGCTTCTTTGGACAAGGTATAATTTTCAATAAGATAGGCTTTTGACAGAGTATAGTTTTCAATAAGTTAGACATTGTAATTATCAACAAGGGAACATAAATAGAATAGGTACCAATAGGATTATCATACACCTTTATCTTTACATTTTATATTGCCTATAAAGCTAACCTACTCACCATCATTTTTCTGTCAACCAAAATATATAAAATAAAGAAGTGTGTTGGTTCCTAAAAAAGAATTGGATCAACACATTTCATGGTGATTCCTCACCACAAAGAAAAATTCAAAGGTAAGTTTATTCGCTTTAGTTAATTGGAACTCTTTCTCTCTACCTGCCACACAAAATGATGAACAAAATGTTAGATTTCACCTTTTTTCCCTTAAATGTTTGAATATTAGCACACAGACTATGTAGCATGCTTCGAAGTTTCTAAGACTACTATAATATGCATCTATCACTAAAAAAATATGGTTAACCAAAATGGTGGAAGCTTTCTCTAGTTGGATCTGTAAGTAAATTTTTCTTTGGTGCCTTCTTTGGTAAATCACTTATTATTGTTGCCTCCTAAACATTTGGTGCTTTCTTTGATAAATTCTTGGTTCACTTTTTTGCTTTGTGGTTCTGTTTTTTAGAAATTCCAAGTGTTTTGTATCATTTTACTATTTTACTTGTAGCATCTAACAAGTACATGTGGTGATGCAGGGTTGAGCAAAGGATTAGTGGCCGAACACCTACTTTCTACCATGCAAGAAAGGGAATGTACCTTAATTTTGTTCTGTGCATGGGAGAAAAGCAAATAGTTTGTTAAGGTGGTGATATGGTGATGGTGAGAGGTATTATTATCACTATTATTGTTGTTATTGTGCTTGGTTTACTTTGTCAAAGAGAATGTAGGCTCAATTTTTTTGCTCTTAATCTTAATATATATATATATATATATATATATATATATATATATATATACACACACACACACACACAACACACACAATGCCATTGCTCATTATTTTTTCCTCATGATGCTTTTATGTTTTTAATGATGTTCGAAATTATGATATTGGCTTTGACGTTCTCTGAGGTATGTTTAATATTCTGCATATTGGTGGTTTGTCTGACGCAAAAAATAGAGACGTAGAACTTGCTCAGTTTCGCCTTACTTCAACTAAAAAGGTACGTCACCAATAGTTTGAGCGTGCAAGCAGATTATTTCTCCACATTACTTTTCCACTCTCAACAGAATTCATCACTCAATAATGCAAGCCTTGTTCAAAGAGTTATCTTTCTCTTCGACCAAGCACTTCGAGAGGACTAAGAAGAACGACACGAAGGGATTAATAGTTTTATCTTTGTATGAGTAGTTTTAAAATATAAACTCAAAGAGTTTATCCATATGGTATGTGCATCAATTTTTGAATATAATGTGATTTTAAATCTTGATTATTGTTGGACAATTTTGGTTACACTTTCTATTGTTTATATCTGCATCAAATATGAGATTAATTTACAGTCAAATTTTATGTCTCTTAAGAATCTTGAACGCTTCCTATACTTTTTGTTTTGATTATTATAATTGTTTGATATCATTGATAATTGAGCATTTATATGGGTGTTATATTACTTGTGATAAGGTTTTGAGAAACCCTATGCCATTAAGCAAAGGGGGATTGTTTCTTTCCACAAGGGGATTGATGTAATCTAGCAAGCACAATCTTGAACTGGAAAAGATGCTACATTTTGCCCTGGAGTTTTGCAACAACTTGATTACAACTTAGTTGAGTGCCATGTAAACATGTCGTAACTGAAATTAATCATGCAATTGGAGTTGAAGGAGTTCTAAGCGTAGGATATAAGGAAGTTCTTTCTGGAGGCTGATGTATCCATACACACTTGAATTTTATTTAGGGTCACTTATTATTTCGTTAAGACTTAATTGTATTCAATCATGATTATGAATAAAATGTGCACCTTTAATTCTTACATACTTGAAATTTATCTTAGCTCATATTGCGTTATTGATGCAAAATTGGTTTGATAAAATCTTATTATGAAATGTTTAGACAATCTAAAATAATACAATATGAATCATGTGAAGGCAAATAGTTATGGTTTCAAAAACCCTAGGCAGTAATGGGGGTTTCAAAAACCTCAGGCAGTAGCAGCAGTTTCAAAAAATCCCAAGCAGTAGTGGAGGTTTCAAAAACCCCAGGTAAATTGCACTTTTCCAAGAGTTGTTTCAAACCCCTGGTAAAGCCATTAGTGAGGGTTAAAACCCCATAAAAGCCAAATATAATCCCACTAAAAACAATTATTTTTATAGTGACAAATCACATTTTAAAATTATTGAAAATGTTATTTAAGATGCAATTTCCAAAAAAATAAACTAAATTTCTCACAGTGTTGTTTAAATAATCATGACAAAGACAACGATTAAAATATGTCGTCTAAAAGTACGAACTAAAGTGTTATTTAAAGATTGATGAAAATCTTGATAATTGTATCAATATAATCCAAGACAACAATTTTTAAAACATTATGATTTTAGAAAAAAATTCATTGTCTAAACTTAAGACTATGATTTATTTATTTTAGACAACATTTTAAAGTTTTTTCTAAACTTAAAAATCTATAATGATAATGTTTATATAAATTATTGTCTAATTAACAATATGTTTATTGCACATTTGTAAATAATATTTCTGAAGTACATATTGAATAACTAAAATTTGGTAAATTTTATTTTTGTCAAAATTTTGAAAAATTTTTAGAAAAAATATTTGAATGTAAACTTAAATCTATACCTTAATCTTCTTCACATAAAAAAATTTCAATCTAAAGTTATATTTTTAAACATTGATAAATAAAAAAAAATGAAACAAAAGTAAAGTAATATTTTGAATCAAACTTTCAATTTCTTTCTTTTCCATCAAACATATCATCATTTTAACATTCATTTATTTTTCTTTTCTTTCCTTCTATTTCATTTCAAACAAGAAAATTTCTTTGTATCACTTCACTTTCTTTGTTATTTGTCTTCTTCTCTATTGTTTTGAAACATTCAAACAAAGGGGTGAGGCCGGCCAAAACACAAAGAATATAACACACTAGCCTACATGGGCATGAATCTATGACTTGTCCCAACAGAATTAACAAGAAAACTACGTTATATTATATATTCTTTTAAATAAAAGAATTCGCCATGAAGAAATTCTAACCGTTGATCCCATCGCGCATGATGCACACTTTTCATGTGTAAACGAGTGCAAACATTCCACTTGCCAATAGAACTCTCTAGAACCTCTCTCTCAGTAGCAAGACTAGAACTCCACTCTCTTCCTCGGCGTTGGTGAAAGCGATGGAAGAAGATTTCGACATTCCCGGCGGCGAGGAAATGGATCTCGGCGAAGTCAAGGTCGGCGAGGAGAGGGAGATCGGCTCCAACGGCCTCAAGAAGAAACTCCTTAAGGAAGGTCAAGGCTGGGAAACCCCCGAAGTCGGCGACGAAGTTAAAGGTAACCCTAATCACATCAATTCTTCTGTTGTATTCACCTTTCTGTTTTTTTTTTTCTCATTTGTTTTAATTTGCAGTTCATTACACGGGGACTTTGCTCGACGGAACGAAGTTCGATTCAAGCCGCGACAGGGATTCTCCCTTCAGCTTCACGCTCGGGCAAGGTCTGCGATCTCGCTAGCGTTATTGTGAATTTACTGTGTTTTTAATTTGCTTGCTGAACTTTGGAAAATGACAGTGGGATTCTCGTGCTTGCGACTGTGTATGCTTATTTCTTTTTGTTTTTTACTTATTTAAGCAGTCTTTTGTTTTGTTCTTTGTTGAATTTTAATTTTTAAATGAAGCGGGTTTTTGTGTTATGTCGGACTGGTTTGAGCTTCTGGTGCCAGTTGTTGCTTTAACTGAGGGATTAATTTAGGCCTGTTGGGATTGAGATAACTGTTTCTATGTTTTTTCTCCCGTTTTTGACAAATAATTAAAGAAGGTATTGCCTTGCTTCTGATTTATTTTCGGAAATGCAGTCCGGAAAATGTTGGATTGTGTTTTCATCATTTGTTGTACGATGCTTTGAAAGCAGCAAATTAAGTTAAAACTATGTGGTATTTTCGTTTTTTTTTTTTTTAAATAGGAACTAGTAAAAATAGAAAAGGTGGTCTCACACCCAATGGGTCCGTACTGATCTGGCCTTTACGTCATAACTTTGATGAGTGGTGCATTTCCAAATCATGTGAAACTGTGTCTGATAATATTTTTGTTCTGTTATGGTAGGATTGGGTGTATTCTGTATTGTTAGCAGCCGTTGTATTACTGTTTTAGAATAGAAATTAAGAATACATTGATTGCTAGTGTTATATTGATCTTTTAACGTGTTTCACTTTTACACCTATACTTATATCCAACAAGTATGTGAAATAAATATCAGTAGACATATATTTAAGTGACATCTTGGTTGGAACTGCAGGGCAGGTAATTAAAGGATGGGATGAAGGTATTAAAACAATGAAGAAAGGTGAAAATGCTATTTTTACCATCCCTCCTGAGCTAGCATATGGTGAATCTGGTTCCCCTCCAACAATACCTCCTAATGCTACACTCCAATTTGATGTTGAGCTACTTTCATGGACTAGTGTAAAGGACATATGCAAGGATGGTGGTATATTTAAAAAGATACTTACTGAGGGAGAGAAATGGGAGAACCCTAAGGATCCTGATGAAGTATTGGGTATATATGTCTAATTTAATTGAGTTTATGTGATGCCTTTGTTAATTACTTTAGTGTTAACTAATTGTTGTGCTTGTTGGTTATGCAGTTAAGTATGAAGCTCGTCTGGAAGATGGAAAACTGGTAGGAAAGTCTGATGGAGTGGAGTTCACAGTCAGAGAAGGTCAGTGCCTTCAATCTTTCTTAGCAGATTATTGTTTTATTTTACTGAGTATCTGAAGTGAATGTTTATACTTGATAGGTCATTATTGTCCTGCATTGTCAAAGGCTGTTAAAACCATGAAGAAGGGAGAGAAAGTGGTTTTGACAGTTAAGCCACAATGTAAGTTATCTAAACTCTACTGAATATTTTGGTAATTAGTTATGACTGACATTCTTCGTGATATTTTCTGTCTCTTTCCTAATTTGAAGTTTTCATTTCTTTGACGGGTCATAGATGGATTTGGTGAGAAGGGGAAGCCAGCTCAAGCTGAAGAAGGTGCTGTTCCACCAAATGCATCATTAGAGATTACTCTTGAATTAGTTTCATGGAAAACTGTTACGGAAGTAACTGATGACAAGAAGGTCATAAAGAAGATTCTCAAGGAAGGGGAAGGATATGAGCGTCCAAATGAGGGGGCCAGTGTGAAAGGTAGTACTTATTTATTTTGAATAATGACTATTACTGCTATATTTATTTATGCATTTAATACATTGTTGCTGACTGTATCTTTGTCATTTTCTGTCTTAGTGAAACTAATTGGTAAGCTTCAAGATGGTACTACCTTTTTGAGTAAGGGCCATGATGAAGAAGAGAAGCTGTTTGAATTCAAAACAGACGAGGGTAACTTGAAATCTGCTAGTGTCCTCAGTTGTCTTCATCCGCGACATATATTTTTTTTGGTCAGTAAAGTCATTGTTTGATCTGTTCAACAGAACAAGTTGTTGATGGACTTGATAGAGCTGTATTGACTATGAAGAATGGTGAGGTTGCATTGTTGACCATTGCACCTGAGTATGCTTTTGGTTCATCAGAGTCTCAGCAGGAGTTGGCAGTGGTTCCTCCTAACTCAACTGTGTATTTTGAAGTTGAGCTAGTTTCATTTGAGAAAGTAAGTTAGTAACAGTGTTGAATTGGTACTGACTTTGATTTCTATTAATGTTTTAATTTTGATAAAAAGAAATTCTGATTATAATTAAAAAGCAACTATACACCCTTAACTGCAATGTAATAAAGAACCGGTCAAGACTGGATAGAAAGCTTGATACTCTACATTTTAGTGTTTTACCCAAAATCAGAACATTTTAATAGCCCTTTTCTTTCTGTACCTGATTTTTTGAATCCAAGCCAACCGTTTTCCCTATCCAATCTGAGCATTGGGAATTCATTTCTGTACCTTCATTTATTCATATTCGTTCATTGCAAATCACACATAACTGGACAATCTTTCAAGACCAGTTGTGTCGTGCAATGGTTCACTGCATGCTCTATGACCTCAATTAAGAATCAGTTCAGCTAGGTTGATCAGAGCTGTTACCTAAGTATTTCCTTTAACTTCCTTATGACATTGAGTATATGTTATTCTACAAAATTGAGTTTCTTTGCTCTCTGAAATAAGAGTTTTGATCTGGAAGTCAGAATCTTATGATCTGTTGACACTCCTTTTTACATTTGCACACTTGTTCATTTTCGTACTCTGCATTATATATTTGAACAGTTTTTTCGCTAGTAATCTAGATCTTTTTTCTCCCTACAGGAGAAAGAGTCCTGGGATCTGAATACTGAAGAGAAACTTGAAGCTGCCAATAAGAAGAAAGAAGAAGGAAATGTGTTGTTTAAAGCTGGTAAATACGCAAGAGCATCCAAAAGATATGAAAAGGTAATCTAAGATTGATTATATGTTTCTAAACCTTCTACATATTGATGCACTTTGTGATGGTACCGAAAACTTATTGCAGGCTGTGAAGTACATAGAATATGATTCCGCCTTTGGTGAGGAGGAGAAAAAGCTGGCGAAGACCTTGAAGGTTGCCTGCAATCTGAACAATGCAGCTTGCAAGTTGAAATTAAAGGACTATAAAGAAGCAGAAAAGTTGTCTACCAAGGTACATTATTCTTTCTTCTCTCCTTTGGAATCACTAACGTAGTCTTTTGTGTAAAAATAATAACTTGTGGCATGGATTGGTAGGTGTTAGACCTTGAGAGTACAAACGTGAAAGCCCTCTATAGAAGGGCCCAAGCATATATGCAGCTGAGTGACTTGGATTTGGCTGAACTTGACATTAAGAAAGCTCTTGAAATTGACCCTAACAACAGGTATATGCTTTGAATAAGCTACTCTTTTGACCTTCATGCATTATTTGAGATTTACTGAGATCAGTTACTTTGTAGATGGACAATTTATTTTTTTATTTTGCCTTGCAATCTAATTGTTCTCTACGCGTGAACCAGGGATCTCAAATTGGAGTACAGGACTCTGAGGGAAAAGGTGAAAGAGAATAATCGAAAGGAGGCGAAATTTTATGGAAATATGATCAACAAGTTGACAAAGATTGGTTCCTGATAGCAATGTAAGTATTTCATCATGGTTTTTATGGTATATTGCATGTCTTTTGGATCAATTACAAAATTAATCAAGCCTTTTCTTCTTGATGTGATAAGTGGCATTGTGGGGAGCTATAAATATATAAGTTTTGTCCTTTGGTGATATACTATTGTTGGCATGCAGAAACCAGCTACCAATAATGGTATTCAATCCGTGGGTATGGTGAATGGCATCCAAAATGGAACGAGATGTTTAGCCCCTCGTTTTCTGGGTTTGCTCTTCGTGGTATGGTGATATGGTATGTGCCTACGGAGATTTGATGGTTATTTATTTTGGATTTATTATCGAAGTTGACATAATTGACTTACACAATTAATGATTTGTACGAGAACTACAGCTAGAAATGTAATTGATTGTATTGTGTTTACGCTAGACCAAAAAGAATTAATTTTTAACATAATTAAAGAAACAATTTTTTAATAATCATATTACAAATGACTTTGGATGACGGATATAAAAATCATATAGCCATTATCCGAAGTCATTTGTAACATAAAAGTGGTGCACATCTCCCCGACAATGTTGAATAATAATGAGGCTGCCTTGAGAAGACAATAATAAAGAGTCTGATAATTTTGGAAGACTCTCCCACTGTTATATCATCAAGTGGACCATCCCTTAAAACTCGAAATCTAATTATTACAGTCCAAACTAGCTTCTCCCTTTAAATCTTTCCTGCTGTATTGTTTCCTAGCCAGCCAAAACTATCCCATATAGAAAAGAAGGAACATGACCTCCTTAATTTAAAATCTCGTTACATCATTATTTAACAATAGAATTTAATTAAACGTGAGTAGCACAATAGAAAAATTTACAAGATACAAAGATCAGTCAAATACGTTTTGTAATATTAAAGACATACATTTATATAATATTTGAAAACAAAACCTTACCTAGAAGCACGAATAAAATTTAAAACTATTTCTGTTTTTGGAAAAGTAAAATTATCACATTGGAGTTTATAATTGGTTACTTTTATATATATAACTTGAATACTAGTATAAGAATTTGAAAAATCTGATACCAAAACACAACTTGAAAACTGAGATTTTAATCTTTTGTATTTTTTTCTAACCTGACGTTTTTGATAATTTTTTTTATTTACACATTATTTATAGAATTAGCTAAAATTCTGCTTAAATTTACATATTTCTTTATCTTTAAATTGAATAACATTCAAGCAATAAAAATGAAATTGTAAGTATAAAAATTTCCCCTGAAAAAAAAATTTGAAAACTTAAATTGTTTATTGTAATCTAAAACATATTTATACATGAGGGTGGGGGTTTTGCCTTCCCTATCTTTTCTTTTTTTGTAATTTTACACTTAAACAATCAAATACAATCCACTTATCATAGAGTACGAATATAACTCACTAATTTACAACCAGTTTTATCATGCAATTAATTCATTTTGTTCCAATCTCAATCCAATTTGAATATAACTCACTAAGTTACAACCAGTTTTATAATGCAACTAAGCATTGCATACATTCGTAAATCTATGACTGAGAGTTATATTGATTAAGTATTAACACAATCCAACCCATAAGTATTAACACAATCCAACCCAGAACATTATATCCAATCTGATTATTAAGCATAAATAGAACAAAGCAATGCAGAATGAAATTGCTAAGAAACTAAGTCAAAAACGAGAATAATCAAACCCTAAGTTGAGTGTTGTTCAAAATAAAGAAAAAGTCCAAAATAGTGGTTGCCTTCGATGGCTCTTAAGGATCTCCAAAAACGCATAAAAGAAGACTCCAAACGTAAAATGAGGGTTTTGCCCACTAAAACCCTAAACCCCAACTTGTCAAATCATCACACATGTGTAGAATTAAAAAAAAATGTCATTCGCAAAATTACAAAATTATCATTATGATGAAATAAAGGCTGGCCATCACTAATACTGACATGAAAAAAGAGTTGATGTGGAAAAATGGCTGATTTGACATAGATGATGTGGTAAGAAAGGGTTGATTTGGCATAGACAATGTAGTACAGACGTGACACTCCTCTCTTCAACCTAATATTTATGTCCAAGCTTAAAATTTGAAAATAATTAAAATACGAGTGTAGACCAAAAAAATTTAAATTAGTAAAGATTTAAATTATTGGTCCAACGAAGTCCAATAAATGAAAATACAATAATGGTGGATAATTAAACATTAAACATCTATCAAGATGTGTACGAAAAGGTAAGAAAATAGAAAAAAATAATAACTTAACAGAGGACATTACGAGAGTCTGACAAAAGAAGACTCACACAATGCTCAAGAAATTCTACTCTCAAAATCTTCTTGTTCAAATAATAAGACATTTTTATTATAAAATATAGTAAGTAATTTTACATCTACGATGTAATGAAAGGATCTCATGTGCATTCGCCTATATTTCTCATTAATAAAATCTTCTATACTTTTTCGTATGAGTTTATTTAAACATTCCATTAACATGAAATTATATCAAGTAAAGAAGTAGTACATAATTATTATGTTGATGACTACTAACATATATTACAAGAGTCATACCAAACTGTTCATGCAAGCCGATGGATTCCCTAGTGTGCAAACTCTCACCTTTTTCGAATGTATGATTTTTCTTAGATATATCACATTTTCATCAATACAAAGATATGTTCCAATTTTCTAAGAGATTGTTCTATAAATTAATTTCGATCTATTTATACTTCTTTTTTTCTTTTTTATCTTTCTTAAACATCTTTGAAAGTTTGTGAAAAATCTTGGAGTGAAGACTTTATTTATCCTCGTCCATGTCACTTTCCTATGTAAGATATGATGAATGATTGTTGATCATTCTCAATATAACCAAATGTTGTCTAAATAAATAGAGTAAGTATATTTCAAATGTACAAGTAACTAAAATAGAAATAATGGCGTCAAAAATAAGTATTTATGCACACAAAAAAGTCATAGATGTTAAATATTTTGAATTTGTTAAATATGTTGCAAGGTGGTGCTTATGGTTCCATATTTTCACAGAACTCTCTAGCGATTATCCAAGTTCATCTTTCTTTTTGTGATTTTTGGTTTGCACAACATGAATGTTTAGGTTATGGTGTATATCCATATATAGTTACCTTCTGATGTCTCTCACTTATATCGATGCCAATGTGCATAAAAGCAATTATTTTAACAGGACCAAAATTTAGTTTTATTAGATACATGAAATACATTTTACCATTTGTTTTAGGCAGAAACAATGATGTTTTATTGACATTGATGAAGTTTGTATGAACTGCATGTGAAATTGAAAGAAGGAAGCATTTTCTTGCCTAGGTGTTGGATTGCATATGGAATATGCTTATAGCCTTTTATATATTGATTCAAATTTTTGTCCAAATGGTTTTCAAAAGAAACATAATTATGACATTCTATACTTTGCATGGATTTCAAGTTCAGGTTTTAAGATTTTCCTTTTCCTAAGTTTTCTTTTATATCAAATTGGTCTTGTTTTCGGTCTACAATAGTGTCTTTTCTAGTTATTTTTTGTTATTTTTATGTCAATTAATAAGCAGCTAATTAGCAACATAACATGCTTGTGAAACTTTAGCATAAATGGTTTTGTAACTTGAGCAAGCTATATATTTTTGTCATCTGATTTAGTCATATGATATAATTTGATTATGTATATGCTTTAAACTAATACATTTATACATTTGTTATCTGAAAGTGAATAAAGTAAGCAAAGTGGCTTTTGAGCACTTGAAATTATACCAGGAATTCATAGTTTTTCACTAAAGTCAACTTTCACACCATTGATGAAAATTGTGGTTTTGAAAAGAAATGCAGCTATTATGTTGAATTTAGATAATCATACTCAATGGTAATCCCTTTGATAGGAGTGATTACTGAACTAACAATTTGGAACAAATGTAGATCTAAAGAAAATGTCACTGAAATTATAAGGTAGACAATATAAATATACCCAATCAATTTGGCTTTATCTTTCCAAGAAGTAGAGTAAATATATATGGATCTATAGATTCTTTTTAAAACTATATAATCTTGTTTTTTTATTTAAAATGGAGATATAGAAAAAATGTCAATTATTTTATAAGGTCAAAATAAATATTTTTTATAATAACCTTTCTGTTAAAAAGGAACTCTACATAGCATTGATATATGTACAGTGAATGTATTATCATACTTAATGAAATATTTTCATATAACAATTCTTTAAGTGAATCAATTGCGTCATCTTTATTTCCATTTTGAATAAAGCATAGATACTAAAAAATGATACCAATATTATACTGATTAAAGGAGGTATACAAATATTTTAAAACTAAAATACATTAATTTTTTATATTTAATTAAAAATAATTAATGGATTTGTGATTGGGAAGTGACATCATGGATCAGAAGCTCTGGTGAATAGAGTTGTCAAAATGGGTAATCCAGTCTGATCCGACTCGATCTGCCATGGATTGATGATTTAGTGAGTCAACCCAATTTGGCTTACTTTTTAACGAGCCAAAAAATTCGAATTCGGTCCGGCCCACCACGGGTTGGCAGGTTAAACGGGTTGGCTCACATATTCACTTAATTAAAAAAGTTATTATTTTTTTAATTTTTTTTCAGTCAAAACTAAATTGTAATTCTAATTAAAATCTAAATAAACTTTAATACAATCCAAATATAAACCAAAATAAAAAAAAATACAAATTATTTATGTGTTGGATAAAAAAATAACTTAATATGACCCAAATGTAAAGTCCAACTTAATAAAAATAAATAAAAACACTTGTGTGACCCTTTTATCACTAATCCGACTCATCATGGGTTCAATCCGGATGTGCCGGGTTCTAAATGAGTCGGGTAAAAAATAAACCTGTATTGAAATTTGTAAAAATATTTCAACCCAACCCGGTCTGAATCCGTGGTGCCGAGTTGGCTCGCGGGTTTCAACCCATTTTGATAGCTCTACCAGTGACGTGTGGTGGTGTTCGGTAAGGGAAAAAGTGGAGGAGTGTCGATTCTTTGTGAGTGTGATTAACTAATAAATACAGAATATAATTAGAAAGTATTTAAAGAGGATAAGATTTTCATTAATGACACTTGTTAATTAGTTTACAACGTAGATTTCTTTCGTAGTATGTAAAAAAGTGTAAATAGTTTATATGCTATGCTGCATATATTATATATGTGTCCTTTTAAATAAAGTTTACAAATTATAAAGAAAAAAATAGAATGAGAGGAAAATAAGTTTAAAATTGTAAACGTATGTAATTACATAAACAAGTACGTTTTTACAAGTAAAATATTAAATTCATATAAAACTATATGAGTAAGTTTAAGTCAAAAACTATTATCCTATATTTCGTTTATATCTAGTCACCAAAACATAAAGATAGGATTTTTTGTAGTTACTTTTTAGAAGTCATAGAAGAAAAATAGTAAAACATAAGTATAACATAACTTATTATTATGATACTTATTAATATAATTGTATAGGTAGGTAGGTCGACATTATCCTGACCCAACCAACTTTGGAAGAGACCGACCATATCTCGGCTCCATGGAGGTGGAAGGAAACATTTCTAATCAAGCATGTGTAGGAAGATGTTAGTATTATGGTACTTGATTTAGTTTCACATCACTTATAATTGTGAGATGTGATTCTCTATTTTACTATATAAAAGACTCTATGTAAAACTTTGAGATACACAAGAAATAAAACATACTTCCTCGTAGGCATACACAATGTATGCCGAACCACGTTAAAATTCTTTGTGTCTATTTTCCTCTCCTTTATTCTTTCTTTTATTGCCTTGTTCCTAACAATTGGTATCAAGAGCCATTTTTCTTAGTATGCCTTGTGGTTGCAGCATTGTCTGATCTTCCACATAAGAAAAGATTTGGTTTCTATTTTCTTCTTGGGAATCTCAGTTTAGAGAAGTAGTGGGAGCTTTGGTCAAAAGTCGCAGCAGGAGCTTTGGTCAAAGGCAACAAAAACTTTGGTCAAATGTAGCAGGAGCTTTGGTCAAAGGCAACAAGAGCTTTCGTCAAAAGCAACAAGAGCAATGGCATTGGAAGAAGGGAAGGTGAGGATTGAGAAGTTTGATGGTAGTGACTTTGGGTTCTGGAAGATGCAAATAGAGGACTACCTGTATTAGAAGAAGTTGTATCTACCCTTAACAGGCCAGAAGCCAACCGACATGGAGCAGACAAAATGGGATTTGTTAGATCGGCAAACACTCGGTGTGATCCGGTTGACATTAGCCAAGAATGTTGCGTTCAACATCATGAACGAGAACACAACCATAGATTTGATGAAGGCATTATCAAATATGTATGAGAAGCCATCTACAGCCAATAAAGTGTATTTGATTCACAAGCTAGTCAACCTAAAAATGGGTGAAGGTAACTCGATTACTAATCATATTAGTGAATTTAATACAATTATTGCGCAATTGACATCAGTGCAGATAACATTTGATGATGAGGTGAAAGCATTAATTTTATTATCATCTCTTCCGGAAAGTTGGAGTGCAACTGTTACTGTAGTTAGTAATTCTGCAAGTAATAGTAAGTTGAAGTTTGATAACATCCGTGACTTGATCTTAAGCAAAGATGTTTGTAGGAAAATTTCAGGGGAATCTTTCAGTTCTAGTTCTGGTTCAACATTGAGTATTGAAACTAGAGGAAGAAGTAGCCAAAAAGGTCGTAATCAAGGCCGAGGCAGATCAAAGTCTAGAGAGAAATCAAAACCAAAATTTCAAAATGATATCACTTGTTGGAATTGTCAGAAAAAGGGGTCACTTTACAAATAGGGCTCCAAGGAAGAACAACCACAACAAGAGGCAAGATGATGATCAATCAACAAATGCAACAACTGATGAAATTAAAGATGCACTATTATGTAGTCTAGATAGTTCTATTGAATCATGGATTATGGACTCAAGTGCGTTATTTCATACTACACCTTCCTTATAATTATTATCTAACAATATTCCAGAAAAGTTTGGGAAGGTCTACCTTGCAGATGGAAAATCTCTTGATATTATAGGACGAGGTGATATCAATATCAAAACCTCTAATGGAAGTGTGTGGACTTTGAATAATGTCAGACATATTCCTTCCTTAAAGAGAAACTTAATATCTATAGGGCAGTTGGATGATGAGGGGCATTACACCACCTTTGGAGATGGACACTGGAAGGTAATGAAAGGTAATCTTGTTGTTGCTTGTGGAAAGAAGCAAGGATCTCGTTACATGTAAATGAGGATATGATATTAGTTGCAGAAGTTGGCAACAGTTCTTCTTTGTGGCATCAGAGGCTTGGGCATATGAATGAGAAAGGAATGAAGCTCATGGTCTCGAAAGGTAAAATACCTAACTTGAAGCATGTTGACGTTGGACCTTGCGAACATTGTATCTTTGGAAAGCAGAAAAAGGTTAGCTTCTCCAAAACAAGTAAGTCGTCTAAAGTTGAAAGATTAACACTAGTGCATACAGATGTTTGGAGGCCAGCTCCAATGAAATCTCTTGGATGTTCACAATATTATGTAACCTTCATTGATGACCATACAAGAAAGGTATGGGTTTATTTTCTTAAAAATAAATCTAATGTGTTTTCTGTGTTTCCTTTAGGCTATCAGTTACCTGAAGAAGTATGGTCTGGAAATGAGGTAAATCTTTCAGATCTGAAAGTTTTTGGTTGTGCTTTATATATTTTGTTGAACTCTAATAGTAGAGATAAATTGTACCCTAAGGCAAAGTGATGCTATTTCATTGGTTATGGATCTGACATGTATGGCTACAGGTTTTGGGATGACCAAAACAAGAAAATTATCAGAAGTAGAAATGTTACTTTTAATGAAAACATGTTCTATAAGGACAGGACTGCGGAATTTGCAAATGCAAATAAACAGCCAGAGCAGGTATCATTAGAAGAAAATTCAGAAAGTGATGTAGTCAACAAAAGGCAGAATACAAAAGTAGAGCTTGAGTCAGAGCCTGAGTCAGAGTTTGGGTTAGAACTTGAACAAATAGTAGAGTCGGTAACTCCTGAATTACCGACTAGAAGGTCTAGCAGAACAATTGTAGCACCACAAAGGTATTCTCCTTTATTGCATTACTTGTTGTGGACTGATGCTGGTGAGCTAGAGCATTTTGCTGAGGCTATGCAGGGAGATGAATCTATTAAGTGGGAGCTAGCAATGGAAGATGAGATAAAGTCTCTTCAGAAGAATAAGACATGGTCTTTAACCAAGCTTCCAGAAGGAAAGAAGGTTTTGCAAAACAGGTGGGTCTATCGGTTAAAAGAAGAACTAGATGACAACAAACGATATAAGGCTAGACTCGTAGTGAAAGGGTTCCAACAGAGACAATCACAAAAATTTTCTCTCCTGTTGTTAAGATGACTACCATCAGAGTTATCTTGAGTATAATAGCTGCAGAAAATCTTCATTTGGAGCAGTTAGATGTGAAAACTGCATTCCTACATAGAGATCTTGAAGAAGAAATCTTTATGGCACAACCAAAAGGTTTTGAAGTACAATGCAAAGAGAATCTTGTATGCAAGCTTCATAAAAGTTTGTATGGATTGAAACAAACACCGAGACAGTGGTACAAGAAGTTTAATGAGTTTATGAGAAACTCAGGATTTCACAGATGTGAAGAAGATCATTGTTGTTACATGAAGAAATATGCTAACAGCTATATCATTCTTGTCTTGTATGTTGACGACATGTTGATTGCTGGTGTTAATATGACAGAAATTGACAAGTTGAAGAAACAATTGTCAGAAAAATTTGAAATGAAGGATCTTGGTCCAGCCAAGCAAATTCTTGGTATGAGAATTTCTAGGGATAGATCTGAAGATATTATGAACTTATCTTAAGAAAAATATATAGAAAAATTGCTTAGCAGGTTCGATGTTGGAAATGCTAAAACCAGGAATACACCTTTGGGAACTCACTTAAATTTCTCAAAAAGGCAATCTTCTCAGATAGAGGAAGAAGAAAGTCACATGTCTAAAGTGCCATATGCATCTGCAATAGAGAGCTTGATGTATGCTATGGTTTGTACCAGACCTGATATAGCACATGTAGTGGGAGTTGTGAGCAAATTTCTATCAAATCCCGGAAAGGAGCATTGGGAAGGCGTGAAGTGGATATTGAGATATTTGAAGGGCATATCAAAGACGCATTTGTCTTTTTTAAGAAGTAATCTCACTCTACAAGGGTTTTCTGATACAAATTTGGGAGGTGATTTGGATGGTAGAAAGAGCACAACAGGTTACATTTTTACGTTGGGTGGTACAACTATCAGTTAGAAGTCTAAACTTCAAGGAAGAGTTTCCCTTTCAACCACTGAAGCTGAATATATAGCTATCTCAAAAGCAGCAAAAGAGATGATATGGTTGAAGAATCTTCTAAAAGAATTAGGAAAAGAGCAAGATGAATCTCCGTTGTTTAGTGACAGTCAAATTGCCATTTGTCTTGCTAAAAATCCAATTCTTCATTCCAGATGCAAACACATTGAATTGAAGTATCATTTTATCAGAAACTTGATAAATAATGGAGATTTGATTTTGTTGAAGATTCCAGATGCAGAGAATCCAGTTGTTATGTTGACCAAGACTATCACAACAACTAAATTGAGGCTTTGCATTGCCTCAACTAGCCTTCGAGAAAATTGATGATGAAGGCACTACACTAACTGGTAATGTAAATCAAACTCCAAGTGGGAAACTTGTTAGTATTATGGTGCTTGATTTAGTTCCACATCGCTTAGAATTGTGAGATGTAGTTCTCTATTTTACTATATAAAGACTCTATGTAAAGCTTTCAGATACACCAGAAATAAAACATACTTCCTAGTGTAGTCGTGGACGTAGGCATACACATTGTACGCCGAACCACGTTAAAATTCTCTGTGTCTATTTTCCTCTCCTTTATTCTTTCCTTTATTGCCTTGTTCCTAACAGAAGAGATGGGTTGATGACACAACGGTCGAGTATATCTCGGCCCATTTTGGGCGTGTATATTTCGGTCTAATGATGGACAGGTGGGCAAGAGAACTGTCATACAAGTGTGTAGGCAAGGGGTGCGTAATCTAGACAAAAAGGAATCAAACGATTCTTGACAGATATGGTATGGGTTAATGGAGCATATCAAAAATTGATGAAGAGAATAAGAACGGTCTACGAATAATAATGACAAGATTAGGAAACAAGTAATATAAATCATCACTTTCTTACATACGCCCCACATCTAATCACTATTTAGCGTCAGAGTTAGGGATGTCAACAGGACGGGTAGGGTACGGGTAGTAGCTCCCACGTACCTTAACATGCGGATATTAAAAATACCCGTACCTGTTACTTGTGGGTATCCATTTACAATATTTATTTCTTACCCATTGTGGGTTTTATCTGCAGATACCCGCAGGTATGGATTTTTTTGACATCCCTAGTCGGAGTTCCTGTAGGTACCCCACTTTTGGATTTTGCACCGAAAGTAGTCCCAAAGAAAGTCTCGAGGAGAACAGGAGGAAAGCAGTTCTAAGAGAGTCCAAAGAAAAGTAGGAGGAAGATCGATCGATGGTTCTTGAGATTGTTTGGTTCTATACAAGAACAATAATATTATTAATTATTTTAAATGTATGAATATATTAAAAGAGCTATAGAACAATATTATTAACTTTTGGTATAAAAATTATGAAGACTTTTAAAATCCTTATTTAGAAAGACATTATAAAAAATATTTTTTTTTACTGTAAATGTTATCTAACTTATTTTCAAATATTAAGGGTGTGTTTGTTTCAGGATAAGTGCTATTTGTATAAGTAAGGAAAAATACGGATGAACCTCGTTTGCTTTTACAATTTGGAGTAAATTACAAGCGTGGATTTATGGGAGGGAGGGTGAGAACAATCCTCTCTGAATTGAGAAGATTTGAGGGGATGACGACTGAAATTACAAAACACTCAATATGTTTTTTTTTTGTTCCATGTGCTTGTGCCAGAATGGGAGGTGAAAATCAATTGTGGATGTGTTTGGAAGAGGTGTTGGTGGTTGTAGTTGGTTTAGTCACTAGTGTTGTGGGGTTGTAGTGCGTGGACATTGGTGGTGAGGTGCCCTGATGATGCGTTTGTGGTCGGTGGCAAATCTAAGACCCTAAGTCATGGGGTCAATTAGAAATTATTTGGAACTCAATCTAGCAACCTTTTAAAAAGTAAAAGTAAAGAATTAGGAGGGGCAAAATATTTTTTTTCCAAATATTTGGTAATAATTTTAACAAAACTAGAAAGTACGCTTACATACTCTCATGTACACGTAGATCTGTCCACTATGTGGTGAAGCTGTCAAGGTGGTGCGCTGTTTTGTAGGCTGAATGATGGGAAGAAGATGAAGAGAAAGAAGTAACCACTTATGATGAGAAGAAGTTGTTCCTTATTAATAATAATAATAATAATATAATAATAATAACAAAAACATCAATAATTTTAATAATTCAAATTAATAATAATATAATTAACATTATATCTTAATAATTCAAAAATTAAAAATATTAAAAATAATAATTATAATAATAATATTATTAATTATAACTAAACATCATAATAGTAAAATAAACAATAATACTAAAATAAATAATAATAAAAATAATATTGATTTTAATAATAATAATATCAATAATAATAATAACAATAATATTTTCTATTTAAATTTATACTACATTTATTCTTAACGGTAAAATGGTAATTACATAATTTTGTAACGTCCCATTTAATTTATAAACGCAATTAAAGGAAACGCCACACATAAGATAGCATAACAACGCAGTCCTGGGGTTCCCAACATCACCCCTACAAAACTAGGCACACCACGATGCCAACAAAAGTAGGATAGCTGTTTAACTAAAAGTTACAATCTAAAAACCACCAATACAGGAGCCATAGCCCTAAAGAAAACACGAAAGAAAGAAGTGTGAGATCCAGCCCAGATGGCTAAGTAGCGGAGTCACCATTCCCTTGTTGCCCATGAGAACCTCGCCCATCTGCTCCCATCAACCAAGTTGA
>Ga0214542_1000528_pt1 | contig 69871 bp, 27 predicted proteins | sample CNSS1metaG_FD_160096 | JGI IMG/M metagenome (GOLD analysis project Ga0214542, IMG submission 160096) | Root nodule microbial communities from cowpea collected in UCLA plant growth center, Los Angeles, California, USA - CNSS1 | ecosystem: Host-associated > Plants > Roots > Nodule | place: USA...
TATATATATATATATATATATATTAATTAGATATGCAATTTAAGAAGCCAATAACATGAAAAAAAAAGGTGTAAGTATTTAAAATTTTACTTTCCATAATTTGGCATGTTTCTTAAATTATTTTCTATTTCTTTTATATCGTTATTCAATTTAAATTTCCTACTACATTACAAGTACAAAATATCACTACAGAACTATTTCTACAAACAAATGCCAATAAATTGAAAATTTAACATCGGTTATATTTTGATAAAAAAATAAAAAGAAAAAAGTAATATTTTGAATAAAAATACATTCTACTAACTTTTTGCTTAATTTTATTATTTGTATTTCATGATTTTATTTTTGTATAATTTTATTATTTGTATTTCATAATTTTCACTGTACAAAAAAAAAATAAAGGTTTAAAAAATATAGAATCACTACTTTAATAAGTTTTTAAGTTATAATATTTTGACATTTTTCATGACATGTATCTGTTTTCGAAAAACCTAACGGATTCATTTAGTTGCACCCCAAACCAAAAATAATATTAATATGAAAAGTTATTTTATATTAGTAAATTAAAATTTAATTTTTTAGTATTTTTTATTATTTTACATTTTAATATGTTATTATTTTATTTGGACTTGAACTATTATTCAAGACATTTGAACTTAAATTAAATTTATTAGAATAAATTTTGACAATTATTTTAAAATGAATAAGACATGTTATTATAAAATTTTGATAATTATTTTAAAAAGTTAAATGTATTTTTAATTCTTTAACTTTGATACAAAATTGAATTTGATTCCTATTTCAAACTGAATTATTTTCATCTTCAAAGTTTATGAATGACCCAAACTTTATTAATAAACGTATGTAATAAATTATAAATTTTTTGACGTGGTAAACAGTATTATGTTAAAAAATTATAATTAATTAGTGGCAGAATGACGACATTTCACGTGTTCCCTCTAATATTTAGAAGTAAAATTACCACTATTTGATAATAACATTTAATTAAGGCTGCAAGAATGCAATGCGATAAATAAACAAAATAGTAAAATAAAATAAAGAACAATGTTCAAATCTTGGGTTCGGCTTTTCTGATTATATTTTCCTTTCAGTGCATCATGCAGTAACTAGTCAAAAAGTTAAGAACGAGCATAACTAAATACGCATAGGTTCAAATAGAACTGGGACAGAACTGTGCACACGATAAAAGTTAAGAAGAAAATAACAACTATGGCCGTAAACAGAGGCCAAACATCCTTATTTAACAACAAAGGTATCCTACCACCTCACCTTCGTTATCTAGTGGGCACTACGCATAATTCCATGCAAGTAACCACCAGTCATTATAAGCGACACAAGTGACACAACACCCGCCGGAAAGACCTTCCCTGATTTCTTGAAACGAGAACCCATCACCCCAAGAAGTGCAGCAGATATCCCTGCATGTGGGGAGTAAAGTAAACGAAATCCTTTACAGTTGTATCACATCTTGGTAGGTTGCATAAAATCTTACAGGCTCGAATAAGATATTTATTTACTTTTAAATTCTTAAAAGAAACTGCAGAATTCTGGGATAACCAGCCGATAGAGCCTTTACAGCTCAGATTAGTTGGTCTCAAATTGAATTTTGACATATCTTATCAAATTAATAAACACAATTATGTGTGTTCATAATTTGCAAGATTTACTTAGGTAACTTTTTTTCAACTTCAAAAGTTTCATCTCTTAATTAAAAATGAAGATGTTGTACATCCCACATAAAAAGATATGGCTGAATTACAATAGATATGCAGATGCAAATCTCCGCTTGCTTGTAAGCCCGATTTAGTAGAATTGAGTTACATATAAATTCACTTTCTGATATGACAGAATCTACTTTAGCAAGGTTTGTCAAACCAATTATTCTATCGATTAGTAGACTTTTATTGAACCAACCATAAATATATAGATTCAAGCTCAAGATGTTCAAAAACCAATATGAGAAGGTATTTTGTAAATCTCACATCAATTAAAGATATAATCAAACTATAGTATATAAATAAACACAAACTTTACACTTTACTTTATAAACTCTATAAGGCGGTTTTGTATATTCATTGAGTTAAACCTAAATTCACTTTCTATCTCCTAAAATAAGTTATTTAACTATTTTTTAACAATAGCAAGTTTTAAATTTTTCTTTAGAATGCTAGCTAAATTAAAAAAAATACTAACGTATTGTACAGGAAACTTAGTACGACTATAAGATGCATATTCAAAAGAAATCCAAAATTTAGACATAAAGATCACCTTTAATTCAAAAGTACTAATGCAACTACTCCCAACTTATACGTGAGAATACACACACAAACAAACTTGGTTTTTATTCAAAATTACTAATGCACCTTCTCAAAGAAATTAACTTTTTTGTTTTTTGAAACAGAGCCAATTCCTTAGTATTACAAAATAAAAGGCAGAGATGAATGCATCTGATCTATTTTATGATGATATAACACTTTCCTAAGATAGGCTTTAAGCAATGAGTAAGTAAAAAATGTGGAGAAAATAGTCACTTACCAAGGCCCACAGATGATGCAAAAACAGGCCTTCCAGGTAGCTCAGTATATACATAATATAGCAGTGATGCAGACAAACCCCCAGCCAAAAGCGACTTCTGACTGCCACTCTTGAGAAAACCCATTACACCACCCACTGCCAAAAACCATAAAAAACATTGTTGTATATACGTCACCGGATAAGGGAAAAACATAAACCAGATAATGCAAAATCACGGCATGGTCGAATCCGTTGTACATTATATCGAGAACAACTTAAATACATGACAGACTCTAAAAACCAGTTTTAATGCAGGAGTAGTATAGGACCATATAACAAGAAAGGACAGATATAGGACCAAATCATAGTACTTAAAGAAAGAGCTATTGTTTCAGACACATGCACGCGTCCCACTCGACATTGCTAATAATTTTGTAGAGTGCTTCCTAACCCTGCAATTTGAGAAAAAATTGCAGCTAAAGATGACTCTCAAATAGCAGCTTAATGAACATCTGAAATTGCAATGAATCGAACACCATGTCCTAGAAAACTTTCATCCCTTAAGCACATTCCAAAATGCTTTTGGATGAACGAAAAAGTATGAAGTTAACTATATCAGCTCCCTCATATAATTAAACAAAACAAACATATAATACAATATCTTCTCTAGGGTTCAGCAACAGTTATCTCAATTTAATTACTAAGTGGTGAAAAAGAAATACAGAGAGAAAGAGAGAACTACCTCCGACGAGTGCAGCATAAGCAAGAGTGAATTTCTGGGACATTAACAAAGCCATTTTCCTCTTGCCACTGTCCGACCCTTCCTCGCCCTTGCTGTTATCACCTCCTTCTCCACCTCCGCCTCCTCCGCCGCCACTAGAGCCGTTACCGTTTCCGTTAGCGTTGGAACCGCCGCCGGTATGATCTAAATCGGGTTGAGTTAGGTCAAGCGAAGTGGCCGTGGAGTCGGAAGTGACGGCGGCGTAGAGGTGGGGATTGTAACGCGTGAAGTAACGGAAAGCAGGGAAATGAGATTGAGAGCGAAAGAATAAGGAGATGCTGGGAGTGGAAGCGTGAGATCTGGTAAGAGAGAATGAGGAAAGAGTTGGACCGGTAACACCAAACCTACCTACACCTACACTCTCTGCCATTGACCTTCTCCTTCCTTTCAATTTTGATTTCGTTTCAGTTTTTGATTTCACCCCCTTCCACAAGCTTCCTCTCGCCTCCGGCCCATGTTAATCCACCTTCTCAAAGCCCAAGCCCAATCCCAAGCCCATCTCACGCCCTTCATTTTTTAACAAATTTAATTAATAATTAACTGATTTTTTTCTTTTAATTCATAGATTTTATTATAGTAAAATGTTATGTACGATGTTGAAGTTATGCATTCATCGCAACAAAAGGGCGAAAACATAAGGGAAAATTATACCATAATTTTCATATAAAAGATCAAGTTCGGAATAATGGGAATCAATTTTTTTTTTTTTTCTTAACTCTTTCCTTCATCCAAGAGACCAATATCTTTTGAAAAATCATGTACCCACAATAACTACCACAAACTCAGTTTGATGATTTAGAATTCCACGTTTATTCCTTTTGCTTGTGCCTCCCCCGTGCTTGGATATAAAGAGAAAACATAATTTAACTTTTCAATTTCTTTAAATACCATCTAATAAACAAATATTATTCATGTTCCTTAATTTCACTTTCTCAGACACGTAAGTACGAGAATCTAACTCGTTTAACATATAACAAGTTAACAAGTACAACTTTAATACTGCATATATTAACTCCTTGGTGAATCTGACATATCAGGAAAATCAGATTCCTCCATCACCAAGGGATGAATGTCAGTTGAGGGATTGTACTGCTGAATTACCATGACAGACGTAACAGTGGAAAAATCTGAAGAAGCAACAAAGCTTCCAACAGGTCCAAGCTCTGGACAGTCACTTTTGCTACCCAAAGCTGCCACTCGTGGCATTCTACCAACCAATATAAGGTTGCATCTATTCATTTCCTTCAATGCTGTCTCAATATCCCCTTTGCTTTCCACTACCTTTTCCTCATACTTCATTGACTCTTGGGTGTTGTTGTTGCATGCACTTAAAAACTCACTCCACAATTCATCATCTTTGTCATCATCATAATTCACACCAATCCCATCCATTGTTTTCCTTTCTTTGTTTGATGACACCTCAACCGATTTAGCACCAGAGGCCAATGATGTCGCCGGTGGAGTTATTACAAACTTAAGCACATTGAGAAAAATCCCAGGGTGCTCGGCCATTCTCATTCCATAACAAAGTGCTTCACGATCATCGCGCCCTCCAAAGTAGGCTACAACTATCTTATAAGACACATCATTGGCTTGGACTTGGCTTGTCCCTCCAAGACCTCGGTCAACAAAAATTCCCACCGAGCATGGAGCATGGCATAGCACAAGTTGATTCATGTCTTGGAATGAATGTCCCACTGACTCCATCGATCCATCCACACGTTGGTGTTTGTGGAATGGAAGGATGATCATGGCTGCACGTTTTCTGTGAGCAGTAGTACAAATATCCTCATGGATGTTATTGAGAGCAGAAATAGCTGTCATGGGGCGCACACTCACACTGCTCAGTTTCTCGTAATCCTGAAAAGCTATGATCATTTGATCTTTGCCATCCCGCTTCTTGCTGCAAAAGGGCCTGCCGTTTTTGTTTGCCTTGTGAACCATTATGATTGCAGAAGATCGCTCCGAGAGCTCCATCAAATGCATTGCATATATACAAAGCTTTCCTTTCCTTCCGGTCCCACGGGAACACTCTATTAGATTGATTAGCGAGGGAATGTTACGGGTGCTGTGGAAGCAAGCTAGCATTCGAAGCTCAGTGTCAGGATCTCGTTGAATTGTTTTGTGCTTGTAAGGTGCTCCTCTGCGAGCTGGTTTATATACAGCCATCACTATTGGGGTGGAGATGAAGGTGGTAAACAATGCCATGACAACACAAATGGCAAATGCTTGGTCATTCAACACCTGCATTGTATGAACAATGATTCATAAAAAATACAAGAACAATATACTCACAAATTCTTTTATTAACAGACATGTAATACCTTTCACGCAGAGAATCATACGGATATGTTAAGGATATACTATTTCAGCGTTTGGTTGTTTAGGGTGAGTTTCCAATTAGATGGGTATTTATCAACATGTATGAACCAAAGAAAATAGTTAAGAAAAAAAACAGAATACTAAGATAAATTATTATTGTTTAGAACAAAGGGGATTAAACAATATATAAATACCTTACGGTCCTTCCCAATGTTGAGAACAATGAGTTCTACCAAACCCTTTGTGTTCATGAGAAATCCAAGAGCCAGGGCTTCTCTGGAAGGCACTTTATACAGTAATGAAACAACAGTAGTGCCAATAATCTTCCCAAAGCAAGCGTTGAATATAACAAGCATTAGCATTCCCCAAGAAAGAGCTCCCTTAATTGTTGCTACATTAGTCTTCAACCCACTGGACACAAAATATAGTGGCATGAAAAGGCCAGAAACCAAGTCTTCTATCCTCTCGGTCAACACCCCAGAAAAGGAACCTTCTTTGGGCATAACAGTACCAACCATAAAAGCCCCAAAGAGGGAATGAATTCCAATAGTATCAGTGACAAAACTGCAAGCCAAAACCAGAGTCAATGTGATGCATATGTACACCTCCTTCACCGGCTCACCCTCCGGGGAACGGTTAGCCATAGCCACAAGCAACGGCCTAATGGCAAAGACAACAAAGATGACAAAAGCGGCACCACAGAGCAATACCCAAAGAGGAACAAAGGGGGATGCGTCGGAACCAGAAAGGGCTATGGCAAGAGCAAGAAGAATCCAAGCTGCAACATCATTGACAGCAGCAGCAGACATTGCAATGCGACCAACGTCAGTGGTGAGGAGTTTAAGCTCAGCCAGGATCCTCGCGAGGACAGGGAAGGCGGTGATGGAGAGAGCAACACCCATGAAGACTAGAAGAGGAAACAACTCAGCATCATTGGATACAGTGGCTCGAAGAGCAATGGAAGTGCCAATGCCAAGAACAAAAGGCACAGTGATCCCACAGAGTGCAATGCCTAAGGCCTTGTGACCAGTACGTTGAATTGCACGCATGTCAAGCTCAAGTCCCACGAGAAACAAAAAGAACAGAAGACCTATATTGGCCAGCGTTTCAAGAACTGTGATGCTTTTCTCTGGAAAAACCGCATTCAAAAACTTCTCGTTTCGCCCAAATGCAGATGGCCCCAGTAGTATTCCTCCCTACAATTTTAACAACATTACTATACTTTTATTGCCATACTCAACATTTTTATCCACTTTCTACGAAAAAAAAAATCCCTTTCCTTATAAATCACAAGTTTCTTTAATATTTTTAACACATGATACAAACTCAAGATCATAGTTAAACTTTTACAAGATTGACCCAAGTGTCGGGTCATTTGTTACCTCTCTTAAATATATATTTTCTTTCTATATCTCTCTTCAAATACCCATGCAAAGTGAACATTTTCAATAAAATAACACCAACCGAACCCAAATAATAATAAAAAAGAAATCCTGGGAATGCCCATGTGCCTAAATACATGATCACCGGAAGAGGAACTCCTTTTGTAACAACGAGAACACACTTGTTTTTTGATAAAAAGTTAGCAATAAATTAATTGGATGGTGGGGACAGAAAAACTTACAATGATCTCAGCTATGACTCTGGGTTGTCTGAGGGGTCTGAAGAGGAATGCAAGAAATCTAGTAAAAGCAACGACCAAACATATTTGGAGGATTAACAGAGGAAGCGCATAATCCAGAGGATTTTCATGTTGGAACCCTCCGTTGGACGTGACTTTCATGGGTTCAGGGCATGACAAGTTATTACCCGTTCCCATCGTGCTTTTGTCTCAAACAATATCAGCACCAAGAATCCTTAAATGATGTCGGTTTTCACAAGAAAAACAAACTCACAATAAGAACAACTACTTGTGTTGTGCTATGTTGTTCATGAATCATCTTGGAGTTGAACTCTATATATAGAGAGCGGGGCTAAACAGTGTATAACCTCTATGGAACCAATGACAACTAAAAAGGTGCACTTGTTTGTGGTAGGACCAGTTGAAACCAGGATGGTTTACTCTCTCATAGCTAACATCTCATAAACCATAAATTTAGTTTCAAATTGTAATGATCATGATCATATTTTAATTTTTTTTAAATTAATAAAATATTAAATATTGTCCACAATTATTAAATTATTGAAACTATAATGAATTATGGATTTTATATCAAAATAATTAAATTAATATAGTTGTTTTTAAAAACATATCTTTGAGTTGAGATTTTGATAATAATAAAAGTATAATTTAATATTTGATTACATTTATTAGTCAACTATTATTATATAAAGCAAAATTATTTATTTCACTACTAAAAAATTTATATTTTCTATCAATTTTGTTTTCAAATTTTTTAAAAAAATACTTATAAATTTTGTTACAAAAAAATTTGTAGAAAATTGTTGCCAATTTTGTAAAATATTTTATATAAAACAACTTTTACAATAAATTTGGTAAAAGATATCTACAAATTTTATCATTTCGTAGGAAATAATTATCCATGAATGAATTACCTCTGACAAATAAAATTTTAAGAAAAAATAACAGAAAAAAAATTTTCTTATAAATTTTTTAATAAATTTGGAAGAAAATTCCCTGTAACAAGAAAATTTTAAATAATGTTTATGTAAATATAGGTGTTATCATGTTTGTGTACATATATCTTTAAATATGATTGATGTTATATTAATAAATGATCATGTGTAATATTATTAAATTAATATGTAAAATAAATTTATATTTATTCAAAATGATGGATAAAAGATGAAAAATAAATATTGATGAACAGATAAAAGGAAAAAAAAGAATAAATAAATTTATAAAAAATATGTGAAAATATTTTTAAAAATTTAATAAATTTAAAAACGTGAAAAAAAAAAAAACTAACGTGTAATTGTTGTTTTAAAATTATAAAAATATTCCGAAATCATTTCTGTGTCCGTATGTATTTATTAGAAAAGTATAGACATATCTTTTAAGAGCAAGAAGTTAGATGAAAAATTTAGAATACATTATGCACGTGAAAGTATACGGTGATATCGAAGATTTCTAATATTTATTTGGAATGAAGAATATAGGCGGTTGTCAACAACTTTATATTAAAGTAGGTATATTGACAAACAAATCATACATAATTATATTTTAGTCTTTCAATTTAAACAATTTTAGTTTTTAAAAAACACCAGAAAGTGTATTTTTTGATCTATATGATATAAAATTTTAATGTGAAAATTGTAAATGAAAGACTTCATTTTCCTTATTTTTGTCTTTTCACTTCCTTGCAACTTTTTTTTCTTTAAAGTTTTTTCTTTGTCCTTTTTATCTTTATTCATCAATTTCATCTATCTTTTAAAATTTGGTTATATCTCCTAATAGTTGAAAAACTAAGAATTTTTTTTTTTATTATTTAAACTTTGAAGAAGTATCGAGTGATCTCTTACATGAACCGAGTTGAAAATTTTATTGAAGAAATAAAGTTTAGGTAAAAAACTACTTTAAATGATATTAATGGATGAATTCGAATTAAAGTTTGTTTCTTTGTGAAGACTTTAATAGCACGATCTTTGTTGCATGTTGAGTTGAGTTTAAAGTGTATGTAAAGTTAAAGCTTTCAAATTGAAACTGAAGAACATTTGTTGCATTTATGAGTAATGTTTTCTAATTGCATGGAGAAAGGGATGAACATTTGCATTTGTCTGATGTTCTTGTGTTGCATGTGAAAAATGAAAAGCATTTGTTCCATTTGGGTCTAGTTCTCCAATTGCAGGTAAAAGTTGATTTTTTTTTTTTTTTTCTTATTCAATGAAAATCAAGCATAAACATGGTCTAATATTCCTATTTATTTTAAATAGATATAAGATATTATTAACTTAATCTAAACTCGTAAAATTCAAATATTTTAAATGATCAAAAATATTAATATCTAGTAAAAAAAATTAATATGTGTCTTTAAAAGACATCAATAATCATTCTCTAATATATAAACCCTTGTGTTAAATGAATTATCACTAAATTATAATATTACTATAATTACTTTTAGATGACTTACTCTTATATTACTTTTTATACTATATCCAATAATGAATGTATTAAATACATGAGGGGACACAAATACAATTCCCAAAATAAGGAATTCATTTTAAACAAACCAGTTCTTACCATTACTATTTTTTTTTCTTGGATCGTACAACATATGTTATTTATATTAATTTAGATAATTAGCCGACCTTTCATTTATGATTGTGATTGTGACATCACTATCATCATATTTTATGGCTGTACACGTCTTGGAACTAAAAGAAGCTTGTGAAATATTTTATATTTATATTCTCTTATTTATATATATATATATATATATATATATATATATATATATATATATATAATACATAAAAGCTCTATGGGTCCGTGAAGAATTTATATAAATTTTTGTATATTTTAACAATTTTAAATAGGGTGTTACTGAAAATCTAAAAAATAGAAAATTATGGGTAAAGTCGGCTTGCCGCATGGTTTTGCAAATGCCATAATTTTATGGTAAGATCTGACATCATCTTATATTTAGTGCTTTTTCTCTGTTTCAGTGCGACTTTCCGCTTTCCTGGTATACAAACCATACAAATTTCTCTTAAATTAATAATAAAATATAACTAAATAATAATTACCTGTATATACCAAATACATTTTTTCCATTTAATTTATTTTAATCTTAAATCTCATAATAATAATAATAATAATAATAATAATAATAACGATAATTAGAACTGTTAAAATGAGTTAAAATCCGTGAATCAATCCGGTTCACCATGGATTTGTGTCGGGTTGAATTGAAATTTTTTTACAAATTTTAATACGAGTTGATTTTTGACCCGGTCCACTTAGAACCTAACTCACCAACCCGCAAATAAAGAGATACACAAGTGTTTTCTTTTTTAAGTTGGGTTTTGCATTTAGGTAGGGTTAGATTGTTTTTTTAGACAACACATAGATAATTTTTTTTTTTTTTGTGATTTTGGTTTGTATTTGGACTGCATTAAAGTTTATTTATATTTTAATTATAATTATAATTTAATTTTGACTGAAAAATAAATAAAAAAATTGTATTTTTTTTTAATTAAGTGAACCCGTGAGCCAATCCATTTAACCCACCAACCTATGGTGAGTCGAGCCAGATTCAAATTTTTTTGGCTCACTAATAAGTGAGTCGGATTGAATTAGTTTACTAAATTATCAATTCGTGATGGGTAGAGTCACACCAAACCAAATTACCCGTTTTGACATGTCTGACATAAGTTAATGATAGTAATTATTGGTTTTTCTTACAAATAATTGCTTTTCCACAAAAATATATTTTACTTCACTTTTATTGAAATATTAAAGTTAATAAATACATAGATACATGATGATATTAAATACTGTTTAAATCAAGCATTACAAAAAAAAGTATTTATTAATGAAAATTTGTTTTGTTAAATTTATACAATTCAATACACAGTCTATGCTTTTATTAAACAATTTATTATTAAATTGTTTATATATATATATATATATATATATATATATATATATTTATTAATAAATATTTGGTTAGATTTTAGAAAAAAACTTTGTTTTTCATTTATCCATGTTTTTTAAAATGGGTCAGATTAAAAATATAGCTATTTTTTTAACCACGTTGCAGAAATAATAATATAAATATATATATTTTCAATAGCATTTATTTTTGTACACAGTGATATATGAAGCACAAAATAGTCTTTACCTTGAAAACAAAAATCGTTATTACTTATATTAGTAAAAATGCACATGTGCGCACCTTTGTTTAAGATAATAAAATATAATAAAATTAATATTTTATATTGTCATGATTTAATTATTTGTTTGTTTTTCAATTTTATTAGAAAATTTCAAGTACGTCTTCAATTAAGTTTTTTTAAAATCGATTTAATTATGTTATTTAAATAAATAAATATATATATTTTGTTAATGACATGTCATCTTATATGTTAATTTCGTAATTTTTTCATTTTTAAATATTTTTAATTCTTTTGAAAAGTTATTTTCTGTTTATGTTAGATTTCGTTAATGTCATGATAGAATAATATAAAGTATTATCATCTTGTAATCAATTTATTTTATATATATATATATATATATATATATATTATTCATTTATTTTTATCAAAATAGAGTTAGTAATCAGGTTTTGTTACAATTATAAAATTAAATATAAATATTTTTTATAAATGAGAATAAATTTGATTTATTTGTAAGTACTTTTATAATTAAAAAATAGTTATCCACACAATAAATGATTAAATTGAAAAAAAAGTTAAATTTAAATAATCAGTTACTTAGTAAAATTGATAAAATAATAATTTTAATTTAAAAAAAAAATATTTAAAGGGTTAAATTAGAAAACAATTATAGACACAAGAAATAATCTCTTATTATATAGGTATAAATTTATGAACACTAATTTAAATAATTGTAATATCTCAATCTTAGCATCTTAAAAATAAATAAAATAACATGTTTCATCCTAGTGTTCAAAATAAATAAAATAATGTATAAAGTATATTAATATAATCTTATAAAAGATATGACTATAAAAATATAACATTTATACAAATTAACTAAAAATCAATTATAGCTTCATATGTAAACTAATCACTTATAACAGCTTCCATTGAAACCTTCTACTAGTCTAACTGATGACTCCACATAAATGTCTCTAAAACTGCAATCATATATTCTCTCACCGAACAGGTGATAATTGCAAATCTTTAAAAAAAATAAATAAATAACACAAGACATAAGAAGGATAAACTAATGTGCATCAGAGTTTCAATCATTAATAATAAAAACACTTAATAATTTAAATTTAATAATTATATTCTAATAATATTTTAAATAATTAAATTCTATTTAACAATTGAATCTAAAAATTATATTTAATTTATAATTAAATCTAATAAATTATAATTGAATTTCTAAAGTAATTGATAAAAATGAAAATTTTAGAAAAAATATTAGTATAATATTTATAGAAAACAAAAATTGGTCTCATTTTGAAAGGGATAAAATTGTTCAATTTTAATCTAAATTATGACTAAATTGAACAAAAATAACAAATATAAGAACTTAATTTAACAAAAAATAACAAATATAATGACTAAATTCAACAAAAAAAAATAACACAATCACACACTGACACATGACACTAGCATCGACACATGGCACGATGTTGACTTGACATGTGGATATTTTTGTTTAAATTCAAAAAAATCAATAGTGTTGACAAACGTTGATTATTTGAATATCTAGCAAAAAGTACCAAATCAACGAAAATTAGAACCTAATTGAACGTAAAATGAAAATGAGCACAATAAAAATAAAGACCAAAAAAGTATTTAAATCAAAAGCACATTATAAAACTTCTATGAAAAATAAAACATCGTTATGCACTAATATTATTTTTGTTAATTGTTAAACTTAAACTTATATGTTAACTAGAGATCATAATTACTTAATTTGAACAATTAAAATTTTAAACGTATAATTTAAAGTTTTATGAAAAAAATAAAAAGTATACATTATTTATTATTACTTATCGGTATCTGTCTTGTAAAATTCAACTCCAGAAACATGGTTCTCAATACGCAATCCAATAAACGGTCTCTTTCAAGATATGTTTATAAAAATTTCTCAAAAATAAAATTATTATGATTTTATAAAATATAAATTTATAATATTTTCAATTTTTATTCAAATAATAAAATCATGAAAACATAAAATTATACAATTTTGAATGAAAATAATAAAAACATAAAATTATACAATATAAATTTATAAAATAAAAAAATATAAATTTTAAATTATTAAATTTTAAAATAATAAAATAATAAAATGACATGTATTGATAGTTCAATAATGTGAGATGATAAAATAATAACTATGTTACTCTCTTAAAAGTCAGGTCACCTCATTCACAAGAAAAGTTAAATGTAAGAACTCAATTAAAAAAACAAATTTATTGAATACTTAACAAACTATTAAACTACCAAAATTTGTCAAAAACTCAACTAAATTTTTTTAATTTTATTAGAGACTTAAAATATAATTAAATCTTAATTTAGATGTAAATAAGAGGTAGAGGAATAAATATAAAGAAAGACGGCACGAGAAAAAAGAAACCAACGAAAATTTTCAAAGAGAAAAAGAAATAGAAAAAGATGATGAAGGGACTGGAAAGGAGGAGAGGAAAAGCAACTAAAAGAAACAAGAGCATGACAGAAAAAGACATTAGCTTGCTCACATGAAACAAGTAGGAAATGACTTCAAATTTTGTTTATTTGTTTTGAAGAGGAAATAAAAGTGAGCTATCATTTATATGTGACAAAAAAAAAGTAAGCAAGAAATTACAAATTAGGTGGAAAGTTAGGAGAAAAGGAAATAAAAATAAATATACTTTTAGAGGGTGTAATATACGAAAAAGGTAAAATAGAAAGAAAAATTGTTTGGTAAACAGGGAAATTTTGAAATTATCATATAAGTTTTTTTTTATTATTATTTTTTTTTTATAAAACAACATATTTGTATCTTATTGTAGTGGGAGCACTAACAAGTGGTAAAGTTGTTGGAAGGTTTTCGAGCCACAAACTTAACATGAATTTTAGTCATAAAGTTTAAATTGGGCAAGAAAAGCGGAGTTTAGATTTTTCTTTTTAATAGTTTAGTTTGGACTGATTTAAGCACTTATACAGTAAATATTTCCAAATAAAGCCTACGCACAAATTTGTTTGGTAGCCTAAATTGAGTGGTAGATCTATTAACGTAATTAGGTACAAATATATATATTAATATAAATGTTTCATAAAATAAATTGACATATCATCAACATATCCATCTACATCAATGTAATTATAATCTCTATCTAAAAGAAAATATAATATCAACCAATCAAAAATATTTACTTATATTATATTTTACAATCAAAATTCATGAAGAGTTTTTCTTTTAATATTTACAATGTTTTTTTCCTTAATTCATGTTAACTGAGGTTATTTTTAGTTCAACTATAATTATTCATACCAACATGGATAAAATTATTTTTATGTTTGAGATTTTTTTTGCTGACTTTTTCTTATCAATGTTGGTTAACAAATTTCCTAAATTGATTGATATGGATACAAAAAAATCTTAATTAATGTGGATTGAAAGTTTTGTAATTGATATTAAAATTTCCTAGCAAAATATTGACAAAAAATAACATTTTTTATTATAAAAATAGAAACTGCAAACAACAACAAAAAATAACACAACAAAAATTTGTTGGAAAAATATAATTAACATCCATAAAAAAGAAAAAAGTAGTCTTCCACATTCATCAAGAAAAATAGTCTATAACAATAAAAAAAAAATTAACAACTTAAACCACTAAAAAAAACTCCCATTTATATCAATTAAAAAAAAAAACTTCAGTCACCGTAAACTAAAGTAATTATTCGGATAATATATTGATCTTGTCAAGTCAATAACACCCAAACCAAAATCGAACTTAAAAAACCTATGAAGAGAAAAACAAAAATTTAAGAATAATAAATAATTTTTAAATTTTACTTCTTGAATGAACTTTGAAGTTTTATAATTCTAAACAATCTAATTGCTTAATAAAATTCTAAAATTTTAATATCTTTTAAAATTTCTTATTTAAACAACATAAAGTATTTCAAATTCTCTAAAACATAATTACCCTTTTAAAATTCTTTATACATGCTGTAATACAATTATTTATTCTTTTAATAATAATAAAAACTAATTTATTAAGACTAGGCTTTTAATTTGAACAATGCTTAAAGAAGTATCCGCGTAGCTCTTTTTTACACGTTAAAATCAGTCAAATATTATGATGTTTTAAAAATTATATATGAAAAAAATATGTTTTTAAATACAGTGATTAAAATAAAATAAAAAAACAGTTATAAAACTCTTGTGACCAATTAATTAATTTTATATTAATAATTCACATTTATGAAATAGTATTTATAAGATCCAATGAATGTGTAGTGAAGAATACAATTGTCACGATTTTATGATGCTTACATCAAGAGGTTCATCGAAGTAAGACACTCCCAACTTGTTAGTGGATTTCCAATTGGTAGTGTGATTTGGACGTGACGAGTGAAACATTTTGATTTCAAAAACCAAGGTTTAATTGCATATTTTATCACTCGATTTTTACATTTTTATTAACTTTATCTTACATTTATTGAAATTTTATCGTTCAAAATTATATATTATTAATTAAATTCTAAATTATTAGGTGGAATTTAATTTTTGAAATAAGTATTAGATTTCAAATTATATATGAAGATAAAATCTAAACAAATTATATTAAAAATATGATTTAAAGTAAATAAATAATGAAAAGAATCTTATTAAAAGAATCTAGAAACAGAGGTTTATAACTATTCATTGTTTTTTCTGAATCTAAACTTGATCTTTTAGAAATATAAACTTTTTATGTGATTTGATTTATATGTATCGAAAGCTATGTGAGGACTGAATCTTCGGACAACACTCTGAAGAGATAGAGATGATAATGATGATGGTCGACAACAATACACATGACACGGCTCATACAAATTATGACCACATTTTGCAGTAATTAAATGTTACTATGATATAACAACATCAACCTACATTACATCAATCAAATACACAATTTATAAGGTTAACTTAGTTATAAAAATTAAATAGATATCATTCCAATATAACAATGGTATTTTTCTTAAAATACAATATATTTATTATATAAATTTTGACCGAAAATTCTTTACCGTCCGACTATGAAATTGTTTAATCTTTAATCAATATAAGACTTTCAACACATTCTCTCACGCCGGGTATATATATATATATATATATATATATATATATATATATATATATATATATATATATATATCTTGTACGTGGAACAAGAAGAAATTGACTCTGATACCATGTTAGAAGTGGATTTTTTAAGTCTAATTCAGTTCCACAAAATCAGCTTGTAAGATTGTAAAATAAGATTTACACCTCATTTATATACTATGAAATTGTCTTATCTCTAGTCGATATAGGACTTCAACAAATACAATATAATTTTTTTTCACCTAAAACTCTTTAAAAAACACTCTAATCACATTTTTTTTTTCTTTAAGTTGAACGAGTTTTCTTTCACTTGTTTCTTACCTTTTTTTCCCCTTTATATTTGATCAATTTTCATTATATAGTTCAAACAATTTTTTTTTTCACATTTTAAAAAAATAATAATGTGCTGAACCAATTCCAAAAGAAAATGATTAACGAAAGTTGACTGTTACTGTTAGTGAGACAATAATGAGTGTAGGTGAGACTAATTTGTGTGAAGAAAAAAGCTCTAACGAATAAATGTCAATGTAGTGTTTTGTTGCGTCAAAAAACTAATTAATAATAACGCTGAATAAAGAATTTCACTGCATAAACATTTTTTATGTATTTCTGTGCTATTTATTTTTAAACAAAATTTAATACAAGTTTTATTATATTGTTGAAATATAATTTTATTTTACTGGAAAAATACTAAAATAATATTCAAGAAAATATATGTAAATTATTTCTTAAGTAAATAGCTATTTTGTTTGTAAGAAAAATATTTAATTTCCAAATATTATAAATGTAATTTTTTTTCATTGTAAAATTATATGTATATTATGCTAAATATGATTTAAAAAAAAACTATTATTCGTATTATTATGGATACTTTTTTTTTGTTATTTTTAACTAAATAATGTTACATTCTATTAAATTAAAGTAATTTTAACATTTTATAAAATAAACAGTTATACAAAATTTAACTAAAAGAAACAGCATAATCCTTAATTTTTTTGATTTTTATGCTTACAAAATTATTCAAATTTTATTTTTTAAATTAAATAAAATTTTACATTTACATGAATTTTCTATTTTATACTCTTGAATTTATCTTCCAAAAAAATACATATTTTTTAATTTATTTTACAACTTTTGTTTTTAAGAAAAATACTATTTGTACAGAGACATTCAACATTTTTCATGAATTTGAAAAAAAAAGAAAAGAATTGTTATCAAAGAATCCAATTTAATAAGATTTTTAATTAAATTTTATAGACCAGGATTAATAATTTTTTTATCCCATCTCTTATAATCAAAATACTTTTATTTAATTAATATTTATGTTACCTCAATGTATTATAAATAAATACACAAATTTACCAAAATCAGTTCATTTTTCTTATAAAGGGTCTTGCCTAAATCTTTGAAAAAAGGTTTAAGGATACCGAAGACATAGTAAGAAAGTGTGTCGTGCTGAGTAGAGTTTAAAGGAACGTGAGTTTTTTTTTAGAAGAACTCTTCAATCTATTATAAAACATAACAAACTGCTAGGGACTAAAATTTCAAAACAATAGATACTAAATACATTAATTATAAAAGAAAGTGTGTTAATCAAATTTGACTAAAAGTTCAAAATCTCAATCATATTTTCATTTCCTTTTTTAGTAAATATATCTAACCTATCAAACTATATAGGTTTGCCAAATAATGATCTTCTATAAATGACACATAAGAAAAAAATAAGAAAAAATGGTTTTTTAAATAGATAAATTAAAAGATAACAATTTAATAATTAATAAAATAAATAAATTATAGAGTTGTTCAAAAAATATATTTTATTTTATGAAGTTTCTCCTTCTGTTGTTTCTCAAATTGAAAAGTTAATGTGTATGACTGAAAATAAATTTAAGAACCATATGAATAATATTGAATATGATATTTTGATGCTGAAATATTTTAATATTCAAACTAAGAAGAGTAAGATGGTTTCATTTATGGACGTAATATAACAAGTTTCATTTGTTACTGATGGTGCAGTTATGAGTTGTCCTGGTTTAGCTTCATATGTATTTTGAGAGGAAGTCGGATGAATATGTGAATAATTTTTTAGTGTTTACTGAGGTGTGAACTTCTATTTATGCTGAGTTTATGAAGTCATTTATACTTTAAAGCATGATTTGATGGAAGACTTTCATAGACTTTGGTTGGAGAGTGATTCTTCTTTAATCTCTCATGATTTTGTTTAGATCAACGAGAGATTCTTTGAAGTTTTAGAAAGAGATAACATCAGTACTTGCATCTTTGTGAGCCGTCTTAGAGGGAAATTTTTTTTTTTAGATTTCACATGTTTTCGTGAAGAAAATCATTGTGCTGATAATATTTTTTATTTGGATTTGATTCATAAAGAATAATATAAGTGATTTAATGTTTTGCCACCATGTATTTATTTATATTTTTTCTTATAAATTGTAATTTTTATCATGTGAACTTCCATGTCTTGTATTCTTTTATTTTATTTTTAATATATTTTTATACAATTGAGAAATGTTAAAGTTTATATCGATCCATGTGACCTTAGTTGAAAAGAAAGAAAAAGATATACTACTTTTTTTAGAATTTAATTGTGGTAAGGAATATACGAAGCACGATTTATTGATTGTTACGTATAAAGATGTGTGTGGAAGAGAAGGGTGGTGGGTTGGTAGTGGAATGTTTGCAATTGTGTGATGTGGATACCTGTGCTGACTTTGGATCCATAAATAGTAATCGATAAATAAGTTCTATACGAACCATGTAATCACTTATTATCAAATTTTGTTATATATTATATATAAGGAATTTTGAAAAGAAAAACATAAAGTTATAATTAGTATATATAAATTAGCACATGGAGGGTCTCACCACGTAACTTAAAAAGAATATCTTTGATAAAATATTTAAAAATTATTTGTAATGTACAAATATAATTATGATTTATTGCTGATCAATAGTTATGTTTCTACTACTTAGTAATCTACTAGTTCAAAGAAATTTACGCACCTATTACTTACATCTCATGTTTTGATTTACGTGATCAAGATCTAAATTAAAAACTAATTATTCAGTGAATTCATATGTTAATATCTCACCACAAACATTTTTATCATCCCACAATTCATTTGAATGCACAAAGAGTCACATGTCATCTATATATAATTATATATAACGATGTACGTATATGTATGTAATTATCTGACCAGTTGTCTCCCCTTATCATATTTATCATACATATATCGTATATCACCATCTCTATATAATTAATGACGCAATTAATTGTCATTTAATGATCTTGTTCTTTTCAACTAAGAAAACTTGTAGACTTAATTATTGTTTTGTTACAAGTTTTTTTTTATCTTTTATTTTTTTTTTTTTATATATATATATATATATATATATATATATATATATATATATATATATATATATATAATTCCATTTTGTGTTAAATTATTCAATTTAATAATTTTTGTTATATAATTTGTATTAACGAGATTAACGTCATTTTTATGAATGTCATGTGTCAAGATCAATGTCATACGATATAACACAGTTAATGTGTGAATGTTAGTGTCAGGTAACAGTGACAAGATGAACATCATCTGACAATGATAGATGTCAATATTAGTATCACATGTATTAAATTTAGTCCGTAAATTTACTTTTTGACTTAATTAAGTTTCATTTTTTTTTAAATTGAACGATATTCTTCATGTCCAAAATAAGATCAAATTAATAATTAAGTTTAATTATAAGTTATATATCCATGTTAAAATAATTTTTTAAAATGTATATATCAAATCACATCATCTAAATATTGAAACTATTTTTTTAATTTAAATTTAAAATAAATATTTATTTTAAGCTTGTAATTTAAAAAAAAAATCATAAAAATGTTCCTTGTCCATCTTATCTTATGCGATAATAAAATCTTATTCTAATTTTTTAATTTTAATATTTGAAAAAAATAAAGAAATAGTATTTTTCTTTGTTATATTATTTATAAATTTAATTGCTCTGAAAAAATATTCACGTCAAATTTAAACTAAATTATTAATATATTTTAACTTAATTTGTTTACCTAAATCTAATTTATAAAATAAGTAATGTCTTTTTACAATAAAATATAACAAGTTTTTTAATTTTTTTTGTAACTAAACCGAATTCAACTAATATTTAAGTAAATTAATACTCATTGACCTGAACAAATTTAGTTAGTCCCATATTTTGGGCATATACAACATTGGTTGATTTTAAACAAAATTTAAATTTAATTGAATAAAAAAATAAGTATAAAATTAAGTTAAATACAAAATACTAACAATTGACACTTAGACTGACACATAAAAGTATTACTATCATATGTAACTAGCAATAACATATTACACTAACAGAAACACATGATACGAACACTTTCACATGGTACAACAACGAACCTCATATATAAAGAAAATTACAAATTGACACATGTATAAAAATAATATTAAAATTTTATACAAATTTAATGGAGAAGACTATAAAATTAATTAATTTAACAAAAAAAGAACTTGAATAAAAAATAAAAAATAAAGAAACCAAACTAAATAAAAATAAGGTTAAAATACTCTATTGGTCCTTATTTTTGTACCAAAATAAGGTTAAAAAACTTGCACTTGTGTATATTAATTACTTCTTTTGTGGACTCTTGCATTAACATTTTAAATTCTTGTATAACTGGAAAAGACAAGTATTATGTAATTTTTAATGTGCTAAAATTTAAAGAATACATTGTGTATGTCATAGTATGAATATGATGAAAATGTTGAATTATCAATTTATCATCAATTTATCATCTAATTCCCCAAAGTCTTTACTTAATTTTGTGAACTTCTTAAAGTTTCCCAAATTATAAACATTGAAAGTTTTATCATAAAAAAAAAATAAAAAAAAACCCGAGGGCCAACGTATATGCGGAGCGGGCTAGAGTATGCGGTCCGCATAAAATGTACGGGGCAGCCGGCCCGCAATGTGCGGGCCTTATGCGGGGCGGGGCGGCCCGCATTGCCACCCCTAATTTTTTATTAGTCTCAATTAGGTCCTCAATTTTGTAAATTAGTATCAAGTCCTTTCCATTAGTGTAGAACTAATACCGTTAAGTAGGTGCCACGTGTCAGCTCCTCATTTTTTTGATTATTTTTTATTTTTTTTTTGAATTTTTGAATTTTTGAATTTTTTTTTTGAATTTTTGTTTAAAAAAATATTTATGCCACGTGTCACGTTTGTAATGTGCCACATGTCAATCTAATATGGTGACACGTGTCAAATATGAATCTCAATTTGGTCCTCATATTTGTTAATTTGATTTGATTTCAGTCCCAAATTTTTAAAAAAAAAATTAATTTCATGTGCTCCAAATTTAGACCAAATTTAATTTTTATATAAATGTAATGATGATACTTTTATTACAAGTGATATTTCTATTACATATGTTTAACAATATTTAATTTATTTAAACTTATATTTTACATCAAACTTTATTTAAATTTTATTTTAAAATTATAAATATATAGATTAATAAATTTATATTCGAAATATTTGTATAACATCCTATATCAACGATATTTTAGAGTTAGCTTAAAAATAACAATTTTATAAATTCAAATGTAAAAATTTAATTTTTTTATAACAAATTAAAATAAATATATTTAAATATTTAAATATTAAATACAATTAATATTATTAAAATATTTAATAAAAATATCAATTTTAATAAAAATAATCATAACATTATATAAAAGTAAAATTTGGTCTAAATTTGGGGCGCCTAAAATTTAAAATTTTTAAAAAAAGTTGGGACTAAAATCAAATGAAATTAACAAATATGAGGACCAAATTGAGATAATTTGACACGTGTTACCATATTAGATTGACACGTGGCACACTACAAACGTCACACGTGACATAAATATTTTTTTAAACAAAAATTCAAAATTCAAAAAAAAATATTTAAAAAAAAAATGAGAAGCTGACACGTGACACCTACTTAACAGTATTAGTTCTACACTAACGGAAATGACCTAATTGATACTAATTTACAAAATTGAGAACCTAACTAAGACTAATAAAAATACAAATACGATGACCAAATTAAAATTTTGGTACAAAAATGAGGACCAACAAAATATTTTAACCTAAAAATAACAAAGTTCGAAATCAAAATAATAATTAAACCAAACCATACGTATACATATTATGTATGTATTTATCTGACCAATAAGATCCCTTTATTGTATCCATCATATACATATCATGTTATTATATTATTGTTAGTCATATATCACCATCTCTATATAATTAATCACATAAATAATTGTTATTTGATTTATCTCTTTCTTATCAACTGAGAAAGTTTTGATGATTTCATGATATCATGTCACTTAAGTGGACAAGATATCAACTCAAAACAACACTAATTTGTCTTTTCTTCAGCCTCTTTACCTAAGCGTCTAACATCACACTTGAAAACATAAAGATATTATAAATCTTTTGATATCAACAACATCTATTTATTTATTTGAATTCACTTTTATTTTTACCATTATATATATTTATTCTGATTCAAATATTTTTAATTTATGTCTCTTTTATTTTCAAATTTTGAAACTCTCTATTTTTAATAATGAAATAATTATATGAGAAATTTACGTAAACTAGATACTTTGGATTTATCCATTTTCATACAGTAAATTAAACTTTCTTTCATGATAACTTTATTTTAGTTCAGAAGATTTGCATGCAATATGAAAAATATTTCCGTTTTTGTATTTTATCGGTTCTTCTAGATTCCAACCGTATATTTATTCCACATAATTAAAGTAAGTCAACATTAATTATTCACACTCCACGCTTCACTCATCACATCCTAAACTTGAACAATCCGAAACCTTATTCAACCACATATTTTCTATCTTCCTTCCAAATTTATACGTAACACCACTTTGAACATTAAACATACTGGATATTAGAAAATTCCCATAAATAATTCATTGGATCATTTGGAGCATGAAACTAAAACTAAAAATTAAAGTCTATTAGTTATCATTGATTTTTGCTAATGAGAGTTTATATGTTTGATGCAAACACTTTACATTTAGAATCATAAAACTTGTATTAAAAATATTGCACTCATTTTTAATGTTGTGTTTCTTTTCACCGATTTCATTTTAAAGCTAAACTCAATGGCGCATGACAGAGCTTCTTAGAGATAGGGATGGCTATGGCCCCAAAATTTTTAATTTTTTTATATTATATTATATTATATATATATTAGGTATTTTTTAATTTTTTTAAAATTATATTAATATATATTAGAATTAGTAGAAGTTAAATCAGGGATGTTGCATTTATTTATAAAACATAACATTTAATGTTAATAAATAATAAAACATAAAATCAAATATAACGAAGAATAAAAATATTTCGTAAGATATTTCTTATTTTTTTATTGTGTTTTTAAGTTTTTCACAAATTATATTTATCTCACATACTCACATGTTTTCTTTTTGTTTCGAAAAAAAGAAGATTAAAACTCGTTATTTTGTTTTCATTTCTTATTTGTTCTATTCCATTTGTGAAGAAAAAAAAAACTATTTCTCTTATCTCACATGATACAGAAACATTGGTTTAATAGTTAGTATTATTGATGAAGAATAAAAGAATATATTTATTTCTTAAAAGTGATAAAAATAAAGCTATCCGTGACGATGAAAATAAGACAAATTCAACTTATTTATGTATTCCGAAACATGAGACAAATGATCATATTGTTTAATTAGGTAACCCTTTCATAAGGTGATGAATTACAGGTGAGGAGTTTAATATTAATTATTTGGAATCATTACTAAGAAAACTCATATTTCCTACCAATTTTGTTTTGATTTTTTTTCGTAGGAAATACTTACAAATTTTGTTGTGAAATTTTTTTTTGTAAGAAATTGTTACCAATTTTTTTTTTTCAAAATATTTTGTATAAAACAATTTTCGCAACAAATTTTGCAGGAAATATTTACAAATTTTATAATTTTGTAGAAAATGATTACCCACGAAGAAATTACCTGTTAGTTAAGATTTTTAGAAAATATGGCAGAAAAAAGTTTTTTCTTACAATTTTTTTGAACAAATTTGCAAGAAAAGTCTCCTGTAATATGAAAATTATAGTAGAAAATGAATTATTGATGAATTAAAAAATGTAAAGACAATCCTTTATATATGAGTAATTTCTTTTGTAGTTATAGTTAAACTAAATTATGTATTTATTTTTATTGTGTTAGTAAGATAATTAAATATATAAATTTCGAATATATTATTTTGGCTTTTCCAAAATTGTTGGTCAAGATCTACCACTGTTACGAAATATGACCCAAATGATCATATTATTTAATTAGAAGAACCTTTCTTAAGATAACGAATTAAGGTGAGAAGTTTAATATTAATTATTTGGATTGAATTATTGATGAATTAAAGAATGTAAAGGAAAGAAAGACAATCCTTTATATATGAGTAATTTTTTTTGTAGTTATAATTATACTAAATTATGTATACGTTTTTATTGTGTTAATAAAATAATTAAATATATAAATTTTGAGTACATTATTTTAACTCTCAAATAGTAGTGATTCCAATAAAGAGATGATATCTCTTAGAATTGGAGGAGTTTGAGTCTGCGTGTCATGTGGGAGCCTAATAGCCTATGAGGAAAAAGATTGTAAAGGTAAAGTTTAATGAGAATAATCTTGGAGTGTCACTAAAACATGCATGAATGCACTGTTGGAGGGATCAATTTTGGATTGGAGGGAACCGATTCCCCATCCTTGAAATCTATTATTTTTTGTTGGAGTGTTTTAAAATTTTGACAAATAATAAAAAGATAATAATATAATTTTAACTAATAAAGACAAAATAATAATTTTACTTTAATCTATTAAAAAAAATAATTTTATTACATCTAACCAATCTTTCACAAACTTAACATTTAAATTTTATCACTTTTATTTTCAAAATTTTTAAATTAAATAACAAAATCTTTATCTTCAAATCTTTCAAAATCCATCAAATCACTCCCTTCAACAGAGAGCTTTCTTGAAATATTTTTGTTTATATTTAATTGTTATTTTCAGAATTTAAGATAAAATCAATTAATTTTTGTGTCTTTTATACTTCAACTCCTCACTTAACATTTAATTAGTTTATATATATATATATATATATATATATATATATATTAGAAATAAAAAGAGAAAAATAAAAAAAATCCATAAAAAAGTTATTACACTTTCTGTTATATCTAAAAAAAACTTTAAAAAAGCACTTATAAAAATGAGTATTAAACAAAATAATTTGAAAATTATTTAAAATTATTAGTGTTAGTTTTTTAAAGAGGAGGTTTCATCGGGGGAAAATAAACATCAATGAGATCTGAACCCAATCACGTAAGGAATTGATATCACTCTCAATCCAAAATCTTAAGCCAATGGGTTTATAGATCTTGATTTTAATATAGCGCTCTACTTTCTCATTTTTAATTAGGGGTGTCAAAATGGATCAGGACCGACGGACCGACCCATTGGCCCGCCAATAAAAAGTGGGTCGGGTTAGAAAACAGAACCCGTCAACCCGTACCAACCCGGCCCGTCAACCCGACAGGTCAACCCACGAGCCTTCTAAGTTAAAAAAAAAAAGTGCACATGTAACATGTGGTTCAAACTGAGAAAGAACATCTTATGATAAAGTGCAAAAAATGTCATAGATATTCATTTATGCCAATTAAATTTAGGAACACGTTTCATTTGGAGTTATATATGTACACAACTACAACATTCACTTCAAGTATAAGTTTTTTGGTATTTTATTTACACTAACCAACAATCATAACAAAAGTTTTGTTTTGTTTTGCTTTTTGCTTTTGCAGGTATGAATCTTCTTAAGTTTTACATATTTATTAAATGATTGTAATATTTTTCCTACACTAAATATTGGGTAGAACTATTTTCAAGTTTTTTTTGTTTTTGCGGTAAACATTTTCATATGTAAAAGCATGTATTACATTAATTAAAATCAACATTGTTAACACAAATAATTTATGAAAAAAAATGATTTGATAAAAAATAAGACAGATTTTTGGACCTCCAATTTAAAAAAAGAAAAGAGTCAAAGATGGCTCACATGCCAACTCGCCAGTACGAGGGTCGGATTGAATAAACAAACTCGTTTTTCACTTACGGGCCAGCCTGGCCCGACCCGTTTATAATGGGTAAAATACGGGCCGAGCCGATCCGTTTTGACATTCCTATTTCTAATCAATATAAGACTTAGACTCGCACTTATTTTAACAATTAGATGTTATGCGATAAATGAGCAGGACATTTAAAAGATTATTAATCCAAGTAAATGGTGGCGACAGCTAAAGAGGAAATAATAAAGAAAGAAAGAGAAAAACAAGTTCCCTTGGAAATTCAGGAACATGCACAGCAAAACCAATGCCTATATATGATGTTGCTGTTGAAGTGGCTATACATGTTTAATGTTACTTAAAATCCTGTTATGGGTGGGTTAGCTAAGATAAGAAAAGAGCATGTTGTGATCCTGGTGGTGGTAATAGGATTGTGTAGCAGTGTTGTTGAAAGTAGGAAACATGTGAGCATCAAGAACAGGCTTGGAGCTGGAAACAACATCACTCTGCATTGCCAGTCCAAGGACAATGATCTGGGACAACAAAACATAGAAAACGGGAAAGAGTTTGGGTGGGACTTCTCAGACAATGTTTTTGGAACAACACTGTTTTTCTGTGATGTGGGGTGGGAAAAGGTTAAGGACTATCATTTTAATGCTTATTCCTTCGGCAGGGACAGAGTACGATGTGATGGTGTCGGATGTTCATGGCTCCTATCTGCTGAAGGCATTTATGGCTTCAATGGACAAACGGGTTTCTGGGAATTCATGTACCCATGGCCAAATTAATCACATGTACTTTATCATAATAATCAGCTAAAAGTTTCAGTCTGCTATCTTCATTTCTTTCTTCTCACTTCTCTTATTAACGTACTGATAATACTAAAACTAATTTTCATTTAAATGAATGTACGAGTAATTTCAATATGGACTTGCGAGACTAATTTAAAGTAATTTTCATTCAAATCCATCATTCTATACCCACTCTTTCTTTCTAAAGGAAAAAATAAAGAAAGAATACAATACAATAAAGATATTATAAAATTAAAGTGTGTAAGTTATGGCTTTTATTTTATTTTATAATATTGAATTATTATTTAATTTTAATAAAAAGTTAAAATATATATTTTTGTTGACAAAGAAAAAAATTAATATATTTATTAATATCAAATATATGTTTACTAATTCATATGTATAAATTTTTAATGCTATCATTATTATATATTTATTAGCATTTATTTTTTTTGTTGCAGTTTAATATTTACTGTATTAAAATTTAAGATTGTTAATGTATATTAATAAATGCACATACATAAGTATGAAATTATTTGTATTTATCTTAAACACTTTTTTTTTTTTATTAATGAGAGATACTAGATTGTAAAAGATTTCCGCAATATTAACATTTTACTAAAACCATTAAATTTTAATATAAGAATGAGAAATATTTTTCTAGTTCTTTTTAGGAATAACTTAATATCCTTTCTATGTGTATATATAATTTTGGTCACTCAATTATGTTATGTGCGATATAGTTTCCTTTCACAAAATAAAAATTATATTTTGACTATTTATTCTTTAATGTAATTTAATATAGACTATTAATTATTTAAAATAATAATAATAATTAATTAATGACACGTACTAAATCATATAAAAAATATATCATATAAAAAAATTTAAAAATAAAAATAAAAAAATAAGAGTCATAATATTTTTTTTTAAATAACATTTTATGTAAACTTCCGCATCAACCACCGGTTAGATTGTTCTGATCATCATTATATTATTTGTAAAATTAGTATCATATAAATAAAGTATGTTAAACATTTGTAAAAAAATAATGAATACAACCAAAAGACCGCACAAATACAAAACTTGCACAACTAAAATTAAAATGAGAAAAATCTCACTCGTTAGAACACTTGGAAGATTTTTATGTTATAACATTTTTTCAATTTTTAAAAAATAAAAAAATATTTCATGTTTCATGATGGAACCTATTTCATGCGTGAATATGGAAATACGTAATTAAATACTCAATTGCATAAATATTTGATTTTTTACTATTTACATAAATTTAGTGCATAATAACCTAAAATGCTCATAAGCATTGCTTCTATGAAAATACAATTTTCAAAGTTGAGATTAAATATTAAGTAAATTGAGATAGTTTAGACGAATATATTCTATCATCAATAGAAAAGAAATGAAATAACACTAATTACGATAATTTGATAAACATTAGGGGTAGTAATGTGGACTTGGTTCGACATGTCGACTTGTAGGTTCATCAAAAAACGTGTAGTAGACAGAGATATTGAGTTCGTTGGCCTACAAAAGTCCAGCTTGTATAGCCCGTAGCATATGCGAGTTGACCCCCAAACCGCATAAAATAAATAAATTTACATTTATATATATTGGTTACTTTCTTCTGAGATTATGTAAGAAAGTTCCAAATTATTGTATGAGTAGAAAAGATAAGTGCTATGTATTTTTGGATGTTCTAAAATTTGAAGAATACATCATGTATTTCAAAGTACAAATATGAATATGATGAAAATTTTGAATTATCAATTTATCATTCAACTCTCTAAAGTTTTTGCTTAATTTTGTAAATTAGTTAAAATTTTTCAATTTGTTAAATATTATAAGAAATTAAAAGAAAAAAAGGTGAGCCTGTAAATCTGCTGATCAGAACTTATGTGGGATGGGTCATATTTTTCATCCATATTTTCAACGCTGACGAGCCTTACCCACATTTTTTAGGCTAAGTACGGAACGAGCCTAAACAGGCTGGACCGGCCTGGATTGTCACTCCTAATAAATATTTTATGCTGATAGAAGATTAAAATAAGCTATAATAATTTTAACTTATAATTTATATATAGTTTTAATAAACTATACTAATTTTAATAAATTATTGTAACTTATAATTAATTTAAGAATCAGAATGTGCCAAAATATAGATAATCACGTTTCAGTTTAGTTTCAAATCTTTTATGAAAGATCTTTCCAAACCAAACATAAGATTTAGAATATTATCCAACGTTAAACTTGATTTAAATTTATTTTAATTTAACTTAAAATTTGAATTAAATTAACCAAATACATTAAGTGAAGTTGTCACATAAATAGATATGTTTTCAAATAACTTAACATAATTATCATATTCATAGTTTTCAATTTCTATCTATATCTTAACTAACGTAATGTATAGGAAACTCCGACGGGTTCAGCATAAGTGAATTTCTGGACATTAACATAGCCATTTTCCTCTTGTCACTGTCCCATCCTTCCTCGCCTCCGGCCCATGATAATCCACCTATGCAAAGCCCAAGCCCATCTAATGCCCTTCCATATCCACAAAAAATTAATCAGTAATTAGCTGAAAATTTTTAATTCATAGATTTTATCATAGTAAAATGTTGTATTCGATGTTGAAGTCAAGCATCCATCGCAATGAAAGGGTGAAAACATACGTAAAAATTATACCATCGTTTTCTTCATATAAAAAATTAATTATACCATCTTATCCAATAAAATGTTTTATCCTGCATCCCATCAAATGTTTTATCCCATCGTATCCCTAAATAAAATATATTAAAAATCCTGAACTTGTATACACTCTTAAATATGCTCATGCATTGCGAATTGTTTAATCCGTAACTAAATTTTCAGATTAATCAATCCAGTATATATTATCTTATTTGGAAGTGTATACCGAATTATATAATAATAATATTAATATATAATATATAATAATAGAAAGGTTGTGGTCGAATTGAATTATTCTTTTTTACACTTCTATATGTTGAACCTGGAACGCAAATATTTTATTTTATAAAAAAGTTAAATAATGCATGACACATCATGTAGGACAAATTTTAAAGTAGTTAAAAAAATAAAAATAAAAATCAATATTTTTAAAAGTAAAAAATTAAACAATATATAAATTTCAACTAGAAATTATTTCTAATTTTGCGTAATACTTAAAAACTAAAAATATATATTTGTTCTTTTTATACATATTAACTTAATCAACTTCCATGTGTTATTAACATATAATACAATAGATTACTTAAAAATTAGGATGAAAGACGCGGATGAGTATGAATAATGAAGTATCTTTTTTAAGAGCCATATAAATATAAATAAAGAAGTTTAATGATAAAATATAACGAAAATGATTTTTTGATTATTAAATTTTGACAACTTTCTCTTACAATTTTAGGTAACATTTTTTAAATGGTTTTTTATTTTTTCATTTTTTCATTCTCAATATTCCAAAACCACTTAGAAAATGACACATATTATTATAAAAAAAAGTTGTCAAAATTTAGTAGTCAAAATATTATTATGCAAAGTAAAAATAACTTAAAGTAGTATTTCTAAATAAATGCTCACATAACTAGAAATATTCTATTATTATCTCTCATTGTACCATTTTTTTTTCTGTCCTGCCGAATACTCCAAAACCACGATTTTGTTACTTTTGCTACAGTAAAACATTAAAAAATCGTTAATCTAAAATGATAAACACTTTTATAAAATCAATTATAAGCATAAGTTCTCTGATATACGAGCATCTAACTCGTTTGTAACAGATAATAAGTTCAGAAGTATAACTTTAATACCATATTAACCCCTTGGCGCATCTGCAATATCTGGTAAATCAGATTCCTCCCTCACAAACGGATGAATGTCAGTTGATGGATTGTACTGCTGAATTACCATAACAGACGTAACGGTGGAAAAATCTGAAGAAGCAACAAAGCTTCCCACAGGTCCAAGCTCTGGACAATCACTTATGCTACCCAAAGCTGCCACTGATGGCATTCTACCAACCACTATAAGGTTGCATCTATTCATTTCCTTCAATGCTATCTCAATATCTCCTTTGCTTTCTACTACCTTTTCCTCATACTTCATTGTCTCTTGGCTGCTCCTGTTGCATGCACTTAAAAACTCGTTCCACAATTCATCATCCTCTTTCTTATCATCATAATCGTTGCCGTCAATCACATCCATTGCTTTCGTATTTTTGTTTGATGACTCCCCAACCAATGATGTCCCTGCTGGAGTTACAAACTTATACACATTTACAAAAATTCCAGGGTGCTCACCCATTCTCATTCCATAACAAAGGGCTTCACGATCATCATGCCCTCCAAAGAAAGGTACCACTATCTCATAAGACACATCACTAGCTTGAACTTGGCTTGTCCCTCCCAGACCTCGATCAACAAAAATCCCCACCGAGCAAGGAGCATGGCATAGCACAAGTTGATTCATCTCTTGGAATGAATGTCCCACTGACTCCATCGTTCCATCCACACGTTGCTGTTTGTGGAATGGAAGGATGATCATGGCTGCACGCTTTCTGTGAGCAGTAGTACAGATATCCTCATGGATGCTATTCAGACCAGAAATGACTGTCATGGGGCGGACACTGACACCACTCAGTTTCTCATAATCCTGAAAAGCTATGATCATTTGATCTTTGCCATTCCGCTTTTTGTTCCAAAAGGGCATCCCGTTCTTGCGTGCCATGTGAACCATTGTGATTGCCGAAGATCGCTCTGAGAGCTCCATCAAATGCATTGTGTATATACAAAGCTTTCCTTTCCTTTCGGTTCCACGGGAACACTCTATTAGATTGATTAGCGAGGGAATGTTGTGGGTGTTGTGGAAGCAAGCTAGCATTCGAAGCTCAGTGTCGGGATCTCGTTGAATTGTTTTGCGCTTGTAAGGTGCTCCTCTACGAGCTGGTTTATATACAACCATCACCATTGGGGTGGAGATGAAGGTAGAAAACAATGCCATGACAACACAAATGGCAAATGCTTGGTCATTCAACACCTGCATCGCACAAAGAATGATTCATAAAAAATATGAGAGCAAATGACAATACATGTAACTAGGTAGCATGGATGCCTTCCACATAGAGAATAATATTCCAGTGTTTTGGTTCTTTTCATAAGGGTGAGTTTCCAAGATTTCAAGATGATGATACCTTACGGTCCTTCCCAATGTTGAGAACAATGAGTTCTACCAAGCCTTTTGTGTTCATGAGGAATCCAAGAGCCAGGGCTTCTGTGGAAGGCACCTTACACAATAAGGAAACAACAGTAGTACCAATAATCTTCCCGAAGCAAGCATTGAATATAACAAGCATTAGCATTGCCCAAGAAAGACCTCCTTTAATTGTTGCCACATCAGTCTTCAAGCCACTGGAGACAAAATACAGTGGCATGAAAAGGCCAGATACCAGGTCTTCTATCCTCTCAGTCAACACCCTAGAGAAGGAACCTTCTTTGGGTATAATAGTACCAACCGCAAAAGCCCCAAAGAGGGAATGGATTCCAATAGTATCAGTGACAAAACTACAGACCAAAACCAGAGTCAATGTGATGCATATGTACACCTCCTTCACCGGCTCACCCTCCAGGGAACGGTTAGCCATAGCCACAAGCAACGGCCTAATGGCAAAGACAACAAAGATGACAAAAGCAACACCACAGAGCAATACCCAAAGAGGAACAAACGGGGATGGATCTGAAGCAGAGAGGGCTATGGCAAGAGCAAGAAGAATCCAAGCTGCAACATCATTGACAGCAGCAGCAGACATTGCAATGCGACCAACGTCAGTGGTGAGGAGTTTAAGCTCAGCCAGGATCCTCGCGAGGACAGGGAAGGCGGTGATGGAGAGAGCAACACCCATGAAGAGTATAAAAGGAAAGAGGTCAGCACCTTTGGATATAGTGGCTCGAAGAGCAATGGAAGTGGCAATTCCGAGAAGAAAAGGGATAATGATCCCACAGATGGCAATGCCAAGGGCCTTACGACCAGTTCGTCGAATTGCACGCATGTCAAGCTCAAGCCCCACGAGAAACAAAAAGAACAGAAGACCTATGTTGGCCAGTGTTTCAAGAACTGTGATGCTTTTCTCTGGAAAAACCGCATTCAAAAACTTCTCGTTTCGTCCAATTGCTGATGGCCCAAGTAGTATTCCTCCCTACAATTCGCAACAACATTGCTATTTAAGTTGGTGTACCCAACATTTTTCCACTTTCTATAAATAATCCTTTCTTTATTAACTACAAGTTCCTTTTATGAAAAATATTTATGAAAACTAGAAAGTACAAACTCGATGTACACATGTGGAGAGAGTAAAAATTATAGATTTATGTAGGTTACACAATTTGATAAGTATATAGAGATAGATTAAAAAAAGTATATAATAAGTATAGATAAAATGGAAGTGTATTTTTATCTATCATTTTTTTTATAAAAGAAAAAAATTATTTGATACTTTGACAACCTTTTATAAGAATAAAGTGATCTTCATAAAAATTAACTTTTATATTTAAAAAAAGAAAGAAAGGAAATTACAGTGTAAAATGGAAATAAAAAAGATTCTGGTTTCAAAACACCATTGTTCTTTATTTTTTAACAAAATTCAAGATGCACAGTGATATTATGACTAGACAAAATATACTCATAACAATATAAAATAATTATAATAATACTCTATTTGATTTAGGAAAATAATAAATTTAAACATTTGGTCTATATTCTACATTTTCATATGTTTGTTAAATTAATACAATATTTTTTAACGAAAATATAATTTCTTATAATAATTTAGAAACGAAAAACATATTTAATGTTTTTTAAATATTTAAATCTTATTTCTTGTCTACTTTTAGTATTGTTTAATTATATATATATATATATATATATATATAATATATTAGAACATAATTTATTTTATATTTTTTTTATTCATTAAAAATTTAATTTAAAACACTACAACAATTTGTAGTTTAGACCATATTAAAATAGACAATGACTAAATAAATGTAGCATAAACATATAATAAACAATATTTTTATAAATGTTATATAAATATCTTAAAAGTCCATGATTATATAACTGTTGCTTTAAACTATGTGGAGAAAACCATTAAAAATATGGTCTAAAAACATAGGTAAAATCTAAAATCAACATGCAAAACTGTTGTCTATTGTGAGAATTTTAAGCAACGATTTTAAAAATATTGTCATATTAAAAACTGTTGTCTATTATCTATAATTACAGTCATCTATAGTACACCTAAAAAATTATGGTCTAATCTTTAAACCACAGTTTGTATAGTTTATATCACAATTTTATGTTGTTGTCTAAAGTGTTTTTTTTGTTATAGTTAATATTTATATTATGATTATTTGATTTATATTGTTTTTATTATTAGAGATAAACTTATGAAATACACAAAAAAAAAAAGTAAAATATTAAAAGGAGTTCTTATTACAAGATTTACATAGTTTAAGTTTTGTTAGGCAGCTAGCGTAGGTAGGTTGGTGGAGCGGAGCAAAACAGTATTGGCATGTGCATTACAGTTACATGGTTGACGAAATACATTATGAGTGGTTTTGTAAGAATGGTTGGGAAAGAAAAACTTACGATGATTTCAGCAATGACTCTGGGTTGTCTGAGTGGTCTGAAGAGGAATGCTAGAAATCTAGTAAAAGCAACGACCAAACATATCTGGAGTATTAACAGAGGAAGCGCATAATCCATAGGGTTTTCATGTTGGAACCCTCCGTTCGACTCCGCCCTCATCGGTGCCGGACATGACGCGTTCTTACCCCTCTCCATCGTGCTTTTCTCTCAAACTAAACGATGTCGCTTTTCACAACAAAAACAAACTCACAGGAACAACTACTTGGGTTCTCCTATGTTGTTCATCAGTCTTCAATCATCTTGGAGTTGGGCTATGTCGTGCTCCATATATATAATGCGTTCAAGCACTCTATGACTCTATGAAACCAACCACAACTAAATAAATAAGGAATTTATATGTTATATGCTATACTTTACGTGTCTCTTTCTTATTAGTTAGGCACAAAAGCTTGTTTTCTTTAAGTCATGAAAATCAATAACAAATTTTAAAATTAACTACAAATAAACAACTATTATACTTTATCATAGTCATTACATTATAATCATGGTTTAATACGCGAATAAATGATAGTTATCAAATTGGAAGATGCTTAAACTATATGTGGCTAAAGGATTTATAATATGTATTTTCTACTGTATGGTCCGGTTAATTGAAAGATTGTATGAGATTATTCTGAAGATTTTTATATGCGATTGAACGTTCAGCTATCAGTTGTATGAGATTACTTCCAAGAAAGTTGTGTTGAGCGGTGTCTTTGTTGGAAAATGTTCATAGAATTTCATCATAGTCCTTTGTACAAATTATACGACTCGAGTCATTCGGTTACATTCGTGTTGATCATCTAAACACTTGATTAGTGTGGATAGGTCAGTAATTGATATTAAAAGCAATTGGACCATAATTAGGCCGATCCTAATCACACATTCATGAGAAAAAATATAAATACAGGTTAAAGATATGGTTGTTAGAATTTTTGTCTCGAATTAATTATAGCATTTATTTCTTTGACCGATCAATCCTCGTTGACTTTAGCATCAGAACACCTTTAACAAATATCCCAATTGGTTGAGAAACATGAGCACCGGAAAGACAACAAGAGTGAAGATTTAGAGAGCTTGCAAATGGTTTAAGTGGACATTTGACCTTACACCCAAAACATATTTTAATAATTTTAAAATTTTAGAAAATATAAATTAAATATGTTTTTGGTCTCTTATATTTCAATCAAAATTGGAATTAGTCGCTCTCTAAAACTTTGATCCATATTTTGTTTTTATATGGATCCATGTTAGTCCATCAACCTTAGAAATTCGTAAATTTAGTTCTTATAACCAAATTTTATTAAATTTAATTGATGTTTCAAACACTTTTCAAATATGTTTCTCAGCTAATATTAAAACGAAAATGTGTTAAATAATATAAACAACTCAAATCTTATCATGAAACACATTTAAAATATAAAATAAACTTAACAAATTTTAGTTAAAAGAACTAGATTAATATATTTATAAAATTTAAGAACTAAATTAAGACAAAATTATTAATTCTATTTTTTTAAAATTAATAAAAAAAATATATTTAAGCCTTGAAAATATAAGTTATATTCTATAAAGCTTTTTTTTTTTTGTTTGGCAATCGAATAACTTTATGGTAAGATCTCTCCGACGGTCACTTTTGTCCTTCCTCGTATTCAAAATTCTCTTCAATTAACTATACAAAATATTCATTAAATATTAGTCCATATTATATATTACATTGATTAATATACAATGTAATAAATGTTTAATATCTCTTCTAAAAAATTTCACAGTTATTACATCAGTTTCCTTTCTACTAAGATAATATGTTTAACTTAAAAAGTGACATTAGTGTTTATTTATATGTACATGTTAAATATAAATACATTATATGTAAAATCTCCGAACCCATCTAGAATAACATAATATGCTTAGGTATATGAATAGTATAGGTTAATTGGTTTAAGCATAAGACTTTATGTATAAGCTGAATATATTCTTCTATATAAAGAATAATATCATTATGAGTGTTTATGTACACATAAACATTAATTTTTTTTAAAAATGCCTCCATGATATACAATATTTCTAATTAAGATTCTTAGAAAAAATAAAAGAAAAAAACTATTTTCTTACAAATATTTTTAATAAATTTGTAAGAAAAATCTTATGTAATATGAAATTTTTAGTAGTATGATAAAAAAAAAATCTTATACAATCATATACTCATTTAGATATTTATTAAATAATTTTTCTTTGCTTCATTTTAATGTTATTTAAACACTCTTTGTCTTCACGTGAAAACAATATTTTTCTAAGACAAAGTCATTTAAAATAATTTACAAACTAATAAAAGGTTTTAATTTTTTTAAAGAAAATTCCTCATATATATAATACTATATATGGGAAGGAATATTTTACAAATTTTTAATTTTAACAGAATACGTGTGTTCAAATTTTGATTAAAAAATTACAGTTAATGACTAACTTTTTTTAAGTTTTAGATGGATCGAGAATGAGAAATCTATAGATAAATTATAGCATTTCATTTTTTATTCAATAAAAAATTGTTTTTCTTAATTTTTTATCTAAAAATTTATTTATTTTCAGAACAAAATATATCCTTAAAAATGTAACGGATGGAAAATCTTTTTTATCTACCATTATTAATAATGCACAATTAAAAAAAAAATTCTCATACTTTCATAGAAGCCTTCCCTAAACCATAAAAAAACTTTTATAGAAACCGCTTTCTTTCTTTTTATTTAGATTCGGCCTAACCTTTGTTACTTTATTTATAGAAAATAATATTCTTCTCTTATTTTTAAGCAATTTCTTTAATATTTCCTTTCTCGTGCTTTACACAAAGTGAATATTAAGTTTGTTTTGTGGAAAATCTTTTGGATTATGTTTTTAGTAATAAATACCAACATATTTCATCTTAAAATTATTTTACTAGTCATTAACCTAATAAATAGACAAAAATAATTTTACTAAACTAATCTTATTAGAGTTTTTTTTTTTCTAAAAAATCATTAACCTTACTTCTCTAACTATTCATTAATTAATAAGAAAGATATTCTCAAGATATTGCATTTGGTATCTTTAAATAAGGTCTTTGATTCCAAAACGAAAAAAAGTAGATGAGAATAAATATCCTAGAAAGTGAACTAAATTTTTGTATGGAAATTAATCTTATTATTGTAAATACAATTAGTTCTTGATTTAGTGGATTAAAGAATAAGTTATAAAATGATTATTTATTTTACTATAAATTTTATTTCTCAAAATTGTCCATTTTTCTTAACCATGTTAGCATATTATAACTTTGATAAGATATAGTGAGATAAAGATTAGGGACAAGTTGATTAAAAATTTTATTTAGGTAAGGATTCAATTTTTTTTACTAAAGATTCTTTTTATTCTCTTCTTATGTTTGTTGAAAAGAGAAGTTAATATAAATAGTGAAGTGACGGTGATTCATAAGATTTTAAAATATGTAAGATGATGCAACTAAATTTCAATGCCCAATAAATAACGTGGTTGCTCTTGATGAAGCAGTGAGATTAATGATTTTGAAACTTGTTTCTAAATAAGGACATCTTAGTCATTAAAACAAATTTTGACATTTTTGGTATCCTAAAACTTATCAATAATTTGTTATCACTTAAATAATTATTAAAAAAAATGCAAAGTGTGGAAGATTACACCAAACTATTACACTGTATGAAATATAGGCAAATTATATCTACGATAAAAAAAAATTAAATACACATGGAGTTAAAACATTAAATCACTTATATATTATTTTCTATCAATTAAAGTCAAATTAGTTAACTTATCAACACAATGATTTTCTTAATAAAAATTATGAAAAACTTTAAATTGTATATGCTTACAAAAATGTAAGCAATCATTCGTTGATCCAAAAAATCATGACAGACTAAAGAAGAATCACTCTTTAACAAAAATCTCTGAAAGTCCTCCCTCAAATGCTTCAAAGCAAAAATGACTCTCGAACTCAGCATGAATAGAAGTTTGCACCCTTAAAAAAGCTGGAAAAATACCTATATATTCATCCAACTTCCTTAAAAATACCAGCACATGAAGTCAAATTAGGACAATTCCCAACTACACCATCAGTATCACCTTGAACCAATTAGCAGATGAAACTTGTCATATTACATCAATAAATGAAACCACCTTACCTTCTCTTGTTTAAATATTAAAATTTTCAACACCAAAAATTCTGAGACAATATTACTTATACACGCTTCAGATTTATTCTGAGTCATATACACTAACTCCTTAATTTAAAAATTTGCTGAAAGAAATGCAATTGGATCCTAAAATTTACTACGAATTTTTGTCCTCCATATCATCAAGATAACTACAATAATAATATCCACTTTAATCGCTTTAAAGGAAGGACTGCAAGGAAACTTCATAAACTGAACAACTGAATCGAAAGAAAAAAAATTACAAATCCTAAAAAAATTTCACCAACCATTCCCACAATTGTATAACAATGGAACAATTAAAGAACATATAAGAGAAAGATCCAATATTATTACAATCGATAGAACATAGAATCACTCCTTTTGTTTTAACCTCCAAATTAATAGGTAAACGATCATACAACAACTTCAAAAGAACCAAAGTTTTTATTAGGGACACATCATACAACAAAATCAAGTTCTCCATCTACATGTTCCATACCAAGAGAGTAAAAAAATTTCAAAATTTTGTAAATATGTTGTTCTAATTTTTATAACTTTTTTAATTTCACCTTTAGTTATCTAATTTTAAAATAAAATGAATTTTATTCTGATAACACATCTTCCAAATTTTAACTGAAAAATTCAGTAGATAATTTGACTTATTTTATCATCGATAAACCATCTACATAAATGTTATTTTAATAAGTTTTATGTATTCGGCGTAAAAGAAATATACTGCCAACAAATTAAAAATAAAAAATGTTAATTATTAATCGGATTTTATCGTAATACAAATTATGAAGAAAAAAAAAAACATGAAACAAAACGAAAGCAAGGCAGAGAGGGAAGACTCAAAGAAAGAAACGGAATGCATCAGAAGACTCCAGAAACTAAAAAAAAAAAACTGATAAAAAACTATTCTCTGTTTCTATCACACAAAACAAGGCCCAAGGCAAGAAGAGATTATAAAGATCAAAAAGGAAAGGGCCCAAGGCCAAACCTGGCCACAAAGAAAAAGAAAACTTAATATGTTTATTATAGAACAACACTATCAAAAAAATATTCTGAGTCTTAATGTAAAAATATTGACTCTTTCAGACAATAATTAAAAAAAATTTAATCCTGAAAAAAATCTTGACCAGTTTTAGGCTTTTAATTCGAACAACAAAAAAATATTAGCGTAGCTCTTTTGAAGGAACATCTTTAAAAAGCCTATATGAAAAAAGTAAAAATAAATAATATGTTTTTAAATAGAGAAATTAAAATAGAAAAAATAGTTACAAAAAATCATATGACTAATTAAATAATTTTATTTTAATCACACAGTTATAAAATTGTATTTCTAACATCAAATCAATGTGTAGTGGAGAATATAATTAGCATGATTTAATGATGGCTACATAAAGATGTTGAGGGAAGAGGTACACTCCCAAGTTATTAGATTAGTTGATTTCCAATTGGTAGTGTGATTTGGACGTGGGGAGTGCAGGTTTTTATTTGAAACAAAATAAAAGTTTAATTACATATTTTATCTCTTAATTTTACAACCTTGATCTTAAACTTTTACTTTTGTAAATTTTATCATTTATAATTTGAAACTATATATATTACTAACTAAGTATTAAATCCTTAGCAATATTATCGCGGGAATTTAATAAAAAAAAACACTACAACACAATTATGTATACTTATAAATTAATAAATTAATCATTAATAATAATCACATTATTTGATTTAATCGACATTTAAATACATTATACTTAAATAAATATTACAACAATTCTATCTATTCAATGTATGAAAAAAATATTTAAAACAATAAAACCACGTATCACATAATGTTAAAATAAGAAAAACATATATTATTTATAAAATTGTGTATAGTTCTTTATTCATGCTTTTATATTCAACATATAAATAAAACAAAAGCATACACAATTTTTTTAATAGATAACTACTTTTAATTTTTAAACTTTTATGAAAAATTTAAATTTATCTTTATGTTAAACTTTAATATATTTTAATCTTCATACTTTAAAAAATAATAGATATAATCATCATTTTAACATAATTATGTTAAATATTTTTAATATGTCAATCGACGTCTCAAATTAGTCTTTAATGATTACATTTTTTGAAACGTTTAGATTCAAATATAAGTCTGGAAAATACTATTTAATACATAAAAAAAAATTAAAGTGGTTGAATAAATAGACCGTATCTGTTCAGTTTTAAAATTTAGGAAAGATATTTATCAAAATTTAGAATACGAATGAATTCTACTAAAAATCTACAAGTTATAAAAGCTTAAAATCCATTGTGTAGACAAAAAATAAGATGAGAATTGTTTTATTGAATTACTTAATAATCTTAAGATAAATATTATTTTACTAAATTAGTGATAATTACTCAATCATATTTCTTAACAACTCTATATACAAAATCTTGAATGTTTCTTTGCTTTTACAAACATTAACAAAAAAAAAACAAAAGTGATGAAAGAAGGGGGAGGAATGTGTAGATTTTGGTCCCCTCCATGATAGGTGTTAGTTTGTCTTTTAGTACTTTTGTATTTGATTTTAATTATAGTGCACAAGGATTGGTTAAAAGGAAGAAAGTGGGAGAAAGTGGTCAATGGATATGTTCTAGGTCTAATGCATCTTGTAATTTATGGCCAGCAATAGCAGTTCCACTCAAACTAATTTATACCCAATAATCCCACTACATATAAATATTATTATTTTTAACTTTGTAGCCATTTCCCTTCCTTATTAAATGATAGTGTTACTTGCTATACTTACAGAATCTGATTCAGTGTTTTTCTTTTTTCTTTCTGTATAAAATAATTTTTACTTTTTAATTTAAATATTTGACCACTGGTTAAATTTTAAATGATTGTAGAAAATAAAATCTGTTAATACGTTAAGCCAAATCCTTTTGAATAATATTTCTAATTGCACAAAAGAAGTTAGGAAAAAAATAAATAATTAATATAATATTGCATAATTTTAAAAGTACATAGAACTATAAAGATATTGAAATACAATATATAAACTATAAATATTTATATAATTTATTAATGTAAAAATATTTATTTAATCTTATTAATGCATACAGTGGAAATCAAAGACAAGTGAGAATCAATTATTAGTCAACATTAAATATTTAGAGAATTTTACATTATTTGACCTATAAAAAGATGCACTCGAAACATAACCGTAAGAATACATAAAATTTAATAGAAGATAGGGGTTTTTCTTTATAAAAGTTTATAAAGTTCTAAGTTGTAAGAACTTAAATTTGATTTTATCAGAATTTTTTTTTTTTAATTAACAATGCAGCTTTTTAATATTGATAACTCAGTGAGATTTTTTTTTTTATTTTTAATTAATTAAGTAATTAATTTTGAACTTGTGTTTTGTACTAGTACAAAGTTACTTATCAGCTTAATGTATTTTACAAAGAGAAAGAGTTAAGAAAAAAAATTCAAGAAGAAAATATAAAAAAAAGGAAAAGCAAAATGAGAAAGAAAAAGAAAAATTGACTACGGAGGAGTAAAGAAAAAAAATGATAACAATAAAGATATTTTTTTATGATTGTTTATTTTTTATTTTTGTCTATTCCATAAGGATTTCAAGTCAATAAAACAATATTTTTTATTCTTATGTTTCTTTTAGAAGAAATTTACTCATGATTTGGGAACAAATATCCTTGAAAAATAAGGAGTCAAGTGATTTCTAAAATATTAATATAATTTTGGATTTTTTTTATCCTTGAAAATATTTATAAAAATTGAAAAAAAGGAGGTGAAAGAGAAAGCATAAAAAGTGAAAAAAAAAACATATACGATGAAACAATAATTATGAAAATATATATTTTACTATAAAAAGGAGGTTTTAACTATGGGGTCAAGTGAGATAGAAGAAGGGAGTAAGAAAATACATCTTTAATTTTATTTATTTTATAATTATATTGTTTTAGGTGATGTTTCTAACATTGTTTTATTTATTTATTAATTTTACAACCGTCCACTACAAAATGTCTTTAATCTTATTTAATTTTATCTATTTTTTAAACTTATAATTATATTTGTTCAATTTATTTATTTACTTAATTACATTATAATTATATTGTCTTATTGAGTTATTCTAATCTAATTTTATTTATTTAAAAATTATCACGACTTAATAAGATATTTCTAACTCATCTTATTTAATCATTTATTGTTATGTAATTTCTCTCTCTTTATATATATATATATATATATATATATATATATATATTTTTTTTTTTTTTTGCGGTAGAATAATCTTTAAACCATTATGAAATTAATAATAGCAAATACAGCAAACAACATTTATAAAGTATTTATGTACCAAAGACAAGTCTCAAGAAATCATTTCATATATTATAAGACTTGTAATTCATGCCAAATCACATTATAATATTAATCATATGATAGTAACAGAAATATTGAGTTTTATTACATGCAAATCTCATATTTTTTTTATGTTAGAAATAGTAAAAATTTGTACCATCACCTTTTTGTTTTTAGTTTGAGAATACTATGATATCCAACTTTTAGTCATTAAAGACAATGAACTTTAAAAGAAAAACAGCAAGACAGTGAAAGACATGACAGTGCTATCATTCATGATTTGCACTAAGCAGCCAAAAATAAAAATCATAAATGTTTCCAAACATCCCTTGGATGTTGTTCTCTTCACTCCAACATTGCTCCAATAGACGAGAGACAGAAGGAGAGCTTCCATTTTAAATTTAAATTGGTAGTGTGAAAGAAAAAGAAAAAAAGAACAACATTATTTTTAACGGATTTGGTTTAAGCACTTCTTACGATACCGTACCTTCAAATAAATGAAAACATTGTAAAGGCGATACTTTTATACCCCACCACCAAACCTTGTAATGTAAATGGTATGTGATACCTGTCTTACTCGTTGTAATTATGTAAAATATTTATATTTTTTCTATTTTTTTAATTTATTCAAAAATCACTTTAGGGTCTTAAGATTTAAGATTTAATATTGATTTATGAGAGATTTAATACAAGAATGTGTTATTTATTCTTCTTTCTCTCCAACCTTATCTTTTAAATATATTGTTTTGTCTTTTTTTTCTCTTCTCACACTCTCTTCATGGTATTAGAAAAGAAGTCAGAAGCATAACTTTAATCCATTTTTATTAATCAACGTCAATTGAATTAATTTTTATTTAATCTTTATTTTATTTTTATTATAACTATTATAGCTTTTCATACTAACAAATGTATCTTAATATTTTATTAAATCACATTTAGGCTCATCATAATATTTCAAGGATTAAATATAATTTTAATCCGTAAAATTTGAATTAGTCAATTTTTGAAATTTTGACATAATTTAGTTCTCCAATTTTATAAATGAGTGAATTTAATCATTTTAACAAAATTTTGTTAGATTTAGTTGACACTTCAAACGTTATGAGAAACGTGTTGTAGTTAGCAAAAATAACCAAATTGAACAAAATTGATGAAAATTAGAACAAAATTGAACAAAAAAATATTAGTACTAAATTAAATAAACTCAACAAAAATAGGAAACCAAATTAGTATTAAAACCTTATATCTATAACAAATTTTTTCTTTATAAAAATAGGATGTGATAGAATTATAAAATTATAAAATTACATGTGACGATATATTAATAAAATTTTGAAATAATAAAATTATATGTGACGATAATTCTGCAAATGACATGACAAGATAATAATCAGTCACTCTCAGTTAACAAAAAAACAATCAATAACGGGCATTAAGACGGGATGGGTAGGATATGGGAATTAGCTCTCTCATACCCTACCTACTGGATCAGTTCAGGTATTCGTTATGCGAGTACCTACATATTTTTGTAATATCCACGGATATCCACAGGTACCCACGAGTATTTACAAAAAGAAAACTTTAATATTTAAAAACAATTTCTAATCATAATTTCAAATAAAAATATAATGCATAACATTTATAAATTTCAAACAACGTGCAAATAACCCATTTCAATAGTGTAGAATAAAAATTCACAAATAGATGGAGATTTTTTAAAACCAATTGATAAAAAATAACATATTCAAATCAATGTATTAATGTTTTAATAATTTTTTTTAATTTAAATTAGAGTATAGCGGGTACAGGTATCCACCGGCCGGATATGAGTACTATGATATCTGTGCCCCCTCCGTTAACAAGCGGGTATAAAAAAATATCGTACTCGTTATCCGCGGGTATCCATTTTCAATATCAATTTCCTACCTGTTGCGGATTTTATCTGCGGATATCCGCGGGTACGATTTTTTTAACACTTTTACTGGGCATTCAGGTGAAAGGTTAAGATTTATTGCGTATTTAATAGACATAAAAATTTATTAAGGACTCAATTGAAAGTTTTCAAATTTATCATAAACTTAAAATATAATTAAGTTTATCATTTAATATAAAAATTTATTAAGAACTTAATCGAAAGATTCCAAAATTAATATTATTATTTAATATTATAATAGGAATGCTCCCAACATTTCTAAACTCCTATGGTCCTTCTATTTTACTACTTTATTACTTTATGTATGATTATAATATCGGTAAAATAATTTAGGGTTAAATATGTTTTTGAGTTTTTTAACTTTTACGAAAAATTGAAATTAGTTCCTCTTCGAATTTTGACGACTCATTTTAGTCCTTCAACTTCAAAAAAAAGTGAATTTAGTCATTCTAACAAAAGTTTGTTAAGTTTATTTGATGTTTCAAGTACTTCATAATAACATTTGAATTGTTTATCCCGTTTGATACATTTTCACTTCAATGTTAGCTTAGGAACGCTCTCAAGACGTTAAATAAACTTAAAGATTTAGATTTAGTTAAAATCACTAATGTTGTGTTTGGATTGGGGTGTAAATTTGAGGGAGTGAATTTGTGTTGATTTGTAGGTAGAGATAGAGTTGTTTGGATTAAAGGAAAGATGATATGATTTGAGTGGATATGAGTGAAAAATTTATGAAAGTTTGTGTATGATATGATTGATAAAATTTAATAAATTATAATTTTTAATAGAGTAAATTGTATGATTACCATTTTACCCTTCAATGTAAATAGAATAAATGATATTAAAATTAAATTAAAAATATTATTTAAAATTAGAAAAATATAATTTATTGATATCATTAATAACTTAAAATAAATTATCATTATTATTATTCTAATTATAACTTAAAATAATTTATAATATAAACTATTTAATTTATATTTCTACTTATTTAAATTTATTTTATTTTATATAATTAATTCATTTATAAAAGATATTTATTTGAATAATAATATCTTATTATTGTTATATAATACTAATTATTATAATAATTCAAATTAAATATATATATATATATATAATAAAATACAATCTTATCAATATAATATATATATATATATATATTATAATATTAATTGTTATATGCATAGGAATCATTCTGCATACATTCATGAAAAAAAAAAGAAACTAATAAATATAAGTAAATTAAATTGATAAAAGAGATGGATAATAAAGTAATTTTAATAGGATGATTTGGTTTTTGGCGCAAATCAGCGCAAACAAGTATATCCAAACACGTTTTCAAGTCACTTTCCATCCACATGAACAATACTCATGCATATCTAAACACAACATAAATCTACGTATTTATAGAGTTGAAAGACTAAATTAAACAAACATTTCGAAGAGTGATTAATTTCAATTTTCACTTTAAGTTAAGAAAAAAAAATATATTTAACTCAATAATTCAGTACAAACATCTAAAACTCGTTGAAGATAACAAAATTTGAGCAGATTTTTATTGTTTGAATGACTTTATTTCTCTTTTAAAAAAAGCTTTTATTACTTAGATGATTTTATATTGTTTGAGTAACTTGAAAGTAGTGTTATTTTTTTTTTCATTTTAAGGTTTAATATTGTTCTTAAACATCTAGAAAAAGCTTGTTATGGCAAGCGATTTTATAGTATTTTAGCTACTTGAAAGTGGTATTAATTTGTTCTTTCTTCATTTAAGCGTTCAATTGAAACATTTATGTATTGAGTGATATAAATTTATCAAGTATTCTTTCTCAATTTTTTTCCTCCTTATTTATTTGAATTAATTGTTTTTATAATTAAATATATTTTTGATCTCTTAATTTTTATACAAAACTGAATTTTGTTTATCTTTCAAATTTTTAATCACTTTTTTTTAAACTTTATTGATAAATTTAATTCTCGTGACCAGACATTATTAAAGATTTGTTGATAAGACAAATGACTTTGTCATATACATGTTCATGTCAGCATATTTTGACACATAACAACATTATTTGTCACCAGTGGCGGAAGCATGTTTTGACACATAACATTATTTGTCACCGGTGACGGAAGAATGAAGGGACACCGGAGCCACGGCTCCCCCAACCATTTTTTTAAAACTTTGTTTCTATATATTTAAAAAATAACATTTATAATTTATTATTTTATTTATATTAATTATTTTTTATTTTATTTTCTATATATTTAAAAAATATATATTTATATATTACTACTTTATTTATATATTATTATTTTATTTATATTATATATTATTATCTTATTTATATTAATTTAGTTTGAAAAATATTTTTTAAAATTTAAAAATCACGTTTTTTTCTCTATTATAATTTCTTATATTTTTTTATTTGATTTCTCTCTTCCGTGCCTCTATCTCTTTCTCCCGTTTTATTTTTATCTCAATTTTCACCATCAATTCTTTATTATTTTCAAAATCAAATTGCACTACGATAAAATTGAAGAGTTAAGAAACATTTTAGACCGAACAATTTTTTCTTTTGAGTAAGTTCATCTTTTCTTTTTTATTTTTGAAGCAATATGTTTCCCTCTTGTATATGTCTTTTCTACGCTCTAGGCATATCTCTATCTGTTAGAGATCATAAAATCATGCTTTAATTGTTGATCAAACTCTTCTTTGCGTAGATAGAGCTATTTTAGGCTTTGAAATTGTGTAAGGGAAAAACAAGATTAGGAATCTCCTCTAAGGTAAGAGAAACTAATCATTTAGAAGTTATTAGTTTTCTTAAAATATTGAGTCTTGCTTTTAAGATTTAAGTTGGGGTATTCATAATTTTATTTTTTTGTAAATAGGTGAGAGGTGAAAAATTTATATTAGAAAAATTATGATAAAGAGTAAAAGAATTGATTATTTTTTCAAGAGGAAGGCTTGTGATGAAGATGAAAAAAATGCATCTATATTATTGTTGATGATAAATTTTATGTTACTCTTTCATATATATTATTGTTATATTATTTAGATTCTATTGCCATGAGTGCTTATTTTGAATAAAAAATGATGTAAATAAATTATTATTTTTTAATTAAAAGAAATTATTATTTTTTAATTAAATGAAATTATTATTTTTTAATTAAAAAAATAATTTATATATAACAAATATAATTTGGCCCCCTAAAATTTTTGGTTAAGTTTGGTCACTGTTTGTCACATCAACAAATCTTTAAATCATTTGATCAAAATGACTAAATTTATTCATTAATAAACTTTGAAGATAAAAATAATTTAAAATTTAAGATACGAACATAATTCAATTTCGTACAAAATTAAAGTATTAAAAACACATTAAACCCTTAAATTTGTTTATTTTAATTATAACCTTTATAAATTTTATAATTTTGAATTTCTTTATTTTTTTTACAATTGAATAATTGTATGTCAACGGCGCAGATAAGGTACGAGTAGTAGTATCCATATACACTACCCGCAGGATAAATATCTATCTCGTACCTATACCCATATTCATGCAGGTATCCATTATGCGAGTGCACACATTTATTTTTAAATCCACGGATATCCACAGGTACCCGCGAGTATTTACAAAAAGAAAAATGTAATATTTAACAAAAAAATTTAACTAGAAATTCAAATAAAAATACAATGCATTACCATTTATAAATTTCAAACAAAGTGCAAATAACTTATTTAAACAGTGTTGAATAACAATGTACAAATAAATGGAGATCTTTTAAAACCAGTTGATAAGAAACAACTCATTCAAAATCAATGTATTAATATTTTAATCATTCCTTTTAATTTAAATTAGAGTATAGCGGGTATGGATATGCACGAGTACAGATACTATGATACCTGTACCCGTCCCTTTAACATGCGAGTATAACCGTACCCCATTATTAGCGGATATTCATTTTCAATATTCATTTCCTACCCTTTGCGCCTTTATCCGTGCATATCGGCGGGTACCAATTTTTTTTACATCCCTAATCAAAACCTTTGACTAGCGACAAACAATTTTCAAATAATAAAACATCTATTTTTTTTTTCATTTAAACAAACTTAAAACAATACAATAATTTTTTTGTGTGTGTACATCATCATTCCAAATGTTTACATTAACATATTCATATTTTCAAATTATATATATATATATATATATATATATATATATATATATATATATATATATATATATTTATTTATATTTGTGTGTGTGTATATTTTACGGTTATAAAATTAGTTTTTATCAATAATATTTTCCTAATAAAAGCAATTCAACGTATCAAGGTACAAATTAAACTATTTTAATATCAAGAAATATTTGTTCTATACTTCAAATCAAATCCGTCTATAATTCAAACTAGTTTATTTAATTGTGCTTGTGTTTGAGCAATAAAAGAAGCAGTACAATATCAAATATATAGATACTTAAAAATATTATTAAAATAATAAAAAATAAATTACCTTAAATAATAGCATTTATAAATTGACATGACTAGTAAATTCTCGAAACACTTGCATAAAACAAAAAAATTAAGAATACAAAAGTTTTAAAACAAAAACATATTCATTTTAAATAAATTTTGATGAGATGGAAACGTTATATATTTCATTACCTTTTAGTTGATAGGACCTATTTGTGGAAAAAATAGAGAACAAATTCACAAAGAAAGAGGGAAGTTAAAGAAGAGTATCAAAAGGAATTTTTTTATAGAAGAAAATGAATTGAGAAGAAGAAAGAAGAAATAAAATCAATTATATAAAATAATGAACCTAAGCCCAGTTCTTGTAATAAGTATTATTACGAGTATTACTATTATTATAATTTGTAGTAATATTATTATAATTATTAGTAATAATAATAATATTATTATTATAAATTTTATTAAAATTAATATAATTATTATTATTAGATATTATTTATGATTTATGATTTTAATATAATATCAATTATAAATAATATTATAATATGTGATATTATTATAAATTTTAGAATTATTATTATAATTATTAGTATTATTGTTGTTATTATAAATTTTATTAAAAGTAATATTATAATAATAATAATTGTTAAATATTGTTATTATAATAATAATAATTATTATTAAATGTATAATTAATGGTAAAATTGTTAATATTACTATTATTACTAGTATTGCATATTATTATTATATAATATAATATCACTGTTACACGATGACGAACTTTCATGGTGAATAAGTGACCATGATTCTCCAATTTTTATACATATATATATATATATATATATATATATATATATATATATATATATATATTTTTTATATATTTTTTAAAAAAATTATATTTGTTATATATTTTATATTTTTTTTATTTTATTATATTTATATATATATATATTTATATATAAGAAAAAGATTTTTTTAGGTTATCACATTTATTTTTCAATTTTGTATTTTAAATAAAAAAATTATTTTATTAATATTATCTTTTAAATGATCATTTATGTAATTTAAATATTTTTTATTTAATTATTTTTTAAAACTTAATTATTATAAATGAAAATTAATTATAGTAAAATTATAAAAAATATTTATATTTCATTTTATAATTATAATAATAACAATAATTTTGTTTTATTACTTTTTATTATTATGAAAATAGTAAATACAATATTTTTACTAGTTTTTATAAAAATTTTGCGATTACTCTTTTGATTCTCATTTTCGTTCAAAAATATCAAGTTGGTCTTCCATTTATTTTTATCTCAATTTGGTTACGATTTTTTTAGAAAATGGTGCAATTTTCTCATTTTCGTTAAATTTCTTGAATCAATTTTTTCATCAAAATTGAAGTTGTGAATAAGAATGATTGTTTTGTTATTGGTGTAATTGACATAATCTCACTATCAATTTTTGATGTAAAATCTTCCTTTCACTTCGAAAAATTTAACAAAAAAGATCAAAGTACATCAATTTCTTAAAAATCAGAACCAAATTGAGACATAAAAAATTGGAGAAACAACTTGATATTTTTGATTGAAAAAATGAACCAAAAGAGTAGTGGTAAAAATATTTGTATAGTATTATTTTTAATATAAATATATAATATATTAATCTTTTTATATATCATTATTATAAATATGGAAAAAATAACTAGAAAATTTGTTATTACTATTTTATTATTATTATTATTATTAACTATAAAATGAAAAATTAATACTTAATATAGGAAAAGAACAAATTTTAAAAATTATTGTTATTATTAATTATAATATACAAGAATTATTATTATTTCATTATTTCTTTTATTAATATTATAATACTTATAATTACTATTTTATTATTATTATAATAATAATAATTATTATTATATATATTATTATTAGTATAATTATATTAATACTCTTAATGTTATTCTTATTAATATTATTACTCATATTATTAACATTATTAATAATATATTACGTTTGTAGTTATTATTATTATTATTATTATTATTATTATTATTGTAGTATTCACATACACATTTTACTTTGATTTATTATGAGATTATATTTTAATTACTTATATTTTGATTTATTTTATTGTTGATTTATCTTTATATCTGAGTAATTAGTTGACTTTATGTAGTTCCTAAAATTAGTAAAATAATAAAACTAAAAACTATTTTTTATTTTTATTTTGAATAATCATTTAAATTTAAAAATTAATTATTAGTATTAGTATTGATATTAATATAATAATAATAATAATATTATTATTATTATTATTATTATAATTACTAGAAATATTAGATGTATTAATATTAATAATAATATTATTATTAATAATAAAATTGTTATTATTATTATTATTAATTTATTAGTAGTAATATTATTATCAGAAACAATATTAGTGTTATAATTATTATTTCAATTTTGACACGGGGTTACATTTTAATTACTTGCATTTTTATTATTTAAATTATAGTATTTAGATATACATTTCAATTTTATATATTACAAGATTATATTTAAATTACTTCTATTTTTATTTGGTTAATTTATCTTTGTATCTTAGTTATTAATTGAAATAAAAAAAGTAGTTATTAAAATTAGAAAAAGAATAAAACTAAAATATAATTTTTTATTATAAATAATCATTTAAATTTAAAAAATAATACTTAATACTATTATTGATATTGATATTAATATTATTATTATTTTTTGTATTTTTATTTTAAATAATATCAATATTATTATTATTATTATATTAATATCAATTTTAGTGTTATTATGATTTGAATTGTAATATTTAGATATATATTTTATTTATATTTATTACGTGATTATATTTTAGTTACTTATATTTTTATGTGTTTTATTGTTGATTTATCTTTACATTTGAATAATTATTTAAATTAAAAAAATAGTCACTAAAATTAGTAAAATAATAAAGTTAAAAAGTAATTTTTATTATAAATAATCATTTAAATTTAAAAAATAACAATTAAGGAATATAATTGTAAAAACAAAATGGGACATTGTGTATATCTTTATATATGTAGTTGTTGTATTAATATTATTATTATTATTATTATTATTATTTTTATCATTACGGGATATTATTATTATTATTATTATTATTATTATTATAATTAGACACAAATTTTATTTTTATTGACTACGGGATCATATTTCAATTATTTGTACTTCTTACTTATTTTGTTATTGATTTATCATTACATTTGATTAATTAATTAAAAAAAATAGTTACTAAAATTAGTAAATAATAAAACTGAAAAATAATGTTTTTATTATGAATAATATTTAAATTTTAAAAAATAATAATTAATAGGATAAACTTATAAAAACAAAATAAGACACTAAAGATGTGTATGTTTTTATATATATAATTTTTTTTATTATTATTTTTATTTATGGGATAATATTGTAGTGATATTATTATTATTGGAAAATAATAATTTAACAAAAAAAATTAACAAACTTTGATAAACTACATATTTAGATAAAAAAATATTATACTTTATTACTTCATTTTGATTAAAAAACAAAAATATTAATCAATTTAATTTTATTTATAAAAACTTTGTTCAAAAATAATTCTCTAAACTATTTTTTGTTACAACTGTTTGACAATCTTATAAACGGTGTTATTCACTATTATAAATTTATGAATTACCTTAAATATGTTTTGATTTTTTTTTACAGAAATTTCTCGGAAAAATTTACTGTAATTTAGTTATTATAAGATTTTTTTCTTGTTGATTTAAATTTCTAGAAATTTTCACACAAAAATTTTATATTTGTTGCAAATATTTTTACAAATTTAAATTAGTAAAAACATGTTAAATATATTTTAAAATTTAACAGGAACTACTCATTTTATTTCCTACAAAGTTTTAATTCACAGCAAATTTATATTCTTTTAATTTTTTTTATAAATTTATATTTACCGAAAAATTACCATAATTATAATATCTATAATATTTTAGTACACTACAGGCAAAATAAATAATTTTAAATCATAAATATTTTAAATATGTAAAAGATTTTAAAAATGTTAATAATTTTAAATATTTGTTTAATCGAAATTGATAGTCGTTATTTTTATTTTATTTAAATATTTCTATTATAATGACCATAAATTTAAAATATTATTAATCATATTATTATCAAATTTATAAAAATATACCATCATATTTTTATGAGATAAATTTAGATCATATTTATATTTTAAATAAATAAAAACAGTATATATGCGTTACTACTAAAATAATGCATATTTTTTTATTATTTTTCTTTTGAAAATTTTTACTTAGAAAATTACAAGTTTTCTATAAATAAATATAATATTAATTATATTATTTTTCTAGAAAAAAATGACATACCAGCGTGTGTGTGTGTATATATATATAATAATAATGAACCTAAGTCCAATTCTTGTAGTAAACTGATTACTTATTTAAATAAATTATCTAAAATAAATTTACATTCCCAGTAAATACATAGTATAATTATAGACATCGACAAAGTTAGAGCTATCAAAATGAGTAATTCGGACTGACCTATCACGGGTTGATGATTTAGTGAACCAATTTAACTTAATTCACTCTTTAGCGAGTCAAAAAAATTTGAATCCGATCTGACCCACCATAGGTTGACGGATTAAATGGGTTGGCTCACTTGTTCACTTAATTAGAAAAAAAATATTATTTTTTTATTTTTTTTAGTCAAAACTAAATTGTAATTCTAATTAAAATCTAAATAAACTTTAATGCAATCCAAATACAAACTAAAATAAAAAAATACAAATTATTTATGTGTTGGATAAAAAAATAACTTAACATGACGTAAATGTAAAGCCCAACATAATAAAAAAAATAAAAACATTTATATGACCTTTTTATTTGCGGGTTGGCTCACCAACCCGGCTCATCACGGGTTCAAGCTGGATGAGCCGAATTCTAAATGAGCTGGGTCAAAAATCAATCCATATTAAAATTTATAAAAAAATTTCAACCCAACCTGGCCCAAACTCGTAGTGAGCCGAGTTGGCTTGCGAGTTCCAACCCATTCTGACAACTCTGGACACAGTTTATTCAAAACAAGTAAAAATAAATATTTCATTAAAATTAAGAATATCACTCAACCACGATGTCTACAAGAATAATTGAGGGAACATTTTTTGAATACTCTACTTTTGTAATGAAATATGGTAGAAATTACTTTAATTTTGGAGATCTTAGATGTTATGCAATGAATGAGTATGACATTAAAAGATTAATCCAAGTAATACCTGGTGACAGTTAGAAAGGAAATCATAAAGAAAGAAAGAGAAAAACAAGTTCCCTTGGAAATTCAGGAAGATGCACAGCAAAACCAATGCCTATATATGATGTTCCTGTTGAAGTGGCTATACATGTTTAATGTTACTTAAAATCCTGTTATGGGTGGGTTAGCTAAGATAAGAAAAGAGCATGTTGTGATCCTGGTGGTGGTAATAGGATTGTGCAGCAGTGTTGTTGAAAGTAGGAAACATGTGAGCATCAAGAACAGGCTTGGAGCTGGAAACAACATCACTCTGCATTGCCAGTCCAAGGACAATGATCTGGGACAACATAACAGAAAATGGGAAAGAGTTTGGGTGGGACTTCTCAGACAATGTTTTTGGAACAACACTGTTTTTCTGTGATGTGGGGTGGGAAAAGGTTAAGGAATATCATTTTGATGCTTATTCCTTCGGCAGGGACAGAGTACGATGTGATGGTGTCGGATGTTCATGGCTCCTATCTGCTGAAGGCATTTATGGCTTCAATGGACAAACGAGTTTCTGGGAATTCATGTACCGATGGTCAAATTAAGCAGATGTAGTTTATCAGAATAATTATAATAAACAGCTAAAAGTTTCAGTCTGCTATCTTCATTTGTTTCTTCTCACTTCTTTAGGATCGGATGATTGATTATTATCACATTTCTTTGATTAATGTACTAACAATACTAAAAAAAAAATCATTTAAATGAATGTATATGAAAAAAAAATAAAGAATACAATAGAATAAAAATGTTATAATATTAAAGTATACAATTGAGTTATTATTGAACTTTAATAAAAATTAAAATATATAACTTTGTTGACAAAGAAAAAAATTAATATATTTATTAATATCATAATATATGTTTACTGATTCATATGTATAAATATTTAATGCTATCATTATTATATATTAATTAGCATTTATTTTTATTTTTTTTTGCAGTTTAATATACACTGTATTAAAATTTAAGATTGTTAATATATACTAATAAACGTACATACGTTAATATTATCTTAAACACTTGTTTAATTAATGAGAGATACTAAGAAGATTTTAATATTTTCATAATTTTTTTTATAATGTACTTGGATAAGACAATTTAAGAAAGTGATTCATTTATTTAGATAACTTAAAATTCTTTTGTAATAAAATACATAGTTTAGATAAAGAAACTAAAAAGCATTTAAAATATATATATTATGCATATTTTTTTTAATTTCAATTAGTTAAAGTAAAAGAAATTAAATATTTTTTAATTTCTTTATCCTAACAAAATATTTTATTACAAATAAATCTTATTTATTTTTTCAAAGAAATAAATTATTTTATTAAAATACTCTGTCTAAACACACAATTCATTTTCGCTTTACGGTTATTTCTCTTGAAATACAGTAGTTAAGATTAACATTTCACCAAAAACATTAAATTTTAAGTAAACTATAAGTATGAGAAATAATTTTCTCAGTCTTTTAGGAGCAAAATAAGTTAATATCCTTTCTCTATCTGCATATATTAATATCCTTTGTCAGATTTTTTCTTTATGTTGTAACTTTATTTTTCAATTTTTATAAAATCACAAATATTTCATGTTTTATTGTAAAAAAATCTTCAAATAAAAATTCATAAAAATTTATTTAATTTATTTTTATTATTATAGTAAATAATTTAGATATTAATATATATATTAAAAATTATTAATCTATGCAATAGCCAATATTATGAGTAAAAGAATTTCAATTAGTAACTAATTAAACTTTAAATTAATTAATAGCATTAATTACTAAAGATTTAATTATCAAACGAATTAACATCTAAATTAACCGCAAAAATTAGACAATAATATGTTTATCTATCATTGTTAAACAAGAAAGTCTCAGGTTCAAGTCCAATATGACCTAGCTGCATCGAATAAAATAATAGAAAGCTAACTAGACCGAAGAAGCATGTTACTGAAAGACTTTACTAAGACAAGCATATCTAAACATGTCATTGAAAGACTTTACTAAGAGAAACATGGATTATCAAGATGGTAGAAAAGATAGGATGAACAATTGGTGAGATATAGTATGGAGACAATTAGTAAGATCTAGTATGGACCGTACATGGACCAGCACTTCAAGGTATACTGTTTATTAGGGACCAAAGTAAAACTAAGCATGAAATTTCAATCAGCATAGAAAGATTTGAAAGACCAATGGTGTAGGAAAGAGCAAAAGAGCCAAAGATTTCAATCAACTAATATGTGATATACAAACATCATGAAGCTATGAAAGTATATAGTCATAATTATTGATCCTGATGCCAACCCCACCGATGTGATTGATTATGTGATGCTCAAAAGTTCTTTAAACTTGCAACGATTGGTGTGAAATAGGAATAGAAAGGCATCTAAGTGGCATACATATGTAACCAAGTCAAAATAGTGGTTAGGTTTGCCATGAACTTTTATCCCTCTTTTAAAAAAGAAAACCTTGTCATAACGCAGTGATAAACCTAAAATGTAACAGCATTAGAGAATGAGCCTCTACATCGTCGACTCCCCTTTCTGTGGTCTATGGCAATAACTTACATTGATTACGTCGGCGACATCAGCTCCGACGTAAACCTTGAATGTGAGTTTCTTCTTTTTGTTCCTTCCATTTGTTTGTTTACTACATATTAAATTTTGATCTTTGAATAACGAGTGCATTGATATGCCCTTTATTTCTTCCTCTTTCTCGTGTTCTTGTTCATCCAGTTGCTGCTCTGTTTTTATCATTCTCTGTTTTTTTTTCTTTCAAAATTTAGAACCGATTATTTGTTTGTTGTTCTTATGTTTGCTTATAAAAAAACACTGTTCCCGATTACTTTCAACTTATAGGATAATGTCAAGCACCCAAAACCAAAGCAATGCATCCTCACATTAGTAAACGAAATATTAGAGTTTTTATGAATTATGTTCAATACTTTATAGCATGACAATCATAAGAATTATATAAATGTTACAATATTAGTTTGTCACTATGCTATTTTTAATCATCTTTGTTGTTTTTAATCACATAATATGTAAAATTTGTCGGCCATGACTTTCCGCCATAGGCCGCCACGCCATCCGCCATATTTATGTGGCAGATATTTGGCTCACACCGTCATAGGCCGTCATCTGCTATTGATAACATTTGTTTAAGTAAACACAGTGGATTTAAGTAAATAAGTTCAAACTATCCTGCAATGAAATACTAATTTTGATAGAAAAAAAAAAAAATACCAAAAAAAGCTACTATAAAATCATTCAATTTTTGTTAAAAGAATCTGCCAAATCAATCTAGCATGAACACATTCATTACTCAATGTAATTGCTAAGCTCACATAACCTATCATCATAATTCTATAACAAACATATATTGAAACAAAAAGTGTAACACATGTGAAATCTGGGTATCCAAATGTATTATTTACCAGAATCTATAGTGAACTACGATCGCCTACCTCAAAAATCTGTCGAGTCTCCGGCGGCGCAACTCATCCAAAGGAAGCCCATCAGGACGGGAACTCCGCTGAAAAGATGAGAGCCCATCGACACCCCTACTCGTCCCACACATCTCACACACACTCCGCAACCCAGAATCGTTATCATACGTACATGTCTGGCATCTCCACCCCCTGTTAGTTCCCACAGTGCCCCTTCCGGTGATCCTTCCCCGGCGTGGCAAGAACTTGAAAGGCCACTTCAAAAAATCAGTTACCCCTCTGACGAGCAATGTTATGGGATTAGAGCCCGAATAAGTGTTCCTCAACTTCACATAAAGAAGCCCTGCGAGAATGCCACCGAGATGCCCGATAAACGAGACACCCGGCACGAGGAGCTGAACGAGAATCAATTCGGCCCACGCGGCATAACGAGAGGGAACGATGACTCCGTGGACGTAGGAATAATCGCTGGATTGGGAATTGAGAACGACTTTCATGGCGAAGAGGACGCCGGAGAAGCCAACGGCGTATTCGTTGTAGTAGGGTTTGTCGTAGTCGAATAAGAGAAGCAGTGATTTAGATAAGATTAGGGTAACGCCCTGGGAGAGGAGAAGAAGGGAAGCAACCATGGAAGCGAAATTGACGCTTCCCATTGACGTCTCCAGCTGAAACCCTTTCCAGAGAAGCGATAGCATGTTGTAGACAAGGTGCGGTTCGCCGATGTGGTAAAACGGCGAGAGAAGGAAGCGTTTCAAGTCCTTGTGCTGTTAACAGAATTAGAATTAGAATGTAGAAGCGTCGAATGAAACGTTGATCGTTGTAAGAAGATGAATCGAGAAAGTTACCTTGAGAATGAGGTGAGGGTTGAACCAGACTTGCTGGATGGGAGGAATGAGGGAATCGAAGAGGGAGGGGCGGAGATAGATGAGAGTGTTGGCGGCGATGAGGGCGGCGGTCACCGGCGGCTTGTGCTCCGACCGGTAATACTCGCTGAAGGTGTGGAGAGCGAGGAGAGGGAGCATTCCACGAGAAACCCTTTGCCCGATTCTCACTTCCATTTTCGCAAACTCGAAATTCCAATTCCCCACACAGACACACGCAGAAAATTGAATTTAAGCACTATAATTGATATAGAAAACAAAATCGCAAGGCCTTTGAGAACAAGAAACGTATTTTATTTATTCAACCCTGGGAGAAGAATCCAGAGGTTTCCTTCAACTCTGAGCCAACTTTCTCTACGCTTCCACCGTAATGCATCAGGATTAGAATTCTAACATGTTTTTTATTCAGTAAAGTTACAATATTTCTTCCATGTGTATTTATTTTTATAAAAGTATTTTAATATTTTAATTCTAATTCATCTTTAAAATTTTAATAAACAATGAGTCAAATGTATTTATATTTTAACATTTTTGCGAATTTACTCCTGTATTGCATGACAGAAAAAAAAAACATTTTGAGATTCCTAATTTAATTATTTTTTACGCGTATAGTTATATACTTTTTTTAGAATCACATGCATTTTGAAATTAAATAGCCAAATTTGCATTAGAAATATATAAAATTAAGACTTAAATATACATTTTGTCTATAATTTCGTTGTTTTTATTTAATTTGGTCATCATTTTCAATTTGTATTCAATTAGATCTTCATTTTTGTCAAATTTTGTCAATTTGGTTTTTTTTCTAACGGTGCTTAAATGGTTCATGTTTTTGAACTGTGTATGTCACGTGTTAACTACTGTTTTTTTTTTTTAATTTTTAAAAAAATTATTCACGTATCAAGTCATAATTGTGTCACGTGTCAATGTCATGTGTCAGTTTGTGGCTATGCTATTTTTTTGGTTAATTTAGTCTCTATATTTATTATTTTTGTTCAATTTAGTCCCTATATTTGTAATTTTTGTTCATTTCATTCCAATTTTGGTTAAATGTTTTTTTAATATTTATATTCTAAAATACTGATACTTCTAAAATTAATATTTAAAAATATTACAAATATTTTAGAAAAATAAACTAATATTTATAAAATTAACATCTAAATATAAAATATTTTAGATTTTAATTTAATATTTATAATGAAATAAAAATATTTAAATATTTTATATTTAAATGTCAATTTTACAAATGATAATATATATTTTTAAAACATTTAATAATCATATTTTAATAATATTTTAAATAATTATATTATATTTAATAATTGAATATAAAAATTATATTCAATTTATAATTAAATATAATAATTTATAATTGTTTTAAAAAATAACTAATAATAATGTAAATTTTAAATATATATATATATATAATATCTATAAAAAATTAAATTTGGTCTCAACTTGAAAGGGAAAAAATTATTTCACTATAACAAAAATTGAGATTAAATTAAACAAAAATTAAGGGACTGAATTGAACAAATATAACGAATATTAGGACTAAATTGAACAAAAATAAATAATACAATCACAAACTGACATGTGATACAAATGTGAATTGATACCTGAATTTTTTTTTTGAAATTAAAATAATTAAATAAAAAACAAAAAAATGAACAGCTGACACGTGAGATGTACCGTTCGAAAACGATAACTATTTAAATACATAAAAAGAACTAAGTTGACTAAAATTTCACAAAAATGAAACTTAATTAAACAAAAAATAAATAAAAACTAAATATATATTTAAGCTTACAACATGCTTTAATAGTTAAATATAAACACATCAAATCTTATCCTTCATGTTTTATATTAATTAAAAGTACTTTTTCTTTATGACATAACAAAAGTAGGATATTTTCTAATATGTTGGATGCAAAAATATCAAATTGGATATATATCTCAAACTATAGAATATTATGTGGAGAAACTTGATCACAGACATTCCTTCACAACAAATAATTCACCATTGAAGTCTATAAGCTCAACAAATAAAAAAGTTAAGTCCAACAAAAAGTCAAAGTTTAAATCCACACATCACAATTATTACATCTTTCACTGCAATCTTGTTTGAAAAACTCAATCTTGACAATAAGCATCCCAGCAAATAGATTGATAATTGGTTGTAATAGGATGTTCATCTTAAAGACATGAGTTTGTTGATATCATGGCTCATGACAAAAGTAGTTCTCAATTGTAATAGTCACAATGGAATTTAAACCCGAAGAATGAACAAGTATCTTGTGTAACAAATGATTGCGACGATTAAAGGAGCAGTATCAAATTAAAAACCTTAAAACTGAATCTAAAAACGAAGCATGCAAATTATAAATTAACAAAAAGAAAGCATTAGGAATTAATTTTGCCCCTTTCTTCTATCCAGAAAAATTAAAATACATCAGAAAAGTCATAACAGCAACCGGTTCATAATTTTTTTTATACTTTTAATTCTTACTCGGTATTTAGTTGTTAGTAATTTATTAGTGATTAAGTAAATCTATAATTTTTTTCACTTTTCCTTTCAAATTCACCGAATTAATTTTATAACTTCCGATCATTAACAAAATTAAATCTACAACCTTTCACGTCTAAGGGTGTCAAAATGAGTTAATCCGGCTTACACCGATTAGCTCACCACATATTGAGTTAAAAAAAAAAGTCATCCAACCCAGTTCATTTTTTTGGTGAGTCTGAAATTTTGCAACTTGTCCTAACCTACCATGAATTGGTAGGTTAGTGGGTTGATTCACTTACACTATTTTTTTTAATTTATTTAATATATTTATTACATTATAATGAGAGTGAATTGACTTAATTTATTTTTTATAATAATAAAATTAAAGTGTTCACTTAATTCTCGAAATATTATTATAAAGACAATAATAACAGTTAAAGCATAAAGTATCAACCTATAAAACATGACAAACAAATTAATTAAATATGGACGGTAGTAGTTTGACACCAATAATCCCATTTGTCACTCATATAAATTAATATTTTATTAGTAAAAGTTGGTGTCAAATGATAGTTATTTGGGAATGGTGGTGTCAAAGTAACTTTTTCCATTAAAACATTTATGTCATTCAAATATTATTGAACAACATAACATTCTAGCATTTAAAAGTATGAAATTGTGAACTAATATAATTAGAAGTACTAAATAATTATAAAAAATAAATAAAAAATTGTAAAAAAATGTTGATGAATTAAGTGAATCAACCCACCTTCAATCCGACTCGAACTTGTTTAATCCGTGAATCAAGTGAAGAACTCAGTTCAATTCACTTCTAAAAAATTTGAAATTTTCTCAATTTAACCAAACTCAAACCGGACTTACCACGAATTGAAACTCATTTCGGACTTTACTGATACTTATAGTTCCAAGAGGAGAAACCTATGATAGGATCTTACATCAATTGGGGTTAGTTGATGTTTTAACTTTGGCAATTGGGATTAACTAAGTTTTACTAAAAGCATTGATAAAAATGCGTTTTTGATGCGAGATAGTCCAATCAGGCGAGTCTCACCAGAAGAAGGTTTAATCTGTTGAATTTTAATCATAAACTTATGTTGAGGTTCGTTATCAAACACATGGTTTTCCTCCACATAGATATATTAAATGCAACCAAAAGAAAATCATTTGTTACCATCCACAATCATAAGAAAACAACTAATAACATTCGACTGTCATATGGTAAACGGTAACAGAATTCCAGAAGCTATTGTGTAAAACTATCGGAGAAAGTAAAAAAAATAAAAATAAAATAATTGATGCAATTACATACCCGAAATCTGATTGAGAGGTAATCGAATGGTAATGTGTGATTTTTTATCTCTTCTTGCTCTTTTTTTTACACGATCTCAATTTTTCCATCTTCTTTAACAATCCTATTTTTTCCTCTTTCTTCTTCTTTGATTTCAACATTTTCCTCTTTTACGATCCCAACTTTTTCCTCTTTCTTCTTCTATGATTTTGCCCTATAGTCCACTCAAGTAAACAAAAATAGATGAATACGAGATTAAATGTGCTTTTTCTCCCCTTCAACACTCCCAATATGTTTCAAAATGAATTTAAATTAAAAAAATATTATATATATATATATATATATATAATATAAAGTTTAAATATATCACGGCTAAGGCATTTGTTTTTATTTTGCGTCACTGTTACAATCCAAGAAAAATAAATATTTAACAAAATTTTATTGATGAAGTATACCAAATTACTAATCAACATTTACAAGAGACCCCTGCAGCACATAAATTCCGAGGTTCTGCAGTTTTTCAATGCTGTAAAATTCTATAAACCTTTATTTTTTTCTTTTTGTTTTTTCCTACAAATAATTTGACACAGTACCAACACAAATTATGGCTAAGCAACTTCAGCAAAGCCAATACGAAGATTGCCGTAGTCAAACACTGTGTGATATGCTCCCAAGAAAAGATCTCCAAGAACCCTGCAACCATACTTCAACTGTCATATACTATTACCACTACTAACACTAATATGCTGCAGTAATTCATTACAATATTTTATTCATTACCAGAGGGGACCTTGTGGTGGTGGCACATCTAGAGGAACAAAACCACCATAGCAGACAGTGGAACAACCTTCTTCGATTCTTAGCATATACTGTGAACAAAAAAGGAACATTAATGTCTATTTAGTATTAATGACCAAATATGTAAGTCAAGCAACCTTAGTTTCAGACATTTTTTACTTCGAGGAAAAAGGGACAGAAGATGTTAAAACAGCAGAAAAGTTATGTGGGGCTTAGAAAAATTGACCATAAAACTCAGACCTGTTTCGGAGAGAGAGGAAATGATTTGTTTCCAATAGTGAATGTAATTTGTGGCATGGTGTCAATACTGTTGCAGTCTATAAATGTTTGTCCCACGGGATTGGGAAGCTTCTCACACAGCTTTTACAGAAAAAAGAAAGAGCTTGTAAGTGCTAAAATGGAAAAGTTAGAGTTATTGAATACTTAATTCAAAGTAAAATCGATAACTCTGAGATTTAATTTAACCATTGTGCAACTATTACCTCATCTACATATTTTAATATTTTATCCTTTGTATTCTTTTGCTTAAGCTGAACTTGAATCCAAAAAACTACCATATCACAGAAAGTACACAAGGGGCTCTCCTTGGTTCTTGACTCGCCCCAGCTTTCATTATGTGCCGCTGATTCAATAACATCACTGCAGGTTAAAGGTAGACTTTGGTTAAGAGAATTGAAATAAAGGAATGTGTCTCAAAAGAAACAGAGGAAAATGAGAAGTATTGTACTTACTTCTTTATGTATGTTCTATTATGTGAGCAGAGTCCAATGTCAACGCATATAATCTCAGGCTTTAACTGAAAACATGTAAAGTATATAAAGAATAGTTAATTCCACTGGAACTTTGGATAATCACTGAGTATAAGGAGATAGTTATAAATAACAGACCCCAGAAATTATATATTCCCATATGGAATCGCCATAGTTATGGATGATGCTTTTACATTCATAACTCACATATCCTTCTGCTCCAATGGCATGGTTGATTTGAGTCACAATTTTCTGCAAACAAAAACTTGTTACAAAAGAGACACCTAAAAAAAAGACAACCAAAAAAACCACAAAGAAAATGTTTGAGATCATACAGTTGGACCGGCAATCAAAGAGGTTCCTGAGTCAATAATAGCAGCACAACCACCAGCACATAGCCCTGTAAATTAAAATTTAATTTTGTGATTCAACTCTAAGAAATAATCTGAAGAAATGAATTAGAATCAGTGGTATAAGTTGGCGGTTAAAAACACATTGGTGCTGTGAGAATGAACCTATAGGAGAAATTCAATGAAAAATTAACACCCTATTGCACCAACTTGTATCTGATATAGAATCTTGAGCAATCAATATTGTAAGAATTGACTCCGTAAAATCTCGTTTAGAAGGTTCTTAGACCGTCTGACATATTTTAGACTATCCTATGTTTATATCTAGTAGACCACATAATTAGATTGTCTCGTTCAAGGTCTCATAAATGTCAGATATAATATAACTGTATTTTTTACCTTATAAATATCATTAATAACTACAAGCAACAATGAAAAAACAAGGCATGTAGATTAACATCAAATGGAATAGAAATAAAAGGGAGAGAACCTGTTGGATTGTTTTCGAGTAGAATATCTCCCACCTCAATCTGGAGATGAAAACACAAAATGTCAATATTGAGATGGTTGATGCTGAAAGCTACAGAGACATAGTTAAAGCTATAAATATAACAGACCTGCCAATAATCTTCATGAGTAAGTGGAACATAAGTATGATCACCCTTAAAGTGCCTCCAGTCAATACCACCAAAGACAATCTCACCCCCTATCTTTGACATTGGGTCTGGGTTTAGCCAGAGGGAGAAAATCTTTTGAGTCACATGCCCTTGTTCTATCAGGTTGTACCTGCATTTTCAGAACTAATCACTGTATTTCTTCCATCCTTTTGTCACCAAAGACAATCACAGCACTAAGCAAAGATCAAATATATGATAAAAAAACGGATTAATTACCACACTGGTGTGACTTGTCCCACTGACTTGTTCAGGAATCCAAGTCCAAGTATCCCATCAAAATGATGTGCTAAAAACGCTAGAGGTCCTTCCTTTGTAATCTCAGCAAATTGCTGGATGGAAAATAACCAACCATCAGAAAAACCAACACCACAAAAACCCATTTGAATGAAAATACTGATTAGAGTCATAAAGACCTGATCTTTGACGATGAGTTCCCCTACTCTTAAATTATCTTGGCTGAAGAAGCCAGGAATGTGTCCATGGCCATAAGGGATCCTGCAAGATGTTCCTGGACATTTCCCAAACAAAAACTTCAGTATAAGCATTATTAAGTACATGGTGAAGTTCACGTAGCTCTCACTCAATGTAAGTTTCATTTCCCATGTGTTCTTGAATTAGTAGGATTAACATGAATTTCAACTAATAACACAACCTTTGAACTTGTAAAACCAAATGAATTAACTTCGTATTCAATGTCATGCTAATTCGGACTCACCTATTTTCGTATAGGTGTTAGAGAGCTTGGACCTATACTTGGAATGGAAATAGCAAGCAATCTGCAGGTAGTCACATATATCTTGTTTTAAAAATGAACTCAGTCAATGAAAAAGAAAATCTGAAGGAGTGTTCAATTGCATCAGATCATAGTGTATCGAACTTACAGACAAAATGCATTTGGAAGAAGGAACCCAGAGATTCGAGCTTCCAGTGTCAAACACAACTCTGAAGGTTTGAGGAGGTGACCCAATACCAATTTCTCCAAAATACTGTGCATCAAGATAATTCTTCAAATACACTGTATCTGGTTTTATATGATGAACAGACTCTCTGATCCTTGCAGAACTAAAACTGTTAATGTCCAAACTCCTCTTTTTGAGACCAACCCTTAATAACTCCTTATCAGAAACAGCCAAGGATCCAAACCAAGCACACACACACGTCAAAACCAGCAAATACTTGAATGCCATTTTCTCAACTCATCTGTTAATTGGCAATTAAACACTTTAAAGGCATTTTCAGCTGTTCAACAAAACTCATATGCATAACTCTATAGCGTAGTATCTAATGATAAATTCGAAAAAGGAAAAAGAAATACCTGATATAGAAATTATTCTTAAAGCAGGGGTAAATGAGAAAGAGTTACACTGTTATAGTGCAGGCACGGAACCACAACACAGGTGTAACATGGGATTGATATATAAATCTAAGCATGATAAGGTTGGTCGGTACCTATTAATAAGTAGTGGGTAAGAAGGAAGTGTTAACATTTTGCTACCCTTTCACCTAAAAAGACCAAAATATGGCTCCTTCGAATTTTCACTTGGATTAACCGTGCATGGAAACCACAGCGTAGTTTCGTGTAGGATAATGCAACTTTTAGTACGGTAAACGAAGTAGCTTCAGCAGCACTTGGGAATATACAATACAAGACTGAGAGGTTCGATAAGTGGACTATTTGATATGTTATTCCACCTAAGTACGAGTAACACCGTTAACGATGTTGTCGCAAGGTTACTTGATCGGAAATTCTTAATGTTTTTATCGAATCCCACGGTTCCTAGTTTGTCATGGGCAGTGGGATTATTAATTATTTATTTTCGCCAGACCTTACTGTTCTTCTTTAAAATATATTGGTAATAAAAAATAAGGTTTAATTACTTTTTGTTTTATACTCTCTCCTTTTGTCTAAAAATATTTAAGCTGTTAATTTTCTTTTTAGTCTTGGTCTAGTTCTAATTTCTTAAAACTAATGCAGTTTAGTTTTTTTTTATTGAATTTCGGATAAAGAATTTTTTATCAAAATTGAAGTTGTTAATAGAGATAATTTGATTTATAGATACTAGCGAAAACACAGGCGCGACGCGACAACACCTATTCATATCTATTAATTTTTATAAGAATAATATTTACTTTCAAAATATATATAATAAATTTTAAAATAGTTATTAAATAGAATAATTGTTAAAAATAAGTTTTTTCAAATAACGGTCAAAATAAAATGAATTTAAAATAAACGGTTAAGATAAACTAATTATAAAATAATTATTTTTTAAAATAATAATTAAGGATAAAATAAAAAAACGAAAAGTAGACATAAAAGAGAGAATCTTTCTTATATATTGAATGAAACACAAAAGTGGACACAAAAGTCGGTCAAAACTAATTATATTTTTCTATGTATACACAATGTTCCCTTAAAATAATGTAACATTTAGATTTTTTTTCCGATGTATATAAATTATTTTCTTGACAAACTTAAATATATACGAGACAAATCATATTTTAATTTACAAAAATTATAAATTTAATAGAAAAAAATTTGATGCATGTGTTTGAATTTTTTGTTCATACTTTTAAATCAACGTCAATTTAAACCGTGAAAATACGTGAAATAAAAAAAATTAAGTTATAAAAAAATTAAATATTAAAGTAAAAAAAACTAAATTATTTATAATAAAAATTAAATAATAAATTTAAAAAATGATAAAAATTAAACAGTATTGTTTTATCGTTTATTTTTAAAAAACTGAACTTCTATCGGTTAACTGCTCATTAATTTGTTTATGTTATTGTTTATACACTTGCTATATCTAATTTGAGGAAAAACATTATGTTTCAATCGTTTAAGAGCGACCTCGCGAATGTGGTGTTGGTGTTCAAAAAACTTTTGAGTGTGACACTTTTTACGCACATTATAAAAGCGACTTTGCTCTATATTAATTAATTATAAAAGCGTAAAATTTTTCATTAAATTTCCTCCTCCTTTTTTTAAGGTGTTTTAAACTTTAGCAAAACTAAAGAGTATTTCAGTTCAGTTTCGTTCAATTCGGTTAAGTTCAGTTCAGTTTGGTTTAATTCGGTTCGGTTCAGTTCGGTTCAGTGCGGTTATGTTCAGTTCAGTTTGGTTCGGTTCAATGCGATTCGATTTGATCCGGTCCGGTCCGGTTCGGTTTGGTTCAGTAGTGTTCGGTTCGGTCTGGTCCTGTTCGATTCAGTTCAATTCGATTCGGTTCGGTTCACTTTCGTTCAATAAGAATATATACTGAATTTTTAAAATAGTTGTTAAATGTAAATTTAGAAAAATAAAATATGTACATAAGAGAAGTTTTTGAAACAACTGTTGAAGACATAAGAGGTTTGTAGGCTAACGGTTAAAAATAAACTATTTATAAAATAATAATTAAGGGTAAAATTGAAATAACGAAATATAGACACAAAAGAGGCTATCCTCTTTATAT
>Ga0214542_1000530_pt1:0-32500 | contig 69744 bp, 48 predicted proteins | sample CNSS1metaG_FD_160096 | JGI IMG/M metagenome (GOLD analysis project Ga0214542, IMG submission 160096) | Root nodule microbial communities from cowpea collected in UCLA plant growth center, Los Angeles, California, USA - CNSS1 | ecosystem: Host-associated > Plants > Roots > Nodule | place...
TATATATACATTCCTACAATATAAGAAGTGCTAACACATAAAACTTCAAAAAGTACTTTTACCTTTATCTTTCATATAAACATTTCTTAAAACCTTACTTTTAGAAAAGGATAAGTTATCTTTTAGTTTGTTCCCTGTAAAAAGGTATTATGCTTTTAATTTTTGCAATCATCAAAATAAAGTAATTTTAGCCCCCTTATTAGAAAATAAAATAAAGTTTAATTTCGTTAAAATGTAAATATTAATGAGTCAAACTTTTTATAGCAACTAAAATTAACATTTCGAGATATCCATAAAAAAAAACAAATATATTGCATAACGTGACAAACCAGATTTCTAACCTCTACCACAAAATATACACACATTTAGTGTTCGGTCATGTCTCAAGGTGGAAGAAGGATACCTATGAAAAACAAAAATGAAAAAAGAAAAAAAAAATCTTCTTTTGAATCTGTATAAGGAGTGTGTTTCCAATGTAGCACACAATGCTGTAGTTGATATTCTCTTTTCAGTCCTGTAAAAAAGATAAACCTGCTGCTGCATATATAATAAGCATGGGTGATGGAGAAAATGTATGTAACATGAAGAGTCTTGTCACATTTCAAATCCTACTAAAATTATAACAGTAGTGGCTCAGATTCCCTGAGATAATTTTCTACCAGTTGAAAGCTGGCAACACATAAGATGGATAAGCTTCGTATTTGGAAGCAAGTGATTGCACAGAAGATGAATCTGCAACTTCTCCAAAACTATGGAGTCCAAGTTCAGTAGCGTGAATTCCACCAGTGATAAAAACTGATTCTATTCCAGCAGCATTAGCACCCTTAATATCATGATGGAATGAATCACCCACAGCAATACAGTCAGAGGCATCTGTCCCAGCCATGGCCATGGCTGACTTGTAGATTATCTGACAAATCTCAATTGTTACAAAGATTGCCAAGAACATGGAATAAGGATGCATGTGCCAATGCAACAGAAGATGATGTCCCACAAAAATCTTAATCATGTTAATATATAAATAAATATGTTCCTACTTGCTCCTAAACAAAACTAGTGCCAAATATGTAATTCAATCATGAGAAAACAAAAAATCAAGCTCTGGGTGAGAATTATCCAGAATTTAATCCATTTAACTGTGCTTAACGTGATAAATTAAAACTGTGAATTTACTTTTGCTTGTTGAGATTGCCTTTAAAATCTGTACAATAAGATCAGCTAACTTGAAAATGGTAGAGGGATTAAACACGCTGCTTAATAATTTTGAAAGATGATACTTGAATTATGTACCAAGTGATTCAGGGTATAAATTGACCACTTAACATTTGCAGAAAACGTAATCTTACTTGTACCATTGTGCATGTAAAATCTGAGTAGTCTAGGTACTAAAAGCATAGAATACACTAGAAGAAAATAACTATCAAAGTGGAATTAATAGTATTCACACGGAGATAGATTCATCTTCATCACCTCATCAGGTTTGCCCATCCATTTTACTTCACCCCCAAGCTTTTCATATTTAGCTGCCAGTGTACCTAGAAGTTTAAAATATGCACACGAAAAATTGGTATAAGATGAAACTAGGAAGACGAAAAAATCTGTTGTAACATGATATTAATACACATGTCATCTAAAGAAAACTCATGCTTCAATTTTCTATGAAAAGAATACCTTGGAATTACTATTTAGGCATTAAACTTTTAGATTTGGTTAAAAGGGTAAAGGACAAGATAAAGCAAATTCACCGGGCATCACACGTAAGTCTCTTGCTTCAACAGTTACATAATCTGGATTGGCTACAACCATAGGAATTCCTTTGGAAGCACAAAGCTCCAAGATTTTCTCAAGGTCTTCAAGTTTCATTGAACGTGCACTCCCATCAGCATTCCCCAAGGCTTCGGTACCATGAGCCAAAACAAATTCAGCTTCTTCAACATTCTCCACAACTTGCAAGTCTAAGCCCTAGATCATATGCTATAAATTTTAGAGCCCTCGATGTATATTATCCTCTGCAATCATCTTTGCATTGTCTAAATCAACCATTTTATATACACATATACCTTATCCAGGTTACTGATATTTGAATACAATCATTTGACTTTCAAATGGACAAAACGAAAAAGATCATGTTTAGCCCAAATCAATTTCCTCAATTCCATCATTTAAGAAGAAAGGAGCCCTTCTATGCAGATTAATTGATACAACTATAAACCAGGTTCCAAGAAACAATTACTCAAAGAACAATGCCATGTTATATTGGATAAAGCAATGTTTTTTAGAAGTAGCAATTGAATATATGCATATGATGAATATCAGAATTGAAGCTGCCCTACACACCTCAAGAGAGATTGCTCCCCGGCCATTCCAGGTGAAATGAATACAAGATCTCCCCAATGCCGCAAACCAAGGATCATCTCTCCTGCTTAAAAAGCACAACAAATTATACACAGAGCGACAATGTATTCATACAGAATGAAGGAAATGATAATTGAACACGGAGTCATGGGTAGCAAAGGCACATGTTATACATGAAACAGAAAATTTGTAGTAAGAATGCAATTAATGCAGCAAGTTACGAAGAGAAGAATGATAGAATGAAAGAGTGACTCAATGATTGGTTTATGTTTTGCTGCATGAAGAGGGAAGAAACAAGAAACAACCTCTGCAAATACTGGTGAGTTAGTTCTCCACTAGTGACAGCCCCCAGAAAAAGAGAGGCATCAAATCCAAGACCCTTCACTTTTTCAATGGTGGTTGATGATCGTCTTGAGGAGTTGCTTATGATCACCATCTTAGCACCCGTCTTCGCTATATTTTCTACTAAAAGAATAAAAACCAAAGAGACATTAGCTTCATAGTAGGTAAGATACAACACAGGATACGAGAAGCAGAAAGAAAAAGGAAAGAGTGGAACAATAACAATAGTTAGTTACATGTCGAAATAGCAGCTGGATAAGGTTGTTTTCCGTCGTGGAGTACTCCGAACTGGTCCAACAACCATACCTGAACGGTGAAATATCTGATAATGTTATTTGTGTTGCTTGGGTAAGAGATAAATATAAAATGTTGAAATTGTGAGATTAAGGAACCTTGAAACGGCGCGTTTCGGCGAGTTGTCGGAGACCGTTCAAGGTGTGAAACTGAAGGGGCGGCACAGAGCATTTGGGCATCATTCTTCAGCACTCTCAGCTCCGCTTAGGTCAAATTCATGAAATTACTGTAGTGCCAGTGAAATTCTACGTTCTACGCTAAATGTAAAATCGATCTATTCATGAAAACAAATTGAGGAGAGTGAAGATTAACGATGGATTTAGACACAAACAAAAGCACACAACGCAACTCTTTTTTCTTGTTCTGTTCCTTCTCTTTATCATTTACCTGTGATGCCAGATCACTCCACCTTTCTTTCAATTTGGACTACATAGTTAAAATTACAGAAAAACAAATAAAGAATCTTAATGAAAAATTAAATTTATATTAAAATACTATTAACCTTTTATTTTCTTTATTGTTCTCGTCCATTTTCCTTTTATTCTGATGTAACAGTTAAACGGAATAGTAAAAGTTGTAAGGGTATGAATATTTGATATTGTTTATTTCGAAGTGTTTTATCACGGTTTTGTTAACATGTACTGCTTTGAAGGATTACAAATGTTTTCTTTTTAATTTTAGGAATTAAAATACTTTTTAATGTAAAAGACTACAATAAGATTTTTTTCAAATTTTATAGAATTAAAATATGATTAAATTGTATACACTCCGGATTACATTTTCTTTTCAAATAAAATGAAGAAATTGAAAATCATAACAAATTAAAAGCAAATTGATTTTTTAAGATTCGAAACTTAAAACTTACCATTATTCTAAATACGCTCTTAATATGAAATAAACATTTAGTGTATTGGATAGAATTTAAATAACCTTAAAAAGGTTAAAAGAAGAAATACTTAAATTTTGAAAGAGGCATATATGATAAAATAAAGTACAATTTAAAAAGGAATGTTTAAAATTATGTTAAAAAATATGCATGGTAATTTAAATTGGTAAAACATTACAGAAATTAAGAATGAAATTGTAATTCGTATTGGAGGCGAACTAAGAAAAAATAATAATACTACTAAGACTTGAAAAGATAAATGTTACTTCATAGACTGAGTGGAAAAATGTAGCATCTTGATAATATATCTTTTGAATATATTTTTGTTGCATCTTAACTAAATAGGTTTGAGATAATTTTGATGTCAGTTACGAAAAATATCTACAATTTTTATGACTAAACAAATCGAATTCGATTATAACAGGTTGAATTGTCATATTAAAGATTCTGCATTTGTATTGTAAATTTCAAACTTCATAATTTTATATTTATAGTTTTGGACTTCTAACTTAATTGTTGTTCTTGTAAGGGTAGAAGTCCAGCGATCTCAAGAGTTTTCAGTCTTCTTCTTCCTACTCCACGTCTCCTCTCCTTACAGTTAACTCTGGTCCACCGTCAAGAGTGGAGTACCTGCAAACACTCTGATGCCTAAGTCAGCAATAACCCAATATTCTCTCTGCACTATATGAGTTTTAGATAGCATACCACCTGTCAGTCAGTAAATTGTCCTTTATACTACCTGGCATTATTCCCACTTTTATTGCCTACAGGGCGGTTTCCTTCTCCTATTAAGCACTAAGGAATCTTAATCAATACGGTAACTGCCCCCAGACCTTAACGGTAACATTTCTACATTCCTATTACCGTTGAACTTCTGAACTCTTGGACCTGTGTGTTATCTTTGTCATGACTGGGATAGGTCTACCCCTCTGCGCTGCTGGCCCATTACGCATCAGGACCCTTGGGCCGAGATGTACCAGCACCAAGGGCTGACATCTACTCGGCCTCCAATCCTAAACGTGTCTGCCACCTTGTCAAGCCACGCCTTGACTCTAGTGGCCAAGATGTGTCTGGCCATTGGGTTATGGTGTTCACGGCACCTGGGCCGAGATACATGCATCTGACTGCACCACCCTAATCCTCTTCTACTGACTGTGCCTTATCCTGAGTAACACCCTTTCCTGTCGTGTCCGTGGTCGAGTACATCCCTCCCAAGCTTCCCTATTGTACCTAACTAATGGGATGTACCCAGGCTTCCTATACACTTGGCAGGGCAGCAACCTCCAGATCGGGCTCTAGGTTCCGAGACCAGAGACAACCAAAGTATAATAGGTATACCTCGTTGATATCCAACAGGGCGCGGATTCTGGAGGAAGCCCTTAACGTCGACCTTATATCTCCGCCTAGAAAGGTCCCAACTCCCTCTCATGCAGACACCACGAAGCACTGCCGCTACCACCGAAATTATGGCCATACTACGGAAGAGTGCTTCACACTGAAGGACAAGATCGAGGAGTTGATACAAGCTGGGCACCTCAAGAGGTTTGTAAAACGTGAAGATGGGGAATTTTCATCCCGAAAAGAAGACCGAGAAGGAGGAAATGAGAGGAAGGAGTACAGAGCGCCAGCGTACGGAGGGAGGTGCGAAGATAACCTTCGACGGAAGATCGATCATAAGAGGGATGAGCCACGTGACGCACAGGAAAAGCCACTTCGGGGAGTTATCAATTACATTGCAGGAGGTTTCGCCGGCGGAGGCTCCACTGCATCTGCCATAAAGAAGTATGTCCGCGCAGTTCAAAGCGTGAATGCAGTTTCCATACATCCGCGTAGGCGTATGCCGCCTATCACCTTTCGGGACGACGATTTTCAGGCTGTTGACCCTCAACATGATGACCCGATGGTCATATCGGAGGAAATCGAGGACTTCGCCGTCAGAAAAACCCTCGTGGACCAGGGGAGCTCGGTGGATATCCTCTATTGGAGAACCTTCAAAAAGTTAAAAATCTCAGAAGCAGATATTCAACATTATTCGGAGCCTATAGTTGGCTTTTCAGGTGAACAAGTGGATAAGAAAGGCTATATCGACCTTTTCACTAAGTTCGGAGGAGGAAAGGTGACGAGGACGGTAAAGATCAGGTACCTCATTATCGATGCGCACACATCATACAACATACTATTAGGAAGGCCCTCTCTTAACACGTTGGGCGCAGTCGTCTCTACATATCATTTAGCAATGAAATTTCCTTCCGCGTCCGGAGACATCATCACCATCCATGTGGACCAACCCACTGCACGTAAGTGTTATGCAGATAGTTTGAGAGGACGACCCAAGTCACCCCCAAGATGCGCAGTACACAACATTGAGAAGACGTCGAGGATTAAGGGTGCAGACTTAGATCCTCACTTCAACGATGACACACGGGTCGAACCAGTTGAGGTCACAGAGAGGCACGACTTCGGGGACGGGCTCAAGTATACCTACATCGGTAAGGCATATGCAGATGTCGCAACGCTAAAGCAGACGCTAAACGAACATGCCGATTTGTTCGCCTGGAGTGCAGCTGACATGCCCAGAATCGACCCACGAGTTGCTTGTCACAGATTGTATGTTTATACAGAGGCAAAATCGGTCGCTTAAAAGAGGCGAAAAATGGAGGGGAGAAAAGAGGGACGCAACCAAGGCCGAGGTGCAAAAATTTCTCTCCGGGGGCTTTATTACAAAAGCTATGTATACCACTTGGTTAGCCAACGTGGTGTTAGTCAAAAAGTCCAATGGTAAGTGGCGGATGTGCACGGATTATACGGACCTTAATAAGGTTTGCCCCAAAGACACTTACCCTTTACCCAGCATAGACCGGCTTGTCGATGGAGCAGCTGGCCATAGAGTACTTAGTTTCCTGGATGCCTATTTTGGCTACAATCAAATACCTATGTATGCAGGTGATAAGAAGAAGACAGCTTTCATCACAGAGGAGTCCAATTTCTACCATGAGGTCATGCCCTTTGGCTTGAAAAATGCAGGAGCAACGTATCAGAGGTTGATGGATCAGGTTTTTCATCATCTGATTGGGAAGTGTATGGAGGTTTACGTGGATGACATGGTGGTGATGTCCGATTCACTAGAGCAGCATATAACAGACTTAAGGGAGGTGCTGCATGCAGTGCGTCGATATGACATGCGTCTAAATCCTGAGAAGTGTGTGTTCGGGGTCACAGGAGGAAAATTCCTAGGTTTCATGTTAACGTACCGAGGTATTGAGGCCAACCCGGACAAGTGCCAAGCTGTGCTGAGTATGTGTAGTCCCACAAACATCAAAGAGACACAAAGATTGATGGGACGTTTAGCGGCACTGTCACGATTCATGTCGGCACTAGCTGAGAAAGCACAGTCAATGCTTAAACTAATGAAGAAGGCTTGTAAGTTTGCGTGGGATGAAGCTTGTGAGCACGCGTTTGTTAACCTGAAGGAATATTTGTCCTCACCCCCGGTCTTGCACAAACCCACAAAAGGTAAATCACTTTTAGTTTATCTGGCTATTTCTAATAACGCTGTAAGCACTGCTATAGTCCAGGAACACGATGGACAATAACAACCTGTTTACTTCATCAGCAGAGTTTTGCATGATGCTGAGTTATGCTACCAGACAATTGAGAAGGTGGCATTGGCGTTAGTAGTCACAACCAGAAGACTATGGCCGTACTTTCAGAGTTATGAGGCCATAGTGCGAACCGACTACCCAATACACAAAATGCTGAGGAGACCCGATCTGGCAGGCCGTATGGTGGGATGGTTGGTTGAATTGTCTGAATTTCATATTCGCTGTGAAGCGCGGGGAGCGACCAAAGCCCAATGTCTGGCTGATTTTGTTAACGAGCTGGCTGGACAAACAGAGCTGAACGTTAACACGTGGACATTTTTCGTGGACGGCTCCTCTAACACTAAAGGCGGCGGGGCTGGTATAATTTTGCAAGGACCGAACAATCTTCTTCTTGAACAATCCTTGCGATTCGGATTCAAACCCTCCAACAATCAAGCGGAGTACAAAGCATTGATTGCTGGATTACACTTAGCGGTAGACATGGGCGTCGAGAACCTTACGTGCAAATTTGATTCGCAACTCCTAGTTGGACATATGGACGATAACTTTCAGGTGAAAGATCCTCTCCTCTCACGATATTACCATGTTGTGAAGGGAATGTTGGCACAGTTCAAAACAGTATAGCTGGAACACATTAACCGCACACAGAACTCTAGAGCAGATCTACTTTCTAAGTTAGCTACGGCGAAGATGAAGGGACAACATCACACAGTAATTCATGCTACTCTCAGTCAACCTACGGTCACCATGATAGATAGCAATGTCACGAAGGTCTCTAAAACAGAGGACAAGGGGTTGATGGCTCCCATAGTTCAATTCATACAACACGGTGAGGATAGCGGGACCGACGATCCCGCAATCCGAAGGAAGGCTTCGCGGTTCATGCTCATAGGCGGCGAGTTATATAAAAGGGGCTTTTCCAACCCTCTCTTAAAATGTGTGGCCGAAAATCAAACGCAGTACTTGCTAGATGAATTGCACACAGGCATATGTGGTTTTCATTCGGGCTCACAAGCCATGGCGTCCCGCATTTTGCGAGCGGGGTATTATTGGCCTACTCTCAAGAGAGATTGCGACAGGTATGTCCAACGATGCACTCGATGCCAACAGCATGGCAATCTCTTACACGCGAAGCCAGAGGAACTTCATGCCATTATATTTCCATGGCCATTCGCTATGTGGGGTATGGACATCTTAGGACCTTTTAGTCTTGGGAAGGGACAGGTCAAGTTTTTGCTCGTAGCGGTCAATTATTTTACCAAATGGATCGAAGTATAACCTCTCGCTACGATCACGGCTCAGCACGTACACAAGTTTGTTTGGCGCAATCTAATCTGTAGGTTTGGCGTTCCACAAACCATTGTAACAGATAATGGGCGACAATTCATTAATAAGGGGCTGGCTGAATTTTACAAAGGACTCTATATTCGTCATATTACTAGTTCGGTGGAGCATCCGTAGACAAATGGCCAAGCAGAGGCCGTAAACAAGGTCACATCGAAGGAATTGAAGAAACGACTCGGGGAGGCGAAAGGCACCTGGGTCGATGAACTACTGGAAGTTTTGTGGGCCTATCGCTGCACCCCCCAATCCACGACTCAGGAAACGCCATACAGCCTGACATACGGTGTCGATGCAATGATTCCTATTGAAATTGGCGACACTTCACTGAGAAGGCAGTTCTTTGACGTTCACCTTAACAACGAAAGCATGCTCATCAACCTAGACTTGCTTCCCGAGCTCAGGGATCGTAGTTGCATATGAGAAGCAGCATCCAAGGTTCGAGCTCAACGCCGCTATAATTCTAAAGTCAAGCATCGATCGTTTCTTCAAGGAGATTTGGTTTGGCGGATGGCTAGTAACGCACGAAAGCATGCAGGCAAATTCTCCCCTAACTAGGAGGGTCCATTTCGCATCCGGGAGGTAATTGGCAAGGGAGCATACCGCCTAGAGTATCTATTTGGGACCCCTATACCAGCAACTTGGAATTCGTCACATCTGAAATTTTATTATAGCTAAGACTCTTTATGTTTCACGCGATGTACTCTTTCCTACCTTGATTTTTTTTCCCTAAGGAGGGTTTTTGTCGAGGAGATTTTAATGAGGCATCCCTGTTACCAATAAAGTATTTGTGTTCCTTTTATATTGTTTTGCGATTGGATTGGTTCATTTTTTTCTAAGCGTCAATATAGTTCTTACTCTACCAAGGGGTCTGGAAGCCTCGTTAACCATGACGAGCCCTCCCCTCAACTATTCACCATGGGTCAGGTAGCATCATTAACCGCGATGATCCCTCCCATACACCGACACTACGCTCCATATAACGTTAACTTTTCCCATATCTCACCAAAACCTACCTTTTCCCAGCGCTCGGCCATCGCGACCGAGAATATATCTCCCTTAGTGGCCGACAACATTCCCGCTCGCATGCTAAGGGACGTCGCTACCACTCATCTTGCTAAGATAATTGCAAGACATGTTCCTGTTGCGTTAATTCACAGTACATATAAAGCAGTTAATTCAAACATCCAATCATATCACACAAACATACGATAGTTCATTACAGACGTCTTACAAATCATAAAAGTTCAGCACATGCCTTCAAGGCCTTTTACACATAACATATAATGTCCTCTTAGCACACAAAACAAAAAACATCACACACATAAGTTCATCAAATAGACGGCGGCGACAGCACCTTCCCTGGATCACTAGCAGCAGCTTTGGCAGACTCTATGTCGTCAATATGCATCAAGACCCCATCATAAACATCTTTCTCGATGTTAATCCGATCATCTCCTGCATCGAAGTTGAATAGGTGGGCAGTCTGGCAAACGGCTTTGTAAAAGCCTTCCTCATGTTGCGCCATGACATATCCTTCCAACTCATAGATTCGCTCCAGGGTCGAGGTATGTTTGGCCTGCAAGGCCGTCAATTTCTCCTCCAGCTTTTCCAGCGCGGTTTGGGATTCCTCATCTTTCATTTCCAGCTCCTTGCAACGCGTTTTCAGCGTATTGCGTTCCTTTAACAGCTGGGACCTCTCATTTTTCACACTACCCAACTGTAGAGACACCTCTTGCCTCCTCTGATTCGCCTCTGCCAAATCTCTTTGCAATGTTTGTATTTCAACAGATAGCCTACTGGAGTCTGGCAATTTGCTTAAAACCGTCTCCAGGTGTCGTCTCATTACCATAGCTCTCGCTTGAAACTCGTTCAGTGCATACAACACGGTCTCTGGACGGATGGCCGACACTATCTCCGCCTCCTCGGGGGATAAGGATACCTCTATGCCTTCATTTATCTTCAACTGGGCATCAAAGAGGGCCGACAAGGCGTCTTGGCTTTCTTCTTCAGCAGTCCTCGTCTTTTTTGGCGAAGGAGGGTGGGGGGTTCCTGGCTTGGAGGGCCTATCGTGACGTTTGCCCCTCTTTTTTTCAACAGGTGGGGGTAGCAGGTCCCCCCTCTGTGACGACCCTTCTACTGTCATCCGCCCAGCACTTCCACCACTCTTTTTCTTTTCTTCTTCCATCCTCTTCCGCCTTAGTTCCAAGTAGATATCCTTTCCAGAGCCACCGACAGCTGCCATGATACCTGCACAAACATCAATGCGTCAACCCCCATTAACACCATACCACTGGCATTTAGCCAAACAAGCATACATACCGAATAACTCATCGCGCGTATGGAAGGATCTAAATACACCAATAATTTTCTTTGAAGAGAGTTTCTTGGGCAGTTGGTCCAAGTAGGCCAATGTATGTCGGTCTTCTGGGGTAAGAGACTCTCTCGGCCAAATACGATATGTGGTGGGGGATTTGGTCCAATAAAAGGGAAATTTAGGCGTTCCACCATCAAAATAGAAATACTCAGCCCCAGCGGACCTAATAATGACTTTAAAGAACCCTGTCTTAAATCTTTTAAACGACTGGGTGTACGCAGCTAACAGGCATTGGTGACTCTGGCCTACAAGGGATACCCAACTGGCCAGTTCCCCTAACCGAGTACTATAGTACTACAAAAAGACTTGGGGTGATGGTTTCAGATGTAGCACGCGGCAAATCAATCTGAAGGACTGCAAGGCAGCCCAACTGTTGGGGTGCAATTGACTAGGAGCTACATTTAACACTCTTAACACACCCATTGTGAAATCGTCAAACGGCACGCATACATGCAAATCAGTCACTAAGGTTGCGTACATATAAAAGAAATCATGCGAATGACCCTCACGCCTGTGGCACACGCTATCCCCTCTCCTAACCCGCTCAACACTTACAATACGCTCATCAACGGTATCTGCTATGATATCAGCCCGTTTGCGCCAGGCTGCTAGTTCGGCGGATTGGGTGAACCGCGACAAGGGAAGCTTCACTCTAGGGTCTGCCCAGTCATACCCCGGGCGATGTAAGGCCGCATATTGCTCAGCCCCTACAGTACAGTCGCTATCCTCTAAGGATGTTAGACTATTCGACGAATCAGGTATATCCCGCTCCTCGTTTGACTCACTACACCTACTGGAAGAACAATAAGCCGAAAGGGATGACATACCTGGGGAGGCTGCTACTTCTTCGCTTGGGGGGCTTCCCTTCTCAGAGCGCAAATCCTTTTCACTATGAGCCCTCATCTTTATTTATAGGAGCCCACTGATATCAGTTATACATAGGTCATGCACGGATTTCGATGTCGCCATCATAGCTTGTATCTCGAGCCCCGTGCTATTTCCAGTCTATCTCTAGACCCTACACTCCTATTTCTGTTTTGCAGAGCTGACGTACGACCCCTCTCTCTTTCACTTATGTTTTCATACAGACTCTTGTTTTACTTTGTTTACTGCGAGCCTGGGGGGCTAGTGTATAGAAAGCCTGGGTACATCCCATTAGTTAGGTACAATAGGGAAGCCTGGGAGGGATGTACTCGGCCACGGACACGACAGGAAAGGGTGTTACTCAGGATAAGGCACAGTCAGTAGAAGAGGATTAGGGTGGTGTAGTCAGATGCATGTATCTCGGTCCAGGTGCCGTGAACACCACGGCCTAATGGCCAAACACATCTTGGCCACTGGAGTCAAGGCGTGGCTTGACAGGGTGGCAGGCGCGTTTAGGATTGGAGGCCGAGTAGATGTCGGCCCTTGGTGCCTGGTACATCTCGGCCCAAGGGTCCTGATGCGTAATGGGCCAGCAGTGCAGAGGGGTAGACCTATCCCAGTCATGACAAAGATAGCACACAGGTCCAAGAGTTCAGAAGTTCAACTGTAATGGGAATGTAGAAATGTTATCGTTAAGGTCTGGGGGCAGTTACCGTATTGATTAAGATTCCTTAGTGCTTAATGGGAGAAGGAAACCGCCCTGTAGGCAATAAAAGTGGGAATAATGCAGGTAGTATAAAGGACAATTTACTGACTGACATGTGGTATGCTATCTAAAACTCATATAGTACAGAGAGAATATTGGGTTATTACTGACTTAGGCATCGGAGTGTTTGCAGGTACCCCACTCTTAACGGTGGACCAGAGTCAGCCGTAAGGAGAGGAGACGTGGAGTAAGAAGAAGAAGACTGAAGGCTCTTGAGATCGCTTGGCTCCTACCCTTACAAGAACAATTGTATTATGAGTTAATTAATTGAGCCTAGTAAGTTGTACTGAGTCGAATTACATATTAGTATAAACAATTTCGGTATACTTGAAAACAAGCTTTCCAATTTTGAATTTAAAAATTAGTTACATTGCTTGAAGGCTAAATTCTTCAAGCAATTAACCATTACAAATATCATGCACATAAGGATTTGAGTTTTATTTATAAAATTTGATTCTATTCTTCTCTTTAACTCTAAATAGGTTAAGTCATGACTATGATATACATATCATGTGAGTTAGAAATTGAATAGGTGATTGATTGATATCTCAGCTTGATGAATATTAACACAACAATTTGAATGATGCTTTGATCTAGTTCGTAATGCGTTTGATTTTATGGGTTGATTCATATTATAACACCAATTAGAAAATTTTTGTAGTTTTCTCATAATAGCAGCACGAAAGATTGAACTTATTAGTCTTGAAGGAGTCGTGCGGGGTAATCATCAACATGATTTGGCTCATTGTAAGCACAACCATTAATGACAGTCCTGTGAGGTCTTACAAAATCATCAACAAGTATTTCTTTGTAAAAGAATGTCATTTCACTCCATTAAACCTGTGAAGCTAAAATGTCTTATTCAATTGAACGACAATGGTAATACAAAAGTAAAATTAACCAATAGAAAGGTTAAACATGTGGAAGGAAACTATTAAGGTGGTGGTGCGTCTTTATTAACGGTTTTGCCTCTGGCTCTCAGCTTCTCAACTTCTTCTTTCATGGCTTCTTTTCTCCTCTTGCTAGCCAATATTTTAGCCATAACACCACTCACGCTCGGGTCCTTTTTCTCCGTTGGTGGTGGAGGCGGTGGGCGCCTTGCAGCACCACTTGCCCTTTGCTCATCAATCAAACCCAACCCCACCACTACCGCACCACTCAGCCCCATCAATGTCCTACACGCAATATTGTAATTGTAACAACAATGCACCATTCTTTATTTCATCTTATTAGCTACCGTATTCGTTTTATTCATTTAATTTCAATAGACTACAACAGTAATAATAATGAGAGTAAAAGTAAAATACTTCTCTACGTTAACAAGTTATAAAGTATTACCTGCGACGCAGAGAGTGGTCACTATGAGAAGGGACTTGATGAAGATCAGAGATGGAAGAGGGCTGAGATTGTTGATATTGGGGACCAAAGCAGGAGACTGTTGACGTCGGAAAGTTACCATTTTTCCGAGAATAGAGGAGGCTGTTGCGGGCTCTCGAGGAGAGAGTGGTAGGAGGTGGTGCTAGTAAATGAGCCATTGGCTCCTATGATTAAGTTTTGGTGGTTATCTCGTTACACGAAATAGGAAAATACTGGGCAACATTAGTGTGGATGTTATTTGAATAAGTGTGTGATCTGCTAGTGGAAATCCATTGGCTCATTCCAGATAAGGTTCCATCGCTTTGTCCACCGTGGACCCTCCCCATCTTCGCCTTTGTTTTAATTCACGTTTTTTGTTTATTGAAACCAAACCGTGGCTCCAGAAGAAATTCTGCTATAGGTTCAAGTGCTCATCGGCTTGCCAGTTTCAACGTAAAATATTGCAAACAGTGCTCCAGTGCACATGTACAGAATTTAGAAAATTTGAGAGAAACAATTACATTTAAAATATAAGTCAAAAATGAAATTCACCCTTTTGGTAAACTAAATAACTACTAAAATCGAACCTCCAAACCCTAACCCCATCAAAAACTCCCAAATCCCACCTTTTCCAAGCTAACCCACAAGTGGCCAGAAATGATACAAATAATGTTCCTAATAGAATAATCCTATAATACTGTTACATCAATGGATGAACTTTACATACCATAATACAACATAATGTTTACACAGTCAATCAATATAATAACCAGTACTGACGTGTGTAATTAAACTGCTCCCAGGCTAGCCCATTTGCCAAGGTCATATGGATCAGCATAGTAATACAGCTTAATTCTATTAGACAAAGATAGCCCTACTGCCAGTGGAGAAATTCTAGTGCCAGAATCATCTTGTTCTGAGGGGTCATCAGTAAAAGCTGCAATATCTCCGAGTAGTTTGAAGGAAATTCTGCGAGTTTGAATCTGGCCAGAGAAGTCAAAGTACATTGGTGTTCCCGCTCGTGCCTCTGGTAATCGGTACTCACCAATGGTGACCACGGTATGGGGTTCCTGAAATCAATCAAAATAGTCCGGTTGTTTCACCCATAAAAGATGAATAAAAAGGAATACTTCAAAAGTGGGGCGAGTAGATGTAAAATGTAACAAAAGAAAATGTCTTTATCCGACAGCTCGTGTTCATGGAACAGTCAGTTCATAACAAGCCTTTTAGAGAGCCAGAGGTCTCTAAATCAATCGGAATCGCCCCTTTCTAATTAAACAAAAAATAGAATTTTAGCATAGACTAGGTGGACTATGGACCCCTGATTCTATGCCTCTAGCCAATGTAACATAAAAATCATCTGTATTTATTCACCTAAGAGCTTAAGATTTCGAATTGCTATTTCATGATAAAAATAAACTTAGGACTTAGACTTCAAAATATCATTAAAACTAAGACTTTGTACATTTTACCCTTATGTTGTGGTCAATCGCGCTAAGAGTTTTTGTACCGATTGTATGAAGTCCAATGCGTATAAGCTTACTATTCTTTAAAAGTTTTGGAGTGCACATACATCCTAGGAAGGTTGTGTCCTATGTTCCTGACTTTTGGCTTCCTCTTCCTTCACATTGGATTAAATGTAACATACTTATGCTGATGGGACAGCTAAAGGTTCTCTTAGTGTATTTGGTTGTGGGATTATTTTTAGAGATCATCATGCTTCCATTGTGGATTATTTCTCTTCATAGCTTAGTGTTCATAATGCTTTATATGCTGAGATCATAGGTGTCATTGGATTAATTTTTGGATTGAGTGTAACTCTCAACTTATTATTCAAGCTCGGTCCAATACTCGTATTATTCCTTAGAATCTTCACAATAGATGGTTGAATTATTGTGTGAATAATAATACTACTATGTGCATTCATTGTTTGCCTATTTTTAGAAAAGATAATCAATGCATGGATAAAGTCATTATGGCACTAGATCTCAAGGTTATACTTGGTGGGACAATGTTCCTAGTTTTATTTGTCCTGAGTTTTTATAAGAGATTTGATTTACCCTTTCAAAAAGGGTTAGGGATTAATGGGCAAGGTTTGGTTCCCCCACTGTTTTTATATTTTCTTCTTTCTTTCTATAATTATTTTGATGTGCCGCAAATGATTGATGTTGTTGGTGGTGTCAACATAGTTGGGGTGGCAAATAACATAGTGATGCCATAGTACTCCCATTTCTGTTAAAAAAAAAAACAAATTGCTCTTATGAAGGAAAATTTTCTATGAAGTGTAACTTTAAAAAACAAACGGACGATCTATTTTTCTACTACTTAAAAATAGGAAAACTTGTGCTTCTTCGTGGATATAATAAAAATACTTTGTGAATTAAACCCTGATGCCTTTTTTATTATTTTAAAATTCATTCTGCATATTATTGTGCAGGTGCCAAACAACCATGACCCCAACAAAAAAATTAGGTACACAGAATCAGAGCTCTAATAAACATAGCAATTCATGGAAGGAGAACCTCCATGGATATACCTAGGCAAGAGAAACGTGACAAAAAGCAGTAATGTTTCAGTAATTACCTGGAGAACAGATACTTGAATATGCAATACGGCTGGAGTGATGTATCTGTCATCCACAAGGGAAGGAAAATGTTTGCCATGTACATCTGAAAAAGGTGAATGGGTAACCCGAGGCTTGATTGCACTAAAGGCATCTAGACGAAAACCAGCAAGCAAGGGAGAAACAGGAGACAGATACTGCTCCAGGACAAGATCATTGTCCATCAATCTTTCAGCCTCAATTGGAACCTGATAAAATAAGATGTTATTACATATTTTTGAGACCGAGATAACTTCAAAAACAAAATGATTATCACAAAAGGATTAAGAAAAATAGCGTATACTTTACCTTGAATCTGTTTAGCTGTGGTGCTCTTTCCAACCACCCAGTCAGGGCCAACTGGTCAGAGCTTTGTTGTGGTTTAAGATCAACTTCCTTCCTAGCGGAGCTTCCAACCACTAAAATCCTCTTGGCATGAAGACAGGGTTCACTCTCAATAGATCCTCCAAATGAGGCACGTCGAGTTTCTTGTGCAAAAGGGTTCTCATCAACAGACAACAGATTGAAGTCATTTCCAATATTCATAGAACTTGAACCCACTCGCGGAAGGCGTAAACTTATCCATATTATGCTGCAGCGAACAGAATTCTTGAAGGGAAACTTCACATGTCTAGGAACTTTATGCTCTGTTCCTGACTTTTCAGGTCCATATAATTCTGAGGAAGCATTAATCATAGATTGCAGATCCCACTTTCCCATTAAAGATCTTTCTTCCTTGTGTATTTTGTTACTTGCCCAAATTTGCACCTGTGCCAACATATTCCTAGAGTTTAACTTTAAACTGAATGAACAATAAAAGGAAAAAATAAAGCACAGAGGAATGACATACAAATACTTACAATAGGAGCATCAGCCGCAGAGTAGCCACATGGACTGACAATCAATATAACCCCACTAACATCAGAAATATTGCCCAGGACAATTCCAAATTCAACGGCAGAGGTACGAGATGGAGCTTTCCAATATGATAACCCCAAACCAGAATTTAAAGGCGCAAGCAATGACAAAAATGGAGCAGAATCTGCTGCTGCTTCAACCTGCAATTTCATGGATAATGGTTATAGCATATAGATGTGTTGCAAAAGCAGGATTACACTTGCATTTGAAAGACCAAGAATCATACTGGCTCCCCAATAAGCAAAAAAATCTATTATTTTCCCTGCATGGTGGCAACACAAAATTTAACCACATAATGCTTCACTTAACATGCAATTAGCACACACAAGCGGATAATAAAAGAGTCACAGTTGATTAAACCACTAAAAATGATGAAATATTTGTTATAAAGCAGCCAATGTAATTAACGATATATGGTATTTGCTAGTTTTCTAAATCTTTTCTAGACAACAAGATTCTCTTTACTATATTTTTTGGATATATCACTTGAAAATCATTAATTCAGCTCCAATAGTCTAGCAAAATGAGGCCTCGTAATCATACACAAGAATTCAGCTACAAAAAAATCATATACACAATTCTTGCAATTGCATGCCTAAATTTTGTGATTGTTTGAACGAAAACTTATATCTCAAGTTCTTGCATCAATTGTATCAAATTTCCTTCCTTTCACAACAACATATTCACCGCTGAACAATCAAATATTAAAATCATTTAGATAATTGGTATTAATCTCATCCATGCATGATTTAACTCTTGATGAAAGTTATATATCATTGATTAAACACATCTTTGGTAGATGTAGCTGTATGCAGCTTGATAATTCACATGGAAAAGTAAAAAAAAAAAAAAGAAGCAGTGCCAAAAATAAAAATAAATTAAGTTAAATAAATACCGGGTGTAGAAAGCTGCCAAAAGGAAATTCAGCAAGGGATTCATATCCATTCAGTAACGAACGTACTGTTTTTCCATTACGCTTGTTATCATCGGCATTATTCTTTTCTAGAAGATAATCCCAAGATAAACCAATGATTTGCTTCAAAGCATTGCAAGCAGCCTTTTCCACGCGTTCTGTTCTTCGTAAGCTAATCAGAACCCTCACATGGTCCAAAATCAATGCCTGAAGCACAATATCCTGGCAACATCGTTTGCAAATTATACCATCCCGAGCTAATAAACGATTTACAGGTAAATCAACAAGGCCACTTTGGCTTGAAGCACCATTGTAATTCATGACCTCTCCTCTAGTGTTATATCCAACAAGCAGAAGTGCCCCCCTCCCTGCACAGCAAACTCTACAAACCTTCCTTTCACATTGGGAACACAAGAATATAGCTTCTGAAGCACCAGTAGATGACATTGTGCTAGATGAATGAACTTCCTTTTTAATTTCAGCACGCACTTCACAGTTGCCACCAGAACAGGTTTCCTCAAGACTGATAATATTCCAGAAATCTATTGGATTATCATCAAGAGTCCCAAGACCAATAGCAGCAACAATTTTATCTTCAAGAGAAGTTTCACCAAGCAGAGCAAGATTGTTTGCAACTTTAGATAATTTTGCCATATAAGCTTCATCAAGAAGTGCATTGGGATTAATGGTTGCAGGATCCATTCCAACGGATAGCAAGGCTCTATCCCTTTCAGCAGCAGAAAGATTCAACTTAAGACGTTCAATTTCAAGTTTCATGGCTTCAATGAAGTTGATTTTTCTTTGCTACAAAACATACCCCAATACTTCACGAATTAGATTCAAACCGAAGATACCAAAAGAACAATTACTTCTTCCGTTTAAGAGCTATATGTATAATATAACTTTACATTCAGTGCCCCAGCTAAGCCACCCCAAGGGTGGTGAATCAAATTATTCAATCCATTTTAAGTGACTGATTAACCAATCACTATTAACCAGTTCTCCAACATCTCTTGGTTTGGCATGGCTTATCAGGAATTTCACATTTTTTGCTAAAGAAATTGTATTAGGGAGAAATGAAAAAAGTATGACTCATAATAGAAATATCCTCAAACAAATGAAATAAAATGCTGCCTAGACTCTCCCTACCCAATGAAAAATGAAACTCCCTTGAAATAGCTGAGTACTGGAGAGAGAAGCCATAAGCATAACCTATATCTCAGAGTGTAAGCAACACATTTATTCCATTTTTCTCTTTATAAAATAACTACTTAATAGAGAAAGACAAGGAGGGTTTCAGGCCTTTTAGCCCCGAAGATTTTAAAGTCCTTCCATTAATCCCAAATTTGCAAAACTCGATTCTCTTTTGGGGCAATACAGGCAATACAATCCGGAGAAATAAAGTTAAAAAGGACCAAGAGACAAGGGGACTAAATGTAAAAACCCCCTGTCTATGTAACCTTGAGGACTAATTTAAGGGACTTACTCAAATAAAACCTTGACTCACTTTTTGATCCAACCAAATACACAATTTACTTTTCCACCACCTCTAAATTAACCAATATAAACTGCTACAAATTCTGAAGTATAGAAATTTTATCCAAATAAAAGTGAATGTACTCTGATGCAAATACAAGTGTGAAATTTGGTAAATAAGATAACAATATCCCTTAGTGGAAACTGCAAGGAATCTGATAACAAATAACAATCATGAATGAAACTTACATCCAAATATTATGTCATGAATCATCTTTGACAACAACAATAATGTATGGAACATTCATCATGATGAGAGAAAAGAATGTTATCGGAAAATTTATGATGATTCATAGAAACAGCATGAAATTTATAACATACCAGACCTGGCCCCGCAAGAGTTTTAAGGCACTTCAAATATTGTTCAGCATTACTATCTGAATGTCGGGCATCTTCTGCTGAAAATTTACCATCACTTTTGGCACCACGATTTTCAACACTTAGGTCCAAGAAATCAAGTGGGTCACTTTCCTGGTAGACAACGTTGTCAGTAACTGGTTGTGCAAGTGGGTGTGGAAGTGGGTCATCCCCAGACAGGAGGTCAAGCAAAAGGTCAGCAGAACTGCCTCCTTGCTCGGTTGGTGATACTTTTTCAATGGATGAAGGGTTAAATGGACTAGTATCAGAATCAGATAAAAATGGATTTTGCTCTTCTTGAAACTTCTTGACATGCTCAACTAATCTTGTACCAGGGCCTTCGTTGGTAAATACATCACTCCAAGGAAGAGAAACTCCAAGGATTTCAATCTATAGACAAACCACATCATATAGCAGCAATTAAAGATTTATGTAACCCAAATTTACAGGTCTACCTTGAAAATAGAAGTAGAGCAATAAAGAATAAACTCGGCAATTGAATTAATACTAATAGGCATGGGGAGAGCACCTACGCAAGTAAATCATTCAACCACTAGTTTAGTAACAAGTAGAAGAACGATAAAAATCATGTTGCATTGCTTTTTGAGCACGGGTCTAGATGTGCATTTTCAAATTTAATTTGAAGACCTTGACATTTTAAAAAATATTTGTTTCATCAAAATGAAAATTGTATTAGAGAAAAAAGGAAATAATGAAAATGTGCTAGAATGAAATCCATTTAGAAAAGGAACAAGTTTTCGTCATTATTGAAATGCAGTGTAAATTAATACTGAGACAACAATTCACTTAGCTAGGAAACATTAGAATTAAAAGCAAAGGATACTTTAGCACCCGCTATTTAAAAATGGGGCGGGCAGAAAGATTCATTAAATTTTGATTTTAGTAATGGACTTTCACACAATACAGAACCTCAAAATGGATCTACATCAAATTTACTAATGTTATACAGAGAATAGGAGAAGAATGGGATTTTGGAAGTAAAATTGTTACATGGAGAATTTAAACCTATATTGATTGATTATCAACTCACCTATTCAGCTAAATTATGCATCGTATTTGCAATATATAGGATTTCAATCACAAGAAAAAGTAGTGCAGTCATGCAATCCTCATAGAATGTTAAATAAAAATGCCAAACACTATTATAGTTTGTCAAGCCACGACTCATACCTCACCAAGTGTTAATGGTTTTCTTCCAGAAACAGTTGGATAAAAGGTTAGTGCAACTACGCGAGTAAGGAAATCCCACTCTCCCTCAAGTTCCTCAAAATCATACAGTAAGGAGAAGGGTAATGCATCTTGGGAATGAAGACGAGAATTTGCCCCAGTTATAGCCACATCTTCTGCACTAATTGCCCCAGGTAAGGGTATCACAAGGTTGGTCCCACTTGCACATTGTGGTATAGAAGCACCCTGCCAAATAGATGTCAGACAGGTTCAGATGTCAGAACTATATTCATAAAAACTCCATAAAAGAAAGTAATAAGTTGCTTGCCCCTTAGCTAGACAAACCATTGCTTACAAAAATTCAAATAATGTTATTTTATACCTAAGCAGATATTGCATTATGTAAACCATAAAGAATATACAGTCAAAATAATAATTAAAAACTGAAGATGCCTTTCAAGCTATTCCTTTAGAAAGTTTTACATTGCACACAACACAAATAAGCGCAAGAATTCTTCCTATTCAAATAGCATGACCAACTATTTCAGTAGTAATATGCACACATGAATATTAAGTTGTTAGACACAATGAGAACCAAATACAGACCTCCAAGACCAGTTTAAGCCCATCTAAATGGCGCCCTGTCCTTACATCAACTGTAGATGGATAAGTTGAATCATCTGCACCATGGGATATTGTGAGAAGGAGCTGACAAACATGGCAAGGTTCACCGAGATAAATAATGATTTCAACTACATCTGCAGGCTGTGGACAAATCTGTGACAGGAAAAGGTATACATATTTTGGTAAGATGAGATATATAAAAATTTCAGGTATATATAATTGAAAAAAATTATACATGAAAAGCAGAAACCATTTAGCATACCCAGACAAGGCCTTTTCTTTTGAAACTCAGAAGATTAGCTTCACCACCAGAAATAGGAAACAAGTTTGCAATTGGTTTGAGAACAAAACCAGACGGTCGAGATGGTACCTACAATGATCAGATGGCTAAGTTATTGATAACTGCTTGCCTGTTCCCATTAAAAACCACAAGGTTTTAAAGTTTCAACATTAAAAGTTATACCATATTGGCATTACAAGTCAACAGTTAAAAGTGGAATCCCTCAACCAAAAGCAGACATGAATACAGAAAATTTAGCGACAGAGAGATGCAAAAAGTGAAAGGAGATGTGATTCAGTGACTAACATGAAATTAATTATGAAACTGCAATTGCTAGGCACTTGATGCATGAAAAAGAAACAGAAAGGCATCACTCAGTTAACTTTGACAGTTGGCAAGTCACATACATGTAGAGGTTTAAGGGAAATCGATGGAAGATGCTTGAAAAGCCTCAATCCAAGAAACATTTCTAATTGCTTTTGACGAGAGCTATCCACAACTGCATTCTTATATCTTCTTTGCAGAGTGATTTTCACATTCTGTGCAGCAGAAAACTGTTTAAACTTTCCTGCTTCTTCGCTGAATATGCTAAGTATTTGGCTATGCATTGCTTTGGAACCGGTGTAAAGAGTAGCATGAATATCCCCAGCAAGTAAGAAAAGGTCAGAAAGTTGAGATACGGGAGATAAAATTGTTGTTCTCTTGAACTCCTCAAATGTCATATCAAATCTCTTCCATGGTTTATCGGGACATGGATGCATCCATGTGGTTGTTCTGGTATTGTGGTCAATATAATATGTTTTGCCTGTCACAGCATCAGATCGCTTCTCCCACCCAGGTGGCAGTGGAGCAGTATATCCACCATAATTAGTTCTTATTGACTGATAACCAAAAGCCAAATCACTATCAAGTGATATCCCTAACCGTCTACATTGCTCGGTGAATACTTGGAGGCAGCCAAAAAAACTAGCAGCATTGGTCCTATCCAAAGAATCGGCACAGTTAAAACGTATGATCCCATTTTGATGTGTTCTTAAGCAGAATGCACCTTCAAAATCATCATTGTAGATAACTTCACCTCTGCAATCATTTATTCGTTGTCGGGAAGGCAAATAATCCCCTTCAGATATACCTATGGATATAGTAGGTGCTTTCAGAAGTATCCATAAACCTTCAATTGTGATTTGTTCACCTTTTAATTTTGTACTAGCATGCCAATCATAATTTATCAAATGCACCCGAGTGTACGGAAGCTTCCCAGATGATCTAATAAAGTTAATAGACTCCTCGAAATGTTGAACTAAAAGGGACTCTGACTTCCCTTCACCATTTCGAAGCAAGTTTATGCAGACAATGGGAACCAAGGCTTTCCTGTTCGGTTTCTCACCAGCACGTACATCTAGATTTCGAGCATCGTATCTCTTACTCAGTCTTCCATAATACTCTACACTTCCTTTATAAGGATCGCAATCTGAAACATAAATTTCAGCTTCTGCAGCTGTAATTTTCAGTTCTGCACCCCACCAGATAGGAATAGTGCCTCTTCGCCACACATATGTGTTGAAAGGTTCACTTTGACCAGATCGTTTGGGAACCCATACAAGTTGTTCACACTCCACTTCATTTCCTGCAAAATGGAACCTAATAAACATTTGGCAAGTGGTAATACTAAGGCACACAAATGATGATTATCAAGGGGGCAAAACAGAATATATGATGAATAAATGATAGGAACAGTAAGCACAAGTTACACTACAAAAAGAACTAGGGTGAAATAAGTGATTGTGAAACTTTCCCTATTTGGGAAATTAAACAACGAGATTAACGCATGTCATTGGGAAGAAAAATAAGGTTCTACATAATAAATAGAAAACGAGTAGAGCTACTGAAACTATAATTTACAAGATGATGGAAATCATAGACAAACAGGAATAAGTTAAAATAAATTATTATTTCCTTAAAGTCAGCCCAGATAGCTATTCTTATGTGAGTCAACAAATCAACTAATTATAATGGAAAATGCAAGTTAAACAAGCAATGATATCTACATTCACCTGAACTGAAACATGAATTTAGGCCCCTTGCCAAGTATCGAGTACCCGGGTGAAGCCTACTTCGACGAGCTATGAGAACCACAATACCTTCGAGTTGACCTGAGCTTCCAAAACTTCTACATTCTGCAAACCCCTACACATCAAGACCAAGTGAGACAAAAGAATGCACATGTGAATTTCACATCTTAATCGATCTATACACTTACTATCTTTGGTACAGCATTGCTATAAAAGATAATCACTAATTGAGACAGAGCCTGCACAAGCATGGAGGTAGAAAAGAAAACCAATACCCACAAAAACAAACTAACAGCCAAAGCACATCCATACCTTCATGATTATTTTATCATTCTCACTATACAAGGATGTGAATTACAAAACTTAAACAAGTATACCACAATTGCGAGTTCATAAAGAGACTTTTTGTTGCATCAGTCCACTACAATCTCGTCTACCCATGTTGCCAAACGCAACAAATGCCATCTTTCAGAAAGCAAACCACAAATTCATTCATTTACATCCTTAGTTGTTAATGCAAAAAATTCATCAACCTCCTAACAAACTCATCTTTCTTGGCATCCAATTTGCACAAACAAAATCTTTCAGCTAGCAAGATAACAGAGGTAACCATGGTTCAAAAAACAGTCTGCAACTACAATTTCGATCACAACATTAAGGTTTGTGGGGTGTATTAACTGAAACACAACGACAATTGCACATTGGTTTGCAATTTCGTACAATATCTAGGAACGCAACAAACATCAACCGGGACGACAATTCAAAACCTTGAGTAACATTAATTGTATTGAACTCCCGAATTCAGATTATCCTATTTTCACGCAATTAGCAAGATTCAACAAAGCAACTGATATCTCAAGAGCAAGTTACACTAGATTCACTCAGTTGCACATTTGAAGTATCCAACTCTCACGTACTTTCTTGCAATTCTCAGGGTTCAATAGATAATTCTAAATTATGGTATACTACATTCACTCAAACGTAAACAGAAGAGATCACAGAACCTGCAGTAGCGTGACGCAATGCCGTGGCAAGCCAATATCAACAAACGGCGTAGAAAACCACGCGTTCCAAACAAACTCCTCATCAGGTTGATTCATCGGGAAGCGGCTTGGAAAAGGGCGCGTAACATCCCTCGTCTCGCAGAAGTAATGTTTCCCGTCAATATCAAGCTCCGTCAACTCCTGCACGTTCTTGGCCTCTCCCTTCCCCAGCGACACCGCATTGTGCAGCGGAATCCTGATCCAGAGGCTCTCCGCCACCGTGTACACGCAACCGCCACCCGGCATATTGGGAACGCTGGCGGTCAACCTCGTCGCGACGAGGAGCATCGCCACGTTCCCGAACGCGGCGTATCCTAATATCGCCCTTGCGGGAGTCTTGCTCTTGCAAGCAAATCGCGATCCATTGGTGACGAAATTCAAGGCCTCACCCTGCGACTTGAACAGATCGAACCCTGGCCTGGCAAAGTAGAGAAGCGCCCCGGTGGTTGGATCGACGTAGATTACCTGAGTGTCCGTTCTGATGGAGAGGCTCACGATGATGTAGACTTCGTCGGACTCCAGCGTCACCACGATAACCGACGTGTCCCTCAAAGCACCTGAAAATTAACGAACGCGAATTCGTTGGGAAATGAAAATTTATCGAACGGTAATGTAACGGGTGGATCCAGCTTAGCTTACCCGGTGAATCCATCGGTTAGGAATTGAATCGAAGGCGCGCCACCGCTCATATACGGAATCGCTTCCGGCGAGGGATGAAGATTTGGGGATTGATTCCGACGGAATCAAGTTCACGACCACCGAAATGAGTATTGCCTCGCTTCAGGCGAGCTAATTTATTTTACGATAAATGGATTGAAAACAAAAGAAATTGTTTGTTTTTTTCATGTATCTCAGTAGAATGTTTATTTAGTGAAATCATTTTCCTTTTCTAGAATTTAATTCTGTGTGTTATAGGCTAAATTGTGTATCTTGTTGTTCAGATTTAATTTGTTATTCTATTTTTTAAAAAGTAGTTATTTCTTTATTCTTTTGTATTTTGTTTGATTATTTTTATGCGAGTTCGAAGTTATCATGCTTAGTAATTTTAACACCATCACAATTAAAAGTGTCAAAAAAATAATCTCATAAAAAAAAATTGGCACGCATAATTAAGTAATTAATATTGCGATATTTTTTTATCAATGATAATATTTAAAATTATGGTCTATTTTTGTGAACTTTTAAATTTGTATTTTACTTTTGTCTAACAAAAATATAAGCGTGATAATACGTGTGTATTCGCATTTTTTAATTTTAAAAAATTAAGATCAATAAAAAATATTTAATTAATTTTTAAAATAATTGTTAAATATAAATTTAGAAAAATAAAATATGTAAACAAAAGAAGTTTTTAAAATAACAATTTAAGACAAAAAAAAAATTAGAATAATAGTTAAAAATAAATTATTTATAAAATAATTAATTTTTAAAATAATTAAGGATAAAAAGAATAATGAAATGTGGACAAAAATAATATATCTTTTTATATATTGTTATAAATATGAAAGTTAAAGTTAATCAAGTATTACTTTGTATCAACTAAGTTTAATAAAAACCTTGTACATTTTGTAATAAATGGGTCATTAAACAAAATAATTAAGTTTAAGCATAATAAAAGTTAAAGTTGATCAAGTGTTACTGTGTATCAATTCATTTTAATCAAAAGCCTTGTACATTTTGTAATAAAGGATCATTAAACAAAATAATTAAGTTTAAGCATAATAAAGTTACGATCAAAATTAGATTTTTTTAAAAGTGAATCACCGATTTTTTTTTCTTGTAAGTAGGGAATACATATTAATTTTGCAGTAATTGAGATAAGAAATTATGATAATGACTAATAAAAAAATCAAATGTATTAAAGGACAAAATTTATCAATAATTGAAAATATTTTTCAACAAAGAGAAATTATTGATTTAATAAATATCGTGATTTAGTAATTCTTTTCCTTTACTTCTGTTCTTTTTTTTTTTTTCTTTTTCTTCTTTTTTTTTCTTTTTGGCCAACATTGTTGCCACTGTTATTACGTCTAATGTTGTGTTAGTGCACCCATCATTGTCATTGTTGTTTGTTGTTGTATTGAGTATTTTTTACTCTTTCTCTTATTCATCCTCCTTTTGTCATTGTCATCGTCGCAGTTGTCGTTACTATCATTGTCTCCTCTTCCTCTTTTTCCTCATTCTTCTTCTCTTACTATTCTCTTATTATTGTATTTGTCTCTTCTTCTTCTCATACATCTTCATTTAATTTATAACACACATTTCATCATATTTGTCAAAAAAATTGGTGTCCATTTTATCGACATAATTACTAATGACATTACTAATTAGTTTTAAATATATAATTACTAACGGATTTACTAACAAATTTTCATAAATTCAATTACCAACAAATTTTCAAAAAATTAAATTATCATGGATTGATCAAAGAATATTTAAAAAAAAACGTAACCACGAATCATGACATGGTTAAAATTAAAACAACAACTTTGTCATAGAATTTATGGATGAAACCCATATACATAATGGTAAGAGTGATTTATATTTCATTTGCTTAAGTAAATGAATGCACATTGTTGTATAATTATTCAGATGATGCGTAATTAGAACATCATGTACTTTGGAGTTAAGCACATGACATTCTTTATGCTCATCTTTCTATAATATTTTTAGCATGGACTCATCGTTATTGTCTATAATATCACACTAATGGGAAGTAATTAAAGAGAGTTAAAAAAAATAAAGAAAACTAAAAAAATCAAATTTAATAAAGTTAATTGTTCATTCTTACGGTACTAGTAAGTAAAAAAAAAACTCAAAATGTTGGTACTTAATGAAAAAAATTTAAAAATTTGAGTTTCATATATATATAGAAAAAAAATAATTAAAATAATATATATATATATATATATATATATATATATAAAAGTATTCATTGATTTTATATACAATAAGAACAAACTTAACATTTAATCAAATAAAATTTGTCATTACATATTGTTTTTATTGTGAAAAGTAACATTATAAGAGAGGTCATTAATAAGTTTTTTAATGGATATAGGATTTGTGGACAATTTAGGAACATGTAGAAAGTTTTTCAAAAGTATGGTTTGATTTACTTAAGATTGTCCTATGCTCAAGTCAAGAAGAGCATAAAATATATGAATATATAAAGTGAGTATGATAGAGATTGAGTGAGTATTTCTGGTAAGAATGTGTCGTATTTATGGGTAAAAGTGGGCAAAAAATGTAAAGGTGGCAGTTAGTTGTCAAATAAAATTAATTGGTGGAATATTCATTATTTGCTCTATTATTTTTATATTGCATCAATTATCATATTTAATATGATTCATAGCATATTATGTTCATAATTGCATTTATTGTGGTGTAATATTTGTGATATACTATAATTGTATTTTTTATGAGAATAATATACATATTGTAGGATATGATGAGAATAATTATATCGACTTAATAATACTATTTTCTAGCTTGGATGGAAGGGAAGGGAAGTACATAAGCCCCTAGTCTTAGAGCTCTACAAAATGAGTGAACTTTTTTGTTATTGAAATCTTGTCTATTGATATAATGTCTTCCAAATAATTAACACTTTTGATTAATCTTAAAAATATTTTATGTTAATAATTCATGATATACTTAAATTAATTATTTTAAATATCTTTAATAAACCAGCAACAACTAATTTTCTATCAAAATTTCAATTATGCCCTTGCTATTTTAGTCCAACCCAAAATCTCTTCAACGTTGTTCTCATGTTGGACAAGAGATTGTCGCCATTCACTGTCGCGTGTACCGTTCGAATCTATGAAATGCCATCTCAACTCGCCATTTGCATGGGGAATCTGGTTACAACGTTGCTAGCATGTGTGAAGTAGGTGGAGCTAATGTGACAACCTCGTTCTAGACATTGAGAAGGAGGTTGAGACACTTTTTTTTAGATTTTAGAAGACTTTGGTCTTTTAAAGAAAATTTCAAAGAAGAAGTAGATAGCAAAAGCTTTTAGTTCTCCTCCAGGAAAGAGAGGTGAATCACTTGGATGCTTACATACCAAGTCTTTCCTGGCCAAGGGAACTTCAAACTTTTGTACAAAACTTCTTAAATGAAATTAATTCAAAGACACACTAAACTATCAAACAAGAAAATTAAAAACAAGAAAGATTAGAAGCTATATGCGACCTAAGTTTTGGTAGAAGTAGAAGGCACTTGGAACCTTCAAACTTCACCACTAAAAGCGCTTCACTAATGTATAGAAGAGGTTCTAGTTAAGAGATGGGATTGAGTACCTAAGACTCCCCCAAGACACCTAACTAGACCATGAACATAAGAAGGAAAGCATTACAATTACAACTCAATTTGAATACAATCAAAGTGCACAAAATGTAAAAGGTTTTCTTAGCTTTGTCTTCTTGGCTTGGTCCTCACAAGTATTTCACTCTTGCACTTCCTCTTGATCTCACCAAAGATGATTCTCTTTCGGGACTAGATACTCCACCTCCTAGGATTCTACCTTAGGAAAGTTAGATCACCTCCAAAAAGAAGTATACACCAAATATAGAAACCAAACCAAAAGAGATCAAGAAATAAAGCAAGAAAAGCACAAAATTATAATTGCTAAACCAAAAGTGAATAATGCCATGACAAACTCAAAGGATTACTAAAGAAATGACAAATTATAAATAAGGTAAAGAAACAAGATAAATGTAACATCCTTAAAGAATATTACTTAAATTAATATATAACGATAATAAAGAAGATTAAACGTCGCAACATTATTTATCCCAAAATGCGGGAAAAAAAAAATTCAATATTCAATGCGACCATACTCAACGGAAATTAAATCAAAAGTTATTACAAGTTCCCATAAAACCATAAAATCAAGAGTAAAAAAAAATCCCTAGCTTTAACCCAGCTAGCCCTCACTCCGCAGTCCGAGCACCATCAGCAACATCTGTATCATCATCTGCTCTCGTGTAACGAGTTACACGATCATCGCCAAGCACAAACAGAAAGGGTGAGCTCAATAATATAAGAAATCACATAAATTAAATAATATAAAACACCCAATCTTATTATCATAAATAAACCTTGGTTACATTCCCAACACACCTCAAGGCTTTTCAACCTTTCACATACAACAAGGTTAGCCATGGACTCAGGATTCATGATGCTCACACGAACCTACCCGCTCATGGTCCTGCCTCTACGAACCTCCCCGCTCGTAGTCCTACTCTACAGACCTACCCGCCTGTAGTCCAACACATGTGATCCACAAGCTACGTACCTCCCCGCATGCAGCATCTCTCAATTGTGAGCACGGAACATACGAACCTACCTCGCTCGTATCCCCACAAGAGAGTAATCGAGTATGAACCTCCCCACTCATATCATCACATGTTATTCACCATCCATGAACCTACCCGCTCATGGCACTGCATCTTCTGATCCACGTTTCATCAAAGCGTAGAAACATTACACACAAACTGCACCAAACTCGCTTGGGCTAGAAGCCTTAGCTTAAGCGATCAGGCCTGTCTCGCTTAGGCTAAGCTTCCTCGCCTAAGCGAGCGTGCTGCCAGGGTTCTCGTGCGAAGGCTCGCTTAGGCGAGATGGCCTTGCCTGGGCGAGATCTCCCCTTCGCTCAACACAAAATCACTCGCCTAGGCGGCGAGACATCAGAACACACCCTCCTCAGTTGCGATTTCTCGCTCAGGCGAGAGGTACTCTGTCACTCAAAACATGGGCTCCTCGCCTGAGCGAGTCCCTCGAGCACAACCTCGCCACTATGCGATTTCTCGCCTGAGCGAGATGTGCAGACACAACCCAAAATTTCATTTCTGCTATTCTCGCCTAGGTGAGCCTAGTTAGCTCGAGCGAGAATAGTAAATATTCTCCCTGTCATGCGCACAGAAACCTACACCCAAAAGCCCCAAAACCCCATTCAACTATGTCCAACAATACATCACAGGATTCAACATTTTGTGCATGAATTGAACATCAAATTAGTCATTCCAATTGCGAAAACAGACCCTCAACAACAACAGTACAGTAAATTCCCATACAATGCATACAAATTGACCAAACCCGCATAGCAACCATTTCACCACTAATTCATACCATAAGAAGCACGAAAATTCATGGTCAAACCCAATTATACATGCAAACTCAAAGTATATGAAATTCACAAACATAAAAACAAGCAAAGGAACTTCCCTAACCTGAAATTCCTTGCTCAATTGGGTCTTTTAACCTTGACTTTGCACTACCACCAATAATTCCCCTTTTTGCTCTCCAAACTCAGATTTCTTGGTTCTCTCTGACTCTCTTGGCACTCCAACTCGTGCTCCCCTTTCACTCTAACTTTCAGACTTCACCAAAACCCTTTTAATTACCCAAATTTCCCTTTTTATATGGTTCTTAACTATGGTTAATAATAAAAAAAATGAAAAAGGCTTTTAATTATTTATAATTGGCTTTCATATCTCATATGGGCTGTTGTCTTTCCCTTCCCTTGGAAGCCCAAGAGTTCTAGGGTTTTCCCACCCTTTCACATTCAGACCACAAGCATTTTAACAAAAATAAAGAGCTAATTTGTTCTCAGCAAGGGTTGAACCCATAACCATTCAATCACAAGGCAGTTGCACAACCAATTCATCCAAGTCATGTTTAGGATAATCCCCAATAATTTAGGATTTCATTATCACATCTCACACTCAAATATATCAATAAAATAACATACAAAAATTGACATACATAGGACTTGAAC
>Ga0214542_1000530_pt1:35000-69744 | contig 69744 bp, 48 predicted proteins | sample CNSS1metaG_FD_160096 | JGI IMG/M metagenome (GOLD analysis project Ga0214542, IMG submission 160096) | Root nodule microbial communities from cowpea collected in UCLA plant growth center, Los Angeles, California, USA - CNSS1 | ecosystem: Host-associated > Plants > Roots > Nodule...
TTACATGATCTAGGAAATATTATTAATGATAGAAACATTAAAGAAAGAAAGGAAGCAAGTTATACGATTAGTCTAGACAATAAAATCAATGTAAAATGAGTCAAATTTTATAAACTACTATAGGATTTGTGTTGACAAAAAGAAGAAGATAGACAACTTCCTTCAATAAGGAGTTTTGATGATGATGATGATGATGATGATGATGACTTATGAAGAAGTATGGAAGACTTAATGATGCATGGAAAGTGTTGAAGACTTAAAGAATGCTTGGATTCAAGAGATACATTGGAGACTTAAGGATTCAGTTATTTAGGTCTTGTAATTTGTGTATGTTATTTAAAATAGTTAAATTAGTATGTCAAGAGTTAAAAGGCAAAGCCCAAACAGCAAAACACTAAGAGAAGGTTTTATTTTTACAAAATGCACTGTGATAATCAATTATCACTTATGATAATCGATTATCATAAGTATTTTTTAAAATTTTCAGATTTGGCTCTAGAATAATCGATTACTTCTTAGATAATCGATTATTAGCGTCAAACAATGTTTTTCAGAAACTGTTATGAAATAATCGATTATCATAAGTGATAATCGATTATCTTTGGCAGTTATGACTTAACTTTTTATATTTTTAACCTAATTTCGAAATAGGCTTCTATAAATAAAGTGGTAGGCTTTTATTTGTACATATAGAAGTTAGAGAAGTCTAAGTACTTGAGAACTCTCTATGAGAAGGCTTTGAAAGACATAGTATGGGAAGTGCGATAACACTCACCAAGTGAGAACTTGAGTGATTGAGTGTTGCTGCTGTTGCTAGGAGAAGCTAATCATCCTTTGTGTAATTCAAAGGAGGTGTTCATCCCTTATGGATTTCAAGGGAGGTGTCTTCATCTCTCGTGGCTTCAAGAGAGGCGTTTCTAAATCTTAAAATTTCTTATATGTGATTTATTTTAGTGATTGAACTAATCTCGTTTTTGAGAGATTAACAACTGGACATAGGGTCTTCTAATTCGAACCCGTATAAATACCTTGCGCAATTTTCTCTTCCCTGCTCTCTTTATTTTATTGTAGTAAAATAAAGAAAATAATTTTAATTGAACTTTGATATTAAAAGGGAAATTTTTTAAAGCATAATTTTTATTAAGAACCCAATTCAGTCACGAAACATTTCTTTGCTCAATTCTAACAATTTTTAGCAAGAATTATATTGGTTGCAAAAACTTCAAATATTTATATGAATGCAAAAGTAATTGATGTACTTACTTATTTACAAGAACATTCTGTCAGGTTTTACACGGGACACGCTTACCTATCAGCTCTGATACCATTTGTCAGGTTTTACAGAGGGGGTTTCACTGGGGAGAACAACACCAATGGGATCTGAGTTTAATCACATAAGACACTGACACCACTCTCAACCCAAAACCTTAAGGCAATAGGTTTATGGGTCTTTATTCTTATATAGTGCTCCACTTTCTCATTTCTAGCCAATGTGGGACTTAGAATCACACTTGGATTCCTAACACATTCCCAACATGGAATAAAGTTGGGTCTTATTACGAGGATCCAAAATGTATTTGTGAATTTGAGCATGATTACACAAAAAATAGATGCTTGTATGAATGATTATATTCTTTTCCGACATGATTATTTGAAATCAACATCCTACTTGTAAATTTCCTTAATGTGGATATAAATTACTCTATAAAGTTATGCTTTATTCTCCTTTAGCTCCAAGGTTATAAAAATTATATGTATCATCTATTATTGCTAAAGAAATGATGTGACACAAGAATAAGCCTTTTGATCGTGTTAATGTTATTATGGGTTTCTTAAAATTATTAATCCAAATTATTGTTGTTTTATAGTATTTGTTTACATAATATTAAATTCAAATATTGCAATTATTATGTTATTTAAAGATATAATTGAAGTGAAAGATTTTTTTTTATTTAAATAACTATTTTAACGTTAAGCTCATGTGGAGTAGATACACAAGGTTTTTTAATAAAAGTTATCTGATAAATGAATCACAAAATAATGAAATTTTAGTTAGAGCTGATGAGTGTTAGAAAAAGAATGAGGCTAAACTAAATTAATAATTAGAGGTGAATTGGTTTTCAAAAGTTTACCCTTTTTTCAAGTTCTTTGAAAAATTGTTTCCATTAGAAAATTTTGATTTAGAGATAAAGATGGATAAAAAATGATAAAAGGAAGGAAGAGAAAGATAAAAAAAACATTTATATTAGTTTAGATCACCTCCTATTCTACGTTTAATCTTAAATGTTAATCCATAAAATTGGAATCCACGAGCACAAAATATACATAAGACAACAAACAAGAGAAGACAAACTCTTTAATACAATCAAGATGATATGTCCTATCCTTGTATTACACCAAAAATAAACTTCACCAAATCAACTCTTAAACACTTAAAAGGATATATACATTGGAAACACTCTAACAACTGAGAAAGAAGAAAGATGTTACCAGAAATTAATCATAATAAAAGCAACACAACATTATTTCAGCATCAAAACAAAACCTTTGAGAATTTTTTAAAATCTTGAAAGCACTCTTTTAACAAATGAAAATAACTTTGAAAGCTCTCAAATGAATATTGTAAAATTATTTTTTAAAAGTATATTAGATATATGAAATAGTGAATCAAAAGTTTTATTTATAAATTTCTAAAATTTCTAATTAAAAACTGGTTCATTTAATTGATTATTTTAAGTTGTCAATTGATTATTCTCAGTATTTCATGAGTTAATTGAAAAATAGTTAAAGTGTTTTCTATTTTAGTCAATTGTTACATGAGTTAATTGACTATTTCAGTTTTCAATTTATTTCAGAAAACAAAGTTAATTGGTTATTTTCTAAGATCAAATGAAAACACGTTATCCTGCTATCTATGTTAATCAATTAGCAAAACAAATAATTGATTATCATGATCTGAATAATTCTCAAAAGTAATTTAATCGATTGCTTAAAGTCTTAATCAATTAGCACAATCATAAAATCTTTTTCACATATTTTTAACCTTTTAAAAAATTTATTGGTTAATTTTAGTTTTGTTTGTGTGCTAAGTCGAGATTCTCAAACACATACAATAAAAGTTAAACTATTCAAAATTATTTTCAACTTCAGCATCTTCAAACATCATCATTGCAATAAATTCTCTGGAGACTTGACTTTAATTTTCAAGTCCAATAATAAGAATACAAGTAATTTAGATTACTTATCGAATAAAGTTACTTTAGTAAAAATAATGTTATTTTATTTATATGTGATTGATGAAATGTGTATTTCAAGGAAAAAGATACAAGAAAGACAAATATAATTTCTTTATTAATAATAAGCATAAATTAAGACTAGTGAAACATATGTCCTATTACCTAAACTCAACGTGTCTAACATGATAAAGACACCAAAAATTCTAATTAGTTAATAGTAGTGAAAAAAAAAAAATCTCGAGATTGGTATGATTTGTCCCAGAAAGCTACAAATAAGATGTAAATGAGGTGTGATAAGAAAATGAAAATATTGGTTCAATTCCATTTATATAATGCATTAAATAATAAATGAGTTTTCATCGGATAAAAATGACTTGACCCTGTCCACAACTAATTAAAATTCAATGATACATATGTAAGTTATTGATTATGAAGAAGAAGAAAATGATGATGGGAGTATTGATTTAATAGATGATGAAGAAAATGATGGATGATATTGACAAAGATTTTAGTGATGATAATCGATTATTTTTTGATAAAATTTTATAAAATAATTTGTTTCATTAGTTATGCTTATCTTTTTAATTATCGATATTTAAGTGAATTATATATATATATATATATATATATATATATATATATATATATATATATATATATATATATATATTAATATTAGGATGTCAAAGTCAGCTGATATTGGTTCACATAGATTCATTATAGGTTGAGGTTAGACAAATCAATCAACTCACTTTTTTGTATGAAGAAAGATCATACAATTAAATCTAAATAAAAAATATTTAATATTTTTAAAATTTTTGTAGTCCTAATATGTTAGAAAAAGTAATCACTTATGATATTTTTTGTGCTTAAAGAACAGAAACTTTTGCCATGAAAAGTTCAGAAAATTCAAACTATGAAATTGGCAGGGGCGATATTCCACTATTGTCCCACAAGCAAAACGCCCCACTGCAAACGACAACCATTGATATTTCAATATTAAAATTTTAAAATTTCAATGTTTAAGTTTATTTCATAAAATACTAATGGCTACTCTTTAAATCATCTTTATATTTAGTACATGATACATAATCATATAGATTTTCTTTTAATAAAATCACGAAGACTATATGCTATACTCCTATAATATTGTTGTTCCCTTGACTATTTCAGTAAAACGAATCAAAATTATTAATGACATTTCTAAGTAGTATTATTAATTAAGCAACAAAATGTCTTGTTTCGCGTTCTTGTTGTGTGATAGATTTTGTCTTTTTAGTTGTGGAAAAAATGAAATACTTTTGTTTTGAAGATATGAAAAAAAAACGATTGTTTTACTTCCACACATATTTTCGTTTCCATACATTTGTTTCCTAGTTCCACATACATTTGTTTCCTGGTCCCCATTCATTTTATTTCTTTGGGTGAACCTGGACACTTTCATTGATTTGATTTTTTTTTTTTTGGGGTGCTTTTTAACTTTCTTATGCAATTTCTTGATTTGTTTATAATTTAAGTAATCGGATCTCTGTATTGCATGATTTTTTTTTCTTTCTAAATCTGCTATATTAGAATTTGTAAAGCTCAGATATATTAATTGGATTTTTTTTAATAAACTTTTTTGCTTAAATTTCACATTAATAACTCACTCACATAAAAAAATATATTAATTATTGAAAGAAAACTTAATAACAAAATAATATATAAAAACATTTAAAAATGTGTATTCAACTTTTTAATTTAATAATTACATGTGAATGCGTAAAATTTATAAAATATGTTACACTTACAATTATTTATCGTAAAAAACACTTTGTCACATAAGGTTGAAAATTGAAGCAAACGAAAAGGCTAAGTGAACTCTACTAATATTTGTTGTAAAGTTATGTGTTCTACGTGAAAAGATAAAAGTTCCACCTGGCTCACTCTTAAAGATTTATATATTAATATGTTTGTTACTTATACTTTTAAGATGAATACGAATTATGAGATTGAGCTTCGTTTAAGTTTTTTAGTAGAGTTTGAAATTTATTTATTTATTTCATAATATATTTTCTTATGTGTTTTTTAAAATACATAATTACTTTGTTATTTTGGGTTTTTTTGATTTCACCTTAAAATTTGTTGAGATAATGTTATTAAGGTCAATTCTATATCCTAGGTATTATTTGTCATGGAATTCGAAGGTATGTTACAATTATTTTTAAAAGATGTATCAGAAGATTAAGGGATGAATGTGTACTTGAATTGTTCTTGACCTTAACTCTTAAGTAATGTTAGACTATTAAACATAGCAAAACAAGATCCTCTATTGAGGTATAAGAGGAAAGCGGTTTCACCTTTGAAATCACTTTTCCATTTCCATAAATGACACTAATGTTTTCATCTTAATTCCATTAAGATAATATTATTACAGTCAAACATGACATCTGATGTATTGTCCACTTAGAAGGTTGAAACTTTATCATGATTTTGTTCTAAAAAAACACATTAATAATTAAGGGAGGAAAGTATATTTAAATTCTTCTGGATCTGATGTATTAGGCATGTTAAAACAAACCTCTGGTTGAGGTCTAAAAAGAATGAGGTATTGGTAATTCTAAGACAACTTTGGTTTTAAGAAAGGAAAATTTCTTATAAAGCTTACATCTGAAAAGAATTTTGCTTTTTAAGTGACATGCTACATGTTCCCTCGGTTAGAGTTAATTTAGTATGTGCATTGTTGTGAAAAAATGGGTTAAAGTATCATTTTAGTTTAATAAGATCATTATAACAAAAAGTTGTACGTTTGTGGAAAAATGAATATTGTGATCAAGGCCTATTATTTTATTACTTTTTAAAGTTGTTAATGAATGTGAATTTGAATGTTCTACTTATATTATTAACTTTTATGATGTGTGACATACTAATTTAGAAAATGTGAATATCACAAATAAAGTTGACAGTGTGATATATGTGAAACTAAATTATATAGTTTAATTTGTATGATTTTGTTGACTTGAAACAAAACATATTTTGAAGTGGTTAATTCATTTTGTAACCTTCGTATATGATTATTTTAGGTACTCTAAAGTGTACTTAATGTTTGATACATTTTTAACTTACAAAACAAAAGTAAAAAATCAATTAAATAGAAAAACTAAAGGGTTAGATTGGACAAGAATGATGAATATGTTTTCTTCAATGACTATTGTGTGAAAGAAGACATTTTTAATGAAGTAATCATCCATACCATATTCACCTTAATAAAATGGAGGATCTGAGTAAAAAAAAATAGAACTCTTATGACAAGTGTTATGATTATTAGTTTTATTGTTCCTTATAATTTTTAGGAAGAAGCCCTTTCTTACAACACGTTTTTTACAAAAATAGGACACCACTTATGAAAATTGATACAAAGCCCTATGATTTGTGAAAAGTTACCAAATTAATCTTCAACACCTCTCGTGGTCCTGTCTATACGAACCTCCTCGCTCGTAGCAGTCCTCAAGTGTGAGCAAGGAGCATATGAACCTCCCCGCTCATATTAATCACACGTTTATCACCAGTCAAACCCTGTAATGTGCTTGTCTTTCAATTTCATCTGTTGTCACCCTGATTCCCAAATTGCCATCTAAAATTTTTCCTTTTACTTAAAAATAAATAAAATGTTGCAAATGATCAAAGTCATATTCTTTTACAACAACCAATATTGTACGTGTTAAAGAAAGTCACAATTCCCTTTTTAATTATCTAAAACTAAAATCGCATATAACAAAAACTCAAACTCTTTTAACATTTATATATGTCATACATATTTAAAATACACCGATCACAAACTACTATTATGGTAGAAGAAATCAAAACCCCAAAGCTACCATATGCACGTAAATACTAATACCGCAAGATATCTCTAAACAAAAAAAGAAATTAAAGAAATCGTTGACTCCCAATGATAGAAAAATAAGGAAAATTATAAATATATAATTTTGAACCACCCTGACAGAGATTACTACAAAACCCTTACTTGGAATCCAAATCGTGTTCATATATGCGCCCAAAATAAATTAAATAATTAAAACATCACACTAATGACATACACAAGACTTCAACCCAAGTCCTCTCAAACACACCAAGCGTGTCTAACTACTTGAGCTTCCATTACTTCTTTGTCATAACTCTCCGCATTAATTACTTTATAGATTCATTCTCTCACATTTATAAAAAAAAAACTTATTTATTTACTTAAGTTTTATGGGTCTTACAAAAACCATAAATGGTTGCGTGTTTACACTCAAGGGAGTTGTGGTTACTAGGGGATCATCTTGACAAAAAAATATTGCAAGATCGATAACAGATCATAATTTGTTACTCTCTACCCATCCTTACACTTTCTTTCCCCCTCTCTAGTTTATTTCTCTCTCCCTTCTATCTAAAATTTCTTCTCCATACCTCATCTATTACAAAATTTGAAAACACATTGTCGTAGTTGAGGAGGTACGAAACATTTCTACATGATCAAATTCTCAAACAAAGTAAGTTTCCATTTACTCTATATATTCTTTCTCCTATTAATTTTTGTATGATTTTGTCATCAATATTAGCGGGTTAATTGAGAAAACTGACATTCTCAACTTTTTTTACCACATTATTATGTTATGTTTGGATACCTTACTATAGGTACCTAAGTTGTGAGTAGCCTTATTGCTTAGGTTTTGAAATTTAACTTTGAGGATAACCGCAACAGGCAAGAGAAATTATATATATTCTTTTTATAGAAAACCTTAGGATAGATGATTTGAATATGAAAATGACTTGGCCCTTGGATTTTGGTTTCATGCAAGGATTGTGGTTGATCAATAAATTGTTTGCATACTTTGAGTTTAGGGTCCAAGATTGATTGGAAATTAGTAAAGAATGAAGCTTGAGCAAATTATGGTTGAATTAATCATTTGAAATGTTTAGAAGTTGTATTACTAATTTTTTTTGGAATTATTCTTGAAATTTGGTTTAATTATGGTATTTAGGTTGATTTCTTTAATATTTTTACTCAAGTGAAGGATTTTTGCCCAAGCGAAAATAGAACATATGAACAAATCGTATTCTTTATCCTATTTTCGTTCAAGTAAAAAGTTTTTTCGCTTAAGGAAAAATAGAGTTGAAAATAAATTTGTTTTCAACCTCATTTTTTGCTCAAGCAAAAGATTTTTCGCTCAAACAAAATAACATTGTAACTTAACTTAGTCTCTATCTAATTTTCACTCAAGCGAGCATATTTTCGCTTAAGCTATTTTCTTTTGTTTTCTTATTTTCTTCTAGTCTTATTGACTCACTGAATGTAAATGCTTTTATAAAAAAAAAATTGAATATTAATTCCTATGTGTGATTGATTTATGGTTTTGTTTGAAAGAGTTATATTGTATTACAATGCTTATTGAGCTTGATGGAAGTTGTATGACATTGAGGTCATACATATGAGATTATGTGTGAACCATTGTTTGAGATTATGTGTGAACCATTAGTGGGGACAATTAAAAATTATTTGATTTTCAATCCAACAACTTTTTTAAGTAAAAGTAAAGAATTATAGAGAGAGAGGTGGGGGGGGGGGGGAATAATTTTTTTTTCCAAACATTTGGTAATAATTTTAACAAAACTTAGGGTAGACGTCGGTCCACCACTACATGTGTGGTCTATGTGATTGTTGTAAGTTGGATTTTGAGTGAGTTTGAATTGTTGTAGCATGATTATGTAAGTTTGAATTGAGTGAGTTTTGAGTTGAGTTAATTCCAATGTAGCTTATTATTGCATGTGTTGTTTGTTTTGTAAACTGTGATGATCTCTTTCAACTTCTCTTCAAGCGTACTTCAAACTATGACTTTACACCTTCAAGACGAGATGTCTTAGGTTATTGTCTCTCCAAGACAAAGTGGTGGAATGAAGTGTGTCTCAGAAGATACTTTAATGCTCAAGTCAAGTGCGTGAGATAATAATAAATACAGTAATAATGAAATGTAATTAATTTATCTCATGTACTATCTTATTTATATCACGAGCTTATGTATGGTACGATAAATGTTGTATGGTAGATTTATAGTATAAATAATATTTTAATTTTTAGGATGTTATAATAATTTACATACTTTCCATCCTACATTTAATGGTATCATAATTTATTTATCTTATCTTCTTACCATATTTATTATTATTATATATTAACTTACAATGTTTTACACTAAACTCGTCTTTGCACATAAACAGTTGTCATTTTATCATTAAAGACGTATTTCTTCGTAAGTTTGTCTTTATGTCTTAAATTTAGGATGAAACAGTAATGATGACGAAGTATAAAGTCATGAAAGGTTATGTGAAGGAATAGAAATAAAGTCAGATAAACTTATTTATATTAAATTAAAAATGAAATTAACTAATTTTACAATTTTTGTATTAAATGAAGTTATAAAGTAAATGCAAATATATCTGTCAGTTATTTTTGTCACTCGCTCTAAGTTTTGTATTTTATTGTTTTACTTATAATATAATACTTCAATTTCAAACACGTTAAACAAATAAAAGACAATATATAGATATTTTTATCAAATACATTTTAAAAATCACCAAAAGGAGCGTTTATTTCTTAAAAGTCAAAATATTGCCATTTATTATTACAGAAAAAATCAATAATTTTCGTGATCTCAATCATGTCATCAACCCAGCGTCTATCCAATATGTCGAGACTTTGGAACAAGTCAACAGGTATATAATTTCAGGACATTTTTTTTTCCGTCTAATGTTAATATTGGTTTTTAATTTGATAATTTATTCATTGATTCCTTAATTTAATAGAATGTTCTGAAGTGTTGTTCTACGCAGAGAATATCTTACCTTTAATTAAATCACTTATGTAGGAATTAGCTCCTAGAAATACTTTTTGGAAAATTTATAAATCATATTTATTTATCATAAAATATAGGTTTATCCAAACAATGTTCCATTTTTTAAATCGTTTAGTAACTTTACATTTAATCCCCAGTAAAATAATTACTCGTACATGTTTACAAGATTTTTAAGAATCTCTTACGATGGGATTTGTTTTTATTCATTTTTGTCAAAATAAAACAAAATCACAATTTCCATGCCGCTTTTTTAATGAATGGTTTAAAATTTTCTGTGCGAAAAGTCTACTAAGTTTTTCTATTTTCTCCTAGCTTTTTCAATAATATTTAGTTCTTAAGCTATTTTTAATACAATCTTGTTTGTCTCCTAACTGAACAAAAATGTTGGACTTTTTCTTTTAATTAAAAAACAACATTAAAATGAAAAGGTAAAGATGTAACAATAATGATTATTAGAATTTTCAAAAACACTTATATTTTTAGGTTTCTTCACCTTTATATTAAGTTAAAATCTATATAAGTAATTATCTGTGATTAGACAATAAGATAACATAATTTAATATTATTAGAGCATGATCACTACATTCTAATTTTTAAATATAAATTAAATTTTACTTCTTCAAAATATTTAAACTGTTGATTTTATTCGGGGTAAAAATTCATATGCTTTTACTCTTTACAATAATATTATTTTTCAGCTATTAAATATTTATATTAGATCGATGGAATTCTTATTAGCTAGAAAAAAATCGAATAACAATTTATCATTATATAGTAAAGTAATAATAAAATTAATGTACAGAGGGTGACAGTGAAGAACTATGGTGATGAAATTACCACAGTAGTTACGTCAAATGTTGAATTGTGTGATTTATAGTTGCTAACATATCATTGGCTCTTTGCACTGCCAACAGACACTGCAATTGCGACCCATCTTCCAATGCGCATTCGTGGGAGCAACTACAAAAGGATACTGTGAAGTGAGTTCGTGCGATTCTGCAGTAACTTGCCATTTTCGTTCGGCAAATCAGTTTCCACTTCACTCATCAAACGTCGTCGTTCTCCAGTTCCCAACCTTCTTTGCGTTGTGAGGTTTCCCCAATCAACAACAATGACCTCTGCTTCCTTCGTCAACTCGTTCACCTGTTCTTCGCGTGCTCCCACTCTCCACCCTTTCACCACTGTCTCCACCGCCACGTCACTCAGGCCCGGCAACGGCCGCTCTTCGAGACCACTCGTCACGAGGATCTCGTCGCCTTCCCTCGTTGTCTGCAAAGCTGTCTCCGTTAAGCCCCAAACTGAAATTGAGGGTCTCAACATTGCTGAAGATGTTACGCAGGTCAGTTTAACTGAATTTGCAAGCCTCTGAATGGGTTGCTGGAAATTTCTCCACCTTTTGTCATTTTCTTTGGGATACACTTGCTTAGATGAGTTGTTTAGATGCTTTTACCGTTGTTCTTAATTGGAATTGGAGGTCTATTTTATCTCTCGTTGGGTCTGTTCGGAGGGTTGGCATTTTTGGAAGAGAAAAATAAGAAGGAAATATTAAATTAGCTTTTGCATGAGCTAAATCTCATGCTCCATGAGATGAAAACCAGATTTTTGATGAAGCTATCAGTCAATAACTTTTACAAATTAGCTGAGGTATAAACTAATTTTTGATATTGAAGAAATGATTTAATTTTTTTTTTCTTTTTCCCATCTCATCAGTGCCTACGAAGAGGTTTCTCAAAACAGACACATAATCTATAAAATATAGGTTACCGAGGAGAAACTTCAATTCTGTTAACGAACTTTAGTTGTTTGATTTCTGTGTGTGAAATAACCTTCAAGGATAAATCTTAATTTTGTTTGGTTCTTTTTTCTGTTGACGTGGCACAGCTCATAGGGAAAACTCCAATGGTTTACCTCAACAATATCGTGAAGGGTTCTGTGGCCAATATTGCTGCAAAGCTTGAGATTATGGAGCCGTGTTGTAGTGTCAAAGACAGGTGAGAACTTGAATTTGATTAGTTGCTTGTTAAACATGTGAGATCTCTAATCGTGAATATCTCTTGACAGCACGAAATAAAGCAGAAATTATTTGGCGTTTTTTGTGACAAAGGAATGTTAATAAGATGATTTTTTAGGCGTACTCTTTAAAATGTGAGAATTGTATTTACTATTTGGAAGATAAACCAATTATAAAGAGTGTGTTGCTGAAAATGAAAATAAAATATGAAAACAGAAAATGTTTCTTAAACCAAACAAGTCCATAATGTTTCAAGTGACAAAATTAGCTGGTTTTGATTTTGTTATTCATTTCTTTGCTGGATTTTATTCTTTTTGTTGCTATTAGTTGAAGAGGATAGTTTTCAATAAGTATTGGATATCATTAAGTATCTTAAACCAAACAAGTCCATGTTTCAAGTGACAAAATTATCTGGTTTAACTTTGTTATTGATTTCTGTGCTGGTTTTTTATTATTTTTGTTGTTATTTGTTGAAGAGAGCCTTAAGTATTGGATTTCAATATGGATGTACATTTAACTCCTTTAATGGTTCTAGTAAAAGACACTTGATTATGTATCTACTATTTGGTGATAATTTCAGTTATCGTTAGGTATAAACTCAAAATTCATGAGGCTGATGCTGGTGCTTCTATGTGCTTGCATAAGTTATTTGGCCACATAATTTGCTTATTGGAGGTTTATTATTATTATTATTTTTTTCTTTAAGGCTTCCAATTTTTCATCTTGCAGGATTGGTTTTAGCATGATAAATGATGCTGAGCAGAGAGGAGCTATAACACCTGGGAAGGTATAAATGTGTCATAGTTGTGACTTATAATATTTGATTTCACTATAACTCTAGCTGCTTGTCAGACATGGCTAATGCAAACCACTTTAAAAACTTATTCTTTTGGCATTTGCTACTTAGGTATCAAATTTTTATATGATTCATCTTAGCAGTATTGCTCCAAAGTCACACATGTAATGCCTTATCAAGCATTAACTGAAGCTAAAAATAATTTTTTGGAAGTAACTATAAATTTTTAAAAATAGTATCTGACATAATTGACGTATATGGTGTATTATATCTCTATACTCCTGTGCTTCACCACTCTGCTACACCTTCCTGGTTGACTATAAATAAAACTAACTGTGCACCTTGTCAATGACTTTTTTATATTCAAACCAAAAAGTCGAACTTGTCCATAAGAACTTATAGGGGAGAAACATACAAGGAAAAAAAATGAAATGATCATTTTCGTAAGTTAAAATTAGTTTATGCATAAGCTAGTTTGTAAAAGATCTCTCATATTGTTCTTTAATCATATATGTTTCTACTTGTCCACAAGTTAATTTTAATTTATGAAGAAGTTTCACTTCATTTTCTTCTTCTTATTTGTCTATTCTAGGAGTCTTTATAGTGATGTTTGTCCAAATCCTTCGTCAAGAAATTATACTAACATACTTTGGTGTATGTTATGCTTTTATAATGTGACTTATGAGCGAATTTTTAAAATGTTGAGACTTTATATGGCCTAATGGTTTTAATGCGTTCATTATACAATTTTTTCTATTATCAAAATGACACTTTACACAACTTTGTGGGAATATTTACTGCTTTGACAATTCTAGAACTACAACTTAGTATGCACATTTTGTCAAGTCAAACATTTTTCTTACACGGTAGCAATGAGGCAGTGTTGTTTCCTTTACATTTATGCTGTAGTCTACAAAGGAGCTAGATGACATTTTTTTTGTGATTTAATTTATTGTCATATTAGCTGTGGCTATATAATTTTGATGTTGCTTGATTATTTTTTGTCTGAGTTAACTTGCTTCTCATGTGCATTTCAGAGTATATTGGTGGAACCTACCAGTGGGAACACAGGAATTGGTCTCGCCTTTATAGCAGCTTCAAGAGGATATAAACTCATTTTGACAATGCCTGCTTCAATGAGTTTAGAAAGACGAGTTCTTTTGAAAGCATTTGGTGCTGAGCTCGTTTTGACTGATGCAGCAAAGGGCATGAATGGTGCAGTTCAAAAGGCTGAAGAAATTTTGAAAAATACCCCCAACGCATACATGCTTCAACAATTTGATAATCCTTCAAATCCTAAGGTAAATTATAACAGCTTATTCTATGTTTAAGTCCATGAATCCTGTGTTCCTGGAAATAGGATTCTATATAGGGTGCACCATTAGCTCCAGCGTCAGAGTTAGAACTGTATGTTGTACAGTCGTACAAAGATTTGGTAATTGATAAGTCTTTTACTTATCTTTGGTTGGAAGCCTTATTTAAAGCTTCAATCATGAAGTCCTGGTTAATGGAAATGCAAAAGCAAATTTTTCGTTGAAGATAAATGCATTTTTCTCCAGCTACAGGCACCAAATAACTATCCCACCAGTTGCCTTTCCACCACATTTTGACCTCAGTCCTCCATTTTCTTATCAAGCCCATGAACATAATTAAAAGAAAATATTCATTCCTCTGTCTGAGTATGAGAGCATAACGAAGTTTCCCCAGAGATACTAATGAGCCTACTCCAACTCCAGTGCCCTTATGTTTCTATCAGCTGTACAATGTATTAGAATGTCCATAGCCATTTATGAAGTGTTGTGGCCGTTACACAGACAGACGACTATCCAGAGATAAAATGTTGCTTGGTTTGTGCAAGCTGCAAAAAATCATTATTGTTGATTACAGTAAGAACTGTTCTTCCACTGAAAACTTAATTTTAGAACCCGAGCGGGCAGCAATGAGGATCTCATCAATCTTGTTAGTGTTATTTATAGTAGGAACTGTTTTCCATAATGAATTATATTACCATAGAAACCAAGCTGGCAGCAATGAGGATTTAATCAAACCCACTCTTGGGTTACTTTCTCCCATGGGATGATGTCCTTGGTAATGTTACTTGCAATAAACCGTTTCAAATTACTTCCACAAGTACTTATTGTTGGGAAAAGCTTAATTTTATTTCAAACACTATTTCACTTGGCTTTACAAACTAGTTGTCTGTCTACAATCATTTTTACTGTTGATTGATGGTATTTAGTTGAGATAAAAGATGACATGAGATTATTATTTTTTAATTCTTAGCTTCTCTGTCTTTTCTGCTTGTGGTCTTTTAGAGGAGCTTCTTTTGTAATGTGCAAAGGAACTGCTTTTTCCTTTCCTGTGGTCTTTCTCCTCAATTTATTTTTCTGTGGGTTTTCAGCAAAACTTTATCATGACACATGAAACTCACAAGATTGAAGTTAGTTACAGGGTTCTCTAAAAGTAACAAAGTCATGTAGCCCAGTTGAACCTTTTTTATTTATTTTTTAATTTTGGCTCCTAAGGCCCTGTTTCCTAAAATTGCTACAGAAAAGAGAAGAAGTTGGGAAAGTGTTCAAATTGAGAGACAATATAACCAACTTGATCGAAATGTCCTACAGATTTAGGGTGATGTGCTGCCAAATGATCTGATATGCAAACTTTGATTCAACTATACAGGTTCATTTTGAGACAACTGGTCCAGAGATATGGGAAGATACAAGAGGAAAGATAGATATTTTAGTTGCAGGAATTGGAACTGGCGGAACTGTTTCTGGAGTTGGTCGATTCTTAAAACAAAAAAACCCAAAAATACAGGTACATCTTTGTCAATGGCATTGCCTAACCCAAATGTACCTAATATTATCAATGAATATAATGACGGAAAGGAATGTTCCATGCATAAAATACTAGGTGTAGGTGTATATCAATCTATGCACTCCATTCACTGCTCATGTCTTATCATCTGAAGTATATTTCTTGTAGAAAAGCTTTCTTTGTTGGGTCCTGTTAAGCTTTTTTTCATTATGTATCAGGTTATTGGTGTAGAGCCTCTGGAAAGCAACATACTTTCAGGAGGAAAGCCAGGTACAAAACCGGAAAAAAGTTTCTACAGATTCCAAATCCACTATTTTAATTTTAATTTAAGAAGTTGTATCTTTGCTGTTTTCTGCTGAACTACAGGACCTCACAAAATTCAGGGTATCGGAGCTGGTTTTGTGCCCGGGAATTTGGATCAAGATGTGCTTGATGAAGTTATAGCGGTCTGTTCTTACACTTTCCAGTTGTCTATTACCATTTATGTTATAATCTAATGAGTTTCTTTGTTTCCTAAACTGAGTGTTTTAAAATTTGGTACTAATTATTTTCAAAAGCAGAATTCGTTGGATTTTGAAATTTGAATCATAGTGTTTGATTCTGTTGCATGTAATTCTTCTGACAAACATGAATGCATTATTTGCACAACAAATACTTCTTGTCTACCAAGCATTTGCAAAAAAAACTAGACGAGTTGTACTTACAAATATCTACGGGTAAAACAAGATGGATACTTTTAATTACCAACTTCTTAATAGATAGGGTACGGGTATCACAATATCCTTAGGATACCTGCCATATATGTATATATATAATATATATATATATATATATATATATATATATATGTGTGTGTGTGTGTGTGTGTGTGTGTGTGTGTGTGTGTGTGTATATGTGTGTGTGTGTTTGTGTATATATTTTATATTTTACATCAGCTTCTAAAATCTACTTTTGTAATATTTAATTCCAAATTTAACAATAATGCCTTTATATCAATTGTTAATGATTTTTATTTAGGTACTTCTTTACAATTTAGTTGTTTTCTAAGATATGAATTTTATTTAAATTTATAACTTGTAGTGCAACTTATTTGAATTTGTTTTTTGAAAGGACTACTTTTACTTTTACTAATAATGTATGATGCAATTTTATTTGGACTACTTTAGGATAATTTTTTGAGTTTATACTTTAAAGAATAAGATTTAAATAATTTAATAAAAAATGTACAAAACAAATATACAAAATTAAGAAGCATCCATGGATATCTTATAGGATAAAATAATTTGCAAATAATTTTGAGGCAAGTATCCAATGGGTAACGTGGCAAAAAGTTTTCAGATAGAACGGGTACTACCCTTGTCACTTGATCTTGTTGTCATCTCCACTCTAATTATTTGAATATTGGTGTTAACCTGAACGAAAATGTTGTTGCTATCTTAACTCAATGTCCCCCATCTAGTGCCAAGTAGGTACTCAGTGTCATAATATTGTTGTATTTCCTATGATCATCTTTGCTTATCATGCAATGATCACAGGTGACAATTCTGGTCGAATAAATGTAATGAAACGTTTAGTCTCCCTTTCTAATTTTCCTTGTCTATTTCCTTGAAAATTTCAGTTCCTACTTAACCTTGTACAAAACTAGGTCCATCTTTGTTAAAAAGGGCAAAGGGATATTTATTGATATATTTTTGGTCATTGTACCAAAATGGGAAATAACGTCTGAAGATTGGCTCACTAAAATCTTTTCTAATGGTTCTTGAACCGTCTGGAGTAGACTATACCAGACAGTTGAGTAGATGATATGCAACTTCTACCATATGTAGTGGATAGTCTCAATACACTATCTATCTAGTCTCTTAGCATTTACTAAGACTTGAACCATCTGGAGAAACTGTTTAAGTGACTTTCCTGTCCACTAATGGGAAATACTGTTCACATGTTTTCCTCATTAGTTTAGAAAGTGTTTCACGTGAGTTAGTAATAACAGTATTGTATAAATAGGAACTTTATATCATCAGTTGTGTTGTGATTACGTTTGAGTTGTGCCTGATTGAGAGTTTGACTGAGAGTTTACTGCGAGAGAAAAAATACAAGTTGTAATCTGTAATTATAGTGATTATGTTGTGGACGGAGATTGAAGTTCGTGGACCCTTCAATTGAACCACATTTGTGATTCTTTCTTCTTCTTCTTTCGCTTACCTTCTACCTACTATGCTTGCGGGTTTCTGTTATCATAGAATGTTTGTGTGGTAGATGCATCTGTAGTGGGTTTGTTTGAGTTATTCCACAACTTAATGTTTAATACATTGTTGGTAACTTAGGTGTTTCCTTCTGATTTAGCACATGCATACTTGTAGTATTTAGTTGAATTATTCACATATATTAATTGTCATCTGTTACTGAAGTTTTAAGAACCTGATTTGTTGACTGTTTCATGGCAAGCTATATTGATATTCACAGTTGGGTTGTGAACATGTTATACTGCTATACACTGCACATATTAGAAAATAGAGATTATCTTTCATCCTGGACAGGAATGAATTATGCAAAATTGGTTACCAAGAAACAGAGAGTTTATCTTTCATGGGCATTTGGGTTCTAGACTTGCTTTATCTCTGTAAGCATTTGCTTACTCTACTGTCAATAACGAACATTTTTTTATAGACTGGCTTCTTGTTAATTCAGGTGATTGATTCTCTTTCTTAATTCTGGACTGGTATTTCCACATTTAGAGCTCTGTTCAATTGGTCAAATTTGTCTGCATGTGATATGGGAACGACCTGACCTGGATAGATACTGAATGTCATGATTTTCTTGATCTGTATTGTAATTAATATCCTCTTTTGTGAATTTTGTAGATATCAAGTGATGAATCAGTTGAAACTGCAAAACAATTAGCACTCCAGGAAGGCTTGCTGGTTAGTCCTTCATATTTTTCAACCCTTTGTGTATTTTAAGTTTCTTAATGTGTTTTGGTGTGCATGTCCTGTGCACTTACACACAACGAGACATGCCTGAGTTGGTTGAAACAATCATGCACAAGATCATGTTATTGAGTACACTCACCGTATTAAACGTTAGTTATATTCAAGAATGATACTTACCAAACCCTGTTGTATAGAGCATAAGAACATGTGTCTTATTTAGCCTGCACTTTTGGAGTTAATTTTCTTCAAATCTTGTCACACCTCAATTCTGATATCAATGTAAAGCTCATATGTGTTTGCTTTATACTTTGCCTCTTACATGTTAATTTCAATTGGAGAACAGGTGGGAATTTCTTCTGGAGCTGCTGCCGCAGCTGCATTGAAGGTTGGAAAGAGGCCTGAGAATGCAGGAAAACTTATCGGGGTATGCATATTTCCTACCAAAAAGATCAAAATCTATACATAGTTTGTATAAGGAATTTACTCAATCTAGAGAAGGATCTTTGCTGAATTTACAAAAGCATCATGCAGATAGAGTTCTCATTTTACCAATCTGATCATATTATGTTTTTTTCTTAACAACCTAACCTTCGAGATAAGATCTAGATTTTGGTTCTTGAGGACAAGTTTGTATTGTAGGACATGTTCACTAGTATACGATGTTATATAAGTATCCTGTTGCTTGCATTGTAGGACACTATAATTCGTATCCATTTAGCTTATACATGGTTGTCTTGTCGTATTTGCTCATCCTTATGCATACATGGTTATACATTGATTTTTCTGTGGTGTGTTCAGTGTGAATCCACCTAGTATTCAGGCTTAAAAGGCTGCAAAGGCTTTTCATTGTTTATTATGTACTTTTTCCGCTATATTGTGGGTTAAGTTTCTTTTCCCTTTCCTTTCTTTTATGGTTGCACAACTGGCCTGAATTATATAATTTAAAATAATTATTGAGGAATGGATGGTTTTTTGGTACGTAGCCAGAAAGAGATTCACTTACATCCGCATTTTTTCTTTTCTATTTGTTTAAATATTTCTCGTTTGTTGTTTTCTGCCCACTTTATCTTTTTCCCCTCTTAACGCTGCATATGATATTGAAATTTCAGTATTAAGTTACTCTAATTCTATTGCTTGCAGGTTGTCTTCCCAAGCTTTGGTGAAAGATATTTGTCTACTGTTCTTTTCCAGTCAATTCGAGAAGAATGTGAGAAAATGCAACCTGAGCCATGAATCGACTTTGCCTGTTAATGTTTCTTACACATTTTCTTCGAGTATCTGTATTACATGCCATACAATGTCGATGTTTCTTATTTTTTACCTTAAGAAATTAGATAAATTTATACAGGTCATTGATTTGACTTACAGCACATATTAATGACCCTTGATTGAATAAGAGTTTATTTTCTTCTCTCTTTGGGATAAAACTTTCAGATGTAGTAGGAATTATTTGTTTTCCTCCTTTTCATGTATGACAGCTTCGCTTTTATAAAACAATTGGTGAAATTGTTTATCTATTGCTTTTTGTGCATCTTTCCTAAGGGCTCTCACTCGTCTATTTTTTACCGGTAAAAGAAAGGTTAAATTACTGTAATCAATACATTATTTGAACTTGTATTTGTTTTAGAGGTGGTTCTATCTGTCTATTTATTGTAGAAAATTAACTGTTTTGAGTCATTTGACAGTTTGCACCAAGGATTGCTATAAAGGTGAAATATGAAAAATCCCTGAAAAGAAATACTTGAGAAGACCTATATGTTATATGTTGAGTTTGGATATGATAATTTGGAAGAGTAATTCATTTATTTGATGAGTTTAAAATTTTTCACACTAAAATGACTTATTTGAATAAAATAAATAGAAAGAAAATGAAATTTAAGAAATTTTGGAAGGTATTTCAAATGAATAAAATAGAAGAATTTCAAATTCCTTTAGAAATTTGAGTCTTCTAATCTTTATAAAAAAATCAATTAGATCTATAGTTTTTATTTGGTTCAATTTAGTCTTCTAATTTTTTAAAATGATTCAATTTGGTTATTTTGGTTAAATTGAGGATAGATTTTTGTTAAAATTAATATATCAAATCACTTTATTTCAAAAGTCCAAATATTCAAACTAATTTTATTTTGTAGGTGAAGTGATTTGATGTATAAATTATAAAGAAATTTTAACACCAATCTAATGAAAAGGACCTAATTCAATCATTTTAAAGAATTAGAGAACTAAATTGAATCAAAGAAAAATGAGGATCTAATTGAATTTTTTATGAAAATTAGAGGATCAAAATAAGATTTTAACTTAGAAAAAAAATTGAAATTTCATTCATTTTCACTCCACTCACGAAGGTCGAGCTGAGTGGGGTAGATTGAAGGCTCAATTGAGTTGACTTAGGCCGAAAACTCAGTGGAGTCAATTTCGACTAAAGAATCAACAAACTCAACTTAAGCGAAGAGTCGAATCAATTCAAATCGGATCACAGTTCAAGAAGAATTAGCTCGAGCTAAAGGTTGAGATGTGTCGACATGAGACAAAGGTTGAGACAAGTCAGTCGGATTAAAGGTTTAGATGAGGAAAAAGGTCGAGATGAGTCAGATCAAGTCAAAGATCGAGATGAGTCGATCGAGGATGAAGGTCGTGTCGAGTTTGATCGGGTTGAAGGTTGAGTCGGGTCGAAGGTCTAGGTTGAAGGTCAAGTTGAGTTGGTTGGGTTAAAAGGTTGAACCGAGTTGACTCAAATCGAAGTTTGTGTCGAGTCGACCTAAGTTGAAGGTTGTGCCGAGTTGGCCCAAGCCAAATGGTGATTCGAGTCAGCCTAGGCCGAAGGTCAAGTCTAGTCGATTTTGTTGAAGGTAGATGATGAAGGATCATCTCAGATTTAGGGTGAATACGAGTCTCGAACGAAATGGGTATGAACCCAAGAACGAAATGAGGGGAAAATAGAGGACACCGATTTGAGGAATTGCAGAATGGGAGGAAACCGCGCTACTTTGAGGAGATTCCAAGATAAGTGAAGAAGATACACCACATTGAATCAGAGATTCAAAGATAAGGATCAGTGGTTCGAAGGAGAACCTCGAGACTTGAGAGAAAAACTCAAAATTTCAAATACTCAAATCTCTATACAAATGTGTCTCATAAGGGCTTATATATTATGGGCCAAAACACATAAAGGCCCAACACGACTAAAGGTCCGATAAAGTCCAAACATAAACATTATAAAAATTACAAAAAGAGTTCTTATTATATGATCCGAAGCTAACCCAAGATCTCTTTGAAGGTCCTGGGCATGATTCCATCAAATGCTTTGAAATTCCTATGACGACCCTAGCCATGCCTCCATTAATAGAGTCGTGTTGGCCTAGACTGAAGGTCGAGCCAAGTCGGGTCGGGCCGAAAGTCAACCGAGTCAGTTCGGTTCGAACGTTGAGTTAAGTAGCCTCAGGCCGAAGGTTGAGCAGAGTCAGCTCGGTCCGAAGGTCATGGGGACTCGGACCAGGTTGAATGTCGAGCCAAATTGGGCCCATATCAAAGGTCGACATGAGTTGGGTCCGGGTCGAAGGTCAAACCATTTCGATCCAACCAATGCTTAAGCCGAGTTGGCTTGGGCAAAGAGTCGAGACAAGTTGGAGTAGGTCGAAGGTTGAGTTGAGTCGACCTTAGTTGAAGGTCGAGTCGAGTTAACCTGGACTAAAGGTTGAGCTTAGTCAACTTAGACCGATGGACAAAGATAAGTTATCAAAAATATCTTTAAAATAGAATTTTGTCTTAAAAGAGAAATTAAATTATTTTATCGAAGTAAGAAAATTGAAATCTAAAATATTTCAGTTACTCTATCCAAACAAATTATTTAAAAAATAAAAATAATTCAATTTTAAATAATTCAAATATCATGTATTTCAATTTTTTGAATTTGTTAAAATCTCTTATCCAAACACAAACACAACGATAAAGTTAAGAATAGTAGTTTAAAATTTGATTCAGAATTTTGGGTTCAGAGTTTTCAAATATGGGAATACTAATCGAAGGGGATGAGAATACTTATCCTGATAAATGAAAATACTTTGTGTAAACCTATAGGGTAATTTAATCTAAAACAAACTCACCTTGTTAGAACAAATACGTTTTCTAGTCGTGTCACTCGTATAAGGTAGTTCAATCACCAAGTTCACAAAATAAAGGACACTAGTTCTTCTTGCACCTCTATACTTTTCTTCTGCACCCCATACATTTAATAAGTTCCTATTTTATCCTTTTATCCTTTCCAAACTGTATAATCCGGAAGTCAAAAGGATTTTCATGATTATATAATTTTAAAAAAGCTTTTGGATAATACTATCCGAATGTTATTTTAAAATAAAGACATCCAGTTGAAGAGAGCTTGACGTGTTGAATGGTGCAAAGTTTGAAGGAGTTCCAATTCTTGAAGGGGAGGGTGAAAGACAAAAAAGATTGATAAAAGAGGAGTGGACCGAACGAAGACTATGACCTAAATAACACTTATGCTCAGTTGTGGAAGGTCAATCAATATTTTGGAGTGTCAAAATTTTGGTTTAATTATTCTTTAGATTCATTTTTTGTCTAAAAATGTCAAGTTGATCATCTATTTGTTTTTAGTCTCAATTTGATATTGATTTTTTAAAAATTAATGTAATTTGGTTATTTTTGTTAGCTTTCTTGAAGAGTTGTAAAGATTTCTCATCAAAATTAACATTAGGATTATGTTAATTACACAAAGAAAACAAATCATCCTTATTCACAACTTGAATTTTGATGAAAAAACCTTAATATGATAAAAAAAATTAACGAAAAAGAACAAAATTGCATCTTTTTAAAAAAAATTAAGATCAAATCAAGACTAAAAAAACTAGAAAACCAACTTAATATTTTTGAACAAAAATAGAAATCAATAGAGTAATATCCAATTTTTTTATATACACTAGTAAAAGCATTGTATTTACTTTTTTTATGATAATAAAAAATAAAAGATATATAATTATTGTTATTATTATAATTATAAAATTAAATACAACTAATTTTTATAATTTTTCTATAATTAATTTTTATTTATATTGATTAAGTTTGAAAATAAGTCAAATAAAAAATTGATTAAATTAAACAAATAATCACTTAAAAATAATATTAATAAAATAATTATTTTAATTTTAAAAAATATTTAAAAAGTAAAATTAAAAATGTGAACAACAAAAAAAAGATTTTTCTTTTATATATAGATATAAATGTATAAAAAATAAAAATATTGAATATAAAAATATTAAATTTTTAAAGAAATACATTTAAAATTATATATTAAAATATATAAATATAAAAAATTTTGGAAAACCATGTCCCTTTGTCAATTGGAAGGTCCGCCGGTGCTATGCTAAGGTAGGGACCACCAGAAGGAACAACGCAAGCCCACGGTTGTCACCCTTCGTTAAAGCCGCATCATAGTATAGCTTAATCCTTAAGATTTTTTGGCTTAGGAAATCCAGAAATCACAGATTATGATTTATGTGTCTTATACAGTGTCTAATCATTGTCTAGTTTAGTGATGACTTAATCTCATCTGATCATTCTTTATCCATTCTTTGCATAAATGTGTCCTATTTATTTCTTTGGCTAAACTGGAACTGTTCCTGCAGAGAACAAACAAGATAAGTTAGATACAAGTGTCACCTTACTCATGTAGTCTGCTATCTCTTCAGTTGGTCTCTTCTCGGTTGGTATATGTCGGTTTGGACACAGGAGGGGTTACTTGCAGAAGGGACTCCGAAGCTCAAGTGAGTCAAAACTCTCAAAAGGTCAAATCAATGATTAATGAATGCGTACCTTTAATTATTGGGGTCCACATGTATTTATAGAATATTAATCATGTTTGGTTATGCCATGGGCTGAGCCCTGACTTGGGCTTTAGTTTGGGTTGTAAGTGGGCCTGGGCCCAGGCCCTTAGGACCTATTGAACACTGGGGGGCTTTAATTTTACTAAGTATATTGGAGTAATCGGCCTAGGCCGACTACTTTCCTCGACGGTTTATGCTATCGGTTTAATCTGGTAAGGCTTATACCAACTCGGCCTAGGCTGACTACTTGACCGCCTTGACATATATGTATCGTTTATTTATTTGGTCGAGTTTGGCTAGGTGTGGTACACCAGTCCCCCAGCCTTGGCCGATATGAGTTGTCGGTCAAGGGTGATTATGTGTTGGTGTGCTAACGGGATCGGCTGGGTGTGGTACACCAGTCTCCCAGCCTTTAAGTGTGATGAACAGTGTTAAGGCTAAAAAGTGATAATAGTTTGATGGTAGGTGAAGGGGTGCCAGGGGTCAAATCAGGGAGTTTTGTCGCCGTCGTTTTTAAGAGTCATGTCTCTTGTAATGATGGTGTCAATTGGTATGAGTTGTTGTTTTGGCGGGAAAGGATTTTCGCCGTTTGGGATTCTGGCCTATAAATATGGATTTCAAAACAAGCAAGGGTTTACTTGGTTCATTTGCGAGAATTTCGTATTCAAAGGTCTTGTGTGCATTTTCTTGTCCGACTAGTTCCCAATTTCAACCGACATCTTTCCGAAAACACGAGAAAAGGTATGTCTAGTAGCGATAGCGTGTCGTTGTCTACATCTAGTAGTGAGAGTATGGGGCCGGGGAGGAGCAGAGGTAGGCAAGTTGATGAAGAGGGTACCAGTTCTGGAGGTATGGTAAGCGGGATCCCCATGGAAACAGTGAGGGAGGTCCGAGAAGATCCCCCAAAGGAGTTGGCCGAGAGTGACTAGCCGGCCAAAGGCGGTTATGGGTGGGTGGCTGCCGATGTCCGTAATCAATCATCTTTATTCCGATGGTCTCGCTTATTGAACTCTTGGTTGAATTGTACGCCTGTCATCATAAAGGGTGTAAGCGGGGATATCGTTTCCCTGGAGAGGGTTAGCGCTATTGACCGTGTGTGTCACGGGCAGGAGGGGGCCACAAAGAAGTTCTTCTACATGTACATGTGTCACTTTTCTCAGCTACATGTGCGGTTGCCGTTAGATGATTTCACTATGGGTGTGTTGCGCGCGCTGAACGTGGCACTTACGCAGTTACACCCGAACAGTTAGGCTTACTTGCAAGCCTTCCGCATCTTGTGCCAATCTCCATACTTGGAGCCTTCACCTTACGCTTTCCTGTACTTCTATGATACTAGACCCCGCCAGCCGACTACTTGGCTGTCTCTGATAAGTCGTCCTAGTATCAGTAGACTGGACACATTTTCCCAGTCTTTCAAGCACTTTAAGGACGGATACTTCAAAGTTATGGTGAAGGAAGAAGGCAAGCCCTATTTCTTGAACGCAGATGGGAGTACAAAATTCCCATTTAGCTGGACGGGTACCCCTTTTCGGTACAAGGATATGGGGACCGACGAGTTGTCGACGGGGGATAAGGAGGTGGTGGAGATCTTGATGAAGTTTGTTGATAAGTTGCCCACTAAGGGCTTAGTTAGAGTTCATAATTCGGTGCATCCGATTATAGATATTGAAGGTATCTGTTTGTTACTTAAACTGTGTTAATGATTCTAAGTTGTTTTAAACGGGGTTTAATATGTTATTGTAGGGCACATGGCGCAATCAGGGAAGAATAATTTGGCGCTCTTCCAGTCGTTGAGGAAGGAGATGGTCGCTAAGACTAAGGCAGCTGGGAAGACTGACGTTCCCAACTTGCAAGAGTCCGTGGTGGAAGTACATGTACATGGCGAAACGAAGAGAAAAGTCGAGTTACCGCCTCGTGCCGGCAAGGGAAAGGATGTGAAGAAAGTGAGGGCGGCCGGGGTGGGGTCAGCCAGTGGGGCAGGGTCGGCTAGTGGGGAGAAGGGACCGGAGTCTGGCTTAATTGAGTTGCCAAAAATATCTGTGAGGAAGGATATCGCGATCAACCTCCCAGAGACCATTATAAACTCTATTGATGGTATGGAGGCGGATCATATCATGAGGACAATGGTGGAATTTGGGAGCAAAGCCTTGATATTAAGTCACCGTGTGGGATCTTTATATCGGCGAGAGGTGAATGAGGGAGGTCGGGAGAAGGTAGAAGAGTTGCAGGGAAAAGTCAACAAGTTTGATGAAGAGAGGGCTGCGTGGAAGAAGGAGAGGGAGGGTTGGGAGGAAGAGAGAAAGAGGTTAGAAACGTGGAGGGTTCGTTGTTTGGATTTAGAGGGAAAATTGAACAAAAGAATAGGGGAGTTGGAGGAAGACTATGATGAACTAAAAGACAAGTATGACGGTGCTGTAGGTGAGCTTGACGACCTGAAGAATTGTATTATACAAGAGCACATCAACGACTTTGAGAAGGGACTACGTCAAACGACCTTTTTCCATCAGGAGGTTGACATCACGGACTCAAAGTTTGATGTGAACAAGGACGTTATTGACGGAAAGCTTGTCAAGGAAGACGAAAACAATGCAGATGAGGAGGCGGAGGAGAAGGCGGTTGAAGAGGAGAAGGGAGCGGGCGATGCCGAGGAGGTGGCCCCTGATGCAGCAGAATAGGATCTCGGTTTTTATTGATTTGAAAATATTATTTAAGCCTATGTCTGTAATAGTTGGTACATTACGTTACATTGGCACATTCTTGCACTTATGTTGAATGCGATTAATGTTCTGTATGTTATTGTGTATGATGAATTTTGATGATTTGTGGTGTATGTATGGCGCGTTCGATTGTATGTTATGGGTGTTCGACCCGGCCACTTAGTTGTGTTAAGGGTGGGGAACTTGAACGAATCAAACAAAAGTTAAGGGTGTTCGTCCCAGGCCGCTTACTTGTGGCAAGGGTGGAGAACTTAAGCGAATTAAACACAAGTTAATGGTGTTCGACCCAGGCCGCTTACTTGTGGTAAGGGTGGGGAACTTAAGCGAATTAAACACAAGTTAAAGGTGTTCGACCCAGGCCGCTTACTTGTGGTAAGAGTGGGGAACTTAAGCGAATTAAACACAAGTTAAGGGTGTTCGATCCAGGCCGCTTACTTGTGGCAAGGGTGGGGAACTTAAGCGAATTAAACACAAGTTAAGGGTGTTCGACCCAGGCCGCTTACTTGTGGTAAGGGTGGGGAACTTAAGCGAATTAAACACAAGTTAAAGGTGTTCGACCCAGGCCGCTTACTTGTGGTAAGGGTGGGGAACTTAAGCGAATTAAACACAAGTTAAGGGTGTTCGACCCACGCCGCTTACTTGTGGTAAGGGTGTGGAACTTAAGTGAATTAAACACAAGTTAAGGGTGTTCGACCCAGGCCGCTTAAGGGTGGGGAACTTAAGCGAAGATGAGAGTAAAAACATAGGAGAGTTGTACAGTTGAGAACCCTTCGTTTTATTTATTGAATATGGGGTGCCTCGTTAAAACCTCCCTGGCCAAATCCCTCCTTAGGAAAAAGAGACCAGGTGAGGAAAAAGAGTAGACCCAGGGTTACAAGTATTCGGCTTAATGCAACATACATTTAACTGAAATAGAATTTGAGGTGGGACACGTTCCAAGTGTTAGGTATCTCTTCCCCGGATAAATGTTCAAGGTGATAAGCTCCTCCTCCAGCATCTTCACGTATGCGGTATGGGCCGTCCCAGTTGGCGGAGAATTTGCCATCCTTCTTTCTTGCACTGCTGGCCATTCTCCATACTAAGTCCCCGATTGCGAACGATCGTGGACATAGGTTTGCGTTATACTTTCTGGCAGCTCTTCGTTTGGTAGCTAAATTGCGTATCTGGGCTTTTTCTCTGAGTTCGGGTAGGAGGTCGATATGAGTGGCCATGTTTTGATGGTTGTCGGTTGGGTCGTATAGTTCTCGGCGCAGGGATGGTTCGCCAATTTCAACTGGTATCATGGCGTTTGCACCGTAAACTAGGCTGAAAGGGGATTCGTTTGTTGATGATTGAGGGGTGCACCTGTAAGCCCATAGCACTTCTACTAACTCTTCGGGCCATCGGCCTTTGGCGCTATCTAATCGTTTGCGCAGTTCCACTAGGATAACCTTGTTGGCCGCCTCTGCTTGTCTATTAGTTTGTGGGTGTTCTACAAAACTTGTGATGTGTTTGATGCCCAGGCCAATGTAGAATATGGCTAGCTCCTTATCTATAAATTGTCGGCCATTGTCGGTGATGATGGTGTGTGGGACGCCATATCTGCATACAATATCCTTCCAAACAAACTGTTGAACTTGCTGGGCCGTGATAGTGGTTAGTGGTTTGGCTTCTATCCATTTGGTGAAGTAGTCGACGACTACAATCAGAAATTTCACCTGTCCCTTGCCGGGTGAGAAGGGGTCAAGGATATCCATTCCCCATTTTGCGAAGGGCCATGGGGATAATATGTGATGGAGTTGTTCCTGCTTCTTGTGGATGAGGTTGCCATATATTTGGCATGGTTTGCACTTTCTGACATAGTCCTGGCAGTCTGCTTCTATGGTCGGCCAGAAGTACCCGGCTCTAAGGACTCTAGTAGCCATGGTACATGCACCAGAATGGTAGCCGCAAATGCCTTCGTGTAGCTCTTTAATAATATACTGTGCTTGCTCTGCCGTGACACATTTGAGGAGGGGTTGGCCGTCCCCGCGTTTGTAAAGGTCATCGCCTATCATGGTATACCTGGCGGCCTTAGCCAGCCAAGTTTTGTCCGGATCCTGTGGGGGGTTGCTGGTTTTTAGGTATTGGATATAAGGGGTGGTCCAATTATGGCTTTGGGGAGGAGTTGTGTTGTCCGTTGAGGTGTGGGTTAGGTTTTGACAAGTATGTGTTATGGAGGGTGTAGATAGTGTTTGCTGCAACAAGGATCGATGGCAGCTTTTTAATTTGGTGTTGGCTAATTTGGAGAGGATGTCGGCTCTGATGTTGTCGGTCCTTGGGATGTGTTCCATGCGAACTCGCTCAAAGGCGGATTGAATGACTGTTCGGACCAGATGGTAATATTGTAGAAGGATGGGGTCTTTAATCTGGAATTCGTCATTTAGGTGCCCTAAAGTAAGCTTGGAGTCGGTTTTGCATGTTAGCATTCTGACACCTACTTCGCGGGCAAGGGAAAGGCCGGCGAGGATAACTTCGTATTCGGCCTGGTTGTTTGACATTTTGAAGGCAAAGTGAAGGGATTTTTCGATGAGGATGTCGTTGGGTCCTTCTAACACAATGCCAGCACCGACACCTTTTGGATTTAAGGAACCATCTACATGAAGTGTCCACTGGTCCTCTGTGGGTGTGTGCTGGAGGTCGTTGACAAAATCTAAGAGACATTGGGCTTTAATGGGGCCATGTGGTTCGTAACGAATGTTGAATTCCGACAGCTCGACGGCCCAGGATGACATCCGTCTGGCTAGATCTGGTTTTTGCAAAATTTTTTGGATTGGGTAGTCGGTTTTGACGGTGATGCTGTGGTTTTGGAAGTATGGGCGTAAGCAGCAAGCTGCGTGGACTAAAGATAGGGCCAATTTCTCCACCATTTGATATTTGGTTTCAGGATCTTGCAGCGTTCTGCTAATAAAGTAGACAGGATGCTGTGTGCCTTCTATTTCTTGGACAAGCGCGGCGCTGACGGGTTGGCGGGTGTCCGGCTTATGGAGGATAGGTGGTGAGGTGAGGGTGGTTTTCAGTTTTTGAAAGATTTGTTCACAATCGTCAGTCCACATGAACCGGGTGGATTTCTTTAGGAGTTGGACTATGGGTTGGGTTTGCTCAGCCAGTTTGGGTAGGAAGCGGAAAATGGCTGTGAGGCGGCCTATGAAGCGTTGGACCTCTTTGATGGTAGTGGGACTGCGCATCTCGATAATGGCCTTGAATTTTTTGGGATTGACTTCTATGCCGCGTTGGGTTAACATAAACCCAAGAAATTTACCTCGGTCGACGTCGAATACACATTTGTCAGGATTGAGGCGAAGGTTGGATTGGCGTAGCGTGGAGAATACCGCCGCGTGGTCCTCAGCATGTTGGTGGTGGGTTGGAGACTTGACAACCATGTCGTCAACATAGACTTCAACACATTGTCCCATTAGGTGACTGAAAACCTTGTCCATTAGCCGTTGGTAGGTTGCTCCAGCGTTCTTAAGATCAAAGGGCATAACTCTGTAGAAGTAGTTGGCATCGTCCGTGATGAAGGCGGTCTTGTTCATGTCAGATGCGGCCATGGGGATTTGGTTGTACCCAGAATATGCATCTAAAAAGCTGAGCACCTTATTCCCTGCCGTGCCGTCAACAAGTCGGTCGATATTGGGCAAAGGGTAGGCATCGCGAGGTCAGGCTTTGTTCAAATCCGTGTAGTCCACACACATCCGCCATTTGCCGTTGGCTTTATTCACCAAGACTACGTTAGAAAGCCAAGTGGTGTATTGAGCTTCTTCTATGGAACCTGCATTTAGTAATTTGTCAGCCTCAACCTTAGCCGCTAGCCGGCGTTCTTCGCCAAGTTTGCGTTTCTTCTGGGAGACGTAACGAGCTTCTTTGTATATGGATAGTTTGTGGGATGCTACTAGAGGGTCCATCCCAGGTAGGTCAGTGGCTGACCAGGCGAAAAGGTCTGTGTTGCTGATGAGGATGGGTGTGATGATGGCACGCTCGTCAGAGTTCAAACCGGTGCCTAGGTTGATGGAGTGGCCATTGGGAAGCTTTAGAGGGGAGGTTTCCTCAACTGGTTCAAGACGAACATCCCGGCCTACTCTGGGGTCTAGATCTTCGCCTGATAGGGCGATGCTGGAGCCAGGTGGTCGTTCAATGTGGTTGGTTTGTTGAATTGGGAGTTGTGGGCGCAGGCTGGCCATGTAGCACTCGCGTGCCAGGCGTTGATCGCAGTGGACGGTGAGGATGTCACCGGAAGGAGAAGTGAACTTCATGGCCAAGTGGGGGGGGGGGGGGGGGACCACAACGCAAAGGGTGTTGAGGGAAGGACGACCCAGGAGGACATTGTAGGATGTTGGCGCATCGACGATAAGGAAGCAGATTGGAATGGTTTTGGTTTGGGTTCCTTCACGAAACACGGTGTGGAGGTCGATGTAGCCGCGAGTGGATACCTGTTCGCCAGAAAAGCCATAGATTGGTTCGTCATACGGGACCATAGCAGTGTCCAGGAGTTGGAGTTTTTGGTAGGTGGCCTAGTAGAGGATGTCGACGGAGCTGTCCTGGTCGACGAGGACTTTCTTAACGGCGTAGTTTTCGATTTCAACAGTGATGACCATGGGGTCATCTAGTTGATGGTCAAGGCCATGAAAGTCGTCATCTGTGAAGATGATGGGAGGCATACAACGTCTGTGGTGGGAATGGGTGAGATGATTGATGGATTGGATATGGCAGAGGTGTTTCTTTCTGTTAGAAAAGGTGGATCCTCCACTAGCGAAGCCCCTAGAGATGGTGTTGATGGTGCCACGTAGGGGAGGGTCAGCGGGGTGATGTCGGTGCGGGATGGTTCGGGTGCCTGGTTAGCGGGTTGGGCTGGGCGTCTGTCGTGATGGGAGTCGTGTGGGGGGCGTCTGTGGTCGGAGCGAGGGGGTGGCGGGATCGAGAGGAATGATCCTCTCGGCGGATGAAGTGGCGAAAATGACCAGCACGGACCAGTTCTTCTATCTCATCCTGGAGTGCTTTGCATTCTTCTGTAGTGTGGCCATGGTTGCGGTGGTAGCGACAATACTTGGTCATATCAACATTAGGAGGTGTGGTTGTCTTGCGTGGTGGAGGGATGAGGTCAGCTTGTAGGGCTTCATCGAGGATACAAGAGCGGGCTACGGTAAGAGGGGCGTATCTAGTGAAGCGGGATTGGTGGGGCTCGCAAGGGCGGGTATCAGGGCGGGGAGGTTGCGGGGTAGGGTTGGCGGTGGTGGCTACATAGTCATTGTAGAATTTGGTATGGAGGGTCTGCATCTCCTCCATGCGGACATAGTCGACCGCGCACAATTTAAGTTCATGCATAGAGGCAGGTGGGTGGAGGTAGATGTTGTTGGCGAAGAGACTGAGTTGTAGTGTAAGTGCCATGCACTGGAGGATCATCTCTTGGTTGAGGTGTGGGATCAGCTTCGATCTTTTGCCTAAGTCGAGAGTTCTCTTGGCGCAACGCCTCCATCTCATCAACGCTGCGTTTCTTCAGATCAGCTAGTTCTTGTTGCATCTTTGCCTGGCCGTCCAGGATGCCGGCTAGGTCAAGGGTGATGCCAGCAGGTCCTGAGGGACTGGCATCTGCCTGCTTGTTGACTCCAGCTCTGCTGCGGGTGGAAACCATCTTCGGAGAAAAACGGGTACTAAAGGTGTTCATCTCGTGCCCCACGGTGGGCGCCAATTGTTCCTACAGAGAACAAACAAGATAAGTTAGGCACAAGTGTCACCTTACCCATGTAGTCCGCTATCTCCTCAGTTGGTCTCTTCCCGGTTGGTACATGTCGGTTTGGACCTAGGAGGGGTTACCTGCAGAAGGGACTCTGAAGCTCAAGTGAGTCAAAACTCTCAAAAGGTCAAATCAATGATTAATGAATGCGTACCTTAATTACTGGGGTCCACGTGTATTTATAGAATATTAATTATCTTTGGTTATGCCATGGGCTAGGCCCTGACTTGGGCTTTAGTTTAGGTTGTAAGTGGGCCTGGGCCCAGGCCCTTAGGACTTATTGAACACTGGGGGGCTTTAATTTTACTAAATATATTAGAGTAGTCGGCCTAGGCCGACTACTTTCCTCGACGGTTTATGCTATTGGTTTAATCTGGTAAGGCTTAGACCAACTCGGCCTAGGTTGACTACTTGGCCGCCTTGGCATATATGTATCATTTATTTATTTGGTCGAGTTTGGCTAGGTGTGGTACATATAATCTTATCTCGGCCAAGGCTGGGGGAATGGTGTACCACACCTAGCCAAACTCGACCAAATAAATAAACGATACATATATGCTAAGGCGGTCAAGTAGTCAGTCTAGGCCGAGTTGGTCTAAGCCTTACCAGATTAAACCGATAGCATAAACCGTCGAGGAAAGTAGTCGGCCTAGGCCGACTACTCCAATATACTTAGTAAAATTAAAGCCCCTCAGTGTTCAATAGATCCTAAGGGCCTGGGCTAGGGCCCAGGCTCACTTATAACCCAAACTAAAGCCCAAGCCAGGGCCCGACCCATGGTATAACCAAACATGATTAATATTCTATAAATACATGTGGACCCCAATAATTAAAGGTACGCATTCATTAATCACTGATTTGACCTTTTGAGAGTTTTGACTCACTTGAGCTTCAGAGTCCCTTCTGCAGGTAACCCCTCCTGGGTCCAAACCGACATGTACCAACCGGGAAGAGGCCAACTAAGGAGATAGCAGACTACATGGGTAAGATGATACTTGTGCCTAACTTATCTTGTTTGTTCTCTGCAGGAACAAGAACTATTTACTTAGCAATATCTTCGTTTAATGGGGTTTTATAGTGTCTGGTTCTAACACACGTTTTGTCTCTGGCAAACATTTAATCCTCATATCGTATGTTTTTATCAAAAGCTTCTTATTTGTCATCTACCATATCCTCTAATGCATCATCTTGTATGAAACCAAACTCTTCACCTTAATGTTAGCCTTTTCACTGTCATGGCTACTTCCAAGCTAACATTTTCAAACTTTTGGCTACCAGCCATTTCAGTTTCATTAGAGACAATGTGTAACGTCCCATTTAATTAATATGCGTAATTAAAAGAAACGTTACACATAAATAGTATAACAACGCAGTCCTAAGGTCCTTAACACCACCACTACAAAATTAGGCACACCATGATGCCAACAGAAACGGTTGAAAAGTCTAACAGACGAAGTATAGTAATAAAACATAGAGCAATACATGGGCCATAGCCCTAAGGAAATGCCCATCAAGAAATAAGGTCCAGCCTACATGGACTATGCAGCGGAACTATCACCTCTCTGTTGTCCACGGGTGTTCCTTGCATCTGCTCACACCAACAAGTTGATGATCATCGCAAAAGAGAGTACCACACAGCAGAGCACACAACAACGAAAGTAGGGTAAGCTAGAGCACAAAAGATTTCATCCATACCATCAAATATATATATATATATATATATATATATATATATATATATATATATATATATATATATATATAATCACACCT
>Ga0214542_1000531_pt1 | contig 69736 bp, 34 predicted proteins | sample CNSS1metaG_FD_160096 | JGI IMG/M metagenome (GOLD analysis project Ga0214542, IMG submission 160096) | Root nodule microbial communities from cowpea collected in UCLA plant growth center, Los Angeles, California, USA - CNSS1 | ecosystem: Host-associated > Plants > Roots > Nodule | place: USA...
TATATACATATATATATATATATATATATATATGTATATATATATATATGTATATATGTGTATATATATATATATATATATATATATATATATATATATATATATATATATATATATATGTGTATATATATATATATATATATATATATATGTGTGTATATATATATATATACATACATATATATATATATATATATATATATATATATATATATATATATATATATATATATATATATATATTGAATAATGATAGACAATTTTCTTGAGTGTTTTGTTTTATTTTTCCTCTCCTTGTCTAAATATATTGTCACCTTCATCTCCTTCCTCCATCCTACTCACTATCGTCTCAACCTTCGCCAATTGCTTCATCTAGCTAATGTCCCTTGTCAACAATCTTCAAATTAAAATGCTACCATTTCTTTTCACCAAATCACCTATTCAACTCTTAATGTCTTCACAATTATAAACAACAATTTCAATTTTTTTTATAATTGTTTCTAATTAGTGAGACTTGGTTTGCAATCTTAGAATTGCAATATACTAGCTTTCTTAGTTTATGAAAGGGTTAGTCATTGAAATGTCCAAAAAGCACAGTGTATGTTTCATTTGAAAAACAAAAGATGACAATAATAGACAAATTGTGTGTGTTGTTTTGGTGAAAGGCATGTTGAAGTTGAAGCGTTTGGTGGAGCCCACCTCGAATAGTGACAAATGATGATGCGATTCTCGAAAGATCTTGGATATGTGAGTTTTGTGGAGAAAGAAGCCATAGATAACGCAAATTGACATATGTACTAGCCAAATTCTAACACCTAAATTGATATTGGGTCTATCAACACTGGACCTACCACCACATAACCCTTTTAGAGTTACCTTCTCAAAGCATTAGGCTATAAAGTATTAATATTCGTCTAAATTACGTACTACAAAATAACATCTTACCAATACGATAATTTTACTTCCACGTAAATTGGTATTGGACATATAGATCCCATCAACATTGGATCTACGACCACAAACCCCTTTAGCCTTGATAAACATGAGGTATAAAGGCTACAAAGGATATATGACGACCAAGATTTTAACTTTTGCCATGCTTAAGATACAAAACATTTTACTTTTTCTGCTTTCAGCCTCCAAGCATCACATCATCATGTCACTTGAATAAATGAAGTGCTTCATTTATCACTCAAGCCTTTTCATTTCCTCTTTCAAGCGCTTCGTTTATTACACGAAAACTCTTCATTTACCATACCTAAATAAGTCAATTGTTCGCTTTATAAGATACTTTATGACTTACCATTAGGAAGAACCTTAAAAAGTTGCCCCTAAGTGGCTTAAAAGGTTACCCCTATCACCTTTTGGGAGATTGATGCTCGTCTTTTGGAAGACTAATGGTCACCAATATTAAGCACTTTGAAAGGTCGCTCTTAGGTACCTTAATAGGTCACCATCGCCTTAAGAAGTCAACTAACAAGTACTAATACTGATCAACCAAAAGCATTTAGACATTTAAAAGTAATTTGTCCATTTTTCATATGGTGAAGTCCCTTTTATCCCCTCTCTTCCGACCTCTTTAATTCCTCTCTTGCCTTTATTATCCAAAACTGCCCACCTACTTTGATACCTATTCTTTAATGTGTCCTTTTTATTAGTCTAACCCCTAGCTTCTACATATGATTCCCGTAATCATTATTAACCCTATGGGAATCCAACCCATCAACCAATTGGTAATTTTTCCAACACCTATATTGATATTGGGCCTATCAACATTGAGTCTACCACCACATAGCCTCATTACCTTTAGCTTCTCTAGACACAAGGCTATAAAATATTAATACTAGTCTAAATTTTATACTAAAAAGTGACCTCTTACTAATATGGTATTTTTACTACCACCTAGATTGATATCGGGCTTATAGTCCCATCAACATTGGGCCTACCACCATAATATACAATACACTTTATTTAAGAAAAAGTAAAGGACAAAAATACAAAGTATGAAAAATATTTGAAAATCCAACCCAAGTGATGTTAGAAAAAAAATCAACACTCTCAAATTTATATGTGATCGATCCTATCATACCTTATTAGGAAAATAAACAACATAAATGATAGAGAGTATAACACAACATGAATATCTGCTTAATTTGATCAAAATCTTAAAGTAAGAGAAAACGGAAAAATAAATTATATATCATGAAAACTTTACTTTGGTATTTTATTTTTGTTGTTATAAAATTAATATTTTCTCATTAAGACACCAAAGTCACTTTCTTTTTACCTTTTGTTGCTTTATTGCAAGAGAGAATATACAAATTTTTATTTAAGTTTTTCGTATTAAATGAGGGCGTTGATACTTTCTTCTTGGATTTATATAAATATATGTTATAATTTTCTTTCCTTTACTAAAAGTATATTCTTGTCTATTGACAAATTTGTTACTTCTTTTTCATCTTTCTTAAATAAATGACGTGATACTATATAAGTAAAACATAATTTCCTTCCTTACCACTTCTCACATTCATTTAAGTGATATTAAATTTCTTTCTAACAAAAGACCTTAAATGCCAACAGAGTTGATATTCAAGAATCCATTTACGTTGCAAACTTTATTAAGGAGTTTGTACATTATCACCTTAATATTTTGAGAATCAAATTTGATATTTACTCTTAAAGAAAAAAATTCCCACTTAACTACATTAAAAATAACGTGTTATACATATAAGTAAGAGAAGAATTAATTCTTTATCACAACAAAAATAGTATTTACTTAAAATTTAATACTTTCACTAAGAGACATAAAAAGGTACATTTACTATCTTTAATAAAATAAAACCTAAGAAACTAATACCATACAACTAAATCTCTATAAAGTGAGGTTTGCCTTCTTCATATATTATAAATGTGAACAATTTTTTCTTTTTAATTTCTTTATAAATTGATGTTTGGGAAGATGCCTTCATGAAAAGTATTATTAAAAAATAAAATAAAAAATATAGAAATCAAACCGAACCCATTTATAAAAAATAAAAAGCAAACTTTCTATTAAAGAACAAAAAACGGAGTTAATATCTATTATAAAAAAAATTAAGAGTAATTATAAATGGCATAGAAGAATATCTTATATTTTATTTTATTTTCTAAACCTACAACAACTTATTTATCCACAAATGATTACTTTCTTTAAAAATATGAAAAACGCTTAAATTCTACTTTTTCATAAAACTTCATGTATTTTCTTGATCTTCATCTAAGAAACCAATAAACAAAAAAAAAAAAAAAATAAATAAATAAATATATATATATATATATATATATATATATATATATATATATATATATATAAACACTTAAAGTAACAAAGAAAAATCACTTTGTAATCAAACTCGCCCATAACTAATCTTATTAACTCAGCATACAAAGAATTATGAATTCTCCAAAAAAACTAAAAATTGTCAATAATTGACTACTTCGTTTGAGCAAATCAATACAATCAGCATTGGAAGTAAATTATTAGTATTTCCTTTTTACTCAGCCAACATCTGAAAATTTCCAAAGAATGTGCACCCTATTTATTAACTTTTCCCTGTTTAGCTCTGATATTAAAACACTTTGAAATCAAATAATATCCTCTAAATCATCAAAAACAGTATAAGTCAGATATTATATGACAAATTTTGTTTAGTATTTAATACTTTAACATCTTTAATATAGGGATATTTACACACGTTATGACAAATGAATAAATCTACTAATTTAACTATTTTTTAAAATGACTACTTATGTATCGAATTAATTTTTATTATTAATATTTAAATGCTTTTCTTATATAACACTATATTTAATGTGTGAAGATGCGTGCAAGAAAGTCAATTATGTGATGTAACATGTGATAGGTACATAGAAGATTCCGTATGGGCAACGGCCATTTAATTTTTTTGTTTCTCAAAGAGCATTCAAAATAAACCAATTCTGTTTCCTTTTTTACAACAAAAATAATTCTATCTTCTTCTGTGTTGAACCGAAACGGTTCAATTCATATAATTTCCATTTTGTTACAAAAGATAATAGCACGTTTTAAGCTTTAAATCAATTAAAAATTCATACATATCTAACATTATATTCAATATTTATCAATATGTAAAGTTATTTTTTGAAATGAATTAGTTACTACTCATTTTATAATATATCTTTTAAGTTCATTTTACAGGAGTATTTAATTTTTTTATCCTTGGAAAATATCTTAAAAATTACTGTAAACGCTAAAAGTATAAAAAATGTATATATAAAAAATAAATATTAATAATTAAAACAAATAAAAAAGGAAAGAGTAAAGAATAATTACTTTATTAGAATGTCAATTTTCTGGGTAAGGATTTCATTTCACCACGTGAGAAACACGTTGGAAAGTGTGCTTGGAAACGGAAAGTTATCTGACAAATTCCGAGTTTATCCATAGTTGTTCGCTTCAAAGCCACGTTTGGATGACGACCATCAGCAGCATAAAAATCCACCAAACAGTCCCTTACGCCCCCACCACATTATATGTTTCCTCCTCCTTTAACCAACAATAACAACATTTATTTACCTTCTCCTCTGCAATCCCTCCAAACCAAAATGCAAATTCCAAACTCCAAACCCAACTCCGACTCCGAGCCAGTCTCCGAAGCAGAGCGGCGAATCCGGAGGCTGGCCCTGCACCTGAGCCCCGTCGCGTGCGTGGCGGCGGAACAGTTGGAGATTGCAGCGTGCGGCGGGCGAGGGAAGCTGAGCGTGGACACGCCATCTCTGTCGAGTTACATGCGAGGTAAGCACAGGGACATTCAGGAGAAGGTGTTTGATTACTTCAACGCCAATCCGCACCTTCAAACGCCCGTTGAGATCTCGAAAGACGACCATCGAGAATTGTGCATGAAGCAGCTAACGGGACTTGTCAGAGAAGCGGGGATTCGACCCCTTCGTTACGTAGTCAACGATCCCGCCAAGTACTTCGCCATCTTGGAAGCCGTTGGAGGCGTTGACATGTCGCTCGGGATCAAGATGGGGGTCCAGTATAGGTAACTCACTGCTTTCGCTAATGTCCAATGGAACGAGTCTATTTTTCATACATGTCCGTGTGCATTTTTTGTTGACTACTTTTCTTGTGCAGTCTTTGGGGTGGTTCTGTTCTCAATTTGGGGACACAGAAGCATAAGGATAAGTACTTTGATGGGATTGATAACTTGGACTATCCCGGTTGTTTTGCTATGACCGAGCTTCACCATGGTAATTCCGTTTTTTTTTTCTTTATGTTGGTGTAGTTGTTGACTATTGTAATTGTGTGCTTTGTTTTTTCATCCCATTGGTTTGGTTAGTGTAACTGACTCGTGATGATGGAGTGAACTTATGGGACTTGTAACTCGTAGTAAAGAATGTAGGCATCAATTTAGGGTAGAGAGGCTTGATTGATATCGGAGAAGGCTTTTTTTGTACAGAAACATTGGTATCAGGGATTTTGTTTAGTCTTGTACATATCTTTAAAACTAAGTAATAAAACTGAAAACAATATTTAGTTTTGTCATTATGTGTGAATAATAAGAAATAAGAATATAAACTGCTAAATGTAAGATGTCACTGAACCAATTTGATCTAATCTAACAAACGGCACTTTTCATTTATGTTCAATTGCCAGTAAAGTGAGTTCAAGTCTTTAACCAACAAACCTTGCTTCCTTAGTTAGATTGTTTTCCATTCCAAGTTTAAACTACTTTTGAATTGTGAGCCTTTAATTTTTTAATTTTTTCCTTGGAATTTTATCTCTGTTGTGTTTTACCACATAGCTTTTTCACAGGTATACACTTCTAAACTGCTTACCTTTTTGTGCTTTTAAAAGGTTCAAATGTGCAGGGCCTCCAAACTCTTGCCACCTTTGATGTAATGACTGATGAATTTATCATTGACACACCAAATGATGGTGCCATCAAATGGTGGATTGGCAATGCTGCAGTGCATGGCAAGTTTGCCACTGTTTTCGCTAGACTGAAATTACCCACTTATGACACCAAAGGAGTTACTGATATGGGTGTTCATGCTTTCATAGTTCCAATAAGGGATATGGAGACCCATCAACCACTCCCTGGAATTGAGATACATGATTGTGGCCATAAAATTGGCCTGAATGGTGTGGATAATGGAGCTCTGAGATTCCGGTCGGTAAGAATTCCTCGAGACAATCTTTTAAACCGTTTTGGAGATGTCTCCCGTGAAGGAAAATACACAAGTACTCTTCCTACAGTAAATAAGCGATTTGCAGCAACTCTAGGTGAACTTGTTGGTGGTAGGGTAGGCCTTGCATATTCTTCGGTAAGTGTCCTGAAGGTTGCAGGCACAATTGCCATAAGATATTCTCTACTTCGTCAGCAATTTGGACCTCCAAACCAACCTGAAGTTAGTATTCTTGATTACCAGTCTCAACAGCACAAACTCATGCCAATGCTTGCTTCAACATATGCTTTTCATTTTGCAACCACAACTTTAGTGGAGAAATACTCTCAAATGAAAAAAACTCATGATGAAGAATTAGTTGCAGATGTCCATGCTCTATCAGCCGGTCTAAAGGCTTATATAACATCCTATACTGCAAAGTCACTCAGCATCTGTAGGGAAGCCTGTGGAGGTCATGGTTATGCTGCTGTAAACCGGTTTGGTATTTTGAGGAACGATCATGACATCTTTCAGACATTTGAAGGAGACAACACAGTTCTGCTACAACAGGTTTTTTGCCAAAGCCAACTTTATCGCTTTTAATATTTAATACCCTCTTACTTTTATAATCAGGTTTATTGGTATGTTTAATCAGATAACCAACATAAAATAGGAAAGAATGGCCTTAGAAGTCATTCATTTAAATCTGGGACTCTGTTTGTTGCTTCCCATATAGAAAAGATACTTGCACTCTTCTGCACTTCGGTGCTGTAGGGAATTGTGAACAAAGCTGCATTGAAATTTTGCTCAAATACTAGAACAATAAATAAAGGGAAGTTGCAGCTGGTTGGGCCTTATTTTTGCTCAGATAATTAATAGCCAGCCTACACAGGGGCGAAGTCAGGAATTATTTTAGGGCGATCGACTTATATCATAACTTTTGCAACAATTAAATTTTGAATTTCATAATATACAAAAAAATTTAATATATTTTCTAGTGTACACACGAAATATATAATTATATTGAGTATATGAAATAGTAAGTGTGTGTAGTACGTAAGTGCAACAACCACTTGCGAATGGACAAGAAATTGAACAAAGTAGAAGTTTTTCAATGTCAATAAGAAGAACCCGTATTAATTTTTATACATGTATAGTAATTGAATTTCAAAAGGTAGGGGTGGTCGTGGCTCTTTTCGGCCATCCACTTGCTCCGCCCTTGAGTCTACATTTATAACTAGCCCGTTGGTATGTGTTCATTAGATATCCAAGATAATATAGGAAAGAAGAGTCTTAGAACTCAGTCATTTAAATCAGTGTCTGTGTTTGCCTCCCTTATAAGAAATATATTTACTGTCTTCTACTATTGGACTTAGGTTTAGCAAATTGAGAGTGCTGTTTCATCTGCAGTTTTCTTTTGGTCAGATCATGTAACACTTTTGCGACATAGCTGAATTCAGTTATAATACAGTGAATTTTCAGTACTGTTCTAATTAATTTTTTGTTATCTATCAAATTAGTTGAGAAGTACCCACCCAAAGCATTTGAATCACCCTCAAAAATTAGCTATTAAGGGTAAGGGAGGAGAATTGGATACTTAAATACTAAGATGAGCACCCCATCCTACTCAATGTGAGACTCAAGCAACCTATAATATCCAATCTCCTATCAATGAACAAAGCATCTTTGAATATTTGCTCAAATAAAAGATCAATAATGGGATGTTGCAGCTGGTTGGGAATTATTTGCAAGTGGCTTGCCCTTACTTTGCTTCGAATACCACTTTATCCTTGTTCTGTCAGCTGCATTCTTCTGATGTTAACTATTGGTAAAGCTTTTCCGGACCTAGCTTTTGTTAGTCTCCAAATGAAAATGCCAAAGCAATCTAATAAAATAATCCATTCAATTATTTTATTGCTGGTGAAAATATATTTTTGCATCATCAATTTCATTAAATCTGTTTTTGGACAAATCTACTTGTAGATCAAGGTGACATAAGCTAGCGCATTCAAATTATGTTCTCTTAAAAGGTAAAATAGATAAAAATGTACCTTACCTGTGTATTAGATACCTGTGTAAAATAGATAATTATGTTCTCTTAAATGCTTCCTGAGATCTTGATTGACAGTTTGATCCTTAACTATCAGCGATAGAGTTGTCGTGGGCAGCTAACTAGAATGGTTCATTGTAGATATCCGACCTTTGTAATAGTTGCTTGTAAAGGATTCTAAGGTATTGGCTCTAGATCGGATCAATAGCATATCCCAAGTACAGTGCGTAACTCTCGAGCCTCAAGTGCTGCAAAGCACGACAGGCTAAAATTGATGGATGGGATCCTGGGAAGGGTACAAGTTCATACTTAAAACCACGAGGAATTATGGGAAAGCGTAACCTTTGTCTGATGGCAACTGTAGCTTTACATCTTTAAGGCCATGCACTATGCATTTTGTTTGCTTTTGCTGTTCTTGTATTGGAAGCAGGTTAACTAATTGGTTTTGGATTTTTCCCTTGCAAATAAAGGTTGCAATGGATCTTTTGAAACAATACCAGGGAAAGTTCAAAGGAGGAACTTTGGCAGTGACATGGAACTACTTGAGAGAATCCATGAATACCTATCTGTCACAGCCCAATCCGGTTACTGTTAGGTGGGAAGGCGAAGATCATTTACGAGATCCTAATTTTCAATTGGATGCCTTCAGAGTGAGTTTTACCTTCATTCCTTGACTAATGATTATATATTGTTCATGCTGACAAAAATAAATCAACAACTTATATTGATTTTCACCGTGCAGTATCGAACATCTAGATTACTTCAGAGTGTTGTTGTGCGACTCCGAAAGCATTCTAAAACCCTTGGGGACTTTGGTGCATGGAATAGATGTTTAAATCACCTTCTGACACTCGCAGAGTCGCATATTGAATCAGTCATCCTTGCTAAATTCATTGAAGCCGTGCAGAGGTGCTTTCGTAGTTCCTTACATTTGTGCATTATCTCCTTTATATACTTATTTTTTTTGCGTTTTATTCCATTTTAACTTGACCTATATATGCTCCAGCTGTCCCGATCCAAGCTCGCAAGCTGCTCTGAAGCTCGTCTGTGATCTTTATGCTCTGGATCGAATATGGAATGACATTGGAACCTACCGAAATGTTGACTATGTGGCTCCTAACAAAGCTAAGGTATAGAAAAATTCTCTTTGAAATAAAACTGGTGTAATATTTTGAAAAAAAGAAGAAGTAATGCTTAAGTATCAACAAAAAATAATGATCTGTTTCTAGTTTTCCTAGCCAGCTCAGAAACCTTAATATGAATGGGGTAATAACCACTAAGGGGGACCGTTCTAAAAAACCAAATAACTAGTAAAAACCTACGTGACACAGTACTAGGTCTGCGAGGGACAAATACGAATATTTTCATTATAATTTGGATGTTGGTTAGACAACTTGAATGACATTTGTCGCTCATTGTTTAACTACGTAAGCACTTATTTTTTAACTTTCATTTCTTACCCGAGAAATTTCAAGATTAAGAAAAATAAGATTTGAGATATGAAGATTTCATATTGATACACTGGTTATCCCTCTCAACAAAACATAAATCAATAATGAGCGTGAAAGTCTTAGTTTTTGCAATCACTTTTTCAACCTTGAGAACAGTAGTGCATTTGTGTGAGGATGGGTATGCAAGGACCTTGCCTTTTTTTTTACGCTGTAATCTTTTATTGGATATTGAAGTTTTTTCATTTCACAGGCAATCCACAAACTTACGGAGTATCTTAGTTTCCAAGTGAGAAATGTTGCAAGGGAACTTGTTGATGCATTTGATCTTCCGGATTATGTTACACGGGCCCCTATTGCTATGCGGTCAGGAGCTTACTCGCAGTACACACAATATGTGGGATTTTAATAACAAAGGGCGCAAAGAAGATTTCATGTTTTTTGGGGAATTGACCCGATAATTCTTTTGGTCCAGTGTTAACATTGTGGCACCTGACCAAGATCACCACACTATGTATCCACGGAAATAAAGAATCATCTGTATACACATTTATAAAGATATTGATCCTGTGGCAAAATTCTATGATACATGTGAAAAAAATGGTACTTCATATAAATTAAACGACGATACCAAATGAGAATATATAATCAATTGCGCTTTGCTGCTGTCATGCTGTCATGCCAATGGATGATACAGTTTCAACGATCCACATGCATAGAAAAAAATAAAAATGGAGAATAGTGTCTTGAACACATGATTCTACCAATAAAACAAGAAAGACTTTGCTACTCATCAGTTACAGAAACTTGAACCCCGTTTTTCATCTCAAATTTCTTTTCCAACAGGCTCATATGATCATGTGTTTATGGTTGTTTTTCGGCGTTTTCCGTATATAATAAAGTAATGTCAAGCAAGCACAGTAGAAATTTTTGTTCATGTACTTGAAAATTAAGCTTTTTCAGCCCTGATAGTTCTGCAATTATGATATGCATTTCGAGCTGCTTCACTTTTTTGCCTGATATCTTCATACATTTTCAACGATGCCTCAGAAAATTTCGTAAGTCGATCAAGAACCTTGGTTAACCTTGCATGAATACAGCTCAAATTTGCAGACTCATCTTCATTACCTTCATTAGTTTTGCTCTCCTCAGTCTCTGCAGTTGTTTCATCTGCAGAGTTCTGTTTCCTGAGAAGTTGAACATTCTGCTGCTCGGTCCGCAGGTGAAGATCAGACAAAAAGTCTATGATTGCCTGACTTAGTTCCTCAGAAGGTAAAGCCTTGATCCCAGCAGACCAGTCCCGACAAAGCACAAATATTGGTGGTGCCAGAAGTCTGCGAGGGGAGAACGGTCTTCTGCTCTTAGAACGCTCCCTCGGTAGCAGTATACAGTTTTGCAGCCATGCATTCAATGCTTCCACATATGAAGTGAGGCTGTTAATCCAGTTTGCAAAACTCAGACCAAATAACTCAACTTCTTCTAGAAGCCGTGTCATTATCTCCCGCCGCACTTCTCCTCGCAGCAAGGTTTCTGTTGAGTTTCTTGAATGATATGCTAAGGAGATGGTGATGTACTGTGCATGATGACATTCCAGCATGGCCTTCCACATTCTGATCAATCTGCACAACCGGTTGTTTCTCAGGTCATTAGTGGTTATAGGTTCATAGCTTTGTAAACATAGCAAACAGTAAACTTCAACAATGATAACAAACGTGAAATCCAGAACCTCTCACTTACCCTTCTGTTAGTTCCAAAAGTTGTGGGAGCAATTCTTCATCCCTCATTCTCTCAATTCGTTTAGATATTGAATCAACAGAATATATAGCCACTCTTAACCGCGAATGTAGATCCTTCACAACCGACCGGGTCTTGTCAATCACATGAGAGCCTTGATCTTTTGCAAATTGATGCCTAAGCTGGTGACATTTTCGATCATACTCCTTCATGATGGATTCACTCGCCTACATAGTGGTCAAAAGTATCAGGGATTGAAAACACAAAATTTGGAGCTGCAGAACATTTAACGAGCATACACACATTGATGACAAAATAGCACCTTGCTTCATACTCATACATCATAACATCATACATGTAAATTAACATACTCATACATCAGGCAGCATCAGGTTTATCCATTTAACTCACTTTAATTTTAATACTTAATTGGTTTCACCATAGTCTCTTTACTCTTCATTTCTAAGCTACTTGTAATACCTTTACTTCATCATAGAGTTTTCGCTCCCATGCATATAGTCTGTCAAGGGTGGATGAATGGCTTCCAGCAATCATGCAGACTTCTTCAACAAAGTCACTTCCACTATCATCAACATCTTCCTTTGTTTTTGCAGCCAAAGCATTCCTAGATGAGGATGACCGAGAAGATGCTGTCCTTTTCCAACTTATAATTTTTTGGGCAGGTTCTGCAGAAAAAGAAAACAGAGACAAATTATTCCATCCTAAGAATTCATCTTTCAATAATCAAACTTTGTCATACAACAGAAACAGTGACCTCATAGTTAAATAGTAGAACTAGCCAAGAAAGAATTTGAGAAATGTTGAACTTAAGCATTGCATCAAATACAAAACAATGCTGTATGCCTCTTTATTTCCAAACTCATTACACGGTAAAATCTTATGTAAACATGGCTTACCTTTACTACACTGCTTGCTAACCATTATTAATTTGTTGAAAAAATTTAAACCTCACGGATTCAAAGGGATTTTACTGCAGGTTGTTTCATACAAAAATTACCTTAATCCAAGGTGTAAGAACTAAGAAACCATATTCATCAACCAATTTAAAACATTCAGAAAACTGAGAACGTAACAGTTTGTGACATGTCCAGAATAGTTTCATTTCATTTGTTAGGGGAAATAGAGAATCCACAAGAGCTAATCAAGCAAGTAGAAATCTTAAAGAGAGCAACAAACCTAATTCACAGAATAATTAGCAAACCCAAATCACGAAGGATGTAATATTTAAGACTAAACTAGTTACTAATCAGTGTCTAATTACAGAATCAATGCAACTTACCCTGGAAAACAGGTGAAGCCTTTCCACCACAACAAACAGGCTGGAAAGCTGACAGCATATCCATGGTAGAGGATTTCACTATCATAAGATACAGCAGAAGATTAGCAATAATAAAGAAGACTAATCAGTTGTATCTTGCACAACTAGATAAAAAGTTCACATGAAATTTAGCATCCAGAAAACAGAATGTAATACCAAGGAATTACCTTTTGCTTCAGAATACCCCACCATGATTTTGTTTGCTTCTAACAACCTCAAGACCTCCCTACCAGATTCAGAAGCTCGAACGAACCGATGCTCAATATCCTTTATGCTGGAGAGAAAATCTTTAGCTCTGTGGGTGATGAACTCTGAAGGATCCTCTCTTTCAGCGCACACATTTTTCCCAGCCATGTTCTTCTCCTTCTTTGAAATGGATCTTCCACCAGCACCCTTGTCTGCATCACTCGGCAACTCTATCTCTCTCACTTCTCCATGAACCTTTTGTTTGCCACCTTCCACTCCTCCTGAAACAATTGAATGATCAAGGTGGGGTGCATAAGAATTGCCACCCTCATTTCCCATTGCATCACTGCTGAAATTTCCAAACTTCTCATCAAGGTTAGGTTGCATCATGCAATGCCCATCTGAACCGATATGCAACCACTGATCTCTATTTTCTTCATCCCTACACTCTCTAGAGTCACTGCAATGCACTGCAAACCTGAAACTCTCACTATCCTCCCCAGGATCAAAGAAATCCCAAGATGCACCTGATTCTGGAGGAGGTGGTGGAGGTGGAGGCATTGGAACCACGGTGGATTCATCATCCAAATAGTTGATGTTTCCACAAGAATTGACTGTAACAGTAACAGCAGCACTACCCCCTGACTTCATGTAACTAAGAGTGCTGGCCACAGGTGGTGAAAGAGGACTCTCATTGTGCAAAGGTGACTCCGAAACCTCAACCTCAGCAACATGTGAAGGTGATGGAGAAGGGTAACTAGTTTGAGAAGGGGTTTTGTCAGATACAGACAGAGATGACTCAACCACTACCTCAGCCTCAGCATACCTGCGGAGAGCAATGCCAACATTTCGAAGAGATTGAATGTACGAAACATGTGCAGCTGCTAAAGCATATCTTGAATCGATAGCCACCTTGATGAACCGCTTTCTTTCCCTGCACAAACTCAAAGCTTCATTCTTTTCTGCTTTTGAGTTCGTAGCACCCATTTCCCCCTTTAATCAGATTAAATTACATCTATTCACTGAACATTCAAAGAAAAGACTCTATTTTTACAACCCTCACCACAATCCGTCACTATTTCTTCATAGCTTCAAATTCACAATCTCGCACCACATTCGAAAAGGTCCACTTTAATAAACAAAAAAGAAAAACTAAACAAAACAAACCCAATGAGGACGGAAACTAAGATATCATAACCCTTCACCTTGAAAGCTTTAAAAGCAAGACCTCCTTGGTCAAAATGTGATCTTTATTATATTTCGGACAGTGATGAACAGAGAAGCAGTGAGCACCCAGGATGGTTGCATGGTGATGCAGTGCAGCAAGTGTAGAAAATGAGAGGTCTTAGGGTAGTAGGAAAGGGACAAGACCCTTTGTTAGAGGCAGGTAAGGAAAAGAAAGAGAAATGGTGGTGGTAAAGTTATTGAGTTGGTTTCTGAGAGACACGAAGAAGGAAAGGGAAAGCAATGAGGGTAGGTAAAAGTCATGAAAACAAAGGGCATCAAGGGAAAGTGAAGCGTATGAGTGTGGTTGCAGTTTATGAATATGTATGAAATAAGATTGTAGCAGGGATTGTGCAGGGAAGGCCCGGGCAAAGAGCAAGGAGCATTGTGCAGTGCAAAGATGGAAAAAAGGTGGAAAAAGAGAAACAAACAAAAATGGTGAACCACTACCAGTAATTCTGCAGCAGTTATTACTCACGTCCAGTGGGTCACAAGAGCTACTCTCAAATTTAAAATAAATAAATAAATTCAACGGTAACAGTGACTATTTGATTAAATTTTTATTTAAAAAATTAAAAAATAAAACCACAAAATATAACATATTTAAAGTAAAATGAATCTTTAAAAAATAAATATATCTAAAATAAAGTTACACAATGAAACTCATTTCAAATAAAACGAAATTTCTTATCATACATTAAAATAATATTATTTATTCACTTATGATACTACATCATTAATAAAAAAATTAAGAAACGTTAAATAATTTATATCTATATATATTTTTAATTCGAACTTAATTATAAACTCTATAAAATATTACTTTTTATTTTTAAAATTTTTAAAAGTTATTATATTATTGTTGTCTTAATTTTCAGTAAATTTTAAAATTAGTCTATTTTAAAATTTTATATCAATTTAATCATTCATTTTTCAAAATATATGGATTTAATTATTTTAATTAGATTTTATTAAATTTATTTGATGCTTAATACGTATCTTATGATTATATTTGTTATTTATATTATTTAATATATTTCTTTTAAATATTAAGTCAAATATTATTATAAAAAACACTTAAAATATTTAATAAATTTAAAAAAATTTGATTATAATACCAAATTTACATATTTAAAAAAAATAAATTAATCCAAAATTTATCTACGAAAAAATTTCGGACAATGCAATGCCACCTGTAAAAATAGCTCCAATTTTATTTTTTTAAGGAAATCCTGCACCTAAGTGATTGGATACGACGAAGATTATTTACCACACTGATGAACCTCGGTTTGTGTGTTGCCTTTCCTTTTCTACTTTCTCATTCATTACATCGAAACAAACAAAGTATTAATAATAATATATTTTCATAAGAATAATAGCATATAAGAAAATTGATTTTAATGTTCTTTTTTCACTGTGTTTATAAAATATATTTGAAACTTCTCTTTCGATACTCATAAACTATTAAATAAAATATAACATATATGTTATGATTATAGAATAAAGATGATAATATATAAAATTATATTACATTTATTCTAAAAAGTACGATAAACGTTATATAAAGTTATTTAGAATTATTAAAAGGTTTATCAAAAGAGAAAACTAATAAACTCTAATAGAAATAGAAACTAATGCAGCAGAATCACCACTGATATATATATATATATATATATATATATATATATATATATATATAAATTTGAGTGAGAAAGAGAGAGAAGTGATAAAAGTGACAAAGTTGATACATGAAGCAGCACTCTAGTACAAAGAGAAACAGTGAGAAATATTATTTGTTTATTTATTTATTTTGTTTTACTTGTTAGTGTTAGTGGAGGTAAAGTTAGGGTTGTCAGAACGCAAAAATGCGCTTTAATCTTCGTGAAGGCAACGGCTCCTTAAAACGCGTTTTTCTTTTTTTCTATTTTAGGTTCAGAAAACATTTTCAATCTCCAGATCAAATGTAAATTCCTTTTACACCATTATCTAATTATACCTTAATCAATTTATTAATTTTCATAACGACCATTGGTAAAAACAGTTACACGCAACGCAACTGTGACAAAATAGCTTTTTCTTATTCAAAACAAGATAAGAACAGTTTAAAATTATACTTTTATCGTAAGTCATCATATATGACATTTATCGACTTTTTCAATGCCAAACTTCAACATCCTATAACTTTTTAGTAGGATTCATATCTCTACGGTTTTTAAACTAGAATTAAAAATAATAGTATAAACCTTTTTATCACTCTTGAAAGTTATGATGCGGAGATACAATATATTCAAAATATCCTATTCATTGATACGCTCATATATAAAATAATAGAATAGAATATGCGATAAATATATATAAATATATTATATATGAATATTGAAAAATTTATAATATTTTTTTAAAATTTATAATAATTATATAATTATTATTGTGTGAATCTCAATTTTCTTAATAAAGACCAATTATTTTGATAGTTAAAACCTAATATTTAATGTTAGTGACCAATTCATAATTAAAATTATTTTAATTATCAATTTAGAGACCAATTATAATTTTTTAAAACTATTTTAATTATCAATTTGGTTACTGTATAGTGACTAATTATTTTTTGTCACCAAAATTTGTCACTATTCAAATGTTTTCTTGTATTTATAGATTAGATACTTCATCGATAAATATCAATAAAGTATCCTAAAATATCATATCCATTATGTATACGTGATCCAAATTAAAATATCGATGCATCATAGATCGAAGGTCTTGATCACATTTTAAGTTATATCTACGGCAATTCAACAATTTTCAATTTGTTAAGAATATACAACTTTTTACACTAAATATAAAAAGTTAAGCCTTTGCATGAAGTACAAAGTTGAGTTGATGGTTGAAATATTATGAAGCTTATGCAATGAGTTAACATGGCAAAACAAATTTAGATTCATGGGTCCGTCAAAATCTTATAGATTGGATTCAAGTTTTCAATTTATCATGCTATTTTGTTATGTTTTACCTGATCGGTCAAATTAGAGATGGATCAAGTAGATTGATTCGTTAGTACATTTTTTAATAAAAAATAAAATAAATTAAAAAATAATTTTTATATTATATTGAGATATCAAACGTTTAGTCCTTATGTGCGATAAAATGGTTGTCTAATAGATGTTTGGTTAGAAAGTTGAAAACGAGTGTGTTAAGGTGTCAGTAGATGATCGTGCAGAATACCGTCTAGAAAAAACAAAACTAGTCAAAAGAAGATACTAGAAGAGAATTTTTTTTTTGACTTTGATGTTTGCGTTTTCTCCCTTGCCAGTTATGTTTTTGAAAGTCATAGTTATTGCCTTAAGTGATAACAAAACAATAGGTTGTTTGATTACATCATCTATCACGCAAGTCTCAAAACTAGTTACTAATCAAAAAACAACTAATATCATACTGCACACGAATCAGTCCTCTTCTGTACCCAGCTCAAGCTATATTCATGATCACCACTATTCCATGGTCACCACCACCATCAACGTTCAAATTTTCCGTGCACTTTTCATATGCTCATGATGTCACTTGCATACTTTAAATACAAAAAATGTGCCTCCTATTCTATGCTCAACACGCGGCACTTACAGTTCCAATTCCTCAGCTAATTCACCACACTGCAACAACACTTACTACCTTTCAAACTGCTTTTCTTGTCCTAATCCCTTAATGCATTTATTGGTTTTAATTTCTGTGCTTAATTTTCAGACTGGATCCTACCCTTCTACCACCGCCATTCTAGTAGCTTCGCTCGTGTGTATATATATATATAGTTAAGTACGCATGTTTTATCAACATCCATGCATATCTTGTATCCTTATCAAAAGTGTATTTCAAGTACTACTAAAAACACCTTTTTTCTCATATACCACCAATTTGAAGAAGTAAGTGAGAATTCGCAGGAACCATGGTGGAGATTCACCAACAAATCAACCCTTTTGATGAAGAAAATGAAGAAAAAGAAGAAGAGATCAACTATGACGAGCTTAAGAAGAGAATGTGGAAGGACCGGATCCTGTTGCAGAAGCTAAAGGAGAAACGCCCCAAAGAAGAGCCAGACCAAGAAGCAAAACAAGAAGCTTCTAGGCGGAAGAAGATGTCAAGAGCACAGGATTCAATCCTTAAATACATGGTGAAGATCATGGAAGTTTGCAACGGTCAAGGTTTTGTCTATGGAATTATCCCTGAAAAGGGTAAGCCAGTGACAGGCTCTTCTGACAGCTTACGTGAGTGGTGGAAAGAAAAGGTTAAATTTGATCAACATGCTCCACTTGCCATTGCAAAATACATGCCACTCCTTCAAATAGATGATTTGGATGCAACTTCCTACATGCATCTCCTTAATGACTTGCAAGACACTACTTTGAGTTCACTCCTTTCTGCTATCATGCAACATTGTATACCTCCCCAAAGAAGATTCCCTCTTGAAAGAGGCTTGCCTCCACCTTGGTGGCCAACAGGGACAGAAACATGGTGGGGTGAACAAGGTCTTCTGGCCCAAGAACACGGACCACCTCCTTATAAGAAGCCTCATGACCTCAAAAAAGTTTGGAAAGTGTCTCTCTTGGCTGCAGTTATCAAACACATATCTCCTAATTTGGATAAACTTAGAAGGCTCGTGACTCAGTCCAAAACTTTGCAAGACAAAATGACAGCCAAGGACACAGCAACCTGGTCCAAGGTTATGAACCAAGAAGAAGCTCTGTTGCAACTAACCAACAAGTGCCTCAAAATATCTACAGAGGAAGATGAAAATGAATGTGAAAGTTCCAATAGCAATTCTCAGGAAGGGAGTTGTGTGGCTGAGTTGAATGATGACTCCAATTTAGGTGGGATCATTGAGAAAAGGAAGAGTGTGATTGACTTAGATGCTATTGCGGATAAGCTATATGCTTGTCAATACTATCAGTGTCCACAAAGTGAAATGGGTACGGGATTTATCGACAAAAACTCAAGGATGAACCATGAGTCCTCTTGTTCTTATCGCACCAATCAAAGCCCTGCTCTCCTTCAGGATCATGTGTCTAATGACACACAAATTACATGTGAGGATGATTGGATGAACATGGAAGTAGCAACAGCTAATCAGAATGATGATGATCAATTGATAGATGTCGTAGGAAAGACACCACAAGATTATGGAAACTTATGGCTGAATTCCCTTGGAGATCTTGAGTTGCACGCTGCACTGGATCAGATCGACATGCACTTGAATCGAAATTCAGAGCAAGATTCAACACAAGGCCAAGAAATAACCTCAATTTGGGACTTAACCTACAAATAGTTTACTCGTTTCATGTTTGGATCGCGCAGTGTTATGTTTATACTAATTAGTTATTTAAATATCATGTAGGAAGGCATCATCTCCTTATGTAACAAATAAAAGCCTTTATAGCATTGTACAGATACTATTAGTTTTTTTCTTGTTGATTTGATGTTTGACAGTGAATGAATAGTTAAACTCTATTTACATTGATCTCTATATGTAATAACAAAGATTGCAGTGACTTGTATTTACTGTTATAATGTTAGGACTCTAATAACTAGCTATGGTGAGTGCGGGAAGAAAACAGGAAGGAAATAAAAAGAGGTGAGAAAGCATTCCTTGTAGACCCTAAGAAAATATACAAGCTTTGATTTGATGCACAAATTAATAATCGTAGAAACTATGCCTTTGAGGTATGTAGTCTTCGTATTCCGGTCTTGGGCTTGTGTAGGAGTAACCCTTCCTAAACCTGTTGTTTCTGCTTCTTACTTCCACATCCACAGAAAACACAGCACAGACAGGTCTGTGGTCAGAAAACCTTGACTCTCCTCGAATATATGATAATTGATCAATGCCATTGCCACGCCATAATATTCTGTCACACCTGACATTTATGCAATTCAACACAGTATTGTCAAGATTTTGGTTTATCTGTATTCAATAACATATCATAAGAACCAAGAGAGGTGCAATACCATGCAGGTGTGCGACGTTTTTTCTTTGATTTTACAGTTTCACCGGCATAAGAGTCTGAATTTTGTGAGTACTTGTAAGTGGGAGCAAAAACAATCTTCCCCTCTTTGAAACCGGTAAAAACCCTCCCTGCGTCTCTTTCCATGTTTAACTGCACACAATGAAATACAAGTCAATAAATTTACCTATGTAAAAAATGTTTATGCTAATATTTTCCTTTAGTTTTGATAGAATATGAATTAACGCACACACACACACCTGATCTTTCTCTAACAAAGTGTCCCAGTCGTTATCCTCCAATAGAACTCTTGTTTCTTCGTAACTCAAAGCCACTCGATAATTCAAATCTCCAAGCCATATTATTCGACTGCAGAACATGGTAGAAGTGATTAGAATTTACAATGACACGTGCAAATTATGGTAACTCATAAGTGAAATATCCGTGATAGTAACTCACTCATGGTCAACAATTTTGTCTGGCGCACGACGACACGGATTCTTGCAAATCCTAGGGAATTGAGTGCTTTTGAGAATCTCAGTTACATCAGAATTTCTCTTCAACTCGTCACCGTCTTTCTCCCCAGAAGCCAAGTGACTACAGACGAAACAAAAACTTGTTTGATGTAAGGACATGCTCATGGATATACACCCCTGCAATCAATTATTGATTCCATGTGCACCATTAGTCTTCATAGCAGTACATGACCAAAATAACAGTTCTTAGTTTCATGAATATTCATCAGAGGCTATGTAACATGTGTGGTTACCTTGTTACCTAAGCAACCCATGATTCCTCTCCCGACAGAATCCACTCTGAGATGTCCAATGTGAGGCACTAATTCCTTCTTAGTCCATATGGTGAGAAAAATCCCAACCATTTGCTTACTTGATATGAGGGAGTATCTGCATTGGCTAGGAGAAGAGGGTAGTTCTGAGATTGAAAGCAACTCTTCCACGGTTTCATCACCCTGAAGCTCAGAGTCTAACTTATTCATAGGGTCACTATACTTTCTTGCCCTTCGTCTCTCCCTGGATGGAGAATCCACGGGACAATTGCAAGCCTTAAGGAGGCTGCTACCCTCTGCTCTGAAGTTTTTACTGATAACTTTAAGAGAAGGCTTCTGAAAGAAATTCAAACTTGCCGGGGACTTTGTATCCTTCGAACAACTATTACTACTTTTGGAGCCAGTTCCTGAGTCTGAAGAATCACTGTATTCATTTCTTGGTCTGTTTAGTGCTTGACTTATCAAGGCCAACCACTTTGCAGCAGGTTCATTGTCTTCTATTACTAAAACATTCCCAGCACTCAAAGGAACAATTTCCTGGAAACTGAACATATAAAGTATTTCACGTGACATCAATTTGGATTAATTTGAAAACAGAACAGTAGAAAGTTTGGATTTTCGTTCATAAATAACCATATATTTACACTACTAAGCTAAAGTTTGGATTTTCGTACCCCAAGACATATATATCTGCGGAGCCTTCTACTAAGAAGAAATCTTGAAGGTTGAGATCAAAATTCGGTGACTTTCCTCCCACATTCCACGTTGCAACGAAGATCCTGGAAATCACGTAACCAAATGGCTCAGGAAACAAAACAAATGTGAATGAATTGTCGAATTGAAAATGAATTCCCACATACCTGAAACTCTGCAATTCAGTTTCCGGAGCCATCACAGGGCGTTCAAAATTGGACAAATTTAGGCCTTCGATTCCAGGACTAGTCTCCCTTTCTGTGAGTTGATAAGAAATTAAAATAAAGGTTTATTATTTTCATTTTATTATGCTCTGGCAAATCTACAATTGCATTAGGTGTACATTGCAAGAGTGAAGAATTTATGGAGCATATCAAACAAGAAAATTTCCCCTGATTAGAAAACATCTTACCAATAACCAAAATTTCATTGATGTTAGGTAAGCTACCAATATAGTACAAGATTACACGAAGAAGATTTCTTACTGTTTGATAGGTACTTTGATTTTTACGAGTTGGATCCAGAATCTAGAGTTGACCTACAATTTTTTCAATTCATACTAAAGCCCCAATTTTGGGTATATTTAGATTCATTCAACATTTTATATTTCCTATATTTTTTAAATTATTCTTCGACATATTTATTAATGATTGATTATTGTGAAATAACTTTAGAAGTTGAAATTGATTTCTAAAGCTCATGTTTTTGTAATTAAAGAAATAAAAAAATTATATTGTTGTTAGAGAATGTAAGAATTATGTTTGTTTGCTGTGGCAATGCATAAACTAGTACCTGAGAAACTTTTTCTCATTATGGGGGCAGCTTCCAAGAATGCTTTTTTTCTTGTCTCAATCTTCTTCTCTAAATCTTTCCATGCAAAACATATGTAAATAAAATTAATCAAAGTGAAAGCATAAAACATGGAAATTTAGATTTTCTATGGAAAGAAAGAAAAGAAAGCATGCAATGAATACCAAGAGTGGGAACTCCATCATCTTCTTCCGTGCCTGGTTTGAATGCTTCTTCGTCTGAGCTCCTCCCATTTCGCTTTGATCCGAAAATCTTCGGAAGGATAGACTTCATCCAAACAACAAAAAGGGTCAAGAAAAAAAAAATGCACCATACCCTTATACTGAAAAGCAATAAAAACGTAATGCATGGAAAAATGAATTATAACATAAAAAAGAAACACCTTCTTTTTCTTCTCATTCTTGGCACTGGTATCTGGCAAATTTGATGTAACGGTTGTAGTGGTTGTGGTTGTAGTTGTGGTTGTGTTGACCGGGCTGGTGGAAGCTTCATTAGCTTTGGTCATTTCAGAGTTAGCATTTGATTTAAAACGTGCACCCGTAGACGAAGACATTCATTCATTCGTATTTGCAACATGCCCTTAAAATGATCTTTAGTTCATCACATCCAGAAGTAGGAACTTTGAGAAGGCAATAACAACGTGTGCATGAACAAAGTTTTTTTTGTCTCTTCCTTCTGAAATCTTGGTTTCATTAAGTGCGATTATTGAATATGTTTTGTATGTTGTACATTTTTTTGTTGTTGTCAAAAGAATGAGATTTTGGCGGCGGATCTTTCGGGGCACTTAAGGTTGAGGGAGATAGAGGAGCAAAAAGAGGCATGAAACGGTTGAGTAACAGTTAACAAAATAAGCCAAAAATTACACACTTTGGATTTATTAGCTGGGTGCCTTACCATACCGTCATCCCTATGTTGTAGATATCTGTTGGCAATAGTCGAGGGAAAAACAGAGTGGTTAGGAAGAAAAAAAAAAATAGTACATGTACATGTGAATAATATTTCTAAACCTTGAAAGCACATTATGTATAAAATGTTTTTTTATAAACAAGTTTTATTGAAATTTAGTAACTTAAAAGAGTTCTCTAATTAAAAACTATAATGTAAAAGCTATAGAATAAATACATAAGAGTGAAGTTGGAATAGATAAACACTCACCATTCTTTATGTGAGAAGAAGAAAAAAACAGTGAAAAAATTTCTCATAAGTTTCTTAAAAAAAAAAAAAAAAAAACTTTACTAAATACGAGAGCGTGATATTCCCAAAAAAAAAAATCATCAAGATACCATGATACCTTAAAATAAACCCTATCATTTTTAATTTACTGTTTTCTAAAAAATAAAACCTTATGCTAATTTTTTAATTCAACTGTTTCAGCAATTACCATGTAACGGTGAATAATCTTATATTTGTTATAGTAGATTATAATATATGATATAAAATGATGATTTAAAGAATTAGTTACCTACGTTACAAGATTTTTACCAAATAACAATTAATTTAGAGATAAAAATCAATTAATAATTATATTGACTAAGTTAGATATTATTTATAAATTAAAAATTATTAATATCTAAAATAATTATTTTTTTACTGGTTTTAAAGTATATCGGTTTCAAATTAGAACGGCTTTTTCATGAGTTTTTTCTTTTTTCTAAATATTTTTGGTCCTTCCTATAAAACAACAGGATATGAAGAATCGTTTTAAAAAAAAATATTTTCATTTATATTGTTTTCATTCTTTTGCCGCTAATTCATGTCCTGTATATGTTCGAAGTCATGGTAGCTATACCTATAAGTTCGCTCCCATTCAGACAAACAATTTCTAGAGTTACATTTCCATCTACTAATCCTGTTTTCATTTTCTCTCTCTAACCAAAATTATGCTGGGGCTACTCGCATTGCTACAATACGGAAGATTTTCAGGGCATGTTTTGCCATGCAGTTCACAGATTTGAAACTGTCATCGATTGGTCAATGCTTCAATAAGTTTCAGTGTAGAGAGTATGTAAAGAGAATTTTGTATCTATTGAAAGGCCAAACCCCGAAAGCCATCCACCAGAATGATTATCAACAATTATACCTGCAGATATTTACATGAGTATACTCAGTGATCAACATTCAATTTTTCAATCAAGCTTATAAGGGAATTCAATATTTAGACTAACTGTGCATATAAAGTTATAAATTGTCATCGACTATCGTGGCATACCATTTTGATCTTTCATAAAAGCACGATCAAGGTAACATTTCATCTAACTGTTGTCTGTAAACAGCTAAACTCTGTACATACAATGATACAAATGACAACATACAACATGGTTAATATCAGATAGGTTCACGAAAAAAAAGTATATCTCAAGCAGTTAACGACACAGACAGTAAACAGAAGCAGCAAAATTTAAGAAGAAATGTAAACCATGACATTGCCTACAGCATCTTACAAAATTTGGGATATGCAATAGAGACATCACATAAGGCATTAGACTAATCTAGGTTGAGCTGAGTGTGATCACCACAAACAATAAAACTTCATCGGCATTCCAAGGAACTCAAACTCAGTTAACACTCCTCTACTTCAGCTAGAGCTATCCACTAGCTAATCTAGGTGATTGGTGGTAATGGGAAAGATTATTCTTTTCCAAGTGTGAGAATTCAATTATTTAATTATAATTTCACACTGTTAAGATGCAAAGTTTCAAGCTTCCTTTCAAAAACGACAAATTAAAAAACTTGTTAAGGATGGATGGAATGAGGAGTGAAAGGTCGTTTTTCCAATTTTATATGTAAACTTGTTTTTTGTTTTGGTACATTAAGAAGAAATATTGTGGTCGTAACACATTAATATAAATATACAATTATGCATGCCAAGTTTGTTACTTTTATCCCTCCACAGATGTTTTCTAGATCCATCCCTGTTTGTTTTATTGTGGTGTTGATTTTTCACTTGAACTCGTGCGTGGTGATCATTTCCACTTCTCAAACAAAAAACAACCATAAAATGGAGTGACTCGACACTTGTGATGAGTCTTGATAAGGTTCTATATAAACAAACAATCAAAAAAGCAAGTGCCTAGGTAGTAAAGGGAGATGGGAGGCCTTGTGGAGGATTGAACCTCTGATTTCATCATATAACATCCAAATCTTAAAGGTTTGGTCATTGGCAAAACTATGCGCTCATTGGCAGATGTTTTGCATTAGCACATAACTTGGTTCCAATAACTACAGGGGGAAATAGACAACTAGAAAAACTACAAAATTTTATCTATTAGAAGTGACGATTAGCCAACAGGAAAAAGAAAAATATCCAAAAGCTGCAACACACTAAGCCACGTGACCCAGTCACATGTCACGGATTGAAGTAGATGGTGATTTCACGTTTCCTAAATATTACCAACCCTAACATAGCATTGATCCATCGTTAATTTGAGTATAGCATTCAGTGTTATTTTCATATCACCAATAACATCAGGTAAATAAATACCAGTGAAGCATAGGAAACACACCTGAGTGTACGCATAAACACCAGCTTCTGTAGGCCCCACAGGACTTCCTCTACTCATATACTTCCCCTCTGTATATATGTAAAGCAACGGTACGCCAGTTGATAATTCTAAAGTTGTGACCTGTTTGTCCACGGACAAGTAAAGTTCAATCACATTTCTGTTTTATTAGATACCAAAGAAAATTTTACGTAAATGAGATGGACGCATTCATAAGAACTGAAGGATGCTACCTCTTGGGAGGTTAATCTGTCAAGATACATTATAATGGACCTCAATGAATTTCCATGAGCAGCAACCATAACGTGCTTTCCTGATTTTAACTGGGGCTCAATCTACACCACATTGTTTTCAGAATCATCTCTCGGAGCAATTTAAAATGTTTCAATCCCAGCATAATATCAATGTCATACAAATCCAATACTAAACTTTGACATTAAAGAATAAAGAAATCAGCACCCTTACAAAATGTTTAAAATATGCAACAGCTCTCTGTGAACACATCTCCAGGCTCTCGCCCTTCGGAGGAGGAATGTCAAAACTCCTACGCCATTCATGCACCTTCTCCTTTCCATATCTTTCTGCAGTCTCCTGTTTATTAAGACCTTGTAACTCCCCGTACCTGAAAAAATAGAATAAAGAAGAATTATCTCTCCTTCTAAAATTCATTGAACATATTCTATGAAACAGGAAACAAAGGCAGGGATTCATAGCTGCATACATTCTTTCATTCAACTCCCAAGCAGTAATAACTGGAATAGATTGCTTGGTGGTTTTTTCGCTGTAAACTCGAGTCCAGGTTGTTGCCTCTTCACTCTCATTATGGATGATAATAGGAATCTATATAGCAAAGATGGGGTTAAAAATATTTTACAGGCATACAAAATACCAGTATTTACTGGCATAATTGGCGTCACTACCTTCTTTTGGAGGTGCTGAGTCATTGCAAGCATAGCCGTCATTTGTGCTCTAATCAGTGCAGACGTGAAAATCATATCAACCGGTATATAGCTAATCCTCTTACCAGCTTCAATGGCTTCCTCTACACCTCTCTGGGTCAACGGCACATCGCAACATCCGGTGAACAAGTTCTTCTCATTCCACAAAGACTCCCCATGACGAATCAATATCAAAGAACTCTCAGCTATAAAACAAACAATGTCATAACACCGCGACCTTCGGTCTTATTCAGTAATTAAAAAACACAGTTCACATTTTGAATATCAAGAAGCACATATATGTGGTAATATCAATGATCATTGAGTTACAAGTTGGTCACGCTCAACCAATTAGAAAAAAGAAATAAAGAAAGTAACCAAGAAAAATAACTTCTTACTTGATGAGTCTTGGGAAATGGAGAGTGGTGTATGAACGTGACGCAATGTATTGCAGCGAGTGTTGCACGCGAATCGCATTGAGTAAAACCTTCCGAAGTTTCTAGAAGATCGAGGCGCCGACGCATCAATGCCAGAACCGTGAAGTCCCGTAGGTTGGCATTTGAAAGTAGCAGCCATCATTCTGAAAGAGAAAGATCGTGGAAAGGAAGGAATATTAACAATAGTAACAAATAATAACAACGAAACCAAATGCAGAAGAAAAAGATGCTGACAAGGTTGGAATGAGCAAAATTTTGAAGTGCGGTTTGCAGAAAGAAGAAGACAAGAAATTGATTGTGTGACAGTGAGATTGAGAATGACCCCAAAACAGGACGTCAGAAGAAGACCGAGCGAGGGTTGGGGGGAAAAGACTACGACGCCGTTCCGCGTCGACAATGAGCGACCAATCCCGCACTTTTTCCTTTTTAACCAACTATTTTATTGACAAATAAGAATGTATTTAGTGATAAATCTTTTTAACAAAAAAAATCTACCGGAAGCATGTTTTTAAATTTATTTAGAAAAGTTAATAGCATAATTTTAGCAATATTTTTTATGTATGGTTTATTATTAGCTAAAATTTGTGAATATCAATTTTTATTTATTGAGTTATTTCTATAACTTTTAACTGATAGTAAAAACAATAAGAAATATATTAAAATCAATTATTATTTTTTAAGAAATTAAATAATAAAAATTTAGAAAAAAAATTGTTAGGAACTGTGTCACTAAGACGATATTTTTCATGATGAGTTAGTCAAAAATGTTTTTGGGCTGATGGCCCGGTATCATATATATAGTAAATATTTCTTAATTGTGTAAAGGGATTTCTTTTTGGACCCATTATTTTTCTTTCTGCACCTCCAAGTTGTTCCCCTCTGTTATCTTATTACCATACCTTTTATGTACTAATGTGCATTTTTTTCACACTTGCATTTAAACTTCATATTTGTCTTTCAACATAATAACCCAAATATATTGATTATGGTCATAATTAAGTATATCGACTACAATAATCAACTATGTTCATGAAACACTTATATCTATGAACATATATTAGTGCTACGAACCCTAAATATTGTGTAAAACCTTTAAAAACTGAAATCCTCAACTATTAATCAAAGAATAGCAAATTTTATTTTGTTTAGCAAAAATACCTACATCACAATTCTCTTTTATTCAAACATATAAGTATGAAAATTTTATACAAATCTAATCTAACATAGAATTGGAACATATGTCCTAATTTAATTTATGAAATTAATACCTTATACTCTTCTTCATTAAAAGTAGGAACACTTTATTGTTTCACTTTACTTTAATAAAATACACATTATATAATCATTTTTTACTTTCAACATCATCACTAATCACACAATTCGTATACCGAAAATCCTATTAGATATGGTGGAAAAACATGTGTCCATTGTATGGACCCTAATTGTGTGAATCGCTTTGCCAAACAAAATATATATATCCTACTATTAGACAATTTTTCTTTTTCTTTTTTGTAATCTTTTTTCCATTTAATCAAACTAATCACCCTTTAATTTTCTTTCCTGGTTCTAAATTACCGTACATATATGATACACTAACATATTTATTTAAAAATTAATAAGATATAATAGATGATATATATATTGAAAAATATGCAAAATTTCTTAAAAATATGATAAATAAATTATTGTTATTATGTGAATCCAAATTAAATATGATAACTAAACAATTATAAATTATTGTCATTATATAAAGTATTATTGTCTCATAAATTAAATATTTATTGAGAGTATTGGTAAAGTTTCTTAAAGTATCGGACACAAATACATATTAAACACAGATATATGATAAGATTAAAATATCAGTACATCATAGTTCATCACTAATAATTAGGAGGAATATTAAGAAATAATGTGGTTTCAACTTTCATGTTAACAAAATACTAACGACTAATATTTGTTCATAATTTTTTTTATCACTTATATTTGTGACTTATCATAATAAAGTTGTTTTCCAAACTCATTAAAACAACTAATTGAAACCCTCGTGGCTTAATTTCTTTTAAAATTGTTTATAATTTCTGTGTATCTCAGACACGTCAAATTGGTTTATATGCTTTTAATTCTTCTAAATGATTTTAAATTGTACAGTGTTATATTGAAAAGGATCATTGATCGAGTTGTTACCGTGTTGTAGTTCTATAATCCTAATTCAACCAACTTGTGCAATTTTTCTTTTTAATTTCTAACATACATCATATGCATTTTTTCATAAATCTCGTATTCTCCACTAAGTAAAGAGAATATGGATTAATGATGAAAAAAAAATCACCTTATTACATCTTTCTTATACATCTTGTTAAAATAAAAAAAAAAAATCATCTAGAAAGGTCATCATTCTGTCAACAATCTTGAATCGATTCTGCCAATTAATATCCTTTTCATTAATTTGCCTGTACATGATGTATAGTTTTTTGGTCAAATAACCTTATTCACTAACATTTAAAAATGTACTGTACGTCCATCGGTCAATCGGTTCTACAAGCAAATCACGTAGCATCGTTAAAAGACTATCGGTCGAACGGCTCGTGAATAAACTGTAGGACCATCGGTCAAACGGTTAAACGAACAGACCACGCAGCATCGTTAAAAGACTATCGATCGAACGGTTGGTGAACAAACTGTAGGACCATCGGTCAAACGGTTAAACAAATAAGTCAAAAGTCAACCACGTTCATGCCCATCGGTCCATCGGTAACACCTAATCGAGTGACTCGGACCCCTAATGGCACATCGGTCGATCGGACAAGCACGAATAGCACCTAACCATAACAATCAATGAACCAACCGTCGGTTGATCAATGTCTTTAGACTTGCGTAGTCCTTCACATGCGTCCGTCGGTCGATCAGACATACACGAATCATTCACTTGTTAAAAACAAAGTATAACTAACCCAGTCAAGCGGCCATCGGTCGCACGGTCAAACAACCAGTCAATCGGGTTAATTAACGTTAAACGAGTCAGTAATCTTGATTAAAGGATTATTGGGTCGTGATTAAGGAACCCTAATCACAGGCCCACACCGAAAACTATAAATAGGGCCCAAAGGTAGGTTGGTGAGCATCTTAAATTTGTATTTATTACAGCAGATATACTGATAAACCGATCGGTTCTTTACTGACTTAAGCATCAGAGCCCTTTAGACAGGTACCCCGATCGTCATCCCAGCCGATCGAGCTAAGGAGTGGATTTTCTTGGAGAAGTTATCGTTACACTGGGAAGTAGAGTAAGCTTGAAGAGGTTCTCTAGTAGGCTCTTGGTCCCTACACCCGAAACAAAAAATATTTTACAATAGAGGACAAAAATAAGGATTTATAACATTTTGTGACTGACTTCTTTCATTTAAAAGATTTAATTAGTCAGATTACATATACTTTTATTTAGATGTGTCACTTTGATACCCACTTTTAAAAAAATGTAAATTAAATTTCAACTTTTGAAAATATGCCTCAATTAAGTCTTGTTCAGCAAAAAATTATTAACACCGTTAACGATATTGATCTTTAAAATGACTTACAAAATTAAGTATTGATATTTATATCAAAATTGAGTGGTAAAAGTCATGAATTAACGACTTTAATAATTATTTTTTGTCTAAAATAGACTTAATTAAGATATTTTTTTAAAAGTTGAAACTAAATTGACACATTTTTAAAAGCGGATACCAAATTGACACATATGAACGGAAGTGAGTACCATCCGACTAATTAAACTCATTTAAAATTATACAATAACATTATTTAAGATGAATAATAGAACTTTGTAAAAGAAAACTTTGATGCTATAATAATAAAATAAAAATAATAAAAATTAATTCTTAAATTAATAGAATTGTACTAATCATATGAAAAGAAAAAAAAAAGTTGAACTGTACTGACTAATTCAACTTCGTTGATCACTTTCTAACAAAGTGAACTAACTTATTATCAAATATAATTTATTACAATTATTATTTTTTGAACAATTTATTAATAAAGAAATCATGATTTAAATAAATAGTATAACTAGTTTAGTTGATAAAAATTAATCAACTAACAATTAATATTCGTAGATAAAAGAAATTAAGCCTATTTAATTTTCATGCAAAAATATATAAAATAAAATAAAAAAATACAGTCCGCTGTATTATACATTTTAGATGATTATACGAATTTTTATTTTCTAATTATGCTTTTCTAGTTAAAATACTAACATAAGTAATAAAATAATAGTAATAATAAAATAAATTCATAATAAGTTACAAAAGTTCAAAATATTGACCTCATTTTATTTTTTCTTTAACTAAATAATGTCTTTATATATGTTTCTTTAGTAAATAACTTTATTTTGAAATTGATTATTTAAAAAATATATAAATTGTCTATTCATAAGTTTAAGCTACTTATTTTAAGTCTAAATAAAAAACTCAACAATTATGTTCTTAAAAGAATAAATTATATTATTTCTCAATTTACATAATTAATCGATCATGGTATTTTTTTAATATTTTTTACCTTTTTAATATAGTACATTTACTACTATATATAAAAGACTTTTTTTATTCGTACTAAAAAATATTTTAAATTAAATAATTATTTATATCACTTTTTAAATTTAACCATTTTATTTATTTTTAAATTTAATAATTTATAATAAAAATTATTTATAAATAAATAAAATCATCTACAATCAAATTAAGAAAATGAATTATAATTATTTTTATAATTATAATTTTATTAATTTTTTATTGTAAAACAAATAATGCATGATTTTCACTAATAATAAATAGAATAATAATAATAATAATAATTAAATTAAATTAAACAATTTGAAAAACTAAATTTTCCATTATCCTTTTTCTCATATTTTTTAACCAATCAACTCCTCCATTTATTTTTTACATATATTTTCATTATAGTCTCTATTCTTTTGTTTTTTATATCGAAACAGGGAAAAAAAGAAATAAAAAATTTTCAACTAGACATGTCGCCAAAATAAGTTTTTGTCTTCTTGGATAAGTTGTCTCCATTGGTTGTTCATGGTGTGGTGGACGTTGGGAAGTTAAGTCAGGTTTTAAAGTTGGGTGCAATGTGGAACACAACAAAAAATAAAATATATTAATAATGATAAAGTGAAATTCAGTAATTATATCCATTTTCTTCTGTTCTTTTTAATATTTTATTTTTCCTTTCTTTAATTATAACCTATCTTCAAATTAGGATCACAAAATAGTAATTCCATCTCATTTTGATTCGGCTATTGATATGTTAAACATCAGTTTGTATTACCTTCTTAATTTTATTACATGGATTATTGATCATATTTTTAGTTAAATTTTTATAATATAATTCTGTATAAAATTTTGATATATTTTTTTCAAATTTCAAAAATAAATAAATAAATAATTTTAATTTAATTATGTTTTTTAAATTTGACATATTTATATTTTAATATTTAATAAACTAAAATAATTAAAATTTAAAAAGTAACAATTTTAATTAAAATTATTATACTATATAGAAGTGCCTTGAAATAATTATTCCACACTCCTATCCACTAGATTTTGTATGACCCACCAATATCTTTTTATAGTCCCACCATGTTCACCTTCCTAGGAGTGAGTATCCACCAAGTCTGAGGTTCATTAAAAGGATTTTAAATTTAAAAAATAAGTATGATGTATTATTTTAGAACCAGTTACAATTATGTTTTGAATTATCCCAATTTAATTCGACTTAAACTTTTGTAGAATTATACTATTTTTAACTATTTTATATTATTAACTTTTTTTTAGAGATGTCAAAATGGGTTTCAACCCGTGAGTCAATCCGGCTCACCATGGGTTCGATCCGGGTTAGGTTGAGAAAAATTCAATTTTTTCAAAAATGGGTTGAATTTAACCCGGCTCACTTAATCCACGGGTTAAAGGGTTGAAGGTGGGTTGGCCCACTTAACCCACCAATATTTTTTTACAATTTTTTTTTAATTTTTTTTAAAATTTTCTTTTAATTTTTAAATTTTTTTTAATTATTATTTACTACTCCTATTATATTTGTTCACAATTTTATATTTTTAAATGCTAGAATGTTGCTTAATTATATTTGAATAGTTTGAATGTTTAATTAATTTGATTGTGAAGTTATATATACGTTGATACTTTAATCTTTAACTATAATCTTTATAGTAAATTACTCAAGTAACCATCTTATAAACATTCTTTTTCTAAATTAGCATGAAGAAAATGTATAGTTTTTTTATTTATATTTTGTTGAATAGCATGACAGAAAATTTGTAATATTAGCCATGCTTTCTTAGACTAATGGATACTTTATTGGAAATAATTCTTCATATATTAGTGGTGAGCATGATTAAAACATTGGTTCTTGATTTTACTATGATTGTCATCTCATGGGTTACTTAAAGATTTATTTAAATATTTGAATACTAAAAAAATAAATAAATAATTTTTTTAGGTGGGTTGGTGAGCCAACCCACTTAACCCACCAACCCGTAGTGGGTTGAGCCGGGTTACAAAATTTCTGGCTCACCAGTAAGTGAGCCGGGTTGGGTTCACTCATTTTGAACCCGGCTCGTGGTGAGCCAACCCGTTTGACATGTCTACTTTTTTGTCTAATAAATTTATTAACTTTAAATTTTATAATAACATGATTTTGTATTTATAATAAATTTATTAACTTTAAATTTTATATTTATTAAATATAGCTTAAATTAGTTTTTATATTTTATTTTATGGCATAGTTTAACTATACATCAAGTTAAAATTTATTGTATCATATACATTGGAAACTATATTTTACACATTTTAGTTAAAATTTATAAAATATAACTTAATTTTAGTTTTATATTTCCAGTTTCTATTATTTAGCTTAAGAATTTTAAATATTTCTTTAAAATATTTTTTAATTTTAAAATTACTTTTTATTAATTATCCTCGGATTTGATATATTACTTACATATTTCTTCCATCGGAAAAAATGATTTTTTTTAGACATTATTTTTTAGGTGAATTTAAATTTTCAACAAGAAAATAAGTTAATTAAACAATTCTAAAAAGCATATACATCATTCCATTATAGTTTCTAAGATTGAGATTCCAATACATAATTCCAAAATTCAGTTACACCATTTGCTCCATACAGCTTTAAGATGGATTTCATTACATTTTTTTTTTATAAAAATATCTGGTGGAATAAAAGATATTCATAAAATATCTATTCAATAAGGACCATGGTTTGAATTGATATTTTAAAGAAAAGGTTGGTTGTTGAATTTGTGAATGTACAGATCCGTGATTCATTTTATTTATCTTTGTTAAATCATAATTATCAAAGATAATAATGGTGATGTGTGAGTTGTATAATGTATTAAATGATAAAATAACGTAAAATTAAAAAAAAAAACAATGAAATTTTAAGTCAATGTAAGAGGATCATATATTACTTTTATGTGATGAGATGTTGAATCTCTAATATTCTGTGTGACATTTTCCTTCTACATCTATCTAAGTTGGCCATGATTTTTTTTTGTTCTTTTAAAAGCATACCATTTGAGTTTTAAAAACAAATAAGCATATCAATTCATCCCAAAGTTTCGATCAATCTCAATAAAAGTTAAAAAAAAGAAAGATTTTCACGCAAAATTAAAATTTGATTCTATTTGAAAGTTTATATAAAAAAACATCTTTATATTTTTGAAATGTGTGGAATACTCCTCCATTTTGGATAATGTTAAGTTTTTTATGAATTGCAAAGTTGATTAATTAAAGTTTATATCTATTTTGTGGAATACTCCTCCATCGGTGCTGTTAACTATAAATTGATGGTGGAATCAGTTAGGAAGAATGCAAAGTTGAAGCTCAAATTAGAGGCAGAAAGGAAAGAGGAGAAAATGAAATTTATTTTTATTGTATATTGGACGTTTAAAATTATATTTTGTATAATTTTTGTGCTAACAAAAATTGTAATTGATGGTTTAGTTTGTAATGTTTCCATTTGAAGTGGTTTTTAGTTTATGAATGATGTATTTAGTGGTGTGCATGTTAGAAATTAGAACTTTGCATCTCTCTTTATTTTGTTGTTTGTTTTCTAAATCAGATTTGAGTCCTATGTGAATATTGTATTAACTTTATCATTTCTTTCAACTGAGGAAGTATGAAGTCAGTCACTTGCAACAAATTATGCCAAATAGATATATAAACTTTAATTAATTGCATGCTACCGCATAGACAGATTCCTAATTCCACTTAAATCTTTATGAGAGATAAGAAAAATCATAGAAATGATATTCTTAGTTCCTATATCTATTGAGTAATCATAGTCATGAATGGGGAATGTATGATGCAAATCATAATTAAATTAAGGCCAAAGTCATATTATCATATTACTGATTAATCTAATCAGAATATTAACGTGTAACTTCGATGAATATATTAAGAGTTATCAATACATATAAAATGACAAAATTTACTATATTGTTTAGCATATAAATTAATTAATCTTTGTTGTTTTCTTGTGTAAAAGCATTAACAAGTAGTAATATAGTTATTGTTAGGAATGCAAGTGTGATTCTAAGTTTTACATTGGCTAGAAATGGGAAAGTGAAACACTATACAAAAATAAAGACCCACAAACCCATTGTCTTAAGGTTTTGAGTTGAGAGTGGTGTCAATGTCTTATATGGTTAGACTCATGTCTCGTTTGTGTTGTATCTCTCCAGTGACGATAATAATTACATTTTTAATTTTTTCATGTTGTGTATTAATAATATTATACTATATCTTCAAATAAGACACATTTTACTTGTGTAGATATTATACGTTTATTATGGTGGTTTTTGTAATAGTTAACTTCTTTTACATTGAATTTTTAAATTAATAGAATAAGTATAAATCCATTTTCCATCGTTATCAATAGGATAACCCTAAAATAATTGCAAATACAGTAATGGTTAAATAAATATTGTAGTATAAAATACTTAACTATGAAAGGTTACTATCTATCTTATATATACATATATATAATAAAATGTTATCAAGTATAAAAAATAGAAATATAATACAATTCGTTATTATCTTAGAAGAGAAAAGATAAAAGAAGTATGTCCCATATAGAAAATGATAAAAAGTTATAATAACTATCTTTAAGACAAAAAATAAATAAAATATAAGAGGCTAGAAATTAATGTTTTAAAGCATCACAACCTATATATGAAAACAGTTCATTAAATTGTTTAATACAAATATAGTAATAATAATTATAAATTGGTGATATAAAATTACATAAATCACGCCTTCTAAAAATTGGTTATGATGAATTGGGTAACGGTGTAAAATTTGAAACCTCGAAACACTAATGACGACAAAAAGGTGCGTACATGGGAGCATCCATCACGAAAAACACAACAGTTTAGGAAAGGACGCGAAAGAAAATACTTGAAAAAGAAAAAATAATTGTTGAATGAATTAAAATGTATTATTGGGTGATGAGAAAAGAAAAGTGTTATTATAAAAATAAAAAATAAAAAAGAAAAAAAAGAAAAATTGTATATAGTCGTGGCAGTCGAATGGAGTGGCCAAGTGGAAGTGATGTGGGGCCCAGGCATGAAAGGAAGATGCTAGAATTGACGAGAAAAGAGTGAGGGTGACGTGACTCTTGAGTGGAATCAGCAACGTACTAACATAACATGTTTTCTGGAGTGGTCTGTTCCACGCTCTGATTGAGATGGCGTGTGAACACGCTTCAAAATTGTTGGTGGGAGTTGCAGGATCTGACAAGTGTCCTACGGACACGTGGTTCAAAGTTAATAGGAGGGAGAGTGGGACTGAGCGAAAGGAACATGAAGGTGACAGCTTTGGAAAAATAGGAGGTGGGACCCTCCACTTTCTGTCACCTTTAAACTGTTTCTTGTTTTCTTTCGTCTCTCTCTTTCGGAGAAACATCCTTTCCTTCACCCTTTCCATGTGGGACCACTTTTACTCTTTCCCCACACACTCCAAACTAAATGGATTATAATACTTTTTTTAAAGTAAAATATTATTATAAATAATTTTATTTTATTTATAATTAAAATAAATTAAGTTTTAGTAATTCTCACTTTAGTGTTAAATAAATACTTCAAGTTATGTAAGAGAGACGAGGCAAAAGTTTTTTTTTTCTTTTCATAGTGAATGGATATAGCTTATTATCTTATGACTTCTTTGTACGTGGGACTTTCATGCATTTGATTCCCTTCTCTTAAACGATAATTTTAAATAGCGTTCAATTATTGTTTGCAAGTCTTCACAAAAAAAAGCATTATTTGTAAGATATACATTATTAGTGAAAAAAGCTTTTGTGCTATGAACAATAATTATTATTGTATAATTCAGCATAGTTATTATAAAAATCAATAATGAATGAATGATCATTTATAATTGAATTAAAATAATTTTACAATGCTTGTATGTACTAAGAAAGGAAGGCGTTGTCATGTCCATTTCTGTGTTTTTTATATTCTCTGAATTTGGACTTGCTGCTTATGTAGGTATGCAGTTTTTTTAACATCGAAACTAACGTGAGAGGTTGAAAAAAATAATGAGATGGTTTGCTAAACATTTTAAAGGTAAACAAATCTATAAAATTTAATTAAATGGTGATGGATTCATTTATTGTCATAGATTGTAAATATAAAATATAGATTATAGACAAAGTAAAATTAATAAATTTTGGAATAATATTAATATATTAACATATCATTTAATTAGATGGAATATAAAATTATTTACGGAATCCTTATACACTAATAAAAGTATTCAATATCTAGCTTTTAAACAAGTATTATTATATCGAAATATTTCGAAATACATCTAAACATAAACATATATTTATCCTATAAGAGAAACTAAAAACAATTATACATATGGTTACTCTTAGTAACCTAACTCTCGTGAACCTAAAATTTATGTTTAATCATGCACATAGTGCATTTATAATAGGTCTTCACACGGTGACAAATAAAAAATGGTAAGTTATTTGAATTTAATATATTACATATAAATCTATATGAATAAAAAAATATTTATGAAGGAATATTTTTTTTATCAACAATAAAAAATATGAATTGAAAATATGGACAATAGGATTGCCCCAACTCTTATAGAAAAAGGAAAAGAAAATAATAGTTTAGTAAATACACCAAGAGACACAATAAAAGATAAAGGTTCACACTCAACAACAAATTAACAATCGCAAATTCAATCAGAACGAATTTCCCGACCGAATAATAAGAACTTTCACATCAAAGCTTCCACAATATGGACTTTTGAAGCTAAAACTTTGAGAATATAATTATTGACATTTATGAAGAAATATTTATTGACACTTTAAAGAAGATATGTATTAAATATAATATTTAAATCATTTAAGCATCTAAGTTCTATGGATTCGGGATTTAAGGGATGCAAAATGACATTCTAGATATACAATAAATTCTCCTTCAGTTTCTAATAAACATGGCATGATTCTATACAAGTTCCACTGCTTAATATACAAATTTAATTAATGGTTCAATTATCATTCTAAATTTGTGACATCAAATTTCATATATATATATATATATATATATATATATATATTCTTTATTTTTTATTTATTTTATTATTAAATAATATATTAAAAAGATTAGTAATTCATCATTCATCACATTTAATAATAATATTCAAGAATTATAAGTTGCTCAACTACAACAATTTATTAAAAAATATAAACAATCTTTGCATGTAAAAACATCTTAAAACATGTTATTTAAAGTTTTGAAATAATGTTTTCGTTAAGTTATGAATTGTGTTTATCGAGCAAATTTAAGCGAATTAAACACATATGAATTTGATGAGTCACTAATTTTGGTAGCCCAACAAATAACAGTCTCAAGTTTTGATTAAAAAGAGTTTTTCTCATCAACCAATTATTTCGAATTTTTAAACGAACAGTATTTGTTAAAAGGAAAATGATATTTTAACCAATTTTTTTTATTCATTTTTAATCCACTACTTCAATCATCATTAGATCATCTTTTTTACTTTTTTTTAGTGATGTGATGATCTAATGATAATTAAAGTGATAGATTAAAAATGGATAAAAAAAAATGGGTTAAAGTATCATTGTCCTTTCTAAAAATATAAAATGTGGTCGTAACAAACTATTATGCAAAAAATCACAATTTTTTCAAAACTTATAATTTTAGTGAGTTTCAAATGATTAATTTAATTCATACTATTTCAATCACATAAACCTTATAAAACATTATCACAATTTAAAGCAAAACAACAATTTCTTAAAGTAACCTATATCATCAAGGTTTAATTAATATAATATAATACTTCATTCATCCAATTCTAATACTCCTAACAAAGTATAATTTTCAAAGAAAACATTAACAAAATTTTCATATTTCAATTATTATTCTTGTAAATTTGTTAAAAATATTTATAAGAAAATATTTTTTTCTTGTCATCTTTTCTATAAATTTTAATTTTTGTAAATAATTATTTCCTACAAAATTATAAAATCTATAAATATTTTTTAGAATTTTTTTATGAAAAATATTTTATGAAAAATATTTTGTAAAATAATTAACGATAATTTCTTTTAATTTGTTTTAATAACAAATTTCTTTCAAAAAAATTGACAATAAATATATATATATTTTAGTAGTGTTTTCTTTCCACGAACATAATTGTTAAATCAATTTAAAACCTCATCAAAATCTCTCGATCTTAATAATGTATTCTAGATCTAATATATCTCAATTTTATGTTTAAATTCAATTATATCAAATTCCATATTTAAATTAAATCTATAATTTACTTCAAATTCCACAATAAAACAACAAAATTAATTTTTCACATTTTCAAACCAATTTAACCAAATTCTCACTTCATAGAATTAACTTAACATTTATCTCTAAGTTCCTGCAGAATGAAAAAAACGATCATTTTTCTGAATAAATTTTTTCTAACTACAAGAAACACCTCCAGTAAATAAAGAATTACAAAGTTTTATTGATCTAAAATATGTAACTAAATATAATTAAATTTTTATATAAACAAAAACAAGAGATTCAACTTTTTCATCTAACTAAACCAAGATAAGTCTAGCAAGAAAATAAGCAAAGTATTTTTAGAACAAAAGACGCTTACTCTAATTTAAAAAATAATCAAATGATTATCAACTCATCAAATAAAAAAATAGAGTCAAATCTTGAAAAAAGATAGTAACAAGATTGTGAATTTAAGAACTTGAGGAGAAAAAACCTAAAGTAAAATTAGTAAGTTTTACATTTTATAATATTATATCTTTTTGTGCACAATTAGCCATTATTTATGAAAAAATAATGGATATTTTTCATGTCAAAACTCAAATTTCGACAAGCACCCAAAGACTTAACAATTTTCAATGGCTTTGGATCTTTAACAAAAAATGGCTTTGGATCTCTAACACAAAATATGAACATTTCCAAATCAGTTAGGCAATGAACGTTTGAAACTCCCCTAAATTATATTTAAAATTCAGATTGCAAACCTGTTGATTGGGGAGTTTTGTTTGAAATCTAGTGTACTTTAAGTGAATCAAATCAACACGGTGTGAATTCTTTGCTAATTAGGCTAGGCTAGAACACTAGTGTTTCTTAATCTAACTTCGAGTGCGCTAATATTTGATTCCACAGTGAATCTATCATTTAATTTATTAAATTATCTTTTAATGTGTATTTTAATCATAAATTCATGCAATTTTATTCAACAATCATATCTTCTTCTTTTTCTTTTTCTTTTTTGTATAAAAAGATGAAATGGCGTGTGGAGAGACAAAAAGAAAAATGGAGAAGACGTAGAAGAAGATGGAAATAGATTGAAGTGAACAATTGAAAATGTAAACTGCAAGAATGTAAATTGTGAAAAACTAAATCACCCAAGATAAAAGAAAAACCGGTAAAGAAAATTTATAAAAGCGATGACTAAAATTGCTACATTCATAACTAGATTTGTTATTTCTTATGTTCATGACATTCACATAATGTTTGAATTGTATCGTCAATTTGTCACCTCAAACTTCCATTTGAATGGCCTAATTATATTTTATATTTCTTCTAAAAATTAAACCAAATTAAAATAAAGGAAAAATTACATAAATTTTGATAACTACTTTAAAATCGCCTACATTGCATTAGTTGTATCTATCTTCTCCATGTTTCGTAGTGGTTAACATAAGATAACTCCTCTTTTGATCAAGGTTTAATCCTTTCTCAACCTTGTCCAACACACACCTCCTTCGATATTATCTTTTATGATGCCCTAATCGATGAACTCTCTGTTATCCTTTGCTCACTTGAACAACCTTTCTTTCAATCCTCCTTCTACTTGATCTCTTGCATAATGATACATTCATTTCTTACTTACATCATATCATTGTCTTTGATTTCCTTGTTAGAAATATTTTAATATAATTTAAAAAATAAATAATTAAAATAAAAATTCTACTATTATTCAAGTTTTCATGAAATTTTAATATTATGGGTTAATATTATTTATGGTTAATGGTTATATTTTTATTACAATTTACTTCTTTGTCTCCCTTTTCTACCAATAAATACTACTTAGGTGCATGGGGAAAAAAAAACAACAAACAGTATAGTATTCTCAAAAAGTGTTCCTATTTTATTCTCTATACTATCTCTTAAAGCAATGATGTTTATAAGGTTCAGAGATCCTTCACTACATTCGATCGATATGACGGGTTGTTGAATATTAGGAGAGAAACGCATATGATTTTGTTTTGTCCTGTGCAATAGGGACATTTTTCTACAAGGATAACGTTATGCATGCCCCAACCAAACTATTTCTATTCCTTACCTCATTTATTTTTTATCTATTATTTATTTCTATTTATATACATATTAATATTATTATTGCTCTAATAAATATTATTACACTAATTTTATTATTAATAGTATTATTTGTTTAATCATTTTCTAACGCTCCTTATCATCAATTTGGATGTCTTAATTTTTAACGTTCTAATAAATTTCAAATTTTAACATTTTTTTCGTTTGAAAGTAGGAAAAGTATTATTTAAATTCATTATTATCTTTTGATATTTTTATTATGTAAAATAACCTATTATTTATCAAGTTAAAAGATAATTAATTAAACAAGTTTGTCCTCTCGAAACGTTAAAAATTGTTAAAATAGTTAAGGAGTGCTTGACTTAACTTTTAATTCTAAAAGGTGTATACTAATTATAAAACAAAAATATATGTCTACTAAAATAGTTTACACACTTAACTTTTACTAAGATTTGAAATTTTAGGAGAGATAAATTTCAGATCAATAAAATAAATAAATTATAACTATTTCTTCTTGATTTCACTTCAAATTTATCTTTCAAAAAGTTTAGTTTTTAAACTTTTTAATCAAAATAATATTGTGTTAATAATATATTCATTACAATAATTTCATAATCATCGATGAAATTTTATATATGAAAATAAATTTGAAGATAAAATGAAATTTGTTCATGAATTTTAGAATTTAAATCGGCAAGAACCGTTGGCAAATTAAAATTTATATTATCGATAAATATTTTCATCGTAATGTATCTGGCGGTAATTTCATTTGTAATTTATAATTCTTATTATCGACGAATTTTTTCATTGATAAATCTATTAGTAAAATGAGCGACAATTTTCTCGCAAAATTTGATGATATATTTTTATATGTTAAGGGAAAAATGATGGAGAAGAAGACAGAAAGAAGAGAAGGAGAGTCACAATTGGTAGTGATGACAAAGGCACAATGGTGGTGACATTGAAGTTGAAGGATAAGGTAGAGAAAGATGAAGAAGAAGAGGAAAAAGAGGAGAGAAAAGAGGAGGAGTCAGATGCGACTACGACAGTGGAGAGGGAGGTGGGTGAGGAAATATGAGGACGAGGAGGAAGAAGAAGAAAAAAAAAAAGGGAAAAGAAGAGATGGAAGAATAAGAAGACCATATTACGACATTTACCGTTGAAATTTAGCGACAACAAAAATACATTGATAATTACTGACGAATAATTACCGATAGATATTCATTGGCAAATTTGCGACCATCATGTGAAGATGGTAGTAGTCACACATATTTGATGATGAATGATGTCGATACATATGTGTATAATTGATGATGATGATGATGATAATAAGAGACATACATGTGTATATAATGTATATTGTGATGTATATTGTATGTAATATTTGTATGATATAGTGATGTTTTATGAGTGTGTGACAAGAGATATCTTGGATAATATTGGAATCATAAGGATTGTATAATTAAGTATAAAAATTCATTAAGAAAGGAAGATTTTTTTTACCTTATTGATAATCTAAATTGGGTAGATTAACATATTAAGTAATGAAAAGTTTATAGAAGGTTTTTCACTACTACTGTTTGTGAAATAATTACCCTAATTTTCATGGAATTAAGTTTACAAATTATAACTTAAAATGACTTATGTGTTTGTCTTTAGTAAGAGCTAAGTACGAATCTTAAGTTAACAAATAATAATATTATTAATACGTAGTTCAATATTTAATTATTAGATAAAAATGATTCAATTATCATTTATTATGTATACTTTAGTATGATGTGAATGATATATATAATTATCAGATAAAAACATTATGTGATTACTTTCAAATAATTAGCTAAGTCATATGTGTATATGAATTATTATGATCATACATGTAGAAAGTTATAGGAGAAAATTTGACAAAATTATGACGAATGTTTTATTTTATTAATGTTTTATGGTTATAGGTTTAAATTTATAGTTTTAGGAACATAAAATTATAATGATTTTATATATTATTTATAAAAAAATAGTGATATATATATATATATATATATATATATATATATATATATATATATATATAATATAATATAATGTAAAAGTGTTGTATAAATTTAATTGTGATAATATTGACATACAATAAACATTTGCTTAAGTCTGCACTCATTTAAGTTTACATCTCACCTAAATTCGTATTTGGAAAGGAAAATTCTCGAATCAATAATTTGGTGACTTTGTTTTTAGAGAAGAATCACATAAAGTCATTTGACTTTATATTCTAATAAAATAAAATAACAAATTTCTCCTCCTGTAACATATGTCTTATATTTGTCATATATATTTTCACATTTTTAAAAATTTTCACTACTATAAATTCTAATATTACATAAGACTTTTCTTGCAAATTATCCTTCGCAGATAATTATTTCCTACAAAATTATAAATTTTGCAAGTATTTTCTACAAAATTTATTGCAGAAGATGTTTTATATTAAATATTTTGCAAAAAAATTGGTAGCAATTTTTTGCAATTTTTTTTTCACAACAAAATTTGTAAGTATTTCCTACGAAAAAATTTTCAAAACAAAATTGGTAGGAAATATGAGTTTTTTTAGTAGTTATCAGGATATGACTAATTTTTTTTTTATAAATTTAGCTAAACAAATTAAATTGGTCTCAAACATTAACTATCATGATTTTAATTACTTACTATTGTTGATTTTAAATTAGTCTAAATTGATCTCTAATTTTAAGAATTTAATGCATTGAAATATGAACATAATGTCATTCATACTTAATAGATATGTTTGTTTTAATATATTTTTGTCCTTTTTGTTAATACAATATATTGCGAATTTAATTTTGATGGAAACAAAATGTTAACATACTTAAATGATGTAGTTTTGTCATTTTTCGTTAAATTTTCAGAATCAAATCAAGATTTTTTAATTAAAATTGAAGTTGTGAATAAAGATGATTTGCTTTGTTTGTGTAACTGACCTAATCTTAAAGTCAGTTATGATAAAAAATCATTGTTCCACTTCTAGAAATTTAACGAAAATAATCAAATTGCATTAATTTTTAAAAAAAATGGACCAAATTTTGGCTAAAAAAAATAGAAGACCAACTTGACCTTTTTCAACAAAAAATGGAACAAAAGAGTAATTCAACCAAAATTTTGGCACCCAAAAATATTGGTCGAAGATCCGCCACTGTATCCTAGCGAAATTTATTGTTTGTTGGGTTTATTGTTTCATCAGCTATCGAGTCGCAATCAAACCATTCATTAATGTCTAGTCTTATGCTTGAGATGTATACGTCTTGATGTAAAGAGGTGTTAGAAACCACACATCAACTAGAGATACAATCAATTTGCAATATATATATATATATATATATATATATATATATATATATATATATATATATATAGAAAATATATAGTAAATACAAATCTCACCTAATAAACTAATCTTATAAAATTGAATTAGCTTTAAAATTTACTTCTTAACGTTATTTAATGAATAAAAAACAATGAAGATCATTGTTTCTACTATTAAGAAAATAAGGCTCTCTATAAAATGATTTTTATACAGTAAGAAAAGTCATTCTTATTTGATGAAAAAAATAGTTGATTTACAGATAAATTTTTTTATACATTAAGTATTTTATTTAGTCTAACCTGTTATAAACGTCATGTGGGTGTGTGTGATTTAATGTAGTTTAAAGTTGAGTTACTAAGACAGAAAAATCAAACTAAAGATAGGATAAAAATCTAAAAACAAATAGAAACATTGTTTTCAATTCTTATAATGACCATTCAATTTACTTCTCCATCTAGTTGTTTTAAATTGCATTATTCAATCTGTCCCATTTAATTATTTCATCATGAATAATATTAACATAAAATTCCCCTTCATTGACTTTAAACACAAAATCTTGAATCCCACATATGACAATACTTTCACCTATTTTAAATAAAAAAAAAAATGTTGAAAGCTTGGTGGGCTGGATCCATCCCATTGCAAGTCCATTCTCTTGAGGGTCAAGGAATGAGTTGGATACCCTAACCCTAAAAATAATATATTAAATCATCTAATCCCACATGTCAATTTTTATTTTGTACTTATATTACTACCATTGCAACATTTATCACTATTGTCCTTTTTTCACCATTGTTACACTTTGAAACCAATGTCACTTTATAGCACACCTTCCCCGTGATTCACACCCACAAACTAATGCATATAATTTACATGATTTAAATTACAAAATTAAGGATAATATAATATGAAAAATGGACTTTTGGAAGTTAAAAAATTAGTTTAAATTTAAAAAAAAAAAATTAAACCAACAAACATTCTTACAACTTTTTTTCCCTTTTTGTATACTTGGCCAAGTTGCCTTTTAACGTCCAACAATTCAATATCGGAGTGTTTGGAAGAAGATTCTTTTTTAAGTTTTTAAGGAATTTTAGGTTGCCAATATCAAAGTGTTATGTTTGTACAAATATGTTAAAACCCATTTGCATGAATTGCTTTCTAATTAAGTTTGTCACTTTTATTGAGTGATGTCATGGATATAGATGGGTTCAAATTTTAAAAAGTAATTCAAAGGTTCATATCAAATGAATCTAAATAATCGCAAGTTTGTCTAGATTGGATAAAATGAACTTAGTTATATAAATCTGTTTTTTAAAAAATTAAATAACAATGTAAAGTGATTCTCTTAACTACATCATAATATTTACGGAACAAGCTTGAGCATTTAAATATGTATATACTCATCTTAAATAATTATAAAGTAGAAAGATCTGTTTCATAAGTTTTTTTTAATACTTTATTGTTATCTAAAACTATTTACACTTTAAATACAACTAGCGTATACACAGGTGCTATCGTGCTTATGTGTATGTATTTTTTAAATATAAATGATAATATGTTAATATGTGATAATAGTATAATGTTAATTTATATTTATTAAAAATAAAATGAAATGAATAGAGAAATTAATTATTGATGAATAAAAAAAAGAAAAAGATTTTTTGTTTTAAAAAATAGGTAAAAATAACCATTAATTTTAAAAATTTTAATAAATAATTATATTGTAAATGATAGAATTAGAATTATGAAATATAGATAAAGAAGAGAAAATCTCTTTATATAATCTTTTTATATATGATTATAGATTACGTGTCTTTGTTTATTACCTAATTAATATCATATGTCAGTAGACACTTTAATCTTATTTTGTATTGTAATTTAATGCCCATAAAAAAACTCTCTATTTTATTATTTGTTATTATATATTTTTTAGTTACTTGTACGTAGTAATGTAAATAATTTATCTTTAAGTTTTTTTATTTACCTTTTTTATTTGTATTAATTATTTTTAAAAGATTATCAATTACTTTATTAATTATTTTATCCATTTCTTTTTAAATTTGAGGAATTTAGTCCATAGACTCGTAGCTGTATGGAACAAATAAAATATAACATAAAACTTTATATATATATATATATATATATATATATATATATATATATATATATATATATATATATATATACACACACATTAACTAAATGATAGCAAAAATATAATTGACAATTACTATATGAAAACCTGTAATAAAGTATGCGTATGAATTGGTTTAAAAGTGACAATCAAATTTAGTTGAATATTTAAGACTTGTATTTGATATATGAGATTAATTTAGACACTACTTAGTTTTGAATTGTATTTTAAGTAAGAGTGGTAATTAAGGGAGGTGTTGGAAATAAAATAAGAAATAAGGATGGGCTCCCAAAAGCAGAAAAAAGGTAAGCTTAATGCGAGGGTGCCAATAGAAAGAAGATACAATTTCTTTCTCTTCAATAAAACTATATATATGTTTATTTCAAAGGTTGATTTCCGATCAAATGATTTTTGTGAAAATATATTTATCTTGCTAGTGAATTCTACTTAAATAGTAAAAGAAATTGTAGTTTTTATTAATCGAAGTTAATTAGGGTTTTTAAAATATTATTTTATTGAGTTAAAACGAAAAGGACAACGTAATTTATTGAGTTAAAACGTTCTTAGAAATAAATAATATTTTATTTTTTGACATTTTACTGCACTAAAATTTAAAATAATGAAACCACGTTAAAAATTAGTTATTAATGCGGAATAGAAATAATATTACCAAAATGAGAAGTCTTATTCAAAATTGTAAAACATTGAAAATATGTTATTTAATTTACTTTTCATAAAATATACGAGAATTCACTAAAAACGAAAAAAAAAACCAGTCATTCGTAGACGAAAAAAAAAATCTAGTTAAAAAATTAATTTTTTTTAACCAATATTAGATACTAAAATGATTGTTGTAGTATTTAATACAAATATCATAGGTATGAAAAATAACTCGTTAACATTCAGTACAATCTTCAGAATAATAATGGCGTCAATAAAAAAATATTATTAGTTCACTCATCTTTCCATTAGATATCGTTTTTAGATAATTATTAATAAATTTGAATATGAGGAGAAGGTACACAAATTGACACTGACATACTGTAACTGTATTATAACTAAATGAAATTGTTGAATTGTAAAATAGTGCACATATTTTTTTTTTTGACAATTATTGTGTTAGTCTGGGTCTGAGAACCACTCGTTCTGTGACATGTGAAGAAGCATACTATTGAGCTTCGTCTATATATTGAGGTTATGCGCTACGTGAAACTGCACACAACCACCCATCAGCTTCTTCTTCTTCTTAAGAGAGTTTTTCTTTCCACCTTTGGAAGCAAGAAAAATGTTCATCCAGAGTTTCAAGGTCGAGAGTCCCAACGTGAAGTACACAGAGAGTGAGATTGAGTCTGTGTACAACTATGAAACCACTGAACTTGTTCACGAGAACAAGAATGGCACTTATCAGTGGGTTGTGAAGCCCAAAACTGTGAAATATGAATTTAAAACTAACACTCGTGTTCCTAAACTAGGGTTCGTTCGTTCGTTCTCTGCGTTTTCCCTTTTCCCTTTTCCCTTTGATTTCGAATCATTTGTATTGATTGTTTTGTTGATTTGGTTTGTTTGATGTTTGTTAGGGTAATGCTTGTGGGTTGGGGTGGAAACAATGGCTCAACCCTCACCGGTGGTGTTATTGCTAACAGAGAGTTAGTTTGATTTTCCTAACCATTACTTTTGGAAGTTGTTATTATTATTATTATTATTATTTGTGGCTATGGTGACCAATGAACGTGTTGTTATGATTCTCAGGGGTATTTCATGGGCAACAAAGGACAAGATTCAACAGGCCAATTACTTTGGGTCCCTGACCCAGGCATCGGCCATCAGAGTAGGGTCTTTCCAAGGAGAGGAAATATATGCTCCTTTCAAGACTCTGCTTCCAATGGTATACTACCATCTCTTTAGGGAATGAAATTAATCACTCTTTGTCTTTTCTCTGCTATTAAGTTAATACTTCTGAGTGCAAAAATTCAGAACTATTAAAAGAAATTAGGACTAAACTAAAATATGTTAATTATTATAATTATTTTTTATTATTTTAAGTCAAAATCAATTTTTTTTTAGATTCTGTATCAGTTTTTTTATGAACATACCTAAATTGTTCATATTAAAAATTTTTACATAAAGATTAACTTCATATTTAATTTTAAATTTTAACGTTGAAAAAAAAACTAAATTAGGGATAACTGGTGGTGTGTATTTTCTTACGCATTAAAAACCGATAGGTTAATAAACATGCATGTTCTGTGACTAAAACCACGATTAAAGTGCACAAAATAAATATTTTATATCTTGTTTTGAGACGCTTAGATATGTGTTTATGATTGAAAGATGATGTAGGAAAAAATATACTAATAAAACATATATTTTGTTTTAAAAGTAACCATTGAAATTAACATAAATTATCCACATAAAAACAAAAGCAGTTACTAATATCACACTAAAGTCTTGTTGTTAAAATATTATTAAAATGTTATAGGAAATTATCTGAATAATATTCTTTTTTTCTTTTTATCTACCCCACTTATTTTATTTATTTTCCTTTGTCGAGTTCAATTGTCTGAGAAATGCTTCTTTATCAAGGAAAAGTGAACAAGGCCCACAAAGTACTGAGCCAGGGAGGATAAAAAGGAAAACAATAACTGGAGATGAACATTGTTAATTTATTTAATAAAAATAAGTATTAAAACCTAAAGTATTCAAAATTATTCCATTTATTAATTAAATTTCGACATTGTAAATGTATTTTTTTTATTGTCGTTGACTTCTATTATAATTATTTCAAAAATTATATCTACAGTTGTTTTAAATTTCCTGACAATTCAATATTAACTCATATTTTTCTTAAAAAAATTAATACTAAAGTGAATATATAATTATTTTAAATTGTATAGATTAAATAAATACCCTGTACATCGCAGTATAAACATGTGACCACACAAGGTGGAAACATCAGTGACATGAACTAATAATACTAACATGTCGAAACATAAAACTTCTTAAATCAATTATACCTTTTTCTCCAGCCATGCATGGTCATGAGTGTTAATTTATGCAGGTAAACCCTGATGATATTGTGTTCGGGGGATGGGATATCAGCAACTTGAACCTGGCTGATGCCATGGCCAGGGCCAAGGTGTTTGACATCGACCTGCAGAAACAGTTGAGACCTTACATGGAATCCATGACTCCACTCCCTGGAATCTTTGACCCCGATTTCATTGCTGCCAACCAAGGAGACCGTGCCAACAACGTCATCAAGGGCACAAAGAAAGAACAAGTTCAACAAATCATCAAAGACATTAAGTAAGTCCAACAGCATCAATCTAACTAAATAACTACATCTATATGTATATATGCATGCACATACTAGTTAGCATCTTGTATACTCTGTTTGAAACTCACAGAATTTGTTTCATCCACTATTTGTCATGAAAACTCAGGGAGTTTAAGGAAAAGAGCAAGGTTGACAAGGTGGTTGTCCTCTGGACAGCCAACACAGAGAGGTACAGCAACGTAGTTGTGGGTTTAAACGACACCGAGGAAAACCTCTTGGCTTCCTTGGACAGGAACGAGGCTGAGATTTCCCCTTCCACCTTGTATGCCATTGCTTGTGTCATGGAAAATGTTCCCTTCATCAATGGAAGCCCTCAGAACACCTTTGTCCCAGGTTCCTTGTTAACTATTAATTATTATTATTATGTGGGTCATTAAGTTTTTTATTTAAAGCAAAAGTAAAATTGATGATGAACTTTGGCTGTGTTGTCATCAGGGCTGATTGATCTGGCCATCAGAAGGAACAGTTTGATTGGAGGAGATGACTTTAAGAGTGGACAGACCAAAATGAAATCTGTGTTGGTGGATTTCCTTGTGGGGGCAGGCATCAAGGTACATCTTTTGGTGTTTTTCTTACTAATGTCCTATCACGTGGTCCTACTTTCACCGGTTAAGGACAGACTATCATTTATTAAATCGTTTTGTTTTCATGCTTAACTGGAATTAAAATAATGTATTGTATTGGACTATTTATTTATTTATGCTTGCTAATAAAGTAGAAGCAAATTGATGTTTTTTATTGTGTTGGTGATGAGTAACAGCCAACATCAATAGTGAGTTACAACCATCTGGGAAACAATGATGGCATGAATCTTTCAGCACCTCAAACCTTCCGCTCTAAGGAAATCTCCAAGAGCAATGTTGTTGACGACATGGTCAACAGCAACGCCATCCTCTATGAACCTGGCGAACATCCTGACCATGTTGTTGTTATTAAGGTAACTTTTGTTTCACATTTTAATGCTCACTCTAATCGGTTGTTTATCTGATTCTTTTGTTTACTGGTTATTGAATTTGCAGTATGTGCCTTACGTTGGGGATAGCAAGAGGGCGATGGATGAGTACACTTCAGAGATATTCATGGGTGGAAAGAACACAATAGTGTTGCACAACACCTGTGAGGATTCACTGTTAGCTGCTCCTATTATCTTGGACCTGGTTCTTCTTGCTGAGCTTAGCACTCGAATCCAGTTTAAAGCTGAAAATGAGGTATGCATATTATGTCTCTTAACCTTCCAATTTCCAACTTTCGTTATATTCCGCTTTCCAAGACTCAACCAATTATGGCTTTAACAGGGCAAGTTTCACTCATTCCACCCTGTTGCCACCATCCTCAGTTACCTGACCAAGGCCCCTCTTGTAAGTTTAAATTCTCTATCTATACATAATATGAAATTTTGGAAGGTTGCAAAAGTAATTATTGTGGTGGCAACAATACAGGTTCCACCTGGTACCCCAGTGGTGAATGCTTTATCAAAGCAGAGAGCTATGCTGGAAAATATCATGAGGGCTTGTGTTGGATTAGCTCCCGAGAACAACATGATACTGGAGTACAAGTGAAGTAGGGAGAAGAGAGTAACGATTTGGGATAGTTTGGTTAACTGTGCCTAAAACTGAACTTATATCCCATACCCTCTTTTTCTGATATCTATTGCAAAATGTGAATTTGAAGATCTTACGATCTCTGTGTCTGTGTTCCTGCGACTTATTTGAGAGCAGGCTATCTACGCATGTAAAATAATACAAGTTATTCAAGTGTCTTGTGCTTAATTCACTTTCTCTAACCTTTTTCTGTCACCTGTATTTGGAAGCTTTGAACAGAGCCTCTCTTGGAACTGATAATTCAGTGTTAACTTCTAGAACTGGTTTGGACCACACATCACATGAACAAACATATTCCAATAATCACCCACAGTTCTTCATAAAAGGTAATGGCAATTATGGAGTATATTTGGAATACAAACATTTAAACCAGAGATACTTGGTCCATCTACAAACATTTGTAGTACTGTTTCAAAGGACTACAAAGTTGGGATCTTCAATAGTTGTATTGAATGAATTATTTGCTTGTCTAAATGAACTGAATGAATAATGAAATATAAAACGAATAATGGTTAACACTATTGATTGTTGTTTAGAAGGGAACTACTTCATTATTAAGGCAGAGGTTCTATCAGTGCTGTGTTACATTGTATTTATTCAGGAAATAGACTTAGTTGCTTCAAATCATAATATTTAATATTACTCCCATGCGAACACATGCTAAATTTGCAAGATATAATAATTTGAGTGTAGTGTTTGCAAAACCCAAAATAAATAAAAAATTGATCAAATTTAAATGTTGCTAATGTTAGAATTAATTGATGAATTAATTCTATTAATGACTCATTTGAAATATTATGATGGGTCAATTGTGATTTAATAGAATTTAAAAACTTATTAGTTATTATTATGGGAAGTGATAATAAAATAAAATAAAGATAAGATAAATTAAAAATAAACTTGGTGGACGTTAGTTTATAAAAATGATTGGAGTTATGTATCTGACCATAAGGTTCTTTTCACTATAACACATCAAGAACATGTGAGAAGAGAAAGAAAGGCAAAAAGATAAATTGGAAACGGTGGTTAAAGAGCACACACAATTACAAATTAAAAAAAAACGCATATTCACATGATTTCCCATAGATCAAAGTTAATGCTCTATTATATTTGATCGTGTGAGAATCCTAAATTCTAAATATCCTTAATATTTTACGAGGTTTGGATGAAATAAATATTAGTTTTATTCCCTATTTTTTGTGAAAAAAAAGAATAAAATGAAGATGAGAGAGATAAGCAATAATGGATGGAGACATGAGACAGCATGGCATCATGATAGCTAAATGGGTGGTTTCAACATCATAAACGCGTGAAGAAAATGGAATGGATCCATAATGCATAGATGTTACCATTATTGTACGAGTCCACTCTCTGCGATTGGACCATTTGGCCCAATCCATACCATAAACACTGACATTCTCCACATTTTAATCACTATAATGTCTCTCACATAAGCCTACAACATCAATTTTTTTTCTCATATATAATAATTTTAAACTATATCATGTTTTTTTTTTTTGCATTATTAATATTCTCTAATCATCTGTTCTTCAATATCTGATTTCACTGTGTGAAATTATTTTCAGAAGAGATGCAACAACAGTTTAAATATTCTCAGATCTTTTTTTTTTGTTCATATTTTTGTACTATCATTTTTCCTCTCTTTTTTTTTTAATCAAAGCACTCATTGATCATCACCTTTTAAAATCTTTTTTTTCTTTAGTGGGATGAGTGTACTTTGAAGTTTTCAATGTTGTTATAATGTGTGAAGGAACTTTTTGTTCATCTCGCCATGAATTTCACACTACCAGTGCAATTATTCCTCTCAACAAGTAAAAATACGACACGTTTTTTTTCAGTTTGAACCAGACTCTGAGATAACAGGTTGCACCAGTGAATCAGAAAATAACATCAATATTACTAGTTATATTAAATTTATGAATTAAAAGGCATGGGGATGTAGCTCAGATGGTAGAGCGCTCGCTTAGCATGCGAGAGGTACGGGGATCGATACCCCGCATCTCCAAAAGTTTTTTTTTCTATTTTTAGTAAATATATTTTATAAATATAATGACTTTTTTCCCTTGGAGGCTTGAGGAAGTAGCTCAGATGGTAGAGAACTCATTTACTGTGTGAAAGACACAGGATCGATACCTGGCATTTTCATTTTCAAGACTTTATCAATATTTGTTTATTAATATGGTGGAATTTATTTTAAAAATTATTTTATCACATTCTTTAATTCTTAGGTGAATTTAGATTGTTATGTGACTCATTCATAATTTTTTACACTTCTTAAATATCTCAATAGCAGCACGTGTCTTCTTCACGTGCTGTTTTTTTTTCCTAATGGACTAAAATATTTATTGTGAATCCATAATAATTGCATGGAATCTGTCTAGATTCTAGTAACAGATAATTGGGGGCATGGTTGAAAGTCATATATGTGCTAATAAAATAGGTATCTTGTTGTGGCCCCAAAAAAAAGTGAACTCATAATTGACAAATAATGAAGAATTATTGTTGAAAGGTGCATGAAGTATGGTTACATTATTGATGCAAATAACCTCAAACATTTTAGTGAATAAACATTGCATGGGGCACACTTGAATGAAGTGGCCCAAGTTCACAAGATTGGCAGTAAATTTATTTCAATTTCTTAGACCTCACTATATGTTTTTATAGAAAATCAGTAAATTATTTATTTCATCATTAAAAATGGCACCTAATTTTATAAGTGTATCAAATTTTAATGAGATTTAAATATAGACTTCAAAGTTTAAATTCATCTTTCTCTATTTGTTTCTTTTAAAGAAGGCTAATTTTATTACAAAATCACATGTTTGTTAAGAATTCGAGTATGGTATTAAGACTTGAATGTGACAGTGTTCTTTTTTTTAAACCTTGGAAATTTTATACCATATTATCTTTTAACATTATTAATAATTATAACTCTCAAATTTTTATAAAAAATTACACCATGCAAGTTAAAAAAAATAATAAAGTCGTGTAAGAATTTTAGGAGCAAAAATAATTACACTAAATTTTTAATCCTGAAAATATGAAGTCGCCACTTTTAAATATAATTTGAATTCAAATTCAAATTCAATTGCACTGAAGTCATCATGGAAGGACGACTTGAAATCAAAATCAATTTAACTAAAGCGTCATACCAATTCACGACTTCAGTTCAACTCAGTTTTTCATAGACGTCACACTCAATAACAATTTTAGTTCAACTTAGTTTTTGGCAAAAGTTGTCACACCCAATGACGACTTTAGTTAAAATTGTTTCAAAGAAGTTATCACACCCAATGACGACTTCAATGTATCTTATTTCAAATAAGTTACCACACCTAATGACGACTTCAATGCATCTTATTTCAAAAATGTCACCGGTGCTTATCACGACTTAGCTTTGGAAGAAGTCTCATAGTCACGACTTCACCTTAATTAAAAATTTAAGTACATTATTTAGTGAAGGTAATTTGATGGAAGTCACCTCTGACCCCTACGACTTCATATTAATGAAGAATTCGTTCGTTGTTTTCACGACTTCATTAAAGTCACATGATTCTAAGAACTTCTTTAAAATGAAATCATACGAGACAAAACTTAACCCTTTTAAGTAATTTTTTTTAAATCTAGAAATGTAATATCGAATGCAAATTAACCCATTTTAATAATAATACAAAAAACTTTCTCATTAAAGTAATTGATCCAATTTCTTTGTTTTCACAAAAATATCCTCTAACATAAATTAAGTACTTAATCAATCAATGGTCTTATTTAGCCGTTTAAATCAATGAGATGAATGTAAAGGTGACAAGTTTTAAAGAAAGTATTACATAAAAGAAACATATATTCTAAATCTCAATTCAAAGAATATTGCACAAATTATAAATTTTGATTTCAAAAGGCAATGGTTTTTAAATTCAAAGTTTTATTCAGCAAAGATAAAGAAAAAAAAAACCACTCCCCTATGCATAATTTATAATTGACTTGAAAAATATGTAACATGTTAAAAAAAAAAGAAATATTACATATTAAAAAAATTAAAGAAATATGAAAACCCCATTCCTTTTAGTAGTTCTTCATTCCAGTCAATATATACACTTGATATCATATTGACTTGTACTTGTCACTCTCAGAGAAAAAAATGAGACTTGTTTAAAATAATTTCTCGTCTAAAAGTGTAAGTGTTATCATTAGAGAGACTAAAAATTATGATTTTGACACACTTAATTATGTATCTCTGAAAAAAATTGTTCATTTTTTTATTATTATACCGATCATAATATTAGAAATTGCAGTATATTCTAAATATCTATATCTTCAAATCTAATTATAGTTTTCGTGTGTTTTTAAACATGTCCAGTGTTATTAGCAAGTAACACCTTACCACTAGTCCACTTATAGTAATTCTACTGGGCTTCAAATGCATGATTACAAGTAAACAATAGATATGATATTAATTGAACAATTACGTCACACAATTGTAAAACCTCGTTCTCAACATGAGTATTTTAGTGCTAATTAATTCTTAAAATTTAGAATTTTTCATCTATTTTATATCATACTCATGTAAATTATAATCGACTCTAATATCACTATAAAATTTTTTTAGAAGAGATACTAAGAAAAATTGACATCAATATATTACGAACCAACCCAAGCAAAAGTTTAGGGTTTGTTTTATATCCCCCAACAATGCTTTTATGGAAATTTATCTTGAAGCCCAACACAGTTTCAAGAGACCATAATAAAGTTTTTATTACTACTACAATACCCATTCCTTATGAAACAAGGATCAATGTATAAGAATTTGAAGAACTTAAAGGTGCAGTTGCTTCATGCGTACAATTAACAATATTAGGGAGTGTGAGTTTTTGAAGTCACTAATTAAGTATTTGACGAACTTGAACTTCCTATGTTGTTGTGTTTTCTTTATTTTTGTAAATTACACTTCCATTTGGGATACCCAACACTCTTTTGTGAGCATAGGGCACACTAACTAAGCTTAGCATAACCATTTTCAATCATCCACTTGATGCTCCAGGAGTTAGAGTCACATTTATATGCCCAATAAGCCCATCCAAATTTTGCACCAGAGTACACCTGCAACTGGGCTTGCATAAATTTTTGTTGACTTTCCTTTGATGCTCCCTCAACTTTCCAATCACCACTCCACTCCCCTGCACATTCCACCATCATATGCTATAGTTTTCTTAGGACATAAGGTTTTAAAAGAAATTCGCATAACCGAATCCAAGAATATGATAAAGCATTTATGTCAAAAAAGTAGAAAACTTGCCTACAAAAATGAGGGGTCCATCAGATGTGGTGAGAGAACTAAGATCTGAAGCTCTTTGTTTTCTGACATAGTCAATGTTCTGCTGCACATTCATATTGGAGAACCTATCGGAAAAGAGATTGTAGTAGTGCACATCAATGGCCACTTTATTGAAAGCCCCAGCGAAGGACAAAAGCACTTTTGATTCTCTATCCAAAGGGTTAGACATGATCACGTAGGCACTCGACGTGTGTTTTCGAACCGCATCATAACCTGCTTGATAATAGCTTTTCAGGCTTTCCAAATTCACACCTTGAGGCTCATTCATTAGCTCAATTGCTACCAGACCCGATCTGTTTGCATATCTGAAACAGAATCAGCACAAATATTTTTCAGTTGTCCTTAAAAGATATTTTAGATTGCAGAGAGAGATGTGAAATTTCTAAACGATGTGAAATTTATTGAACTTAACGAAAAATACTAAAATGGCGGTGACAGTTATCTAAAGATTAAAAGTAAAACCTTTGAGCTAGGAAGTCTATGGCTGCAACAGTGTCAGATATGTATGAATCACCCCATTCTAGAAATCCATCTCTTGAGGCACTGTGAGGTTTTCCGTTCTGGGAGCCTGGAGCAGCGTGCAGGTCCACAATTACCTTAATTCCATACTTTCTGCAATGACATTAAAGAGTGACATTTATTGAGACAAAGTGGTTTTTTTCCAATTTTACATGGTAACGAAATTGACCCTTAAATGGTCTTACTCTGCCCATGTGAAGGCATTGTCCAGCATTTCCAAGGATCCCCCAACAAACGGTTTTGGTGGTGTTGGGTCTTGAGCTATCCACCACCCCACGGGAATTCTCACACCGTTTAACCCATTTTCTGACATGAACTTGAAATCATCTTCAGTGATATACGTGTTCCAGTGATCCTGCATGATTTTTGGGGCTTTGTCTGGGCCATAACCATTTGTAATTTGGTATTCCCCTCTTATGATGCTTCCTGTCAAAACATTCATCTTGAACACCGAAGGGTCATTATCATCCCAACTCGATCCTTCATAATCTGCAACCACCACAGTCTCTGATATGGCCTGATAAACAAAAACAATATCAACACCATACAAACATTACAAAGTGGTCACGAGAGTTAGTTCAACAGTAACATTAATAACACCAACAAAGTACCTGTAAAAATAGACCGTTTGATGCTCTGATGCGAACCCTGTTTGGTTCATCATCATTCCTCAGAATCTCAAATGTTTCCCTGTCGCTTGGTGAATCAGAATCCGCCACTAAACTGTTTCCTTCATCCTGATTTGCCAATCCCACAAATTGCTTACCAGAAACTCTAAAATTGAAGGCCGTTTCATTGACTCTCCACAACTGCGTTGTTCATGGTTACAGAAAATTGTAATCGTGTAAGAAATAAAACTCTTGAAAGTGAATGTATGAATAGAGGAACCAACCCTGAACGTTTCCCAACCCTTAGCTCTGGTGCGGTTGGCAACAACAATACTTCCTCCCCCTTTTTCTGCACACAGATATTTCTGTAACTTGGTTGACATTAACTGCACTTGAGTTCCATCCTGAAATCACCAAAAGAATGTTATCTATAAACAAATAATTTGACTTGTGATAGAAAAGATCAAAAGAAAGATTAAGAACATACCAAAAGATCTTTGTTGGGTATTCCATCAAAGAGAGAAGGTTTCATCCACCCCTCAATAACGAGCCAATTTCCAAGATTCACAGCTTTGAGTGGCAAATTGAAATTTTGAGTCTGAGCAAGAGCATGGTAAGATGAGAGTAAGAAAGCTAGCACAAGGTTCGCATAGAATAATTGGTTGTTCATCTTACTGCACTTTTTTGTTGTCTGGAGTGAGTGCTACGCAAGAGGATAGTGTGTGTAACATATATATAGAGCTCAAACTCTACAAATATTTTGCCATGAATTTTACATAGATGTTGTGTTTTGCCCATCGAAAACCAAATGTTGACTATCAATTCTAACAACTTTTTTTATTATCTGATCTGGCATCTCACGTGAAATTCTAATTCAATTTTATAATTTACCTTTTAAAATTCATACTAGCAACAGGATGGGAGAAAGTGTTGTTTTGTTTGAAATTGTACAAGGTCATTTTTTCATATTCCTTCCACAATGATTTTTTCTTATTCTTTCTCGAACGTCACATTATTAATTTATTAATTTATATATTATTAATTATAATATTAATAATAATTTCAATTAATAAATAATTTTAATTTAATTTTAGTAAAAATAAATATGATTTGAGATATAAAGATGATTAGTGATAAACTAACTAATATAAATAATTGATTTAATGTTATACTCCAAATTACCAATTTCCTATTATAGACTTAAAAATATCATATTACAAATTTAAATTATTAGATTTGATGTGATGACAATATACTATGAATGAAAATTTTCAACCGGAAAAAAGTAATTAACTAATAAAATAAATTATCATAATAGTTTTAATTTCAATTTATAATTAATAATTTGAGCTAAAACTTAGTAATTATGAAATTTTAATTAATAATATAATAAAATGGAAATAATATAATAAATTTTAATAATAGTTTTAAAATTGGAAATATATATATATATATATATATATATATATATATATATATATGATATGAATTTAAAGAATAATTAAATATTATTATTATTTTATTTTTATGATTTTACTTTATTTTATTATTTTTTTTACAAGGAAATAAAATAAAAATCGTAAATTAGTTAAAATAGAATAGCTACCTAGAAAACTAATTTAAAGTTAAAAAAATGGATTAAACATGTTTAGTTATTGATTTAATTTTATAGATTTAATCTAAATTACTAATTTCATGTTCTAAATTTGAATTAATTAACTTGAAATGATAACATTATAATGTGAATGAAAATTTTCAACAAAAAAAGTAATTAAATAATATAATAAATTGTAATAATAGTTTTAATATAATTGTAATAATAACAATTTCAAACATCTTGGATTTAGTTGATCACTTAGTTTAAGTTTTATTGCATAATAATATGTTAGAACTAACTCTTAACTCATGATCCATTAAGTGCCTACTAACTCTAAGTTTGTATAGTAATCTCAAACTTCTTGGGTTTGGTTGATGTTTAAGTGTTATTGCACAGCAGGATTTATTGTTGTGAAAAAAATGTGTACCACAGATATACACTTAATAGAGCATGAGTTGAAGATTAGTTGTAACATGTTATTTTTACTTTCTTGTGCAATGAGATTTAAGTTAAGCAATCAACCCAAACTCATCATGTTTAGAATTGCTATTATTACAATTAAATTAAAACTATTATTACAATTTATTGTATTATTTAATTACTCTTTTTTATTGGAAATTTTCATTTAAGTAGTGTTATGCTTTCAAGTTAAATAGTTTGAATCTGAAACATGAAATTAGTAATTTATATTAAATATATAAAATTAAATCAGTTATTAAATTTTTTTAATTTAATTTTTCAACTTTAAATTAGTTTTCTAGATAGTTATTCTGTTTTAACTAATTTATGGTTTTTATTTTATTTCCTTGTAAAAAATAAAGTAAAATGATAAAAAAAATAAAAAAATGTATCATATTTAATTATGCTTTAAATTCACATAATTCATTAAATATTATATATATATATATATATATATATATATATTTTTTAATTTTAAACCTATTATTACAATTTATTATATTATTAAATAATTCATATTTAATAATTATTAAGTTTTAGCATAAATTATTAATTATAAATTGAAATAAAAACTATTATTATAATTTATTTTATTATTTAGTTACTTCTCTTTTGTTAAAAAAATTCATTTACAGTATAATGTCATCACATCAAATCAAATAGTTTAAATATATAATAGAAAATTTTTAAATCTATAATAGAAAATTGGTAATTTGGAGTAAATATATAACATTAAATCAATTATTAAAAATAGTTAGTTTATCATTAATCATCTTTATATCTCAATTCATATTTATTTTTATTAAAATTAAATGAAGATGATTTATTAATTGAAATTATTAATAATATTTTAATTAATAATTAATAATGTATAATATATAAATTAATAATTTAACGTTCGAAAAAGAATAAGAAAAAAGTATTTTGGAGGGAATTTGAAAAAGTGAGTATTTTCAATTTTAATGAAAACGATACTTTCTTCCTCTCAATTGTGCGTGTAAATTTTAAGAAGTAAATTATAAAATGAAATTACATTTTGACGTAGGATGCGATGGTAAAAAAAGTTATTAGAATCGATACTCAACATACCGTTTTCGTTTGTCTATGACCATACATCATTTTCTGTCTCCATCTGAAGATTGGAACCTAAGTTTTAGATTTAGAAACCCTAAAAATTAGCAAAAAAGCATAGAGAAAAAGGTTCAATTATATTCCTTTAAATATCAGTCTGAGTAGTATGTTTCACTCAATGTTTTACATCAACTCACTCGCCATTGCCATATACAAGTAGGATCTCAATTTCATTTGTGGATTTAGATCACCTTTTTTTATTTCTTTATTTAAAAAATGACACTTTAACAAAAAATATTTTTTACATTTATATTCTCCCTCTCAGATATTATTTCTTCTTGTTGAAGCATCATTTTTCTGTTGTTCATACACCACTTTCGCATAAATAGTATCATTTTAGTTTTTAATATAGTTTTTAAAATATAATGGTGTATGTGTGTGTGACATGTGAATTGATGTTATTTATTTTCTTTATTATATTTATATGCCATGAACACTGATACCAACCCACATGTGCTCTGTCCCTCTCCTTTGATCCAAAATATGACCACTTTTTCTTCCTTCCGAGTTAAACCAAACATTCAAACAAACCTCTCCTTTGCTACCATCTATTAAAATTATTGACAAATTTTTGTAAAATTTTCTTACGTAACTTCTAAAAAAGCTTAGTCACAAGGGTTTCTTTTTTATATGTTCTAGGAAACGTTTGATTCGTTCATATTTTTTTTTTTCTTAACTTGGGTTTGTACTTGTTATAAAAAATATCGAAATTCCTACGCCACAGAAGAAGCAGCCAAAAATGTTTGTTGAAAAGTTGAATGAGTATTGGTGCATGAAAAGACTATAATGATTGAGTTTGTTTGGCTTAGAACTTGCAATCCCTGTAGAGTAGAGTAGAGGCATTGATTCTGCACAAGATTTTCTTGCCTCTCAACATCTTTACTTTATCTTTCTCACATTTCAAGTGATGCTTCATGTAAGTAATGTTGGTTCAATCATACCAAAAATTAAAATTGAAAGATACACTCATCCTCTATAAATTTATACTATTTTTTTGCCAACAAGTTATTAGTTAACATCACACCTTGTTCATTCTCTTTAAGTAACTTCAATTACAGCCTTACTAATGCTGATGTATTTTTTAATAATATTGATTTCAAACAAAATTTGTTGAATCAAAGTAAAAGATGTATTTTCTATATATATATATATATATATATATATATATATATATATATATATATTGTATTATATTGGTGTAGTTATTTAATTGAATATGAATCACATTTTATAAGTAAAGTTTAATTCTCTTCTAAGTTTTGATATTTTTAATTGAGTTTCTATAAAAAAATGTTTTTTAGCATTTAAAATATTTATATTTGTCAATTGAGTTTATCTTGTTTAACTTATTTATTAATTAACTAGGTAATATGACTATTATTTTACTTTGTCACTTTACTTAATTGTTTCCAAGAGATTTGAGATTTTCTAGTTAAGATAAAATGATTTTATGGTTAATATAAAATGATAAGTGATATTTTTTCTTTAAATGAGAACATGTTGGATAATAAGGTATTATTGTTGTCACTTACATCTACGACAGTGACAACGACATTACGTAGTCACAATAAATGATGATGTGGAAATCATCGATAGCAATGACAAATGAACTCATTGCTACAGACTTTATTTGAATTTGTCCCAATTTTAACTAGAGATCTTCACATGACTAGATATAGGTAACACTCAATTTTTAAATGGGGTACCAGGACTAGGGGTGACAATGTGGGCTTGACCCGACAGGCCGACCTGCAAAAACCTAGTCTACATAACCCGCAACTCGCACGGATTAATCTGTTACCCGCATAAAAAAAACAACTTGCATTTATGTATATCGATTACTTTCCTTCTAGACTTTTACATGAACGTTCCAAACTCTTGTATGAGTGAAAAAGATAAGTATTATGTATTTTTAATTGTGCTTACCACTTCTCTCATAGGAATGAGAATAAAACAAAAATTTTATAGTCATTAAGTATGATGATGAAAATAAATTTTTACTTTAAATATGAGAATTAGTTGAATTCGTATCCACCCCCTCTCCATTGTCATCCTTAGCAATAAGAAGCATGACGACCTCCATATATACTTACATCAATGGTGGTAATAACGATAATTTCTTAGTGTAGGTGATGACATAAAAGTCATCGAAATCATAATGATCTCATTATCCACCGTATTTTCTTAGAAAATAATAAAAGTAACTTCTCCTGTGTTAACCACAATATAATTTTATATTATCACAAAAGTTCATGTTTTTTAACATGTGGAGTAAAAAAATAAAATAATGAGATAAGATAAAAATTGTCACCCAATTAATAAAAAAAAAATGATAAAAACTCAGTTAAAAACTACAACATCTTTTAGTATCCAACAAATAAAAAAATTAATAAAAATTCAATTAAAAATACTCAAATTTACTAAATTATTTAAACTTTAAATCTATATTTCTAATTTTAACATGCATGACATATAAGTGTTGTTGGTTCAATCATGTCAAAAATTAAAATTAAAACAAACACACACCATCCAAAATTTCGTTCTATTTGTGGCCAATAAATTGTTAGTTAACATGACACCTTGCTCATTCCTTCAAGTAACTTGAATTACAACCTCACTAATGCAGGGATATTTTTTAATAATTTAAAAATAATGTTGATTTTAATAAAAAAAAATTGTTGAATAATAGATGTATATACATTAGTGTAATTATTTAATTTGATGTGAACCACATTTTCTTTGAAGAAAATTAGAGAGGATAGCAGGTTAAACTTATTGTAATTGAATAAGTATAAATTATAATTTTAACAAATACAATCTAATAGCGATCTCATGTATTTCCAAAGCTAAAAATCAGAGCCAAGTGGTTTTAATAATCAGTGACGGACAATAAAGTTGCATTGATGTCATACATGTTCTGTTCCAGAAAAGCAAATATAAAAACACGTATTCATGTAAAATGGTGATGCAGTCACAGTCATAGATTTAAAAGTTTTCCTTTGATGGTAAATTGCAGATGGAAGAGTAGCAGTTGAATCTGGTTGAATATTTTGCTTTGGAATGAATTAAAAGAAGAAATAGTTAGGCGCAGATAAGTACCACTCACTTACCAAAGAGTGCTATAATTTTCAGTATCTCACCGACAACATACGTCATAGAGGGGGTGTTAAAAGGTTAGCCATGAGTCAACAACATCTGATGTTGTGTTTCAACAAATCAAAGTTGCTAATAACTTTTGTGTTGGAGACATGTTGATCATGGAACTCATACAACAATTTACCACTATTCAATACTCTCAAATTAACTAATCAAAAATGAACCCAGATATTTAAACTCATTTTCTTTTTCATTTTTTTTACTTTTAATATTTAATAAATCGAATAAATTTTACTCACAGTAGTAGGGTGTTGCTTCTTGCACCACATCACATCTCTTAATCCACCTCCTCAAAACTCTTCTCGGATCCGTAGTAAAAGAGGCTCCAGAAAAAATATTCCAGAATTATTTATTTTGAATGATATGGTGCAGGAAGAATTTTGTATGGGTGTAGGAAGCAATTGCCACAGTAGTACGCAGTCACACATTTGATTTTGCTGTGAATGGGCCAACCAGAAAAATGACCCAAAAATGAGAAACACAAGGCCGACCATAGAGCATAACAAAACAAAACCAAAACCTAAGCCTATAAATAACACAACAGACCACATGTTAGGTACTGCGTTTCAAAACTAATGACATGCAATGTCCAAAAAAGTTTCTTATAGGTTCTAACTTAGCTCTGATATCATGTTAGAAGTGAATTTTAAATTTAATTAAATCCCACAAAATCAGTTTGTAAGGTGAAATTTGCATCTCACTTATATATAACACATCATATAAAATGGATTTGCTATCATTTTACTATAAGTGTTATTTTGTGAAACTTCTTTGTGATGAGATAACCTCTTCAAAACTTTGTTTGAAACAAAGCAATCTTCATCTACATGCCAACAAGTTATAGTCACTTGTGGCCGTTATAACTGTACAAGAAATAACCAATGTTGAGTCAACATTTAGCTCTAATAAGTCTATTTTGTTTTTTCTGAGGTATCTATATATTTGAAAGCAAAATATTAAATCTATTTTATTAATGTTGTAAAGGAAGAACTAAATAGTGAGAATATAAATAAGAAAGCATGACATTAAGATTATATAGATAATAAACGATAAACATTGAAAAAATAAAGAAAATTTACATAATATAGGTTTTGTTTTTGGCGTGATGGAATTTGAAAGTAGTGGGGGCAGGATCTATCTGGTAGATGAAGCAAAGAGGCAGAAAAGGGGTTTTTTCTTCTGACGAAAACTGTTTCACGTGGTGTAGGGGATGATGCATGCATGTCACAGCAACCACAGGCACAGGAGCTTCCAAGACCCAACATGCAATACATATCAAATATCTCTTTCTGCCCAAACACTCTTCTCGCTTTTCCTCCTCCTCCCTTCATTAATGCACCCGCCTGCAACCTCGCTTCCAAAAACCGGCCTCCATCCCCACTCACTAACTTTTTTTTTTTTTAAACTTTCAACTAATTTAGTCTTATATTATTAAAAATGCGTAGATTTAATTTAATATTTCAAATACATCTTTTTATTAATATTAAAGCGAAAATATGTCAGACAGTATAATAATCCAATTATTTCTATCATAAAATACGTTTGAAACGTCAAATAAAATGAACAAAATAATCCAATTATTTCTATCATAAAATACGTTTAAAAACTAAATTTACATATTTCTAAAATCGAAAAATTAAATTCAGACAAAATTTCAAAGAAATATTAATATTTAGGGTTAAATATGTTTTTGGTCTCTTAATTTTCACTAAATTTTGGAATTAGTCCATTTCAAAATTTTAGACCAATTTAGCTCTTCATCTTTCGAAATATGTAGATTTATTCATTTTAATCAAATGTTGTTAAGTTTATTTGATATTTCAAGCGCGTTTCATAATAGTATTTGACTTAACATTAAAGAAAAATGTATCAAATAATATAAACAACTCAAATAACATGCGTACAAAATATCAAATAAACCTAACAAAATTTTATTAAATGACTAAATCCATATATTTCGAAAGATGAAAGACTAAATTGGTTCAAAGTTTTGAAATAGACTAATTCTAAAATTTAATAAAAGTTAAAAACCAAAAACATATTTAACCATAATATTTAACTCTAATATATATTACTTCTTTTTCGTTTTGACCTTTACTTAAGACACTGTTAAAATAGTAGTTCAACACAAACATAGTGTGAAATCTTATTAGGGTTTTGCATTTGAATTTAAAAAACATAGTAAACATTGTTGTTTTTTTGTAATCTTCTGTTAAGGACAACTGTTTTTTCTCTATGAATGTCACGAGATGGAAGGATGATTTTGGCAGTTGCTTCGTCGGCTTCGCCTAAACTGTTTGCAACTGCGAAGCTGCAACTCATCTCGTGGAGCGACAAGTATATCCATAACTCATAATATGTTAGTAGTGAATGTTGCAGGTCGATTCAATTAGGGTTTTTGCATTGTGTTGTGTCCATTTCATTTACAATGAAATAAGGGTTTCCATTTTAAAATCTCATGATTTAGGAATTGTTTTTTTTCTTTAATTTTTTTTTGTTAAATGTAGAATGTGTAATGACTATGTTCAACAAAGTTTCAATAGAACACAAATGCCCCATATCACTAATTTGACGGTAAGATGAACGATCTAGAATAAAGATAATTCCCTTTTTAAGTACTTAATGATAAGCTTTTTTTACTACTTACTCAAAATTTTAATAGTTCTAGTTGAAGATCAATTTAGACTTTGATTCATAATCAATTATAATTTATTTTATTAATTATCGAGAACTATTTTAGATATTAATCATTTTTAGTTTATAAAATAGTTTCTAACTTAGTCAATATAATAATAATTAATTATTTTTCATCTCTAAATTAATTGGTATTTAATGATTTTCTCATTACAAATAATAAGTATAATTTGTATTAGTATCATCATTAAGAAACTAAAATAATAGGAACATCCGAATTATGTTATATATGTAATATTGCACAATAACATAGAATTTGTTTAGTTTGGATTATATTTAATTGTGATCTTCAAGCTTTTCTGGTCAATTAAATATTCAGTCTTAAAGTTAAATATATTTAATATATACAAAATCTTAAAGTTAATAAATTATTGAATATTTAAAAGAATTTGTAGAATACATGTAATTAGGGTTTGAGGATTTAGGATTTAAAAAAAATGACGTTTCGTAAGCTTCAAGTAAAAGAAAGTTTACAATATTTTAAATGATTCTATTAATTCCAAGACAATAAAATCCTGTCTTTGCTTTATTTAGAAAAGAAAAGAGAAGGAAAGAAAAACAGAAAAATTTGGATTTCTGGTTGGTAAGAAGAATATTTGAAATGAGTAAAATATATACTTAAATGGTATTAATATCAATAAATTTAGAGAGATTATATAGAACTTAGAAGAGGATGTTGTTTTTACCTATCATTTTATATAATGATTGTTTTTCTAATTTGAAAGGAGTCAATAATTTATGATAGTTGGCACCAATGTTTCTTCTTCTCATTTACATGTGAACCAAACAAAAGAAAGGAATATAATATTAAAATTATTTATCTTCTCGCATTTTAGTTTAGCTTCAACTAAACAAGGTATAAGTTTCAAGAATAATAACAAATAAACCATAATAATATTTTTGTCCCATTAAGTATTGACACTTTTTAAATAAATAGTTATTTATTGCTTAATTCGAGTGATAAAAGGATTCTTTTTAAAGCATGGTTTATGACTTTCTGTTGCATTAACATGACTGAACTTCAAGACGCTAAAGTAGAAAACTTTTTACAATGACTAGTCATCTATAAAAACATTGATGTTCAACGAGTTCCTAAAGTTGACAAGTCAAATTCTATTGCTGTTATTTATTTTTAATCGATCATTTTTTTTAAACATTCTTCGTCGCCATTAGCTCAGAATCGTTTGAAATACTATATATTATTTGTGATTTAAACCGTTTTTAACTCCTTAACTTCATAAAATTGTTATTATCAGTGTTTCGGGTGTAGGGACCGATGGTCTACTTACTAAACTTCACGATATCTTCCTCCTCTCCAATAACTTCAGCGAAATCCACTCCTCAGCTCGATCGGTTGGGATGGCGATCGGGGTACCTGTCTAAAATACTCCGATGCTTAAGTTAGAAGGGACCGATCGGTGCTTCAGGGTATCAGTTGTAATAAATGCGTAATTAATTAATTTCACCAACCTGCCCTTGGGCCCTATTTATAGTTTTCGACATGGGCCTGTAATTAGGGTTTC
>Ga0214542_1000532_pt1 | contig 69661 bp, 40 predicted proteins | sample CNSS1metaG_FD_160096 | JGI IMG/M metagenome (GOLD analysis project Ga0214542, IMG submission 160096) | Root nodule microbial communities from cowpea collected in UCLA plant growth center, Los Angeles, California, USA - CNSS1 | ecosystem: Host-associated > Plants > Roots > Nodule | place: USA...
AAACATCTTTGGTGTTTGAATGATCGGAGGAACAAAAACCTTGGGGGAGGTTGAGTGTGAATTACGCATTTGATAATCTAATTAGGGGTAGGGGATGATGAATAAGATGGGGGCTGGGTATTTGTTTTTTATAATATTTTTGTGATGAGGAATAGTTGTACGTTGATTTATTTAATGTTTGGAAGATTCTAATAAGATTTGATGGTTTTCTGGGATGGTTTTAGGTTGAAGGCTAAGAAGACAAATCAGAAGAGACAGAGAGAACCGAGATTCGCGTTCATGACGAAAAGCGAGGTGGATCATCTGGAAGATGGGTACAGATGGAGAAAGTACGGTCAAAAAGCTGTGAAAAACAGCCCTTTTCCCAGGTAACAACACTTTATCTCATTCTGCAATACACCTTTTGCTTCCTTCACTTCTTCACTTTCGGTTCCATTTTGTTTCGTTTAAACCACCCAAAAATAAATTAAACGCTCTCAACATTTGAACAGGAGCTACTATCGTTGCACCAGTGTTTCGTGTAATGTGAAGAAACGCGTGGAGCGATCTTTCAGCGACCCAAGCATTGTGGTGACAACCTACGAAGGCCAACACACTCATCCAAGCCCGGTTATGGGTCGCTCCAATAATTTTTGTTCGCTAATGTCTGGATCTGAGAACTACATGTCCCAATATTATCAGCAGCAGCACCAACAACCACTCCATGTCGATGCATTGTCTTCTCTGGGTTTCCTCTCTCCAAAGAATGTCACTTTTCCTCAAGAGACAGCGTTGTTGAGTGACTATGGGCGTCTTCAAGATGTTGTTCCTTCACTTATGTTCAAACAAGACTAGATGACAATTCCATTGCTGTTACTATGTGATTTCTTATTATTACTTTTTGTAGGAGAGTATAGATGAGAACTCCATTGCTGCACTGGAACATATATATATATATATATATATATATATATATTTAAGTTTTAGTTTTCCTTGATGGCTGGGATCAATCATGCTTGTGTAACCCACTTTATCTTTATGCACGTATATAATATACAGATAGGACCTTGGCATGAATATCGGCGTAGCATAGATAGATTTTGATCCGGTGCAGGCACTGCTTTCTCGTTGACGTGTCTTGGGATCTAGTTTCCTGTTTCGATCCGATATCTGATATTTAATGGATAGAAAATAAATAAAAGGACAAATAAGAGTATCCGTTGGTGGATTGGACTGTGAGTGAAAATGATAACAAAACAAAATAAAAATAAGGCAAATAGGGTTCTATCCTCTTTTTAATCGTGAGATTCTGACCCGTCGTTTGTCTTGTGTTTTTGTTTCTTTTTGTTGAGGGAATGTGCGTTTACCACTGGCACGACAATACAGATTATTAGGTTTAGGCTTTCAAAAGGGAATAATCGGGGTGCAAGTTTGCTTGCTTTGTCAGGTCCCTGTAGTCCAGCGAAAAGGAAATTGTAGGGAAATTTTCTTGTAATTTTTAAGATACATTGGTGAAAGATCGAACCCAATATGGTAACGGGGTAATAAATAGGAAGAGTAGTTCAACCATTGACAATCCGATCAAACTTTGCCATGTATTCCATTGATGGAATTGATTCATTGAAGATGTGAAAGAGGGTGAAATTAAAAGCACGAGAAGTGAAGAAAAGAAAAGTGGAACAAGGATTACATTTAAAGCGTGATCTGGCTTGGACGATGGAATAGATCTTCATAATGACTAGTTTTAGCTTAATCTGTGAAAGCACCATAATAGCTGGTGTCGTATTCTTTCATAAGTTTGGTTATATAGAGCAGGTGAGGATGTGGTCTAAGAGAATAATTGTAAGTTAATATAGGCATAGACCAACGCGCACTAAGAGGATGCATATGATACGCCACCATCAAAGAGCCACTGGGGCCCCGCTATTCCTTCCCATTATACGCTCCCTCTCCATTAAGTGGCAAATACATTGCATCGAATTAGAACTCTTCAATTCAGAAAGAACAGGGAATAATTACCAACCCATATTGAATTGCTCAGCCACTTATTGTCTTTTAATTTACCTATCTTCTATTACTTTACTCCCAGACAAATAAATGACTGCAAAACGATCCTGCCGGCTTGCGAACCATTATCAAACTTTGATAAAAATACAATTTCAAAAGTTATCCATTTGACTTAAATGTCATTATTTCTGGGTACTCCACAGGAACCTCTACAGTCAACAGAATCCAGGACAACGATGAAAGGTAACACGGAGTGAATGAGACGGGCATTTGGGTACACCATTTAGCACATGGCACCACTGCAGCAGAAAAGGCCATCATATTCATCTTCAATTCCAATATCAACAATAATTATTAGTACGCGTTGAAAACTTACACGTAAACTATATGTGGGTACCGTTCTGAACTTTGCAGACCATACAGTGGCAGTGGAGCCACATTTCTTATCAAGCTCCCTGATAGGCTTTAATCGATCTCCCGTTCCTCTCACTCAACCAATACAGGGACATAAAACGCCATCCCACAAACACAAGACTGAAGGGTATCATTAACATTTCAGACTATGTCTCGTTCTGGTAGTAAGTTTTAGAGTCATGAGATATTCCAGCTCCCATGAGTTAAAAGCTCAACCTACCTTGCCTCTCAAAAAAATCAAAGACATTTTTATAATCTAGATATATCCGAGAATTACTTACCATGATTGTATCCCTTTAAGACGCACTGTATACTGAGCTGTTAGGAAACTAGCAAATTTCCAATTTACAGACTAGCAATAGCCATTGAAATAAATAAATGAGGCAATAAGAATACGTACAACCTCGTGATAAACCGTTAGGCTTGGTTTCTAGGAATTTGAAGGTCAATATAGTAATTGTGAACAACATGTGCTTTCAGTAGCCTAAAAACAATAACATCACATCTATGCAACAACAGGACTTGTATTTGACTGTCTGTGGTCATGATTTGTTTCCTGCAAAACTACAGAATGTTAGATTACTTTTCAAACAATTAGGGCTTGAAATATAACCATGTTTATTGGTCAGGTAGTTATTTTATTTATTTTGCTGAACTTTTTATGGGAGAAATACATCTGAGAATGCACCTGGTGTTTTTCAGCAACTTGTTGGGAGGAACATGACGACAATTGTGAAAGACTGCAGCAATTATCCTCCAGCTCCGGCTGCTTCTGAGATTCTTTCTCGTACAAGGCATACTCTTCAGGCTTCTCCCACTGCTCCAAGAGTAATAACCATCACACACCAAAGTGACAGAAATCCAAAAAACAGATTGTATGAACAAAAGATCAAACAGTTGAAACATTACTCTGCTTTCACAAGTGACACAGTTGTAGTAGTACTTAACACCATCGGGGCAGTAGTGTTCACTCCAGTCACACTCTGGAAATTCTTCATCTTGGGGACTTGAAGGCATATCAGGTGGGGTATTGCCAGCAGCTGTACTAGGGTTGCTTCCAGTCTGACTAGCCAGCTGGGAGAACAATAAAGTGAGAAAACTATTGTAGTCTTCCAATAAAGGTGCTTCAACAGTAATTTGTCACATTAAATAATCCATTTAAACATTTCCAATGTATTTAATGGTCAGAGGTGCATAAAAAAAAGAATGGCCTCTTCAGTATTTTGCCATTACTTATACCAAATAAACTGAACTCTTCTAATACCATTCCTCTATTAGATAAATAGCCATTATACTTTTTGTTGGAGATCCCAAATCTATCCTAACAAGGTTTGTTGGACCAATCATGCCACTCACTAAGTCCCCAACATTAAGGGGATCGGAGATCTAAAATATACCAAAGATATTAGTCAAATTATAGTATATAGGTGAGTGCAATCCGCACTTTATTAATTGATTATGTGAGATTGAGTTATAATTAAATCTAATTTCCAAGACTTATCTTCCCAGGTAAGGTTGGTAACATGAATTGCTCGATGTAATGGGTTTCAATTACAGACCAAACTTTTCAGAGATACTATTGACCATGAGATCCCTCTGAACAATTTTCTCTTACATCCTTAGTTTCTCTCTACACCTTTTTACAAGACTAAAATCATCCTCAATTATAACAATGCATATAGTTTAACTGAAAGACACAAAAATCTAAATGCTTCAAAAAGGAAGACAGAGGCATCCAAGAAATTCATGAATTTGCCATTGAATTTGTAACAGCAAAGATGCATTTGTTTTTGGGAGAACTAAAAATATAATTTGAAGATTAAAGGCAGTTATGGTTAAGTAGAAACATAAACCCATGAGTACAATAGATAATAATATCAATTCAACAACACCAATTCACCTCTTCAATAACAGAAATTCACTTAAATCACGACCAAAATTTTCATAAAAGAGAGACTTATAATGATCAATGCATATTATTACCTGTTAGTAACTAACCTGTGAACTAAGGTGCTGCTCTATATTTTGAACTGATGAATCTGCCGGATATGGCTGTCTCTGCACCTCAGTAATAAATGGCTGAGACTGAGAAGGCAATTTTGGAGCTTGAATTGACCCGAAAGGCATCGAACCCAACTGTGAATGCAATTGTTGTGGGGGAAATGAATGTTGTACCACAGGAGCACCAGGTTCCCAGTTTTGCATATGAGTAGTAACTTGTGGGTGTGGAATTGAGGAATGATGTGGGGCAATAGGCAACATACTTCCTCCACAGTTGGGATCACCAAAATTTGGTAGTGGCCTGTGAAAAGACAATAATTTGCAATTTATTTAGCAAGTCATGTGTTTCGTAATTAATATAGAAGAAGGGCAAATGAAGCGAAACAAACCATACTGCTGGTTCTTGAGAACAGGGTCCAAAATTTGCATTCACAGATAAATAGTTGGACCTGAAGAAGTATACATAGGAATAGAACATAAATACAAGTCTAAAATTATCTCCTGGTTGAACAACAAAGGGAAACCAATACATAGTTGAATGATCTGAGTTCGGTTGAACAACAATAGACTTCAAATTCCTTTTTATAACAGGACTTTCTTTCATAAATATGACTAATATATTAAAAGCATGACAGTTTAACACCACTTAGAGCGTGTTGATTAAAATTTTAAGCACCACCCAAAAATCTTGCATCAAACATACCCTGATTCAAGTATAGCATGTCTGGCAAGGTTTTGACATAAGAACAGTGTGTTAGAATCCAATTGGGAGGTATGTGGTTTGCAGTTTGAATCCCACGTTCTATGTATTATGGGATTCTAGGTAGAAGTAACCAAAAAAACCAACGAGATCAAATTTAAACTAGTTAAGAATCGATTAAGCCATCAAACACGTTTCAACTAGAGCAGTTTAGGAGAAACAAGCCAGTTCAGATTGATATTGACTTGTTCTAAGATGTGGACTTACAGTCCACCTTGTCCACTTTACCAATCTAACCTAGCCTGGCTCACACTAGAAAACATGCACCCTTAAACAGTTAGGATAACGTATGAATTTAACATTTTATTTTCATTTACTAAGTAAAGAGTCATTGCCACTTAGCCAAGAAAATTAAATTTGCTGAACTGAAAAGTCCCATTCCCTCTACAAAAAAATAATAAATAAAAATCAAAGATTGTAGCATGTAAATGTAGTTGCTAACTTGTGATGTATTATTAATTTATTAATAATAAAAGATGTAATAAACATATTTATATAAGAGATAGATGGATGAAAAAGTAAAACCTTGACTCTCCTGTCCTAGGTTTCTTGGGATCCGCAAAACGAACAATTAATGGATGATCACAACCCTAGGTGATTAAAAAATAAGACTTTAGTTAACAATTGAAAGTGGACAGAGTAAGATGTATGAATTAAATAAATAAATAAATTAGCTTTACTCTCATCGTGAAGGTTCTATTCAGTCCTTTGATTGCAGCTAATGCCATTTCTCTGTTAGAAAATTTGACAAAAGCATATCCTAGGAAATTGAGAAATGCATCCACACGACAAGTTAGGTGAAAATGATAACCATGATAATAAGTAGATGACAAAAAGTAAATACAAGACTAGGTGCTAAAAGCAATCATAGCTAAAAATCCAAATAGTCCATCGGGGATTGACCACGGTCCTCTCTCTTTATGTATAGTATCCAAACATTGAGTAAATTTATGATAGAATAGGTCTGGAAATATGTAAAAAAAATTTATGGCAACATATAGTCTCTTCTCAGTATCAAGGAGATACAAAACAAAGATCAATAAAGATACAATGATTTTCTCCGCATCCCCAGTCTTCAAATAGTTGAGACGCCTGGACTCTACCCCTTTACCCTGTGCAAATTCTATTCCAGAACCCAAGGCTTGCTCTTTTCTTTCCCTCTTATTATTTACATTTTAATTATTTTCTCTCTAACTAATTTTCTCTTACGAAGCAATTAACTTGGGATCTCCTAACATTTAAGATTTTCATTGTAAGCTTCTTGAAGAAAATTTTGGTTCAATGAGGTCTGACAAAGATATGAAGAGTTCAATTTCACCCACTGTCTCTCACTCCTAGTTTTTAATATAGGTTAGTCTGCAACTTCTTTTGTTGGGGAAGAAATAAAAGACAATCCAATACATGTCATTCCTGAAAATATATTGTATGAAATACACTCCATGACAAGAGCAAAGACTAACCACGACTGGTTGCAATGAAGATATCTTCTACATGTCCATAAGGGGAAAATATCTGCACACAATAAGTATACAAAACTCAGAAACATAACATTAATATAATAACCTGCAGATTATAAAGGATATTCCAAATACTATACCATAGAAAAATGCAGCTACCATAATAAATAAATAGAAGTTATCATATCAACCCATTTAAACTGAATTAGGCTGCAAACAGTTACATAATAAACGTGTTGGTAACTAACAGTTTTTGCTAGCCATTTGCCACATACCAGCCTCATGTGAAGTGTCCACATGATAACCAATATTTGTTTTTGTATCTATATCTAGATCTGTTCAAATTTAATAGGAGCCAACCTAGGGAGTGGATCTAGGTACATTTCTACAGGCAAACTACAATTAGCTTATCCTTCAGCTAAATACAAATCCATGGATACAATCATTGGCATGAAAAAATGTAAAAGGTCGTTTTCAGGAGATGCTAAAATATATGTGGGTGAAAAGAATGTGAATGGTGAAACATACTTCTTCAATTTCCTTTTTTGAAGCCTCTTTGTTGAAGCAACTAACAAAAACTTTATCTGCCACCACTGAAAAACAGAGACAAAACAAGAATACAAAAGCAAGTAGTCAGTTGGGCACTAAACAATAAAATATTAGATTAGACAATCATATATTATAGTAGCCAACGACTATCCTAGGAAAAAAAAAGCTGAGAAGCTTGCCTTCTAAAGGATCTTTCTTTTCCATGTTACGGCAAAACCCACGAACCCCTAGAAAAAGAAAATAAAAAGGTTCACATAAACTAAACACAAGAGTTTAATTCTTTAAACTCATTACTTGCTGGAGAAAGTAAACCATGTTCCATGCCATGTTCTCATCAACCAAACTTAAAATATGAAGATAATAGAATGAACTTAGAAATATCAAATTTAAAACTAAAAATTACATACTAATAAGAAGGGCTTATCCCAACCATTCAAATAAACTTCTGCATACTATTTAAACCTCGTCTTTAAAGCTGCTAACACCATAAATATAAAACAATGACAACATAGTTGATTCTCTCAAAAGCTTACCTTCTAAAGGATCTTTCTTTTCCATGTTACGGGAAAACCCTCGAGCCCCTAGAAAAAGAAAAGAAAAAGGTTCGCATAAACTAAACAGAAAAGAGTGTAATTCTTTAAACTGCTCATTACTTGCTGGAGAAAGTAAACCATGTTCCATGCCATGTTCTCATCAACCAAACTTAAAATATCAACATAATAGAATGAACTCTTAGAAATATTAAATTTAAACCTAAAAATTACATACTCATAAGAAGGGCTTGTCTCAACCATCCAAATAAACTTCCGCATACTATTTAAACCTCGTCTTTAAAGCTGCTAAACCATAAATATAAAAATGACAACATAGTTGATTCTCTCAAAAAATAACCCTATGATTGGAAGAAGTAGAGTACACTGCTCCTGACTTCCTTGAATTTTGTCATTATTTCTCAAAACTTCCCACTATTTTGAAAAGCTGCAGAAACTTCCCTAGACATAGTATATAACTCAAATTTCACACAAAAGTTTTTCTATATTTTCCCAGAAATTATCCCTAAACATGTCAGGAGAAATTGTGGAAAAATATAGAAGTTCAGAGGAGGTGAGAGCATCGCATAGTATATGAATTGTTGAATCGATACGAAATTGCATAAATTTATTTATGTATCATAGGATACAAAGTCATTTAAGATTCATTTTGTGATACAAATCGATAGATAGTCAAAACACATCAAATTGTAAGATTTGAGTCTTGAATAATAACTACAAAGATTTCTTAAACGGTGGGGTCCATAGAATTTAGTAACTTCTACTCCCTGTTTCTCCTCTATTCAAACAAGTTAAAGCTACACAATCTCTCTCGTTTCTCATCCTTGTCCTATATTATCCAATCCGAAATATAGTGTGCAAGTTCGAGAATAAGAATACCACGCATTCTAGTATTCAAAATTTGTCCTTTCAAACTTACTCTTTCAAAGGAAGAGGCAGGCAAAGAAAAGAAAACAATACTCAATTCCGCATCAATCAGCATGTATAGGCAGGCAGCAGTAAATAAAGCAGCTTAATATCACGTTTTGTTGGTCAGTAAGGAAAAGCTATAATGCCAAGTGCAAAAAGTCAGTGAAAAAAATTTAGCTGCTTTAATTTTAATAACTTTATCTTGATTTTAATAATCTTTTCAAGACCTAGAGTTGACAACTATATCGTGACGTACATACAGAATCCATAATAAACTGTCCTAATAACTAATTTTCAAAAATTTAATTAGGGATTTAGCTTATGCAAACACCTATATTCATAATCGGCTAAGGAACCTGACATAGGCATAGTAGTACGGATCTTAATAAACAGGTTCAAAAGAACAAGAATTTTAAAAAAAATTACCAAGACGTTCAAGTTCTCGATCAGCAAATTTGACAACAACAGGATATGATTCCTAGGAAATGTAAATATGTCAAATAATAAAAACAAGTTTAGATTAATGAAATGAATAGCAAAGAAGAGGATTAACCAAACCATAGGTTGTTCTTCTTACCCCAACAAATGTATATTGATTGTTTAAAGCCTTGATAGCCCTGTCAGCTTCATCAAATGTTGCATATTTCACAAAACAACTTCCTGCATAAGTTTAACAAATTTGACCTAGCGTTAATACTTGTAGATATAATATCGAACATATTATATACACAAATGCAAGAATCAAATTAAATTCCCTGCTCCTCACAGTCATTGGAAGGCCAAAACGCACAAAATGTGGATGATACAAATAATAGTTACTATATATACCTTGCCGTACACCTGTTCTCTTGTCTTTTAAAAGAACAACCTCAACAATAGTTCCATGTTCTTCAAATACAGGACGGATCTGAAATGGAATCACAAAAATGAGAAGATATAGAAGAGTAAGAGCTATTATAAAGACGAAAAGAAAAAGAAGAAAGAATATTAAACAAATATAACATCACACATTCTGCTAAAAATATGCATGACAAAAATTCCAGAAGACAACATCACAGTGGACCATTCTTCACCTATAGGGCAGGCCCTTAAAATACAGGTAGGGACAATATCTCTTAGCAACTGACATCCTAATTACCCACCAAGAGTGTCGCTGTTGCTTTGGAACAGGGATTACAGTAACAATTTGAGCAAATTCGGAGTAGAAAATAGATTTCCAATAATAAAAATGGAACGTGGGTGGGATTGATTACAGTGTGTATGAAATGACATTTGTTATAATTTCAAATTACAAGTATGCTTAGAGCATGAAATGGGTAATAACTGTAACAAACTGAAGATAAATAAGGTGATGAAATAAAATCAATTTATTCCAGGATTCACCATTCCCACAAAATAGAGACAGGGATAAAATAAAATGATCATTTCCATTACTATATAGTGTGAATTAACTACTAACGTACGATATCCTCTATTATATCAACAGATTCAAACACAACACCAGTGTGAAAATGTTGGCGGTTCACATTTCACGGGAAATAGACTTACCTCAGCCTCCGTGGCAGTTCTCGGAACAGGAGCAACATAAACTTTCACATTATTCGCACTGTCCACTTGATCTGCGAGAACGAAATCGCATAACTGAGGAAGCTAAAGCGTGATAAAACAACACGGAAACGCTATTGCGCGTGCAAATAAAGGAGTTGTGAGAAAAATTGTAGTACCTGGAGAAGTTCCTTGGTTGGAGTGGTGCCAGGGGCGTTTGCGGGGAGGGCGAGGAACGGAATGGTTAAGAGCGTATCCCGAATCGAGGGGTTGGAAGTGGTTGAATCCGTTGCCATTGTCGTGAGAATGAGGGTTTGAAGGGTCTCCGTTGAAATTGAGCCTCTGCTCCATCTGCTCCTTTGGAATCTCCATCTCCGCACGCACCGCTGACGTGTGCCCTAGAGACGGGTTAACTCCAGAGTGAAGAAGTAGCAGGGCCTTTTCCTTTGCTTTCTCTTCTTCTGCTCAACGTGATGATGTGCTTTGCTCTGCGTTCCAAGCAATTCTCAGATAATCAGTCACCAGGGTTTAGCCTTTTTTGTAATAGAGATAAATTACTTTTTTTGTGCAGGATGAACCCGAATTTGTTTTTATTTTAAACTTTTTAACTCTTTTGTATTTATTAGAAACTAAATATGTTTTGTTATGTTTAAGAAAATAATTATCGTAGAAATTTCAAGGAGCAAATCTAAATTAACCTCGAGTTTCAAAATTTAAAAAAGAAAATCATAAAATCATATCGATAGTAATAATTATAATTATTAATAATAATAATCTGTCCCTTCTTTCCTCGTATTTTATCTGCAGTTAAGATATCACACAGCATAATCTAATTGACCTTCAACCCTGAAATAAGTAACTTTATTTATCGTAAATCAGACAATTATTAAAATATATATATTATGTTTTTTAAATAGGTACATAAATAAAAAATAAAAATATTAATTTATTTTTTAGAAATAATAAGACAAAATAGATAAAAACAAGAAAAAAATTATTTTTTTATATATTTTACATTAACTTATTCTAAATATATATAAATTTTGAATAAATTATTGTCAGTATTTCACATTTTTAAATATATATATATATATATATATATATATATATTAAAAAAAGGTAATATAAAATTTGTATTATTTTTATTTATTTTCTCTTATTATTTCTAAAACTAAACATTTTTCTACTCTTAATTTATATATCAATTTTAAAAACATAAAAAATAATTTATTAAAATCTAATATATAATTAAGAAATTTAATTAGAAAAAGAATATATATGAAGGTCACAACTAAACAAACGATTATAAAAAATATATAGTATATAACATTTTATTCAATATTCATAAAAACAAGAAAATATGAAAAAGTTCATAGGATAAAAGAAATTATTTACTAAACAAATATTTCATTATTAATAATTTAAGTAAAAAAGAGTTAGTTTTCAATTTTCAATAAAGAAATAGAACATGTGAAAAATCAAAATAAAAAAATACATTTGTATTTAACTTCCTTTTTATTTTCTCATAAACAAAAAATATAAAATATATAAGAATAGAAGATAAATACAAAATTTGAAAACTCAAAAGATAATGAAAAAAATATTAAAATATTTTAATAAATTTGTTTAATTTTATATTTTATTATTTATTAACGTTAAATAATATAATTTTAAAATTTTTTAAAATTTTTGGGGCATGCTCTAAAGAGATCCACTATTAATTATATATATATAACTTTATTTTTATATATATATATATTGAAAAAGATAATTACTATGTGTTTTTAAATATATTAAAATACATAGTGTATGTCAAAGTACAAATATAAATATAATGAAATTGTTGAATTATTAATTTATTATTCAACTTTTCAAAGTATTTGTTTAATTTTGTGACCTTGTTAAAATTTTACAAATTGTTATACATTAAATTTTTTATCATATGAACTTATAAAAAAAAAACGAGTTGGCGCGTATGCTACACTTATGAGGGACGGACTAGATTTTTCAACCCGCGTTGAAAATGCTGGACATACCAAATACGTGTCAGACCTAAACAAGCCAGACCGATCTGCATTACCACTCCTAAATAATGCTATATTGTTCACCAAGAGAAACATAAAAAGAAATTGTTGTATTTGCGAGGTTTTTTATATTTTTTTCAACTTTTATTTGTATTTAAGACTTATGACAAATGATGAGAAAATAAATTCTAACTAACTTTTAAACAAGATACAGAAAGTGTGACATAAATAAAAATTAATTTATAGAAATATTGACTTCCAAATTATCATGAAATATATCTATCAAAAAATGTAAGTGAACATTATCCTTCAAATTATAAATTGATTCGTATATTGCTCATAACCAGTCAAATATATTATATTGTTTTATCAGAATTAAACTTAATTTAAAAAAAAAAACAATTAGTTCCATCTTCGGTCCATGAACAAACTTATTTTCCCATAATTGGATCCAATAGAACGATAAAATATAACTACATAAGCACACTCTATCAGAGCCGAAACAAAATAACTAAACGTAATATTAAAATAATGACAAAATAACTATAGCAAAATCTAACCTTGTTGGGCATAACTTAAAAGACAAAAAAAAGAAAAAACTTGACGACACTAAAGGTCCATTCGTTACTTCAATATTTTTTGTAGTGGGATATTTAATTTCATCAAACCTAACGTAAATATTGTTAACCAAAAATATTTGTTATCATGAAACAAAGTACACACATAATATAAATCATACAAATTGACAAGTTCAAATGATGTGCGAAACATTATCTTCCCGATGAAGGACTTTTCGAGCTTTATATTAAGAATATTGTCCTTTGGATATGTGAAATAGTTCCTTCCAATTAACAAATAATCTTGTTGGGCTATAGCAAAATTATAACTACACAAGCACACATAACCAGAGTCGAAACAAAATAATTAAATGTAATATGAAAATAATAACAAAATAACTATAGAAAAATCTAACCTTGTTAGGCATAACTCCACCTTAAAAGACAAAATATAAAAAAAATTTGACAACACAAAGGTCCACTTGTCACTCCAGTAATTTTTGTCCTGGGATATTCAATTTCATCAAACCTAACGTAAATATTGTTAACCAACAATATTTGTTATCATGAAACAAAGTACACACATAATATAAATCATACAAATTGGGAAGTTCAGATGATGCGCGAAAGATTATCTTCCCGATGAAGGACTCTTCGAGCTTTATATTAAGAACATTGTCCTTTGAGTACATGAAATAATTCCTTCCCATTAACAAGTAATTTTGTTGGATTGATAAAAATATTACGTCTCGAAAGATCTCACATCGTCAATGATAAATTAGAGATTGGAGGTTAGGGACTATGTAATAGACTCAAAGTCCATGGTCAGTGGCAGAGCCACGAAAGAGCGGGCGGGGGCCACGACCCCCCAAACTTTTTTAACTTTTTTTTTAAGTTTTATGTATTTAAATTTGTTTAAATTATATATATTTTAAAAAATTTTAAATTAAGTGTATCATTTTAAATTAGATAGTAATCCACTAAAAATTAATACAAATCAAATTAGGTATTTTTTATTTCTTTTATAAAATATAATATTTAATATTAATAAATAGTGCAATATAAAATTAAATATAATAAAGAAAAAAATTGTTAAGATAATTTTTATTTTCCTTCACATTACTTTTTGTGTTTTTTCACGTGTTGTACTCATCTCTTACTCTTAACTGATTTCTTTTGTTACTGAGAAAACAAAAAGAAGTTAAACATAAACTCATTATTTTTGTCCTCGTCTTTTTCATATATTTTCTTATTCTTAAAGGAAAAAAAATCACTTAGTAGTGCAATACTTGTTTAATATTTAGTCCTATTTTTTTATTTTATTATGCTTTTGTATATATATATATATATATATATATATATATATATTTTTTAATATAGAAGAGCAAATAATGTATTATGTGATTTTTTATAGAGGGTTTTTAATTGTAACTTGATTATCATAATTTTTTTAGTAATTTATGTCTCTCAATTTTTGATTAGATTATAATAAATTATTTTGTAGTCTTAAACTTGTTTTATAAATAGGTATATTGATAAAAAAATAAAAAAAATAAATTTAATTTTTAAAATTGATAAAAAATAAGTGAAGATGAGAACAAGACAATAAGCTTGTTCATCGCATAAGCATAACAATGATCAAATAAAAGCTTGTGATAACTTTTGAATTGATATGTACATATTAGTAAAATGGAAAATGAATATTTTGTAGATATTATGGTTATTTACATTGAACAAAAAATAGCTAAAAAATGTACTTATAATTCAATTATTTGATAAGTTCAAGAATATGAAAAAATGAATGACAATATCATTTAGATATATGTATTTTCTATTATAATGATAACTATATTAAATTATGTATTAATTTTCACTGAATTAGTGACAAAAATGTTAAACATATAAATTGAGTATATTATTTTGGCTCCTCCAAAAATTTTGGCCACGATCCGCCACTGTCCATGGTGTTTTTTGTCCCAGTCAAAAACACTTTAAACTTTATCTACATTTCCTTATACATTTGTAGTATAATATTGTAAGATCTAGGTTAAATTTATGTTTTGAAGAGTGTAGGTGTATTTATATCATTGTGTATCTTTATGTTATTCTTATTTATCTTTTAGTAGTGTGATTCGTGATCCTCGAGAGTAAAGATAATGATTTTTTTAATTAATGATGCATTTTTTCATTATAAGGAAATATCTATTTAACCACAAACTTTAGTGACAAAAAATTGTTAGTCACTACAATAACAAATTTACAAAATAAAAAAATTATTGGTTACTAAAATAATTACTATTATGAATAAAAATTTATAATTGGTTTTTAAATTGATTTTTAAAATTTAGATAATAAGTCTCTGGCTACCAAAGAAAATTAATCACTAAACATTGTCTACAAATGTTTTTTTATAGCAAAAGAATTAGTTTAAGGTAAAATACAAATTTAAATAAACTTAATATTGTTAAAAATATGTAACAGAAATACCACTTTTAATAAAAACATAATTATAACATCTATATAAAAGTTAAATTTAATCTCAATTTGGAGGGGATGAAATTAAATTTGTTTTAAAAGACTTAAGATTAAAATGGAATCAAAATAACAAAAATATAAATTCAGTTGTTACACATCTTAAAAAATATAGACCTAATTGAAACTAATAAAAATCTATAGAACTATTTTAACCTAAATTTGGCCTAATCGAAAACATAGGGTTATAGGAACATAGTGTATTAAAGTTCTTGATATAAAATTGATGGAAAATGATAATTTAGCTATTTTTTTTAACAACAAACTTTCGATTTAGATAAAAAAAAAAGTATTATTTGATTATTTTATTTTAGTTAAAAAATAAAAATAAATTGATATATTTTAATTCTATTTATAGATTTTTTTTTTAACTATCAAAATTTTATTTTTTCAAAACATAATTTTCTAAAATTGATATTACTTTATTGATCTAAAGTGTTAGTTTGCTATACATATCTTATAAAAAGTGATATTAAATTTGTTTATCGATATTACTTGACTTTTTTCTGAAGTGATATATTTATCATTTTATTAATAATCCATTTACTTTAAATATTAAAATAGTTTCCTACAAAATATAACACTGTTATACGATATTATGTATTCTTAATTTAAATTTTTTAGTTCAAGCTCATATTACTTAACACTTTGACTAAGTTGAAAAATCCTCCCACAATATGTATTTTTTGGTTCACAGTACTGTAAATTTTAAAAGAATTATCCACTTAAATGTGAATATACATTGACATATTATCAGTAAAATTGAAAGAATTTCGGAAAAGAAAACTCATGCACATAAATTTTATATATATTTAGAAAAAGAATTGAAGAACAATATTCCCCTATACTATATTGATGATAATAAAAACATATTTTTATTTTTAATCATCTAACTAACAATAATAAATGTTATTTTTTAATATTATTATTGATATGTTCTCATATGATAAATATTCTTCAAATCAAATAGCATATTATATATAATAATTTAATAAATACATATAGCTAGTTTCCATATGTCTGTATGGGATGCACACTTACGTAATAGTTTATAAATAATAATAATAAAATTTATTTTTAAAATAACATTGAACCCGTGGAAATAAAATAATTTTGTATTATATTTAATCATAAATTATTATAATGTTTTGATTTACATTAATTATTTAAATATTTTATAATTTCTGTGATTGATTCGGAGTTTTTTTCTTCTTACATTTCTAGTGTGTTTTTTGAGTTGCATTTTCGGTTTATGATTATTATATATTTAATTATCTAAACATTTTATTTATATTTGGAGAAATGAATTCGGGTCGGGTTTGGGTATGCAACCCTAGGTAGAAAAATGTAGATATGTGGTCATTTCAGTGATTTATGGAAACGTAATCAACATCTCGCAGTGTTGGAGGATCATCTTCTTCATCCCGCACCGTAAGTCTTCTTCTCTCCTCAAATCAAATATCTTAACAATACCACTTCATCTTTTTGACTGCATGGTTTTTCTGCTTTTGCGCCTTTTATTTCAATGTTCGTATCGCAATCTCTCGTTGTTGCTGTTGTTGCTGTTTCGACGCTTTTCTTCCCCTCAATCTTGTTATAGAGCGTTTTTTCGAATCAATAGTTAATCGAGGGACTGAGAATACTGGCTTACGCACTTGTTCATGAATTTATGTTTGTCGCGGATTATTTATTGAACACATTCCTTTACAATAATTCTTGATGGTTTGTTATGCTATAATAATAGTTGGCTTGCATGTGTGCTAATTTATGGTTAGAGTTTGTTAAAATCTATCTGTTCCATTACAGTCGCACTTAGCTGAAATTGATCCACACAACTGTGCATAATTCTGTGAAGTTTACCATAAAATTTGTTCATGTTATGGTTGCCTTTTTTTTTTATTTTTTTTTTTTTTTCTTTATTTTAGTGAGTTTGAGGGTTGCTGCTTCATTTTTGGAAATGCAGGAGTTCAATTCAGTTAGTGTATATTTTTTGATGGCAAATAGACCGGATCCAGATATTGATGATGACTTCCGAGAGCTTTATAAAGAGTACACTGGCCCTCCAGGTTCTGCTGCTACGAACACGCAAGAGAGGGCAAAACCAAATAAGAGGTCTAATGCAGGGTCTGATGAGGAGGATGAAGGTCGGGACCCTAATGCTGTTCCCACTGATTTCACCAGCCGAGAAGCTAAGGTTTGGGAGGCTAAGTCAAAGGCTACTGAAAGGAATTGGAAGAAAAGGAAGGAGGAGGAAATGATATGCAAGCTTTGCGGAGAATCAGGGCATTTCACTCAGGTATGACAAGTTCCTCTACATCTCGAAAATCAATTCTACACTCTGCCTGCCAACAGTTTCTATTTATATGAGCACTTACATGTATATTACACTTCACAAACCTACCCAGTGCTAACTGGTTGACTTTTAAGGTATTTATTTCTTGTTACAATTGACAAGTTCCAACAGATTTTAGTAGATTGGAGGGGTAAGAGATATTAGTTGTCCATATTAGTTTTGGGCACTAGTATCCGTATTCATGGTTTCTTTTAGTTCTTGTTGATGCGGTAGAAACAAAATCACATGCTGACACTTTATTATTTTGAAGGAAAGGGGGAGGCCATCTATTTTTTATTTTAGCATGATTGACTTTATTTATCATTTTAGGGCCTCGCGGTATTGTGAACATGATTTGTATATAGAATTGTTAGTCAACTTGAAAAAAAATATTATGACCACTTTCATTATTTGATTAATGATATTGTACTTCACAATGTAGGGCTGCCCATCTACCCTTGGAGCCAATCGCAAGTCTCAAGATTTCTTTGAAAGGATACCTGCAAGAGACAAAAATGTACGGGCACTTTTCACAGAGAAAGTTTTAAGCAAGATTGAAAGGGACATTGGTTGCAAAATTAAGATGGACGAAAAATTTATCATTGTCAGTGGTAAGGATAGATTAGTTATGGCAAAAGGTGTTGATGCGGTACACAAGATTCGAGAAGAGGGTGAACAAAGGGGATCATCTAGTTCTCAAATGACCCGATCAAGATCACCTGAGAGAAGTGAGAGAAGTCCGGTTAATACACGGTTTCAACGCTCTGAGCCCCAAAGGTCTCATTCTGGGCCACGGAATACATCTCAATTTCAACAAAGGTTTGGTAGGCAGGAGAGGGCTGTTGAAGACCGAATCCGGGAGGATGTTCAAAAGTTTGCTAGAGGTTCTCCACAAGGTAGGGACAGCATAGGATCTGTTTACAGCATCCTTAGAAAGCTGGTAATCTCATGTTCGTAGCCTGATAGGATTCTGTACACTAGTACTTCTATAGTAAAATTTATTCTGGAAGGGCCTGCATTGTATTCATTTTTCTCTTGGTTGTCATTTACTTGCAGCAAGAGGTAAGTTCTTAGCCTTCAAGCATTATCTCCGTCCTGAAGGGTTTCCTCCATTACGAACATATTTACTGAAAGGATTGGCTCCCATGGTTTCAGTATGAGAATATAGAGATAGTTTTTGAATTAAAGCTATGTTAGCATCTTGAATCAAGTGCAATTTGTTGAATTAAAGCAAATCATCTATGTTGGCATCTTGAATCAAGTGCTTAACATACTCTTCATTTCATGAAGCTTTTGGAAATAGTGGAGCTAGAGGTCGATCAAGCCAGTCAAGATCTCCAAGGCAGGCCCCTTTTACAGGAAACTCATATAGTTCTTTTGATGGTCGTAACCAAAACATGGGTGCTTTTAGGAATGATGGCTGGGATCATAGAAGAGAATCTGGTATCCAGCCTGGTCATCAGTTTGATTACAATGCCTCCCCACAGACTTTGGAAGAGTTAGAGTTGGAGTATAAGAACGAGGCAGCAGAGCTGATGAAAATTCGTGACAGAGAAGAAGATGAAGAAAATTTCAAGCATCGGGAGGTATGGTTACTTGATGCGTGCTATTTCGACATCTTAATCAGAATTAACTATCCTTCATTCTTGCACGTTCCATCTTACTGAAAGAGCAAAGTATTGAAACCTTTGGTATTATTGGGAATTAGGTTAGCCAGCTGCTATATTAGAAGTGTTTTGTGTGATAATATTTTTATTTCAGTTAAGTTAGTGGAGTCCCAAAGAATCATCTTCAGTGCTGATGTTGGTATTTGTGCTTTGATTATGAGAATAATAATTTGTAAAAGGCAACTGCTTGTAACTACCTGAACTTTGGTTCTGTGATTTCTTGCAACTTAGTTTGTATAGCAAATTTTTATTATATATATACCTTGGTTTTGCAAGGGAAGAAAGGTAAAATCGGAAGATATGCTGTGTCTTTAGTACTGAGATTTTAATTGCCACAAATTATTATTTTTTTGCTTTTTTATACCACTTCATGATTTTTAATTTTGATTTTATTACTGGAATGAAGGCTATTAAAGATTTGAGGGAGAAGTACATGAGCAAAGTTGGCTTGGTAAGGGCTACACATGCAAAACAGTGGGAAGATTTCCTTCAGCATGATGCGCAGAGGTTTCAACAGCAGGCAGTTCAACAGATGTCTTCTGGTTATCGAGGTTTTAAACAGCAGAGCTTTCCTGAATATGATGGGTCCTCTGTCAATCCCCCTCCCTATCCTGGGACGAATATACCATTGGATTCAAGGAACAGGTTCTCAGACAACATGGAACCTTATACTACTAGGCCTCATGATAATTTTGGTGAATTTCATAGGCGTGGAGATTTTGCAAAAGCTTACAACAGATATTAAAATTCTCTATATATCAATCAAGTGGTGAGTTATTCTACTCAGTCTGTCAAACCTACGTAAAAATAGAATTTAACATAGTCTAGATCTTTGGGTTCCTCTCAACTGTACAGTAAAACTTATTGTCTCATTTTAGTAAACACCACTAATCAGATTTGGTCATATGGATCTGGGCTCAGGGTTGGATTGATATTCTGTTTAATTCATTTAGAGTATATATACGTGTACTAAGGACCCACTGTGTGATATTGTCACATAGAAGGTGCTGATTTTGTAAAGACCATAGATTGTAGTTGACAAAGGTATCATTGCAGTTTATTATAGTGGATATTGCAGATTTTTTTATTCTTTTTCAGTCATAAGCTTTAATTTTGCTTCAAAAAACTTTCAGGGTCCAGATTGCTCGAGTAGGCAGTTTAATGCAGTGGAGGACATAAGGTGGGTAAGCATGTTGATTAATCTTAGGATTGGGATGGACATTCATTTCAGTTGACGGATCCAGTTTTGTTTTGATATATAGTTGCTCAGTCTTGTTAAGAACTTTGCTGTTAGTTGTGATGCATTCGGTTATTTTCCTTAACTGGTAACGTGCTACTGCATCTTGGATTGTGTTACGAAAGATCCTTTGAAAGATTGTTTGATTTTAGTAGAATGAAATTTACGTTTTGTGACGACGCAGGTATTTGGTGTACCCTTTATGGTGTGCCATACTGATTCTCTAGGTTTGTTTTTTCATTCTTGATGTAAATTTCATAGTTATTATCGAATGATTTTACCCACAACGAAATTGTTTTCTACAATAAGTGGTATCAAAATGTGTTTATTTTTAGTCTCAAATTTGGCATAAAAGTCATGAATTTTTTATTATAATTTAAGGAAGTATTTTCGAAAAGCGGGAATGATTAGAAAAAGGTCGTTCAATTGTGCAAAGGGGCATTAACAACTGAAGATTTCGAATCCTGGCCATAAATTTTTACTTCACGAGTATGAGACGATTTAGAAATATATATTTTTAAAATGTATTCTGAATTATGCCCTCCAAAATGTACTTCTGAATCTAAAGTTACATTTAGATTACAATCCAAAATATATATTTTTTAAATGTATTTCAAATTCTGTAAAAGATAATGTACTTTTGGATCCGGGTTTGTAAACGTATTTCAAATTCTGTGATACAGAATGTACTTTGAATCCGGAATTGAATTGGAGATTGCACAATCTCAAACACATTTAAAATGTTTATTTTTCAATGTGCTTATCGGATGTCGAAAAAAAAAATGGAATACAGTAAACATTAGCTTAAAGATTTTTTTTTTTCACTTGACCGAATAGTTTTGTATTATTTAATGAATAATTTTGTTTGTTTAGAATCTCTTATCTAAAATGATACACATATTATATTTTTATTTTTTGAATAAATATAATTTTCGTTAAATTGTTACGAATTAAATTTAGACAAATTGTAGTCTATTTTGGTTTTAATTTGCAAAAGAATAGAAAGAGCGAGTTTCCACAATTTCAGTCTTATTTCATAAATCTAAATATGGGTTTCTTTTACTTGGTCCTAAATGTATATAACTTCCATTAATTCCCAACCATAATTGGCTATTAGACTTTATAATTGCTATACAATAACTAGAAGAAGAGTTTCGTTAAGGGCATTATTTTTTAATTTTTTTTAAACAGGACCTTGACATTCAATTTATACCTTGACCGAAAGTCCATGTTCGGTTGTTATTATTTCTGGATCGGTTGTTATTATTTCTGGAAGTTCACATCCCGTATTGCATTTTAGTTTTTTTAATTTAATTATTATTATTTTTATATATTTTATATATTTTATTAATTTATTGTTGCTTATAAAATAATATAACAATAAATAAAATTATAAAAATATAAATATATACTAAAAAAATCTATAAGGCATTACAAAATGAATTAAACAAAATAAAAAATATATTTAAAAAGTATAAATAAACATTAATTTTTTTAAACATAAATTATAAAATAATTACAACAACAATATTTAACCTAAACTTAAAACGCAAATTACTAACCTACAACTAGTAAAAAAAATAACTACAAAAAACACATATAATAAACAATTTAAATCAAGCCATAAAAAATTTTAAAAAATTAAGATAAAAAATTTAAATTTAAATATACAAATAAATAAAAGCATACCAAATATCAAATATTCGTAAAATAATGAATTAGATGTATATCATATGTCCAATTTCGGAATGTTGTTGTATGAGGTGAAGCGAGTGGGGTAAAAGTGTAAAAGGCAAAAAGGGTAGTTTCGAGATTTTAGAAATTGTTGAGGGTGCAAAAGAAAGGTTGGATGTGTAGGGAGAAGCCCCGAACATTGTTATCCAAAAAATGGTTTGGCCCATGGGAAAGAGAATTAGACGCCCATTGGGCCGTGACAAAAGATAATGAAAAACCGTGGGCTGAATTGTAATTACAGAGATTTCATCTTCCTCGCTAGCCATCAGCATTAGGTCTGGTCGTTTTATAATTACACACAAAAGCTAAGCCCTAGCAATAGCATCTTCGTTCCTGCACCAATTTGGACGGATCGGAGTTGGGGGATTAGGGTTTTGAATTTGATGGGTACGGAGAGAAAGAGGAAGGTGAGCTTGTTCGACGTGGTAGATGAATCTGTAGCGAAGATAGCGAAAACAAATGGCGGCGCCAATAACAGCGTTGCCAATGCTCTCATCAATCGCTGGAACGCAAGGCCTTACTCTCAAAGGTACTTCGAGATTTTGGAGAAGAGAAAAACCCTCCCCGTTTGGCACCAGAAAGAAGAGTTCTTACAAGTTCTCAAAGATAACCAGACTTTGATTCTTGTCGGTGAAACTGGTAGTGGCAAAACCACTCAGGTTTGTTTTGTCCAACTTATTTATATTTATAGATTGGTTATTTGTAGTATCATAATGTCTTGTAGCGTGCTTTAGGGCAATTTTTTTGTTTTATCTTGATAGACAAATGTTAGGACGATAAATGTGTTGTCTAGGTTTTACTATGTGTATATGTCGCTAATTAATGAAAGGTTTATTTTTTATATTTTGGGGTCGCAGATTCCTCAGTTTGTTTTGGACGCTGTCGAGTTAGAGACTCCAGACAAACGTAGGAAGATGATGATTGCGTGCACTCAGCCTCGGAGAGTGGCTGCGATGTCTGTTTCGCGTCGTGTGGCTGAAGAGATGGATGTAACCATCGGGGAAGAGGTTGGTTACAGTATCAGATTTGAAGACTGCAGTAGTGCGAGGACAGTTTTGAAGTATGTTTAGCTTGCTATGATATTGTTTTCTATTATTCTATTATTAACAAGTCCCCGTGATCAAGGATCCTTGGTCTGTGTGTCTCAAAAACATGTTAGCCTCTTAAAAGATATTCATGCCTTAAGAGTCTGTTTGGTTCGACACGGAGGACGGGAGGGATTTTAATTAGATATTATGTTTGATTGAGAGGGGGGAGAGGAAGCATTTTAATGTGTGTGTGTGGGGGGGGGGGATAGCTCTGTTTTTAATTGGTTCACAATGGAGTGGGGCGTGATTTTAAAAATGAATTTAGTTTCACACGTTATAATTTTGATGTTGAAAAAGTAAATAGATTCTCTTTTCAGTACAATTGTCATGTTTTAAGTAACCATACCCTTTTTTCATACTATTTCTATATATATTTAAATGATTAAAAAATGCATATTGAATTCAAAATATCATGCTATTATTACTTTGGTTTTATGGCGAAGGTATAGGTAGTATATATAGATAGATAGATAGATAGATATCTATTCTATGTATTATCAAAGAAAAGAATCATTGGCACCAAGCGTGAGGAAATGCAATGTTGATAAATTGAACCAAACAAAAAATTCTAAAACCATTCTCCCTCCCCCGTCATTTTCCTCCAACCAAAACTATATAAAGGATTAGTCATTGGCTCTTGTTATGGAGATACTGCGGCACAATATTTTATATTAACTTAAGTTTGATATGCTTTGTCTATACTTTTGTTTTCTTTCTGCATTATTTCATCCGGTCTCACAAGTGGATTTCACAGGTATCTAACTGATGGTATGCTCTTAAGGGAAGCAATGACAGATCCGCTTTTGGAACGGTACAAGGTTATTATTCTTGATGAGGCTCACGAGAGGACTTTGGCCACTGATGTGTTATTTGGCCTTCTGAAAGAAGTGCTTAAAAATAGACCTGACTTGAAGTTGGTTGTTATGAGTGCTACTCTTGAAGCTGAAAAGTTTCAGGGCTATTTTTTTGGTGCCCCTCTCATGAAAGTTCCTGGAAGGCTACATCCTGTTGAAATTTTCTACACTCAGGAACCTGAAAGGGATTACTTGGAGGCTGGCATTAGGACAGTGGTACAAATACACATGTGTGAACCACCTGGAGATATACTTGTCTTTCTGACTGGAGAGGAAGAGATAGAAGATGCTTGCCGCAAAATAACAAAAGAAATTTCTAATCTGGGAGATCAGGTGGGCCCTGTCAAAGTGGTACCCCTGTATTCTACCCTTCCTCCAGCTATGCAGCAGAAGATTTTTGAGCCACCCCCACCCCCACTGAAGGAGGGTGGAGTTCCTGGAAGGAAGATTGTGGTCTCAACAAACATAGCAGAAACTTCATTGACAATTGATGGCATTGTTTATGTCATTGACCCTGGCTTTGCTAAGCAGAAGGTTTATAACCCACGAGTTCGTGTGGAGTCTTTATTAGTATCACCAATATCAAAAGCTAGTGCACATCAGAGGTCTGGGCGTGCTGGAAGAACTCAACCAGGGAAATGCTTTAGACTTTATACAGAGAGAAGTTTCAATAATGATCTTCAGCCACAGACCTATCCAGAAATTTTAAGATCAAATCTTGCCAATACAGTTCTTACTTTGAAGAAACTGGGCATAGATGATTTAGTGCATTTTGATTTCATGGACCCGCCTGCTCCTGAGACATTAATGCGTGCATTGGAAGTGTTGAATTATTTGGGTGCACTGGATGATGATGGTAACTTAACTAAGCTAGGTGAGATTATGAGTGAATTTCCCTTGGATCCACAGATGTCGAAGATGCTTGTTGTCAGTCCTGAATTCAACTGTTCAAATGAGATTCTGTCAGTTTCTGCCATGCTTTCAGGTAATTTTCTTTTTTTATTTACATTGTAGTCTGTCCAGTATCCCCCATAATGTTAAGACAATGTAGTTATGCTGGGACCCATTTTGAAATGGACTCCCTGCTGTTGTGCTTGTGCAAGAGGATAATCTTGTGAATATGTTGGGGGATGTTTGACTGCTTACACGTGTGCTTAGTTGCACATGAATGTGGTCAGATAGGTGTGTCCTGTTAGGTTGTCATCAGCAACTGTCTTCTCTGGGTTCCATGCCCCCGGTTGGCATGCACCATAGGATTCTAAGTAAGTGCTGATGCATTAGTTGCAGTTTCTCAGTATTCTCATGAAGCAAATGGTGTGGTGTCGCCTCTATGCATCTGCTGACCTACCGTGGACCTCCTCTGTGATAATCAATTTCTTTCTTTAGTACCCAATTGCTTTGTCCGGCCTAGGGAGGCTCAAAAAGCTGCGGATGAAGCTAAAGCTAGGTTCGGGCACATTGATGGAGATCATCTCACGCTGTTGAATGTCTATCACGCATACAAACAAAATAGTAAGTAGTTATTTTTTGGTAGCTCGTATTTTTATTCAAGAACAGGTTACATTATAGATTTTTTATATTAACTTTGTTAATTGTAAATGTTTTTTCAGATGAGGATCCCTCTTGGTGCTATGATAACTTTGTTAATCATAGGGCATTGAAAGCAGCTGATAATGTTAGACAACAGTTAGTGCGTATCATGTCCCGGTTTAATCTGAAGCAATGCAGCACTGACTTTAATAGCCGCGACTACTATGTCAACATAAGAAAAGCTATGCTAGCTGGGTATTTCATGCAGGTAGCTCATTTGGAGCGTACAGGACACTACTTGACGGTGAAAGACAACCAGGTTTCTTAAGATGAACTGCGTTTTGTCTTGTGTTTTGTTTTTGACATCATAGGAGCTAGACTGTCAGCTCTATTATTGTACTTTTATGATTTCTAACGTTTATGTTCTGTTCGTAGGTGGTGCATTTGCATCCATCAAATTGCCTGGACCACAAGCCTGAATGGGTAATTTATAACGAATATGTTCTTACCAGTCGGAATTTTATTCGTACAGTTACAGACATACGAGGGGAATGGTAAGATTCTTTCTTTGTTTATGGATTGTTGATCCTTGTTCCATCAGATGCAAAGTCTTTAATACTTGTTATGTTTAGTGATGTTAAGTGAAATTCTGATGAAAATGGGAACTCGTATTCATTCAATTAAAATGGAAACTGCACGATGAAAACACTTAAATATAGTATTCAGACAGATACAATTTGTGACTGAAGTACATCATCAGAATTTAGAGGGGAGGGAGTTGGATTTGTATAGAATAGTGTTTTTTCTTAATATGATTTTGGGTCGTCTAGTATTTTTCCTTTTCCTGACATGCTATTCTGATTTACACAGGTTGGTTGATATAGCACCACATTACTATGATTTGTCTAATTTCCCCCAATGTGAGGCAAAGCGTGTTCTAGAGAAACTTTACAAGAAGCGAGAAAAGGATAAGGAGGAAACTCGGAGTCGCAGATAAAAGTCTTAGTAGCCATCCACACTTTTTTTTTGCTTTTGGATTTGGATTGGATATTTCCTCTTCTTTCACTGAGACTTAGATCATGATTCCTCGTAGCACTTTTGCCATTTACCACCCTTTATTATTAAATCTGAAAGGAATACTGATTGTCAGTAGTGTAGTTAAAAAGGAGCTATAAATTTATGTACCATTGCTAGAGTAATAGTGAACAATTTTTTAATCACCGTCCATCTTCTGTTGTATCTTAAGCCCAAATTTGTTTTTGGATTTTATTCTCGTTAAAGGATAGATACCCCTTATATGTCTGGATGTCGGAATTCATTATTTGAATGGTAGTATCATATATACTAAGCCGAGATTGTTTATTATCACTCTAATTTATCTTTTTGGCTATTCTTTTATTACTACTTGTATTGTTACTCGTTCTCTCACTACTCGGTCGTCACAGAAATGTGGCCAGTTTCCAATTATCGTGCAGTGTTACAGCATATACAATGATGCACTCTTATAAGCAACTACACAAGATTCTTTATTTCATTATGCTCCATTGTGAAGAGTTGGAGTTTATAAATAAGAACCTGTATAAGAGTTAGCTATTGGAACTGGTTGTAGGATTTTAGTTAGATTTGCCAGAGGTAAAATGCGAGTTACCATCTAAAATTATTAGATTAATAATGTGGGAGTATATTTCTATATGAAAATTTGTGATCCTCTATATGAAAATACTTGTGTTACATCATATTTTTATTTTTATTTTTATATTTAAATTTTTTATTCATTTTGATCCTTATATTTTTTTTAATTGAGTCTTTTTTTATAAAAGATTTCATATAATATATTTTATTATAAAAATAGAAATTAAATTTAATAAATCAATATAAAACCAAAACGAATCAAGACTTAATTATAAAGACTAAACTACTATTTAAATTTTTTATAATTATATATTAATTTACGTAAATAATAAAAAGAATGTAGAATTTAAATGCTATTGTTTCTTAATTATACGTGTCTTTACTGAAATGCATACCTAGACGTTAACAACCAATTCAATAATATTAATTAATAATAATATGATAAAAAATTACTCGTAATTCAAGAGATGATGTTTTACAATAAAAGTATATACTGTATCGTCGACAAATCTTTAAATATATTAATTGAGAAAAAGATTGATATCCAGTTAATAATCATTATAAGAATTTAAATATATAATATAAAATAATAATAAATGTACTTAAATGATTATATTTTTTGATATTTTGAAAAAAATATGAACCACATATTTGTGTCTTATGCAAGGAGGTGTGGATATATAGAATGATATTTTTGAAAATAATGGCATAGTATATGAGAGTAAGATTTGACGACAACGGTCACAAATTAAAATATTAGAGCACACCCCACTTCATTTAATTTGATATCAATTTGATGTAACGACTCTAACTGTCATGTCGGATTACGTAGCTAGTAAGAACCAGATAATTTAATTTAGGAATGAGTTATTTAAATAAAACAAAGTATAAATATTTAATAAATTAAGTTAAACTATGTATAAATAGAAAAGCTTAATTATTTAATTTTCATTTTATAAAAACTATTATCTATCTAAAATGAATTTTTCTCTATTTTTTCTTCGTCTTATTGAGTTATGATCATTTTTATTTCAAAATCCTATTTGTCTTTGGGGTGCTAAAAAAAGAGGAGAAAATAATTTACAGATTATTATTTTTTAGTTTAAATTTCTCTTTATTTTTTATTTTGAATTAGTTACATATTGAGTTATTTGAATGTCTAGAAATAGATATTTGCAAAAAAAAAAAAAAACTTTATAGATAAAGATGTAGTGACACTTTGGTGATATGAACTTTCTGTGTTTAAATACATTCATTATCTGTAGTAAATAAGGTTATATGTGTTGGAGTAAAAGGGTTATTTTTGTTTAAAAATTGATGGAATTACGAATTTTAGGTTAATAAATGGTTTATTTGGAGTAATTTGAACTTAACTATATTGTCAGAATCTTGGTATAATGGAAAAACTATACACCATAAGATATCGAGTTCCTTAGAGATATTTTTGAATAAGAGTTAAATGAGTAAAGTTGGTTTCGAAAAGTCTAATAAAGGTGTTGATTTAATAATTCAATGTGAATGAATGTTGTATTTGAGTTTGACTTATCAAGACTAATAAAGCTTAATGAAGGGAGTACGATGATTAAACAGATTATAATTGTATCATATGATATTTTTCACTCAAGCAAATTTTTTGTTGATTAAGTGGAATTAAAACCGAGAGTTTAAGTTGATGTTAAGTCAATTTTCGCTATAGAAAAATTACAATAAAAAACCATCTTATCAAGGGTCTATTTTTGTTCAAGCATATATATGTTTATATGTTTGATCAAGTGAAGGAAAAGTATTTATTTTTTCTATTTGTTTTAAAAGTACTAGCGTAAACACAGGCGTATTGCGCATGTGTGTAAGCATTTTTTACATATGTGTGATATTATATTAATAGGTGATAATATTGTAATGTTATTAAATTAATATATAAAATAAAATTATATTTATTAAAAATAAAATGAAATATATAAGTAAAAATGAGAGAATAACGATTGATAAATAGAAAAAAAAGAGAAGAAACAGAGATAGACGATTATATAAAAAAAAGTTTGTAAAAATAACGGTCAATTTTCAAAAATTTAATAAATAGTTATATTTTAAAGGATAAAATTGAAAATTTAAAATATGGACATAAAAGAGGAAATCCTCATTATATATTGTTATAGATATTTTTATCATTAAATGACATACAAATATATAAAAAAAGATATTGAATTGTATATTTATTTAATTGATTTACTGTTTTTATTTAAATAAATTATGTTGTATAGAAAATATAGTTTAGAATGATATATTTGTGTGAAATGTATGAATTTGAGGTTTCTATATGAGGTGATATATGTGGATTATAGTTTCAATTTATATATCAAACATAAAAACCTTGCAACATAAATTCTGGCTTCAATGATATTTTAAGTGGAGGTAGATTAAAATATTAAATTGTGAGAAACTAAATGAAAGTTTATTGTATTGTTTATAGAGGTCTTAAAAATAAATTAAAAAATGTTTAAATATGTATATATTTTAAACCTACGTACAATTAATGGTCTATGTTAAGATTTACATATACTTCAAATACTAAAAAGAGTATCAAGTGTTAGTTTCTGAATGTTACAAGTCTTCTATAAAGCATTAGTACATATTTCATGTATATATAGTATATGTATATAGATACAGACATATCTATATTTAATATTTATTGAAATGATGATAAATTGAACTGATTTATGTATTTGTTGTTAACATATATTTTTTATTATAGTTTAGCTTCGTGTGATGACCGATGTAATGAGTGTGTATCTTCGAGAATAATTATTAGATGATTGTGAATGGGTGATTGAGTTTAATATCTATTCTAGTTCTAATTAATGATTATTAATTATCTTATTTAGCCTTCTAAAAATTATTTATATAAAAATGGGTCAGCACATAAGTATTGGTGGTTAAAAAATATTTAATAATTTCTTAGAACTGAAGGAATGATATTATAATCCAGGAATAAAAATAAATAAAAATATATATGAATAATGCTCGATTCCAAGATAACAACGAAGACAGATGGCGAAAACACAAGGACTACAAGTCAAAGACACTCTTTCCCAAACTTTTATTTTTGTCTAGTTTCCATCACAAACGGTAACACGAGGCAATAAGCACATGCAACAATAAAACGTTTTGATCATACAGTCCTACCAGTTTTTGTGGTTGAAACCGCACCCTCGTTACCTGCTAAAACCAAGTACTTGTCTTTTCGGTTAAGCGTGGTGCATTCAAATCCCAGAACCCTCCCAATTTTCCTCGATACTTCATTCGCCACTTCAAATCTCGCTTCCTCACTCATTCTCCCACTTCGTAGTGAAGGTGACGACACATTCTCAAGCAGCTGAACAGAGTAACAAGGTGTCGGATTCATCATGAATAAAAGTGGGTCCAAACACTTAAGACCCCCTGCAGTTGTGCCGTGAAACATTGTCACTCCACAATCCATAGCCACAGGAACTATTTCCTCGCACAGTTCCGAAAACAAAGGACTGAACCTTAATAAATACGCTTCTCGACACGTGGTTCCTTCCGGACACACAACCAGGTCACCGTCTTTCAGCAACCTTTTCATCATCTCTGCATCCTCGTCGCGGTTCCTCGTCAAACGCACCGTTTTTATCGGTGCGAGTATCTCAGACATTTTGCTTAAACTATATGTCACAGCCACTAGGTCTCTCTTTAAAGTGAAGGCTAGGTAGAGAGGGTCCAACAATGTTCTGTGGTTGCATGCGTAAAGATTACCCTTCAGTTTTTGTTGGTCTTTGGTTTTTTTTGGCTCTGATGTTGTGAGATGAAGGCCTGTGAATGCTAATAGTGGTGATGAGATGTTGTATGGAAGTGAAACTCCAATTATGATCCTAATCAACGCAATGAAGAAGCCACAAGGAACCCACGTGAATAGTGCAAGAGTGGTTAGTGGTGTGGGTTTGAAGGCTAATCTTCCGTCGTGAAAGATTAATGGCTTGGGGTATTTGTCTTTTGCTAGGGTTTTCCAGTTTTTCTTCTCGGCTTCTGTCACCATATACACCTCCTAGGTTTTGTCCACAACAGAAAAATCAAATAACAAACAACAAAGAAAATTGAATTGATTGGGAACGGAGTAAAAAAGACAAACCTTGCACGAAGAAAAGAAGGAGTGGCCAAATTGTTTCTCGGATCCTGATACACCAATCATGTGGGAACAATTTATTTTGCCATCGTGAACAAGATCCAGATTATCATGCATGCAGTTTCTCTCTTCCATCAACCCAACGTAGAAGCCATTGAACAGTTTCATCTCCCTTCCCACAACAAAATCAACCTCCAAATACTCCTTCAAGAAGCTTTCCACCATCACTCTTGGCAACTTGCTCAACCCCACTTTTCTGCGACATTTTTTCAGCACCTCGAACATTTCTGATCCAACATCCTCCAAGAATAACTTAGGCAAAACGGCCCTTCCCACTCTGCAGCTATCTTCTTTGATCCCAAAGAAGCATATCATAACCATGATCTTTAGACTCGTTTCATCATCGACTAAACAAATAAAAGGGTACACCAGAAGCAGAACCATGGCTCTTAAGAGCCCTCCTGCTTCAAATGCAACGAGCATGAAGTATGGGAACATTGAAGAAGATTTCAGCAATGTACCTTCTACATCAAAGACTAGAGTGTGGTCATTGAGATCTGAACGATGAAGCAGAGAGTGGAAGCTCTGGTATTTGAATAGACGAGTTGCAAATGTGATGTTACTAACACTTTTTCGAACCATCTTTTAATATGAAAAGAGATTTGAAGAAAACTCACTCATCGCCATTATAGTAACTATACTGTGTATATATACTTGCGTCAAGACAATAACACCTTCGAATTTTGCTATTATTACCAAAGTGTCCTATTGGAGTTTGTTTCCTCTTATGGTGACTAATTAAGAACTTACTGGCAGAACAAGTGCGGAATAATTTTATTTCATTTTGAAGAAAACCGATACATATGACTTCATAGTTAGGAATCTCTACAAATTTGGAATGTATGCCCTAGGAAATAAAATTTTTAAGCGTTACAATTTATTTATGGCACTCAGGTTACACTCTTAAGTTCTCAACCAAAAAGAGTTATGTCATGACTAATAACTATAATTTTTAATCTAATAATAAATATTCGATCGTAACAATCGGTATCAAAACAAGGTCACAAATTTGATTATTAGTGAAAAATTGTTACAACTTGGTAGGTCTAGTCATAATTCAAGATAGAAATTTTCCTAACTAATGAGTATAGTTTTTAATCTAGTGATAACTTATCGATCTTAATAATTAATAGAATTAAAAAAATATTATTGGATTTTTTAATACTATCTTTGCATTAAAATTATATTATATTGATACCTTAAAAAAAAAACACTTATATTTTTAAATTTTTTAAATATTAATCATCGATACATCTTGAAGATACAGCAAAGCGAAGAAACCATCCAACACAAAATCCACATTCCCTTACTTCTCCGGAAAAGATATGGGCCATTGATTTGCAAGCACACCATACGTTATTTCAAGTAGAAATATATTAATGATTAAAACTATTTTATAATTATAAAATTTCAATTGAAAAATATTGTTATACTTTTTGTATTTATAATTTGTTGTCAAAATTGTCATTATCAAAAAAAGTTCTCTTACTAATTTAATAATGATAATTAATTTATACTTTAGTATGATTTGTGGTGTGACAATCTATACACAACATTAGTTAGTGTCCCATGATTTTTGGGACCAAATATGAAAAGGGGCAGGGTTTAACATTTAACAAATATATATTTCTTTAATATGATATGAAAGAATATGATAAAATTCACACTCACTGTTATTATTTTTTAAATTTGAGGACCTTCTCTGTCTGGAGAGAGATATTACTTTCTTTCCTGAATTTTAAATAATAATAGAAAATTAATAACAAGTGGTTCAGTTTTCAGGTTTTCATCTACCACGTACGTGACATTTAATATTTAGGTATTCAGTACTCTGAGTAACATTTAAGTCTTTTTTTCTTTATATATTTAGTAATAATATTTGAGACTCATAATATAACGTAAGGTTTTTCTAGACACTCTCCAAGTACAGAAAATTATATTTTAATTATGTGTAATCATATAAAATTTTTAAGTATTATTTTTAATTAAAATAATTTCATTAAGTATAAAATTATTATTATATTTAATAGAAAAATTTTAAAGACACATTCATTTAGAACTAAAAACCAATTAAATAATATTTCGATTATTCTACATAGGAAAGGATGCCCAACAACTATTTTCTTAACATAGGAAATACGTTAAATCGTTTGAAAAATATATTTTACCTATTTTAAATTTATTATTCAAACCCAAATACCATGCTACTGATATAGAGACATATAGTCACCGACATATGTAATATATTGAAGATGGACAAATATATAAAATTAAAAAGAAAAAATATTTTATTTTTATATATAGGTTCATCGTCATATATACATAGCACATGGAGTTAGGACAAGTCAACAATTTTTTATTTTCACATACTCTTGTAATTTTGAATACTCTCTTTAAAATTTAGAGTCGATTTCAAATCTTATAAATGCATAAAATCATTTTATATTTTTAAAATTAATGCATATAACTTCATTAAAATTTAAATTAATAAATTTTAATCTTAAAATCTTTTACAATGATATTATAACTCAAAATATTTGTACTCAGTCAAAACATTTACGTCACTTTTTTATATCACAATAATATGTTTAAAATCTTACGCTAACATACTTTTTTTTAGTTAAGGTAAATCTAAAAATGGTCTTCAGTTTATATATATAATATCTATTAAGAAATTTGAATGTATCAAGAATTTGAAATTTTAGTTTATAATTTTCAGTGTTGAGGAAAACCCATATTGAAATAAAATGAGTTTATACTACAGGGATTTATGCATTTTTTATCAGCCAGAGGAAACATATCATAGATAAATTACAAAAGGTACTAAAGATAAACCTCTCCCCAATTCTCCACCTTCTTCTTTCTTAAAACGACATCTTTGTGTAATTCTGAATAGGTTTTTAATTTTCATTTTAAAATGTATAATATAAAATGTATTTTTTATTTATATTCTATAATAGACAATTTCAAATATAAAATTATATTTCAGATTATAAATTCTAAAGTACAATCTTTATGTTATGGAATACAACTTTTACATTTGGATTGTGTATTGCTGAAGTTAAAATGAAAGGAGGGTAAAATTGAGATTTCAAAGTGTACAGAGGTGCAGGAAGAAAACCATATGGAGGTGCAGGAAGAAGCTAAGCAGGCCGGTTAACACGAAAGACTAAAACCCAAACTTTAACTAAGTTGGGCTAATAGGGACGCACTTCTATCTTTGCTGTGATTGTTTCTGATTCTGCATTTATGGCCATGGCAGCTCCAACTCTGACCTCAATTCCTTCAAGAACAACCTTGAATCATCAAATCCATGGCCTTCAACTAAAATTCTCAGTTTCCACTTTCAATCCTCCAATCCAAAATAGAGGAAGGAGCGTTCGAATCCGATTATCATCTTCCCCCAATCACAACCAGAATCAGTCCTCTCCCGGATTATACTCCGCAAAGAAATTCGAGCTCACCGCATCCAACGTAGACCTGGTTCTCGAAGATGTTCGCCCTTACCTCATCGCAGACGGTGGCAACGTCGACGTGGTCTCCGTCGAAGACGGCGTCGTATCTCTCCGTCTTCAAGGAGCGTGCGAGAGCTGCCCCAGCTCCACCACAACCATGACGATGGGAATCGAGCGCGTTCTTAAGGAAAAATTCGGAGATGCCGTTAAGGACATTCGCCAAGTCTACGATAACCAACCCAAGGAAACTACCGTCGAGGTCCGTTTTATTTATTTTCACCAATGAAACCAAGAATAGAATAGAAAACTTTTAAAATCCGATTTTCAAAATACGAATTCACTTTTTAGTTTACAAGTTTAATTCAGCGTAGTGATTATCAGAATTTATTCAAACATGTGGTGGTCATAATTGCAATTTATAGGATACTTACTCATTAATTGACATAATTGAACTTGGTGAACTGAAACACACAACTGCAATAATGAAGAACATTAGGGTATGAAATTAAGATGAAATGAGTTTGAAGGTTGTTACCTTTGTGGTTTGTATTGCGGTGGAGCAGGCTGTGAACAGTCATCTTGATGTACTACGACCGGCCATAAAGAACTACGGAGGGAGCGTGGAAGTGTTATCCGTTGAAGGTGAGGAGTGCCAGGTTAAGTACGTTGGACCTGACTCCATTGGATCCGGAATCAAAGCAGCCATCAAGGAGAGGTTTCCAGACATTCTCAATGTTACCTTCTCTTCCTAGCTACCACCAACATCATCATCATCATCACCTTCTCTGCAACTATGTCTTAATCTGTTCTTCACTTGTAAACCATCATCCTCAAATAAATGTAGAGTTACCAGTAGTGGAGGGAATATAGCAGTTCTTTTCATTGTTTGACTCTTAAGTTTGGATTGGAAACTTCCTCTGGTAAATGTACTACACTTCTTATGTATGTATGCTATTGTCTCTTCTTTTCTTTGGAATGCTAAATTTTAATTGATTGGTGATTAGTTTTTACTTTTGTATGAATACAGCTATTTTGATATATGATAAGTTTTTAGAGATAAATTATGTAATAAAATAATTGAAAGACTAAAGATTTCCATGCTTATAATCTTCAGAACTTCTTTAGTGATTTTTGTCCTTTAAGAACTAAATTGGGTCAAATATTTTTTCTTAGATTAATTGGGCTTTTATTCTTGGTATTTCTTACAAAATACAGAAAAGAAAAAAAACAGTTCGGTTTTAACTTCAAATATAATCAATCAAAACATCATGACATGCACTATTTTTTTCACATATCTCATCTTTCTCACTCCCGTAATGAGAAGCACAGTGCCCACACTTCAAAAAAATCAACATCAGAGTTTTGATGTTAATTATGTTCCCAAGAATTGTTGCTCGTATTAGTATTATCCCATGGTTTAAAAACAGTAAATAAGTAAACATTCATTAAAAATACAATTTGTCTCCCCTTTCCTTATCTTACTTCCGAACATTCTAGCATAGTGATTTTACTAATTTCCTCGTGTGCGAACTCAAAAATTAACTTGCATTGAGAAAGCGAATATCTTTAGTGCAGTTTCTTTTCTTTTGTTAGTGCAAAATTTGAAGCAATGATTACCATGCGTAAGAATACGGCTCATGGCTACACAACAGGACACATTATTACAGTGTTTATGTTGTTAACCCACCAACAGGCTTGCAAGAAATACCTGAATAAAATCTTTCGCTTAACAGATTAATATTTTAACCCGTCAATAATTATTTGTTTGCGTGTTTTCAAGAAATACCTTAATTATTGCTCGTCACTTGTATTCTCATTTTATATTTTCTTTTCATATTTCGGTAGCTTCGATAAGGGTTGTCTGCGGAGAAAAGGAGTCAAGAATATAGAACAAACAAAATCATTCCAAACAAGGGAAAGAGAAAAGTTCATCAATCGGCTACACCTGGCCTTAGTTCCTATGCTATTCCATGAATTTTCCAAGACAACAGCAAATTTAAATTAAATTATTTTCATATAGTTTGAATTATCACAACATTTTTTTCATTGGATGTGCAAGTGTGCAAACGATTAGAAACATACATGAACCGATGTAGTCGTTCCAATTGCTCCCAATTTCAGCATTCATAAGCCTTCAGAGACATCCGGAATTTCCATTTCTAAACTTATATACATGCATATCCAAATTAGAAGCCATTTTTGTACCTGGTATGTGGTATCCCTACAAAGCATTATCAGCGTGAGAAATAAAGTCCAGCTTCTCAGGACATGCTAAAGATGGGAGATTCATTCATCGCAGGGATCTCAAGTTTCTCTTTACATTGAAGACCAAGAGTGGCATAGTCTAAAATTGCAGGCCGAAGTAAACAGAACTGCAGTTGGACTAAATATACCACAATCAGAATTTCCAGGTGTTGAGTTCAAAGCCAGTTGCCACATTCATAATTTTGATTGAAAAAATTCTTGGAATTGAAACACCTTTTTTTTTTTCTCGGTTGCCACCTGGGGAATAACATGCAAAACACTTTTCAATAAATACAATGCCTCAACAAGCCTTGTTGTGCTAGTTAACAATAGAACAGAAAATTGAAGAAACAAGTACCATAAGGATGCTGAAGAAGCAAAAATATTATATTACAAAAGCACACAAATGGTAAGGATGAATGCTAAATTATAAAAGAACGATACAAACTACCAGTGTGAATCATCTCTGAAAAATATAAGCTCTCACCAGAGGAACTAGAGATCTGTAGCCTTTAGTTTTCTAGGTCTTTTATGAGCCGATGGAGCTCCAGGTGCCTGCAAAAATTATAATTTGAACAGATCAATAATAATGCACTACGAAAATAGTCCACATGTAAGCGGGAATCAAGCAGTGAAGAAAATATTTAGACAAACTTTGTAGTGTACCTTACGCTTTTGGTCCTTTTTGCCAACCCTTTCCACTGAAGCCATATTTATAAACACGGTTAATAATAAATAAACAAAAAACTCATCAATTACAGGAAATTAGGTAGAGCAGGTGCAGACAAAATCTATTACCTCCAAAATTCATTGCATCTGGAATGAATGTCCGATCCTGATCCCCAGCACGATGTAAATGCTGTCAGTAGTTTCCAAATCACAGATTCATGGTTAGGGAAACGAAATAGGATAAAAACAACGAAAGCAATAGAAGGGTAAATAGAAAAATAAAAGCCAGATTTCTAACCTTAGGTGTGCCAGGTGTTTCACCATATGACCCATCACGAAAAGAGGAACCTTCAGCCTCTTTATATTGAACCTGAAACAAATATTTTAGCAAGTAGTTAAATAAAAGAAATTGGCGGAAAGCAAGCCAATATTGATTTTGCTACTCCTTGAGAAAAATAAAGCTAAGAAAGGCATATGGACATTCTAAACAGCGTAATCCCCAAAACCACAGTAGCAAGAATACCTGTTTCTGGAGATTAAGCCAAGTTAGTATTTCTTTTCTTAACTCAAGGTGCTCCGCACAAACAGCTTTTGTTGGAACTCTTGGTTTCAAGTTGACCTGCAATCATAGTAGAACTAATTAAAAAGGAAGTGCACATGTGTGTGCCCTGTGCACGGATCACTTCACAGTAATTAAGAAATTTTAGTTAGTCATTAAATTTGTCAACAATGTGTATTATTTTTCCAGAATTACCCTTAAATTATTGGGATCGCATTCTCTTAATCTCTTTCTACCCAATTAACTAATGTATTTTCACTTAAGTAATGACTATTTGCATCCTATAAAGAGGTAAAGGGAATGAAAGAGGCAGCTCTGACTCGTGATTACCCTTTCGTGATGAGTCCAAGAAATTAATTTACTGCATTTATTATTTATTGACTAGAAAAAACTGTCTAGTAATTAAGGGCAACTTTTGAAAAAAAAAAGTTAGTTCAGTAAAATAGTTTGGAAGGGGCCTTAAGCATACTAAAAGGTTCCCTTGAGACAGAAAATATGGAAAAAGTGCTTAAGAGAGATTATTTAATTTCTCGGCTAATTCATTCATTTATAGGAACCCCTACATCAAAGATGTATGAAAAGTAATGATCAACCTACACATATATGTAACCTGTTCTAACAAGTTAACCATTCAACTAAGTCAAACAATTATGATAGGTCCCTATAGAAAAACAAAGGAAGTACTAATTAGTACTCAAAAGATATTTGTTAAGTAATAAACAAGTGCAAAGTATTTAACGGAAAGTACAACAATTAATACAAAGGAAACTTAAAAGCGTTTATTTTTCATTAAATAATGTTCATTTTTTAATCCTTAACAGGTGTCTAACGTTTCCTTTATATATTGTTACAATTACATATCAGTGAATACCATATGAATACCACGGACAAACATATGAAATATCTTAACTATATTAAAAGTTCAAGTGAGTAAAGACAAACCCCAAGGTCTTGCAAGGTTTGCTCAACCCGTTTGATAGTCCGAAGTCCAGCAGATGAGTTTGCAGCTTGCACCATTTGTTCAAGTGCATATGTTCTCAAATATACACGTAGCTGAAACATTCCTCGTCATTAGACTATGTTTAATGTAGTAGGATTAAAAATTTGTGAAAGTAGCATCTAAAAAAAGTCATTTGAAATAGTGTGATTAGTGCAAGATCAAAGTTTTTAAATATTGAATAGTAACATTCCTGGTGAGCATGAAGAGAATGAGCTTTGGGAAATGGGAGGTGTTTAGAACAGAAGTGTCAATGAAGAGAAGGCACAGGCTGCATCACTGAGATCCTTCTATATAACTTACCATGCGAAGAGAAGCTAGAGTAGATGCATTATCTGATAAAGTAGGAGGCGCAACCATTGGTGGAAGTTGCACATTCGATGGAGATACAGTTTCACCAGGGACAGCCCTCTCTGTAGCTTCTGCACCAGCATTAGGAGCAGCCAAGTGAGACTCTTCAGCAACCTACAACACAAGATAAAACACGTGTCATCTGAATACATGCAAAGCTCCAAAATTTCTAGAGTATTCCATGAGTAAACAAAGAGTGAAGTCTATCCTACACACATTTGTGTGACAGTGGGGACAGCCCGTATCCACAAAAGGCATCCTTCAGTACATGGTTCAATATAGGGCAATGTTGGTAATTGTTTTTTAAGTCTCATTTCATTAATTGCAACAAAAAGAAAAATCCATATACATAAATAGTTAGCTCAGGCACAAAAAGAAAGTCCCTATAAATGAATTGGCTCACAGCCAGGGGTGGAGCTTGGTGCACAATTGATACTCTCAGCTGGAGCTAGTAACTAGATTGATTCATAATGACATACACAAACAGGTGCTTGTGCATCTTAAAGTGAAATCGTTTTATAAATTCCATGAATGCTGCTGTCCCAAATTGGTTATTGTGAACTGTGAACAAGCAATTCAATGACAGCCTTTCAACAAGTATATTACTGTCAGTAAAATTGAAAACTAATAAGGTTATGAGTACACAGCTCTAGTTACCTCCTGGCGCAAATGAAATGATAAACAGCAGAAAATTTTTCTATGAAACTCAATTAAATAAGAACATTCCATATTAGTCAAAGGTCGTATCACAAACAATCAAGAAATCAGAATTAAAACATTTGAAATTGATTCCTTATAATAATTCCCCCCTCCACAAGTAATTAATGGCATTATAGAAAAGCATTCTTTAAAAGAAATTACCTTGGGTGGAATGCGAGATTCAGCTATCCTTTTTGCTTCAACAAGAACCTGCATAAAAGAACAGAAGTAGGTATTATACCTTATTTTCTTTGAAGGTACACATATTGCAGAAACTAATGACTATAATCTAAACAACAGTTCAAAACCTCTTCATCTCTGCGTTCTTGTTGCCTTGTTTGAGAGAGGACCATGGACAGTGCTCGCTTTCGCTCCATTTCTTGTGAAACATTATACAGTTCCTACAATGGGGAAGGACAAGTTATCACTATGATCAGGTCCAGTGTTCAAAAGCAGATTAAAGTTTTTAAACTGCACCTTAACAAGAGGATGTGCTGCAACATCCCCAGAAGATGGAGCTCTAGCAACCAATATAGCCCGCGAAACTACATCACAGGGCATGAGATAAAAGGTCATGTGAAACATATTACCATAAAATCAAAATAAAGTATAATAAAAAGAAACATGCAGCATATAATAATTGGTTGAACAAATACATACCACTATAATATCTATCCTTTAATTCCTCTACAGTTCGAGATGATGGAAACCTATCGGCTATTACAACAAATCGGAGATCAAATCTCTCGCACAAGTCAAATAGTTGATCAGTCTCCTCTTTGGTCCACATCTACATATGTAAAGTACAATCGAATAGAGCAATGCACTTAAGACATGATAAAGATTGATCTAAAATATAATTAGGATTCAATATTACACGAGTTGACTTTCAATTATGAAAAGCACACAGCATAGTTGCAGTTAAGGGTAAGAAATGTTACAGATGAAAAGCACAATTTAGTGTGTACAAACAAAGCATATGTGAAGTTAAACTAGGCTCGCAGATACAGATCATTCCAAATTGATCACAAATATGTCCCTGTGTTTATAGTTATACCAATAATCATTTTCTGTATTTGGGAACTAATCATCGTGATACACAGTGTAAGGAAAAAAAAAAGTATGAACTCACATACCCATCCACATAGTTAGCTATCCAATTCAAAAGATAGATTCTTTTGATTGGAAAAACCTAAGGATAACAATAATTCAAATTCTGACCTCTAGCATTATCTTATTCAAAGGCTTTAAAGAGTATCCAACATTTTACTATATCATTCTACAAAAACCACCAACTCCATCACGAACAACATTAGGTATCCTATCAATGTGGAAGGGAATAAATCTTCCTAAATTCTCTTACATTAATGTACAGATAAGCTCAGGCAAGACCAAGGGTCAAACAAATTTTGTCACATCAAACCAAAAGGTATTTCTCTCAAGAGACACCCCTCAGCAACGGTAAACAAGAAATTTGGCCAAAACCAAATTAAGCAGTGTTAAGTATGGTTCTAAATTCTGATGATCAAATTAATAGAATCCTAATGTTGTTTCATAGAAAAAAAAAAACACTAATCCAACTTCACACTAAACTTGAGACTCAAGGATGTGAAATGGAAACCAGGGAACAGAGATGTGTAGTTGCATAATTGAATAGGGAGAAATAAGAGAACTATGACCCCCCAAACAGCGTTAGTGGCACACTAGAAAACCCATCCTTGCCCAAGCTAGAAGCTCATAGTAATAACAGAAAGACATCCATGAATACATGCATCTCACTCCTCCCCTACCACCCACTATTGGTGGTCCCACAAGCTAAAACAGAAAACATAACAAACCAGACTAAATGTATTTTATTGCTGATTTTCTTTTATGTTTCTCCAACCATAAAATCCCTCCACGTCCTAGGGATGTTTGCTTATCTCATCATTAAAAGTTGTCTATCAATCCATCTATATTTTCAGACAAATTTTCGTTAAACTAATGACTGAAGAAACCACACAGAAATAACATGATATCCTTCTCTTCTAGGAAAAGAACTTCCCATACTGTGATTTATAAATACCAACATAAGTAAAAAGCAATGTAACGCTTAATCGTGTTAACCAAGGTAGTTGAATTGGGATACAAAGTGCATCACCAAGGTACAATGTAACCCATAAACCAATTTGCATCACCAGACTTCTAAATCATATCAAAGTGGTAGTATTGTAGCACGTCCTGTGTGATACTAACTACCATGGTGTTAACACAAATTAATTTAAATGGAGACCCCACTATCACAACTTGATACACCGACTAAAATACGTATGGGGTAAACATTATAGTTTGAGTAATTCATTCATAAATTTACATAATAATATACATTTAGACATGTTACCCACAGGATTTGTCAAATACTTGTCATACTCCTCATCTGTGTATTTGATCACATCAACTGCCTGTACCAAAGCATGTAAACTAACATTCAATCATACAAAGAGGTATTGGCCAAAACCAAATTCAAAAATAAAGCAGGCAAAGCATTTACCTTATTATACTTGGCAAAAGAATAGTCACCCGTAGGAGGAACACCATTGACAACTCGAACCTGATTTATTAGACAAATTACAATTACTCGTATGCTCAAAATCAAGAATATGGTTAAGTTTCTTGTTTAACCCTTGTACTTGTCTCAATTTTATGTGTTAATTCTATACAAGATAACTGGAAGCCTAGTTCCTAGACAACTTTTTGCAGCAGTTTATTACCACGACAGAACGAATTTTGGTAACAGTAAAATACCATCAAAAAGATTCAACGCATGTGTGTCATTGAGTAACTAAAACTTAAAATGGTAACAACTACAGGAAATAATTTAATATTTTAACCCACATAATATATAAAAAATTATACTGAGACTATTTCTGACCCAGTGGTAAAGTTGCAGATTATCTTTACGAGCAGAACTGGTGAAAGGAAGCCACTGCCAAGTGATCTGAAGAAACATAGAAAAGGTGAAAATACTCAATAAACTAAATCACTGAACTAATTGAGCATTGTCAAAACAAAACTAAAAGAAAAAACGAAGAAGCAACCTTTTCGAGAGGAGGAGGCTTTTTCTTCAATTGAGAAGCTTCAATAGCAGGCATAAGAGGGGCCAACCCACCTGTAAGCGCATACACCTACAAATAAAATTCAATTGAATTGAATGCAGTGACCATACACAAAATTTTGAATACATGTTATTGTTGAAATAGGTACCTCGCGCGAAATGCCATCAGGTTTTCGTTGAGACTCTTTGGGAGGTCGAGACTTCTTCTCAAGAGAGGGGAATGAGTTTTTTGGCAATCCCAGGATATCTTTGGCATCCATAATTCACAATTATACACACAGTTAGGGACTAGTTAGGGTTTCAGGATCAAGGTTGGAATTTGGGGAATTAAACAGGGTTGTTCTTCCTGTTTCAGTTTTCCCTCTCACTTTCTTCAGTGTCATATTAAAATTTTAGAATGACATCTTAGCGACGTCGTATTGGTTTCCTTGTCATGACTGGGTTTTTCTATTTTCTCAAACAAAAATACACCAATTTCATTAATATATATTTAGTCGTACTTATTTCATGAAATTATAAAAAATAAAAAGGTTGTTATCTATTCATCACAAATTCTGAGAAAATAAAATATTGTTTAACTCTACATTTAATTATTGACTTAAGTAATATTTTTGTCTTCTAATTTATTAGTATGATTTATTTTGATCTTTTTATTATTTTTTATTCAATTTAGTTCTTTAATTATTTAAAGAAGTTTAATTTGGTTTATGCCAATAAATTCACATTAATACCATTTCCATACATATTATATAATATTTTATATAATTTTCAATTTTTTATTATTTAAAAAAAATCATATGTCAATAATTGTATTATATATCAATTTGAAATATTTTTTTTAACTTTTAATTTTTTTTAATTAAAAAAGTGTCACACAGCAACTCATAATTTGCCGAGCAAAATCCACATTATCATTTTACCTTTCATGTTAAAACTTAACTCATTTTAAATCTATTATTAAAAAAAATGTCTCATAAATATTTTAGTTAAATATTTAATAACTAACTTTTATTCATTAAAATATGAACACAAACTTCATAGTTTTTCACTAATTGAATAAATATAGAATAATAACGTTGACATATATATAAACAATTAAGTAGAAATATTTTTCTCTCTTAACTTTTAAAAAAAAGTCTCATTAATATTTTAGTTAAATATTTAATAACTAACTTTTATTCATTAAAATATGGACACAAACTTGGTAGTTTTTCACTAATTGAATAAATATAGAATAATAACGTTGATATATATATATATATATATATATATATATATATATATATATATATATATATATATATATATATATATATATATATATATATATTTAAGTAGGAATATTTCTCTCTCTTAACTTTAAAAGAGACGAGTCTCGTCTTTAAGCATTCGTATTTTCATCTATCACTTTAAAAAAATGCGTTTATTTTGTTGGTACCGAATTATTTCCACATATAATGGAGCTTTTGTAAAATTAAATTACAAGTTAACTTAAAACTTCAATAAATGAAAAATTATTTCACCTTTTCTTTTGACTTGTTTTAAGAAAAAAAAAAAATTCTATAGATATTCACGAAGATCAAAGGGTTGTAAATAATTTAAATTGTCATGCATACCACTTTTGGATAACATGCAAGATAATACTTTGAGGAAGTTTTAAGTAAGAGGATTGATTGATTTGAAAAATATTCAGAAAACTTTAATGACGACGTTGAGATATTAAAGGAAGATTGTCCACACACATTGTACTTAATTTAATCTTGGAAAATTATAATATCTGTGTAGAGTACATAATCCGTGGTTTAATAAATACTAGTTGTATCTTATAAGAAACTGTAATGGAGAGGATCTTCTAACAAGAGTTTTTAAAATTTTACCATTGGTTATTTTTTCAGGGAAGTGAGTTTACTAAGAAAAATAAGAGAAAGTATTACTAAAAAAATTATAAAATTGTAATTGCTTATAATAGAGCAAAACTTCTAAAAAGTTGACCTGGGTTATTTAAAAGATAATAAAGTGAAATAAAAACTGATAGATGTATACAATATTTTCCCTCAACTTGTACGAGGTGGATTTTATTTCTTTTTAGGATCTCCCTAAGATATACTTATTTTAAAAAAATTATCCTAAATAAATATATTTTCACTCTGGTTCTCAAATTATATCTGATTACTGTATTCTGGCATAAATTTTTTAATTTTATATATATATATATATATATATATATATATATATATATATATATATATATATTTGAAATTAGGAAAAAGAGAAGGAAGAAAACTAGGTATTGTTCATTGATAAAAATTTAACTCAAATATCGAATTTTCAACCTATAAATAGTATAAGTGTCTAGTTTAGAAATTAAAGTAAAAAAGAGTTTATTCAAATATTTTTTAAATGAATATATTTTGAGAAAAATAAACTATCTTTTTATCCTATTTAAGATATGCTAAATAAGTTTATTATCTTTCACGTGCTACTCTTTTATCATTTTCTTTTCATTAGTATATATGAAAAAAAATATTTTATTTCTATATTATTTTATGACACCAAAGACACTTATCCTATATTTTAATTTTTTTTCTTGTTCGCCGTATGTTGCTGGCCTAATTTTTTATAGATTATTTTTTAAAAAAGAATTATCTTAATAAATCTTATCCAATACTCTTTAGTCAACTAAATTTTAATATTTTTTTATCGTCTGGGATGAGAATTTCTTAACGAAAACCATAAAGAGATTTAGATTAATAATTAAAGTAAGGATGAATTTATTTGAAGATTTTTTTAATTGATGATATATTTTGAAAAAAAATCGTTGACCCTCTAAATTAAAAATTAAAGTGAGAATATTTTCATTTAGTTTATTTTGAAGAAAAAGAATGCGTTGGCCGCCATCAACATATGGGTCCTGCATACTACAAAAAGTAAACCTAAAATATGGGTCCTTCATTTTTTTTTTCTTTTTCAGTGAATGTTTAAATCTAAAAAAGGTCCTCAAAATCTGCAAACTTTTTTTTTATGTGTGTTTGATGAGGACGATGGAAGCGAAGGCAATGGTTCGTATTCAATGTTTCCAGTTCACGCCCTCTATTATTTTTTTGTTTCGCTCCCAACCAGTTCAATAACTCATTCTTCAAAAATTATCAACGTCCTTTCCATTTTGGTGGACAGTGACACAAATAAGAGAAAAAACAAATTTAAAAATAATAAATACAACATCTCATAAAAGAAATGTATAAATAAATATAATAATTTTAATATTTAACATAACATTCACAAATTACAAATACCAATACCTTTTTATTTTTCTTTTCTCATCTGTCAAATCACCTATCATGTACATACTTTTCTCTCATTTTTCTCATGTTTCAAGATTTAGACAACAAAGGCTGTCCCAAAGCATCATCCACCGCTACGAATGCAGTGGCAGTGATGAACCAAAAGTGTAGAAAAATATAAAAAAGGAAAATGTTTTATTGTTCCCATAAAAAGTGAAACAGCTTTTATTATTCCGATTCACTTTGAAAATCTTATACACATACGTACAACAAATAAAAGATAAATAAAATCAATAGCTACATATAATCTCAATTATGCGATATTAAGTAATGAAATTCCTTGCATTAATTATAGTATGTATATAAATGTTGACGCAACAAACTTTTTAACAGTTCTGCTTTGCGTCTCGCATTTTGCCGTCGTTCTTCCTTCGCCGATTAGAGATGAAAATGGAGAATCATCCCTAACTGTTTCAACAAGGTTGGTTTATTGACCTAAATGTTCTCCGTACACTAAATTTGATTTTTCAAATTACAATTAGTTTAATTAAACTTCCTTCGATTATCTATATATATACATCTAATAGCAGTTTTGTGTAAGCAAGACCTAGTCTATAGTCTATACCCTCCGCCATAGGTAGCTGTGGTGCATCGATCAAATCAAAACAGATATTTTCTCTTATATACATACCGTGACAGCAATGGTTGTGGCTTCTCCAACATTCAGCAAGATAAGTTCCAATAATACAAAGGCAATGAGAATCCCAACCATTGACCTATCCATGGAAAGGTCACAGTTATCGCAAACTGTGGTGAAAGCCTGCGAGGAATACGGTTTCTTCAGAGTGGTTAACCACAATGTGCCGAAGGAGGTTATTGCCAGATTGGAAGAGGAAGGTGCAGAGTTTTTCTCAAAATCCAGTCACGAGAAGCGTCGGGCTGGGCCCGCGAGCCCATTCGGTTACGGCTTCACCAATATTGGGCCCAATGGAGATATGGGTGACCTGGAGTATCTTCTGCTTCGTGCTAACCCTCTCTCCATCGCTCAGATATCCAAAACCATCGCTAACGACTCCACCAAGTTCAGGTTCCTCCCTCTTCACTATCATTTCATTTGCCTCTTCTACACTTTCTTTCACAAAACGACATTAACTAACCCAAAAAAATATTATATTTTCATGCACACTCTCTGACTTGAAACTTCCACAATACAAACTTAACTTCATCTTTTCTATGTTTTTCTCTTTATGAATCTCTATACAAAAATCCTAATGTTGGCATTTTTGTTTATAAATTAACCAATTTCATCTTTTTTTAATCCAACATAAAATAAAATATTAAAGGCTTAAAACGAGTAAATTAAACTGAATATAGAAAACAAGTTAAAGAATAAAAAGAGCGAAGAGTTCAGTAAAAAGAAAAACAAATGTTTTATCGTTACCCTAATTTTTATTTAATTTTTTGAGATAAAAAATTGTACAGAAGTAATTTATTAATTATGCGTGAAAGAACATAGATTAAGAAAGTGGGTGAACGTTGTAATTTATTAATTTGTACAGTCCTTCTTTCTTTGTTTCTTAATTTTTCAACTATTGCTCTTTGACGTATTACACTATATAGAAAAAGGAGATTTTTTGGGTCTAAATTTATTTTATCTCTAAAATATAAATTTTACAAAGAAAACAAAAAACACTTAACTATTAGTTTAAAGAAATTCTGATTGAAACTAATTACTCACATTTTAAATGTAGATATAATTTTAATAAAATACATAATAACAAATAAAATCACATAAAATAATATATATATATATATATATATATATATATATATATATATATAATATGTTATAATATAACAAAGTTATATGAAAACATAATAAAAAGATGTCATGGATTTTTCCAACTGTAATATAAGACTCTTTTTTTGGTCATATTTTTTTTAATTTAATAGTATTTTTATCTTTATAATTGTAGTAATAAAATATTAGCTCATTTCTACTTGTTTCCTTTATATGGTTTAAAAGTAGTTAATGTAATTTTATTTGTTAAATTTATCCTCATTTTTTCTATTTTGCTCTTTGATAATAAAAACGATAAAAGAAAAACGATTATATAAATAAATATTGTCATCATTAAATATTGTCATCATTATGTTAATTTAAAGAAAATGATTACAATATTTTTTTTTAAATTGTAGAAATCATAATAATTAAATAGTAAATAAAGAAATTGAACTCTTTTTATAATATAAAGACAAATATTATTAAACATATTCTTTAAATATTACTTAAGTGAAATATAAGCTTTAGCTTTATTTTTTTCTTTTTATGTTGAATAAGTTTTTTTTTTTTATGTTGAATAAGGTAAACATCTAAAACTTATGTTAAATCAACTCAACTTAATTTATTTATAAGTAAATTTTAAAAATGTAATTTTGATCGAACCAACGGCAGGTTAAAGGGAATAGTTTTCTTAATTTAAAAATTCTGTAGCTTCATACTTTTTTTTTCTTCGATTTAATTAGGACGAGTCAACCCAATTATCTTATCTTCGATCTTAGATTTGTTTGGATGGATGGGAGGAAGGAAGGAAGGGAAGTGAAAATTGGAGAGATATAATTTATATAAATGAAACGAAAGTAAAAATTAAATATTTAATTTAGTCATTTATTAATATATTTTTAATTTACTTTTTAAGTCTGAATTTTAAATAGTTAAATTAAGTAGGTATGTTTATATATATATATATATATATATATATATATATATATATATATATATATATATATTATAACAAGTAAAATAATTGAAATTTTTATAAAAATAATATTACAATTTGATTTTTAAAATTTATTTTCTTTAGAAGAATTAAATATATGTTTATATAATTTTAAATCGTAAAATTGTAAATTAGATGTATAAATTTATCATTAAAAACTAGCGTATATCAATCCGGTATACAATGAATAATAGTTACATGCATAACCTTTTATCTGCTCTCTTTTATACTTCAACAAGTCCAAACCAGTGGAAAGTAGGAAGATTTACTTGTTTAAAATTAAGAAATGACTGTATTTAAAGGTTTAAATATCGTATTTTATTGGTTTTAAAGTAATACAAAAGTGATACAGTATATGTGCTGAACACATACCTTATAAAATTATATTAGCATTTTAGTTTCATAAATGGACCATTAAATAATATTTATGAGCACTTGCTAATATAGTGGAAACAATCATCCCCTTTATGTCTACATATTTGTTATATTACTAACTAACAGATAATGCGTTATATTAACGAATATAGACCAATTTAAGATACAAGCAACAATTTGTGCACCATCTATGTAATTAGTGGAACATGTTAGATAGTTAACTCGCAGTAGACAAATAAAAATTGAGAATGAATGTGATTGTGATTGTGATTGAATGGGGCTAACTGTGATATGAGGTTGGGCCCAATGGCCCATCACATGAAAGAAAAGTTAATTGTACGACAACCATGTTACTCTTTCAGAGTTCATGAACCTTCGTTAGAGAGGACAACAACAAATTCAAGTTATTCGTGGTTGCATAAGTTGCATCGGTTTCTCTTCGTACAATCCTGCGAGCGTGACTATGTTGTCCTTTGGTTTCCCCAGAATAGACCAAATCTTATATCACTAACTAACAAGTTAGTAACTGACAAACCCAAACAAAGACATTTTTTTTTTCTGAGCAATATATTAAAACATAGACGTTGGGTGGGTTTCCAAATTAGACGTTGTTGTTATAATTTGTTATTGGTAACCATGTTACTGTGTTTTGTTTTTGGTAGTACGGTGGTGAAGGAATACGTGGAAGTGGTAAAAGAAGTAACGTGCGAGATTCTAGATCTGGTGGTTGAGGGATTAGGGGTCGGAGACAAGTTTGGTCTTAGCCGTCTCATCAGAGATTATGATAGTGATTCTGTTCTAAGGATGAATCACTACCCTCCAATGAAGGTGAAGCGGAAGGGTAAGAAGAATAGCATTGGTTTTGGGGCGCATTCTGACCCTCAGATGTTGACCATCATGCGCTCCAACGATGTGGGTGGCCTTCAAATTTACACCCGTGACGGACTATGGCTTCCTGTCCCTCCTGATCCCACTAATTTCTTTGTCATGGTTGGCGATGTCTTGCAGGTTCTTTCCTTTCTCACTTTTACTATTCATATCCATTTTGAGGATAGAAAGATATAAATATCATTAATTAATTTTATAAATTATTTTAAATATTAATACGGTGTTATTAATTTTATTATGAAAAATATTTTATAAGATATCGCTTTTTAAAAGTTAGAACTTAATCGACATTTTTTAAAATATTTTAAAAATAAATATCAAATTAACATATTAAAATAATAATAAATATCGGTGGATATTATCTGATTAATTAAACTATAATTATAAAATAAATTACAATTCTGACGTAAATTACAACAACTAAGAATCATACACATAGATGGTCATGCATTGATGTGCTTAACATAGAGTGATAAATTTTGTGTAAAGGTTATGACAAATGGAAAGTTCATGAGCGTGAGGCACAGGGCATTGACGAACACATTGGAGGCAAGGATGTCAATGATGTACTTTGCAGCGCCGCCACTTGATTGGTGGATTGCTCCTCTACCGGAGATGGTGTCGCCACCAGAAAATGAAAGTGTGTATAAGGGCTTCACATGGGCCCAGTACAAGGAAGCAACATATTCTTTACGCCTTGGGGATTCACGACTTGATCTCTTCAAGGCCCACTTAGATACCCATCTTCTCTCTTCCTCTCAATCTCAGTTTCAATGTTGATATCATGACTCATGACTTGACTTGGGATTAGTAAAGACTGGGTAGCTTTTTTTTCTCCTTTTTTTTTTGGTTTGGAGTATTTTTATATTCTTTTAGAAGTTCAAGTTAAGGATTTCTTTGTTTACAATTGAAAGTGTCAATTGAAGTGGTAGAACTATGAGAAATTTGACACCACTGAAGTCCATTTATAATTCACGGTATTTGTGATATGATGGTAATCATCACACATCTAAATTTTCAATGTAAAATGTGATACTATTATTACAAACAACGACTCTATTAGTGATTAAAGGTCTTTATATTAGAAACATAAGCAGATGTTTTGAACACGACAAAAGGAACCTAGCTTATTAATTCCTCCTTAAGAAATGGTAAATGTTTTCCTTTTTCTAGATCATATTAGTTCTTTCCTTTTTCATTACTTTTTTTTCTCATTATTATTTAATTCTATTTATTCGTATTATAATTTATTATTTTAGTATTTTTTTTATATTACGTATTTATTCTGTTCAATTATAAAACAAATTTTTATACTTACATTAAAATGTGTATTTTCATTCATTTAATAATTTTTATTTTAATGTTCATAATAAATCTTGACGATTTATTAATAAAAATAAGTTAAATTCAAGTAAGTCGAAATTGGACATATTTTTTTTTACAACTCTTTAATCTTTAATATTTAAATTACATTCTTCTTATGATGTTGAACAATAGAACATACTTTAAAGTAGGTTGTAATTTTGTCTATTACTATACTGTTTTTAAGAATTTTTTACTTGCCATTAAAATGTGAAAATGAAAACGAGAGTATAAGTGTCATGCGAGTGATGACTACCAGAGTAAGAAAGAAATGACAATTACTAGAATGAGGATAGATGACAATGCAAACAGGGTGGTGTAACGCGAGAGTGTTGGGGAGAAAGAAAAAAAATTAAACTTATCATGCTGGTTATCGGAAGAATCAACATAATATTTTTATTTTAAATTTACAATAATATAATATCTCACTTTTTTATATATGTTCAATATGTAACATAAAAAATCCTGTACTTTATTACAAAAATTCATCACTCTTATTTTGTACATCGGTTACAGGTATAATTCACATAGCTCCGTCATATTTACAACACTACTAGTGTTTCATTTATTGTGATGTGTAGATTATAACTGATATAGTAAGATTTTAAACACTATTTCACCTTTATAAAAATATATATAAGATATTATCCGTCGTAAATTTTATCTACGAATCTCTATAAATATGAGTATTTTTGTCATTTCTAATTATGTTTTTAAGTCAATATATAAGATATCATCACAGAGTGTAACGTAAATTTGTGCCTGATGGTAAGATATGCAATAAAAAGCTAATAAGTTAAAAGAAAAAAAATATTGATAAGAACTGAAGTTGTTAATGTAGATTTTGGCTGAGTTGTGCTGTGACCACGAATGGGACAGAAGAATATAAGAAAAGCGAAGAAAGTTGAAAGGGCAGTTAAGTGTGAACAACTCAAAAAAAGGAAGAATTAACAATTTTGTTTCAAAGGTTGCGGCCGTGAGTGCCTCAACTCTAATAACCACAAACTCATCCAATTTCTTAACTTAATTCATTTAATGTCAAACAAACCTATGTCACCTTCTCTTTCACTTCTTCTAGATAACACATTATAGAAAAATCGTAACTTCCAATTTACTCCTACTTTCCAAATTATTTTTCCATTTCTTTCCCTAATAACCCAACCCAACTTTTTAAGCTCAAAATTATAACAACTCATATTTTGTGAACTTTTAAAAATCCTTCACCTCTTTGTTGCGGGTTTTTGACTAACCGCATTGTAATCCTCGCATCGATGGGGATAATTATTTAAATCACTTTGCTTATCTATGTTTTTTCCTTCTAATTTTGTGATTTTACTTGTGTAGGCTTAATCTTTTTGAATGATATTGACTGTGAAGAATTTAAACAAAAAGTCAGAAGATTTACATTAAGTAAGGATGAATGGGACCAAAAATATATATATAAAAAAACCATAAACTTAATGTCATAAGAATTTGGATTAGAAGCAATGTTAAGTTTTTGATACATGAGTTGACTTATATATTAAAGGGTTAAATATGTTTTTTGTCCTTTAATTTTTAGTGAATTTTAGAATTACTCTATTTTAAACTTTAAATTAATTTAGTCATTCATCTTTCGAAATACATGGATTTAGTCATCTTAATCCAACTTTGTTAGGTTTATTAGATATTTTGTACGCATTTCAGGATTGAATTTGAGTTGTTTATTTTGTTTGACATATTTTTATTTTAATGTTAAGCCAAATGTTATTATGAAAGACACTTGAAATGTCAAATAAATTGAACAAGATTGGATTAAAACAACTAAATCCATATATTTCAAAAAACAAAAGACTAAAAAATAAACTAATTCCAAAATTCACTAAAAAGTTAAGATACCAAAAACATATTTAACCATATATTAAACATACATTCAAATCTCTCATGGTACACACTCTCACTATTGTTCCAACTTTTTGAAATTTTAAAATAAATAATAACAACTTAAGGAGTCAATGTGTTATTATCTATTTTAAAACTCATTCTAATTGTTATTATTTATTTTCAATTAGAATAAAATTAGAATAACTTAACTTGAAAAAACATGTTTCACGATTGTTACAGTTGATGAATTACGAGGAGCTTCGCAAGTTCTTTAATGGAAGTGTTAATGCGTCAGAAATCATCAGCGAGCTGTTGCTGCAAGAAGCAAATATTCTCCTCCGTCCACAAATCAACGCCACCGAAACCATTTCCTGTTATCTCCGAGTACCCATAATTTCTCTCTTCCCATACCCTGCTATAACCTTCTTCTGCACCATAAGAACACCAACTTCCACCACCCACTAAACTATAAGACGCGCCGGAGTCAGAGAGAGAGGGGGCGTGGACTTCAACCGCCGATGAAGCCTCTGACACCAAACCCGCGTTACTGGCAGTGGCGGTGGCGGTGGCTCCACCACAAGGGTCGCTGTGGGCTTTAACGTTGGAGATTAAAGCGGTTTGGGCTTGGCCTGATGATGATGATGAGGCCTGTGCCTGAATCCGCTCCAGCATACGTGGCATCCACTCAAAACGCAACGTGTCTCTGAATTGTTTGCTGTTCACGTCACATTTCAGTTGCTTAGCCTGCTTTACCACTCTCGTTCTCCAGTAGTTCTTAATCTCGTTGTCTGTTCTTCCCGGTAAATGTTCCGCTATTTTCGACCACCTAAACAAATACCACAACACCACTTTAACGTGTTCTGTGTCATGTTCAAGAATAAACACAAATGGTGATAATGATGATGATGTATAGTACCTATTGCCCCATCGGGAATGGAGGTCAAGAATCATGAGCTGTTCTTGGAGCGTTATGTTCCCGCGTCGAACGTTGGGACGCAAGTAGTTCAACCATCTTAGTCTGCAGCTTTTGCCCGTTCGTTTGAGACCTGAAGTTGAGAGAGACAAAGATTATAAGACGTGTTTTTGATTTGATTAATGATTCATATGTAAAAAGACATGAATGTTTGCATGCCTGTGTAGCGAGCGACAGAGTTCCAGTGACCTTCACCGTGAACTGTGATGTAATCGAAGAGAACTGAATCTTCTTCCTCTGTCCATGGACCTTTCGTTATTGACATCTCCTCTTCACTGCTTCCATATGTTCCCGATGACCCGTTTTCTGATGAACTCCTCTCCATCTCGGAAATCAGAAATAACGTAACTGTTCTGTGATCTTTCTTCTGTGTTATACTTTTATGCGTGAGAGAAGGAGATAGAAAGAGTTGAAAATATGGTTAAGTAAGAATGGCAGTGAAATTAGGGGATTATATAAAGAGTTTTGAGACCAAAGTTATGTGTCGTTTAATTTAGGAGGATCTGCACTTTTGGATTGAAGTAATTTTCTATACCAAAACCCTTTTAGTGGGCTGCTAAATAGTACTGCAACTATGAATTATTAAATGATAAATAGATATGAAAGTAGTTGTTATTCCTTAGCTTTTTGTGTTTTATAAAGTTTGACCTGGGATTTAGCGTTGACTATTTGACTTCTGGACACGTTTATAGGAGAAGTGGACCTTAAAATATACTGTTTTTTGAAGAAAGCGAGTCAAATACAGAGTTAGTTTTGGTCAGCATTCTGAGTCTGAGATGGAGAAAAATGGAGGGGTCTTGTATCTAGCCAACTTTTTCTTGCGTCAACAAATTTTGTGTACCTGTTTCAGTAAATTCGAGTTGACACGTTCTACGCGATTTTGCCAAACCTTGCTTATGTCAAAATTTCATTTGTGGACCAAAATATTAGGCTTTATTGACGCCGACTTATATTAATTAATATAGGAGTGAAAATGTTTTTTTACAAAAAGGGTGCGAATTTAGAGTCATGATTTATAACTCGAATTTTAGCTTATAATTAATAACTGTGTTAACAAAGTAAAATGTTTGGTGTTAGTAACAAATGTATCAGTATTTGACTTAAACAACGTCATTGTATAAAGGTACGTCTTATTAAAAAAAGAATTTTTCGGCTTACAATTGAAGTAATGCATTCCTTCATAAATTTGAAAAGAATTCCATTAAATAGTTCCAATTTATATTATTATGGTTTTCCACTTGAATTTGAAAATACATAGTCATCTAGAAAAAAAAAATGAATTTCCAATAGTATACACTGATTTCTAGAGAGTAAACACAAAATTATAAAAAAAAAAATTGTTGATATGAAGTTTGTGAAACTTAAACTCTGATGATTAACATATATCATCTTGTGATATTTTGTTTTCGATAATAATATAAACCATCGTATGTAATTATAACATCCATGTATCTGAAGAGAAGACTTATTTATGTTCGTATTATGTGGTGGGAAAAGAATGTCTATGAATTTATCGTTACCAATATCTGCCATCAAACACGTTCATTAAGATTCATACGAAGGGTTGACTCCAAAACTTATAAACTATAATACTATATATATATATATATATATATATATATATATATATATTCATATACATAGAAGATATAATTACATATGGTGTATATTATTATTAACAAAATAACAACGTAATAAAGTCTTTTCTTCAGAAGTAACAATTCAATTGCGTAAGTCAATCACATAAATGAATTATCCTAACCGTTAGTGTTCTGTTTCATGGACATTCGAAATAATATAAGTGGGCCCAAGTTATTGGGCCTGATTTAGTTAATAATAGATTTGGTTCATTATTCTATAATCAGTTATAATCTTGTAATATTGAGTTACAAAATCAGTTTTAAATGGTTTCAATTTATTATTTGTAGGTTTAATTAATTGTATAGTACCCAGTTTGGGGCTAGTGTGTCAAATAGGTACCCGGTTTTAAAAAAATATCAATTACATCCTAACAGTCAACGTCACTGTCAGATGTCATTGTGTTGATTTTCGATTCAGGCCCCATTTATGTTTTTTCGTCAAAAATTGAAAAAAAGGATGTGATTTTTTAGTTAAGCTAATATTTCTTCTTTGGAATATCTGCATTCCAAGTCCTCTTTTCTTTTCTTCTTTTTCCATTTTTTCTATTTTTTTAATAACTACTTTTCTTTTAGTATTGAGATCCTTTATAGTTTCAATGAAAAATTTGTGATGTTTTTTCGTTTCAATTTAGTACTTAAATAGGTGTAATTAATTCAATTTTGACCTAATAATTTTTAATAATTAAAATATCTTTTTATAAAATTAAAAGTAATTAAGTATAAAAGTTTTACAAAAAAAAAGTATTTGATATTTATATTAAAATTTAGTAGTAAAAGTCATTTTTAATAAAAAAAATTAATATAACATTCATACCAATAAAAATTTTGATTTAAAATTAGTAAGAGACAATATGGTTCTATTTTAAAAATAAAAATTAATAAAACATGAGTACTTAATAAAAATGTCACGTGTCATTTTTAATTTTTTTTAAAAAAAGTTAAAAATAAATAAAAATTTAAATTTTTTTTTTAAAAAAAAAAAAAAACACAGATTGAAAATCTGGGTCCCCAATCTTGGGTACTAATTAAACCTTAATTGTAAGGTGTCAAAATCTTGTAATACTGAAGTGACACAACCATCTCATCAGGATTAACAGAATTTCTTTTAATATTATGAAATCTTAATCACAATAAAACAATTACCAACACATCTCACTTGGTGTTTTTTTTAATTCACAAATTTCAATTTACTTTTATAAATATCCAAATCATTAAATGAAAATTATTATATTTAATATATTATCTTCAAATTTTACATATATTAATAAAACTTTTAATTTAATTTTAATAAAAGTAATTAACCTTTTATCTACAGCACCACATTACTAACTTAAAAAAATAATGACGTATTTAGCTCCTCAGTTTGAAATTGATATACATAGCAATTTTAACTAATACAAAATAAATATCAAATAATCAGTGAAACTGAAAAAGAAAAATCAAAAGTTCAGAATTCAAAAGGTTTTGGAACCGAAAAATTATAAATGGAGGTCTCAGACGATGAAAGAACATCACAACCTAATTATAAACCAGATAATCAGCCAATGTAGGCAAAAACAAAGCATCACTGACCTCAATTGTGATTCAAAATAAAATGAACATAAAACAAAAAATAGGTTAGATTTAGAGGGGAAGGATATCACTCAGTGGTGGCCAAGATATTATGGTTCGATTCTGCCAGCAACTTTCCTCAATTTCAAATCTCAGAAGAGGGAGCTTTGAATCCTCATCGCGATAACAGTTTCCCCCAACAGTAAAAATGGTTCACAAAAATATTTATAATCACCGAACGAAAACAAACAAGTGTACATTTCAACAAAGTCAAGAATATAAATAACTATGATAATAATCAAAAACCAAAAGATCACTCAGTTCAGCGGGGTAATCGACACGCAACGCTATCTCTCGAAAGAGAGAATGCTCTGCATTCCGGTCTGTTGAGCTTGAATTTTATGGAGTCATCACCGTGATCTTATACGATTTGTATAAAGATTCATCGCAAAATAAAACGTAAATCAAGTATTGAATAATGAAAACAAACAAAAGATGTCATGTACAATTAGATTAGACGAACTATTACTCCGATAGGGTGCGCCGTATTCTCCGATGCAGAAATGTGTGTAGCTCTGGAGGATTGTTTGCACATTCTGAATTTATAGGAAACATATTAGGGTTTCTGAGAAAACGAGAACAACGGACCATACGCAGTCGTTTCTAAGCGATAATACCTCGTTTTAGAGATGAGTGGGCCGGGCTCTATCATTCGCTTGTTTTAGTGGGCCGGGCTCTATCACTCGCTTGTTTTTCTTTAGTAACCAAAACGAAGAATCCAATTCCCTTAGAATTAATAAGTTTTCTTATGACACCCCCCATGCAATTCTGACTTAGCCTCATATAATGTGAAAATTACATTCCAGAAAACCTATTATAAAATATACGCGCAAACGCATAGAAAGAGTACTAACAAAATTGTTGGAAGTAAGAGAAAAAGGTCCTAAAATGAAATGTTTTCTCTGTTTTTTTAAACTTGATAACACTTTTTAAGATGAAAACTATATAAGATCACTTAAATACGTTCAATAGACATGACAAATATAAATACGAACGTATCATTATTTTACAAATAATAGAAATAAAAAAGATATGAAATGTATATCAGATTATTATATTTTAAAAACTATTTTAATAATAATTTTTGCAGCGATCATATATAGATTAGAAAATGCTTAATCTCATTTATATTTAATAGAGTTTTAAAGGGATAAAAAAAATTAAAATCAAACATTTAAAAAGTAAATAATAAAAACTAAGGATCAAAAAATTGATATTAAGTTAGACAAGGTTCAGGAGAAAACTCAATAATCTTATTCTGTAATCATGTCGTAACCATGTAATAATAAGGTATAAAGTTAGAATATGTAATATTCAAACACACAAAACTAATTAACCAAGATTAAAATAATTTCTATTAATATATGACTTTTTAGATTATACAAAAAAAAGTTACGAACGCTTCTCATTTTTTTTTAATTTACAAACTTCATCCTTATTTTATAAATATCTAAATCTTTTTAATAAAAATAAAATAACAACATTTCATACATATATATATATATATATATTATCACAACTTATATTTTCTAAACAAAAATCTAATACAAAATTTTATTCCAAACAACTTCAATGTCTAAGTCACTTGAGAGAAATCCATTCAAACTTTGAAGATCATGATATTGAGTTGGTGATGGGATGGAACCAAATATATCATTGAAGTTGGTGATGAAAATGTAATGAATGAGTGTCAATGTAAATACACTTTTACATCCAACCATACATGTATCTTTTATATGTCATTATATCTTTGTGTAAGTAGTGATTATATAATCTAATTTAATCACAAATTATGTATCTGAAAAGTGTTAACTTTTTTATTATGAAAGATTTATAGTCTGTCGTAATCTTTTAAAGATAGAACGATCACTTGTTAAAAAATTTAAATGTAAATCATTTTTGTAATTTTAAGTGTTTAATTGATGTTGAAATAAATGATTATAATCATTAATTTTTTCATTTTTCATTGGTTATAAAAGATTCATAATCTCTTGTAGTCTTTGAAATATGTAATCTTGCTAAAAGATTAGAACATGAATCAATTTTATAATTTGAAGTGTTCAATTGATGTTGAAACAATGGACTCTGGTCATTAAATTTTTCATGGTGAAAATAATGATTTTTGGATAAAATTATGGTTGTGTTATTTTTTTTTTCAACTCTCATAAAGAGGCAATACATTTTTTATTCAAAACAACTCTAAATTATGATGATATAGTACTGTGACTTTTAAGTAATTGACCTGTGTATATTAAAATACATTTAATATTGATCTTAGTAAGTACCAACCAATGGAGTAAAAGAGATAAATACTTAGCTTAGATGACAAAATTACTAGCCATTGTAAAAGTCATTTCCATTTATAGGAGATGAAACTTATGTTTTTATACAAATTTCTACTACTTAAATCATGCTATGTAATGTATTTTATTTTTTTTTTTGATTGATTAGTTTCATATTATTTGGACAAATTTTATACATGTTTCCACTAATTGTAAAATACTACAATCCATAAATTTTGTTACTTTTGTAGATCAAAAGTAGGTAAGATTGTTTGAACAAGTTATTTTTGGTTTTCTTTTTAATAGTCAAATAAAATATTTGACATTTGAATCATAATTTTGGTTAACTTTAATTGTCCTTATGTTATATTTGTCAGTTTGTCGGTCAATTATATTACATTAATACGGTGCTTCTATTTTATATATTATATAATAGTGATTTATTAATTAATTATTTTATTGTTAATAAATAAAGAAATCAATAATTAGTATTATAGAATAAATCAATATTAATATAAAATTACATTATTGTTGGTCCAAGATTTTTAATATTAATTAATATTGAAAATTTAAAGTTAAAAATATTTTTAAATTTAATATTTCTAAATTGAACTATTAAGTGTTAATTAAATATTTTAAATTGATTAATAACTTTTAAACTTTAATTTAAAAATTTCATATAATAAAATAAATATTATTAAAATCAATTTTAATTTAGAGAATGTATATATTGAAAATTCAATTACTTCATATAAATATGAAATTAAAAATTCAAAGTATTTGATATTTTTATTCAAAGAAACTATTTTAAAAATATATAAAAATATATAAAAATATAAAAGAAAACACATTAGAAATGCTCCATCCAAAAAGGATTATAAACGAAAAAATTAAATCAATATAAAACAGATATTAGTTGGAATATAATTCATACAGGCAAAATAAGAGTAGAGGGGAAAGAAATCACTCAGTGATGGCTAAGATTTATGGTTCGATTCTGCCAGCAATTTTCCTCAATTTCAAAACTCAGAAGAGGGAGCTTTGGAATCCTCATCGCGATAACACTTTCCCCCCACAATAAAAATGGTTCACACAAATATTTATAATCACCAAACGAAAACAAACAAGTGTAAACTTCAACAAAGCCAAGAATATAAAAAACAACGATAATAATCAAAAACAAAAATAGAACAGATCACTCAGTTCAGCGGGGTAGTCGACACGCAACGCTATCTCTCGAAAGAGAGAAAGCTCTGCATTCCGGTCTGTTGAGCTTGAATTTTATGGAGTCATCACCGTGATCTTATACGATTTGTATAAAGATTCATCGCAAAATAAAACGTAAATCGAGTATTGAATAATGAAAACAAACAAAAGATGTCATGTAAAATTAGATCAGACGAACTATTACTCCGATAGGGTGTCGCCGAGTTCTCCGAGGCAGAAATGTGTGAAGCTCAAGAGAATCGTTTGCACATTCTGGATTTATAGGAAACATATTAGGGTTTCTGAGAAAACGAGAAAAACGAACCATACGCCGTCGTTTCTAAGAAATAAAACCTCGTTTTAGAGATGAGTGGGCCGGGCTCAATCATTCGCTTGTTTTTCTTTAGACCAAAAAGAAGAGTCCAACTCCTCAGGATCAATACATTTTCTTATGACACCCCATGCATTTCTGACTTAGCTTCATAGAATGTGAAAATTACATTCCAGAAAACCTATTATAAAATAGACGCGCAAACGCATAGAAAGTGTACTAATAAAATTGTTGGAAGTAAGAGAAAAAGGTCCTAAAATGAAATGTTTTCTTGGTTTTTTTAAACTTAATAACACTTTTTAAGATGAAACTATATAATATCACTTAAATACGTTGAATAGACATGAGAGACGTAAATATGAACGCAACATTATTTTACAAATAATAGAAATGAAAAAGATATGAAATGTATATCAGAAACTTATATTTCAAAAACTATTTTAATAATAATTTTTGCAGCGATTGTATACAGATGAGAAGTTGCTTAATCTGTTTTATATTTAATAGGGTTTTTAAAGAGATAAAAAATAATTTAAAATCAATCATTTCAAAGTAAAAATAAAGAGAAAAAAATTGATATTGTGCTAAAGAAGGTTCAGGAGAAAAGTCAATAAACTAGAATGCTTTTAAACTAAACTATAAGTAAGCTTAATTAAAAATATATAAAATAAAAAAACGTTTTATTAAACTAAACAATTCCTTATGTTTTAAAACTTTTATTCCCATAGTAATAAACTTAAAAATGTAAGAGTTTATGAATTAACATCCGAATGTACACTCCATGTGTTGAAAAAATACTCAAAATTTAATTTCAAATGCAATAGCACTAAAAAGTGAGCTATGGAGGCCATGGAGCCATCGTGTGAGAAGTGCTAAATATCATTCTCAGCACAAAAACAATGTTTAAAAGCGACAAAAGAAGAGGTCAACTTTCCTAATGAAACATATTAACATATTAAAGGAATCACACATGCAACACAATTCTTGCTTCATTTACCAAAACTCTTCTTTTCCACGTTAAAAAGCATATAGGTTTAACAAACGTATAAGCAACTGTGAGTTGTGGTCGACCCCATCCACACCTTTCACAGTTTGTGGTAGTGTTTGGGGTTTAATCTTTAAACCTGTCACACAATAAAACATTTGAGGATAATGTTCTCTACAAACAAAAACATGGTTTTTTAGTATATATATGTTGAAAGTCCCACATTGACTAGAGATAAGACTATTTCATAATATATAAGTGAGGTGCAAACCTCACTTTAAAAGTTGATTTTGTGGGGTTGAGTTAGGTTTAAAGTTCACTTCTAACAATACAATACTTGAGTATTATATTTTGTTTAAGATTATAACTTTATAGTTTCGATTAAACTTAATAAAGCAAGCATGTTAGTCTAAAATTAGTCGACTCAATCATCCATCCAACTAAGCAAAGTGTAATGTCTTTTATGGCTTTGAAAAACATTCATAAAATGTCTTATTCATAGGAAATCTATGCCTATAACATTATTCAACAATATGGTTCTGTGGAATGTTCTTCCAAATGTTTAATATGATAGAAAAATGAGATTTTGGAGCTGAATATAATGGTCAACCTGCGAATGAATGAGCACCAAAGTTCATTGAGAACAAATGCCATTATCTAAACAAAAGTTAGTCGAAATATTCTCTTGGTCAAAAAAATTTCTGTGAATCTTATATATTTATTCATCCTACTTGATTTATTCTACGAAAATTTGACGAAAATATTTTGAGGAAAAAAAATGAATTACTGAAATCACAGAGAAATAAAACTATATTTTATTCTAATCTTATTCTATTGAGTTGTTTCCGCATCATTGCACTTTGTATTCTGAAGAGATAAATGAATAATGGATTTGACACATTCTACGCAAAGGATATGTTCCCATGTGTGCTGTGCATGAACACAGTAAAAATAAACCAAGTGTGTGCTTGGGATCTACATCCATTGAACCAAAATTATGCTGTCACCACTTTAACGTACACTCATTTCTACATATCTTTTCATTTTTACCCTGCGTCAAAGGTTATTTACTTAAATTAGCCATGTAATATTTAAATGCTAATAACATGTTGGTTTAAGAATATTAGATTTATATGTAACGGAATATCTTGACTAACCGTTTTTAAATAGTCAAAATAATATTTCTAAATTAAGCATAACTATAAAGTCGTTATAATTTATTATCTACGCATAGTAAGGGAATGTATAAGGAAATTACACGAGAGTCTATTCATTCTAATTGTAACACAACACCCTTATTTTATACATTAATAATAAATTTTTAACTATTTTTTTTAAATTTTAACTAAATAAGTTTATCTACAAATAAATAAAAATTCATTTTATTTAATAAATATTGAAATGCATAATTACTTTTTCCTAAATATAATTTGTCTAACTTTGTCATTTAAAATAAATAGCACATACTTTTTAACTTTCAAGTATTTTTCAGAATTATATATATTTTTTACATAATATATTATTTAAACAATGTTAAATATGTTTTTGACAGTTAATTTTAAATGTAATAAATTAAAAGTGATCTATCTTTGAAATTTTGGACAAGTTAGTCTTTCATATTTAATAATACACGTGAATTTAGGTTTTTAATATAAATTTTTTATGCTTATTTAATATTTGAAACTTGTTTTTTACACTAAATCGAACTAAATCTCTAAAGAAAAATTATTTATTATTTTCACAAAGAAAATAGAGATGAAAAGATATTTAATCTTAAAAATTGAAAGAAGATACCAAACTGAAATTCTTAAATTAATAGCAGGGCACCGAACAAGTGGTTCCGTTGCGTGTTTCAAATGAAAACTATCACTGTGCATTTTTTTTTTCTTTTTTAAAATATGCGAGTGGAAAATGAAAAATTAAAATAAATTGAAAAGTTACTCGATATGCAGTAAATGAAAGAAATATATATATATATATATATATATATATATATATATATATATATATATATATATATATATAAAAAAAAAAAAAAAAAATAAAACAAAATCAAAGACACTGTACGTGTATATTAACAATTACCCTGTAGTTTGGGTGTTTGCGAATTTATTGTATTAAGGAGAAAAAGTTATCTTATTTCATCCATTTGTGTATAACTTTACCGTTAAATTCCATCAATACCTTACCTACAAATACAAATTTATCAGTTATGTTTTTAAAAGATTTTTTCAAGAAATTATTGCAACTTGTTTTTAGATTATATTTCTTCCAACTTGTTTTATCTTTATATAGGTTGAGGTTGAATAATAAGTTTAATTTGAATAATTCAAAATTCTTGATAAGTTCAGATTAGGCATTACTATTATATTATGAAGATTTTATTAAAAAAAACGAAAAACATCTGTGAAACAAATTTTACTATGTTTTTTCTTTTAATTTTGAATTAGTTTAGATAATACTTTCATCACTTGATTTACTAATTTGTTTGAAGTCTTTTAATTCTTCCAAAAAAAAATGGTTTTTATAATTAAATTGATACCTTCAAATTACAATTTTAAACTAATTGATCAAATCAAATTCAATTCTGTCGTTGAATTTAACATAAAAAAAGAAAAATTAAACTCAACTCAATATTTTATTTTAATGAGATGGATAATAAGTTTGTCTAAATAATACCCGACCCATCCTCCTACCAACCTTAAAAAAATCATCATTTTCTTTATGTGATTTCAGTCTTTAACATAACTAAATTAGTGTTGTGAGCTTAATCTTCATTATTTGATCTCTCTAATATCAAACTCCTATATTATTCTTCCAATACACACGGCAAAAAAGAAACATGTAATTTAAGATATAATTACCCTTACATAATCACATCATTTTACTAAAAAAAATTAAAAAATAATGAATCAAAAATTATGGATTAAGATATCATTATCGAATCAAACAATAGAGGTATAATATAACTTGGGCCTTCCATATATAATATTTTGAAACATAAGCAAATGCTATACCAAAATAAAGGAAAAGATAATTGTTCACACTGCTGCTGGCAAATTTGTATCAATTACAAAACAGAAAACACTATTGCCAGAATCTACTAATGATTTTTAAAGATTATGTTATAATTCAACATATTGGAATTATTATCACCGAATAAATAAACTTATAATATATTTTTTTAATTTAATTAGTAATTCTGAAATTGAACATCAATATACAAATAAAATTCAACGATGGTCTTATTTGACACTGAGATAAGGATACGGTTAGTGTTTAATAAAAAATGGTATTATACAAATAAAAATTGTACAATACATGACTAAGAATGGAACCAAGATCATCTCAACCTGTATTTATCATCAATAATACAACAAGCTAACGTTACCATATGAAAATTAATATGATATACATTTTTTAAACATCTCTAAAATAAAAAAGTATATACACATAATATCTCATATTGAGAAATTAAACCTCAATTCAGTAAAGAAAATAACTCGAACAAAAATTAAGAAAAAAACATCTCGGACGAAAGATAGAAGAAATTAGGATCTTATAGAAACATGTCGGTCGTACACAACAACAAAAATAGTTTGTGCTTAGCACAGGGATGTGCAAAGAAAAGGACGTAGTAAGATCGGCATGAGAATCGTAGTGATTTGAATGTTCAATGCAAGTGAATGTGCACATCACTTCTCTATGCATTGCATGTATTAAAAAGAGTTGAGGTTGAGAAAATGTATATGTAATGAAAAGGTGAAGCACGCGCAAGTGTTGTGACAGGATGATCCATGGTAGGGACAATTTGGTCGCCAAAACATTAGATGTCTTCTTATCAACACTATTCTAATTCATTGCTTTCACACCTCTCCTAAATGAATGGAACAAACACAACATCGCTACTCAAAATTTACAATCTGATTTTGGTTATTGTCAAGTATGATATATTCATTTACGTTATATAATTAGAATGTAAATTATAAGTTATAGCCAAATATATATTTATTTAATTCCATATTTTATATATTTAAAGTGTATTTTTTAATATGAAAAATAATAATTACTCAAACATAACATTAATTTTAAATAACTTTTAAATTATTAAAAAAATTTAATGAAACTTAAACATAACATTAGACTAAATCTATATTTAAAAGTTTTATATTTAAATAATTTCATTTAAAATTTTAAAATATAAAAATATCGACAGTAATTAATGGATAGCCATATATATATATATATATATATATATATATATATATATATATATATATATATATATAATATAAATATATTTTTACAAAAGAAAGCGGTAGGCACGAGTCCAAATCCTCTAGTGATTTTTCTTATACTGTCTTTTGTTGTGCTCTTAAAATATACTCTTGTTGGTATTTTATTTATTTTTTAATATATTGTAAAACATCGAAATGATTGTCCATCAGTATATTTTGAAGACACAGCAGAAGAAACACAGAACAACCAATAAAGAATTCAATAGACACTATCCATACCCAATCTAACCTTTTTAGTGGTAATGACAAGTCAATTAATTGATATTTTATGTCCTCTACATCTTGGACTTGGAAACGACAACAACTCATGTTAATGAATTAACATTTCTTAAGAATGATTTGAAAAAATTAATCAAGGAAGTTACTTTTACAATTATAAATTAGGCATACTCTTTAAGGTTTATTCATAAAACTACTTTTATTGAACGGAGAAATTTGCATTTTAGTACCATCTCTCGTCTTGCTATTGAGTTATAGTGTATTTATTCATATTTCTATAGTATTTGATGTATTTTTTTTGTTAAATTTTCTATCATCACTCTTTTGTTTATTTTCTTGTAGAATGGAAAGGTTGCTTGATTAATAAGAAAATGAAACAAAAGAAAGGTATCGGTTTGTAAAAAGTGGAAAAAAAATGTACATGTGCATACAATTATTAAGGAATATTATTATTGAAAAGACTTCCATGTGAATTAAACATAATTTGATCTCTATTTCTTATAGTGGCTCAAATGCTATCAGTTTTGCTCTCTCTCAGTTTTTTAAAGTCGTAAGAATGCTTTTTCTTTTTTATGTTGAAGTTTTCATTATAATACGAAATCTCAGTTATATGATTTTAAGTAAACTTTTCCGTGCTTGGTTCTATGTTGAATATAAGTTACCAGTCCAAAATTAGATAGCATTTGATTGGATAAAAAAGTTATCCTGAGTTTTATTTCTAACTTGTTTTCATAATATTAAGCAACAAAACACAAATCACGTCGACTTAAAACGAGATGATAAGCAGAACAAAGTTTACGGTAATTTACGCTTAAATTAATTTTATAAACGTCCTTTCAAACGCAGTGCATCGTAAATGAACTGATGCTGATTTGAGTTTAGCCTGTTTCCACAACGACAAAGACTAAAATTCATGTTCTTTCATGGGAGCGACATCATGAAATTTATCGAGACAATATCCTTCTGGATTTTCGAACTTTTAACTACCTTCTCGCTGAATCAAATGTCAAGCACAAGCGTGACCATGCATAAAGCAACATGAAAAATGAAAATGTAAATGTAAAAGCAACTCCAACTCCCTTCTCTTTCACGATCTCTCTAACTACAAAATAGCAGAGACCGAATAACAATGAGAAAGAAGCTTACTTTTATTAGTTAAAAAAGTAAAGGAAAAGCCAAAGTGCATGTATTTTTCATCTCTAGGACAAGCTCATGGAACTGACCCTTACGCAGTTTCACCTGCGAATTTGTACGTCAAAGTCACCGAATTAGCACACACAGACACACTTGTCTGCTTTCTCTGGCTTTAACTTGCGTCACGCAAGGAAATTGTCTTTAATTTCCAGATCATCACAAAGTTGCTGCATAAGCCACAGATTCTCATCATCCCACAAACTCTCCATTGAGTCCCCACCACCAAAAGGTAGCGTCATATTCCCCCGTGCCATGTCTCGGTCATTCAAATTTTCACACAAGCCCGGAACTGAAACATTATGACCCAAATCTTCAGACTTGGCACTTGATGATTCCAAGGCATTGGAACCTGAACACGAACCGTGGAACCCGTTTTGGTGATGGAGCGGAGGGGTTGGGTTCGGGTAAAGTTCGGAGGGGGACACATGGAGCGGGTCGTGAGTTTCCGATGACGGTTGAATCCGCTCAATCAAACGGGGCATCCACACGTAACGTAAGGCATCTTTGAACTGTTCACTGTCGACGTCACACTTCAGATTCCTTGCTTGCTTAAGCACACGAGTCCTCCAATAATTCTTTATTTCGTTGTCCGTTCTACCGGGAAGATGCCGAGCAATTTTCGACCACCTACGACATATTATATAGCGCACTAATTAGCGTCTTCGTGCGGATTTCTCAGTTTTTATTCCATGTTATCCACTAACTCGCAAATGAAAAAAAAAAAAAAAAAAACAAGAATATGTTA